>Ga0187892_10005744_pt1 | contig 19173 bp, 19 predicted proteins | sample MA1701073metaG_FD_139345 | JGI IMG/M metagenome (GOLD analysis project Ga0187892, IMG submission 139345) | Bio-ooze microbial communities from a basaltic lava cave in the Kipuka Kanohina Cave System on the Island of Hawaii, USA - MA170107-3 metaG ...
GGGAACGGGAACGGGAACGGGAACGGGAACGGGAACGGGAACGGGAACGGGAACGGGAACGGGAACGGGAACGGGAACCCGCCAACCGGCCTCGCCCGAACCACAGACTCGTGAAGGATACATCGGGATCAGGATTTGTCAACACCAATCTTGGTGTTTTCCACCTTGCACAACAAGTTCTTACAAGTCCACTGTCGCTGTAGCAGTTGTCGGCGCTCATCCGTGTGTCGTCGCAGCCGGGGCCGCGCTGCCTCGGTTAGCCGCATTCGGCCGTAGCGCTTACAATCCGCGTCGATCCGCGGTGAATCCGCGGCTGGTTTGGAGTGACGAATGGCAGAGACGCCGGAACGGATCGAGGACCACTCGATCATCGAGGAGATGCAGGACTCGTACCTGACGTACGCCATGAGCGTCATCACGGCCCGGGCGTTGCCGGACGGGCGCGATGGGCTCAAGCCGTCGCAGCGCCGCATCCTCGTGGCGATGAACGATCTGAACCTGGGGCCGCGGGCGCAGCACCGCAAGTGCGCCAAGATCGCCGGCGACACGGCCGGCAACTATCACCCGCACGGCGACCAGGTCATTTACCCGACGCTGGTGCGCATGGCCCAGCACTGGAACATGCGCAAGACGCTGGTCGACGGCCAGGGCAACTTCGGCTCGATGGATGGCGACGCCCCGGCGGCCATGCGTTACACCGAGGCACGGCTGACCGCGGCGTCGATGGACATGCTGGCCGACCTGGAGTTCGAAACGGTCGACTTCGAGCCGAACTACGACGGCACGCGGACCGAGCCGGTCGCTTTTCGCCAACAAGCTCAGCGGCGTGACGCTCGCTCGGCGACGGCTTCCAGTTTCGACTTCAACTCGCGCTCGAACACGCGCGAGAGTCGATCGGCGGCCTCCTGTTCGTTTCGGCTTGGGTCAGTGACAGTCGCTGACGAACGCTCTTCCGAGCTGACGAGTTCTTCCAACCGGACATTCTGTCGCTCAAGGTACGACAGCGTGTGATCTTGGGCCGTCCGAAGAAACTCCCATGCTCTTTGCGTCGGCTCTGGCGCGAGCCGGTGCTCAATGATGAAACGACGAGTGTACTCCTCCCACAAACCTGGAGAGCGCGCGATCGTAGCGGTGTCGTTCCACCCCCGGTCACTTAGCTTTGGAGGAAATCGTCCGCCACCGTCTGCCGAAGTAACGGATCGCTGCAACTTACGAAACTCTGACAGATCAATACTACCATCGCTTACTCCTCGGTGGTAGTCCTCCAACGCAAGTTCTCTTCCGTTCGCCCAACGCTTCGACGGTGTTCCACGGACACGGATGATTCCGTCTGAGCCCGTGATCCCGGCTTCATCATTGGATGGCGGGCGCATGATCGAAATCCCGTTAACCAATCCGAGTGAAGACGGGCCGACTGGCTCGTCGCCAAGCATCCCTTCGAGGGTGGCACCCAGCGTATGGACCCTGGTCTCCAGTTGATCGTGTGAGTAATAGTCAACTCGTTCGGGAAACCAGCGGCCGCCATCATATTGCTTGAGATGCGACTCGCAATAGTTCGTGCGTGTGCCATCTTCCCAGCGCTCGCATCGAATCGGGTTCATGCCCTTTCGGGCATCGAGAACCCAACGGTGCTCGAGCCGGTGCCCGTCAAGGAAGCCAATCACTTCGATCCTACCCTCTTCGCGAGAAACGACCTGGAAGCGATCATATCGTGTACCCGGAGTCTTCGTACGAGCAGCGAACCCGCACGACTCTAGATCAAGTGACGTGCTTAAAACCGCTGTCATGCCAAGCGCACGCGCATCGAACTGACCGAGCAGGCTACGGTCGGCCAACGGCTGTACGCGCGCCCAAGGCGCCCCCTCCTGATACTCCCAGATTTCGCCAGTAGAGTGAGAGAACAGCGTCTTGCGAGGGGAGCACGAGAAGAGCTGGCCGACATTGTCCACATTATCATCGACGACTCCGTCGGCGTTCCCGAAATCCTCGTCGAGCAGATCTAGACCTCCCACGCGCGTTCGTCGAAGGCGAGTACGCTCACCCGACTCGCTGAGATACTCGATGCGCGCGGATCCGAAACTCCGATTGTCTAACAGCTGTCGGAGTTCAGAAGGAAGGTCGGCAAGTTGGGCTTGGGCATACACGCATAGAGTCATTGCAAGTACACACATCAGATCGCCACCCTTCTCACACTCTAATACAAGCCCAAGGGTAGTCTCACGGACAAGGATTGCCGCACGGATCACCCTCGATGACGAAGTCAAACCACTGTATTGGAGTCCATGCGCCAAGAACGTCCTGGACGCACGGGTTGGTCTCGCTGCAAGGCAGATTGCGATTCGATGGAACACAGAGTCGTTGTTCGACACAGGGAAGCTCAATGGAGGTGAGCAAGTAACCGGTGGAAACGGTGCCTGTGTTCCAATCGTCGTAGGCGATGCGCCGAATTTCCGGGTCACAGTGACCACCTGTGCAAGAGCCGCACGAGCAGGTAGTCTGCGGCGGTGCGCACACGGCGTAGGCCCCAGGCTGAAGGCAGAAGCAGCTGAAGGTGAGCGCGTGCGTTGGTGCATCAGCTAGAGACGTCGTCAGAATCAGCGCAATTGCGATAAGGAGTCCCAACGATCGATTCCACAGACTTGCGAGCATGAGCGATCTCCATGTGCGGTGCAGTCAATGACGGCACCGTTGCCTAGGTTAGCGGGAGCGGGAACGGGAACGGGAACGGGAACGGGAACGGGAACGGGAACGGGAACGGGAACGGGAACCCGCCGACCGGACTCGCCCGAACCACACTATCTGCAATGTACACCGAACTTCAAGCCTGTCAACGGAAAAGTCGGCTTTTTTTGGTCTCGACAAGTTGTTACAATTCAGCGGTTCTGGACGCCCTTAGCCCGTGCAGGCACCCCCTGGACACGGCACCGGCGTTGCCTCAGTCCGTTAGCAGCGTTCGCGCGTAGCCCTTAGAATCCGTGCCAATCCGCGTGAATCCGCGGCCAGCTTGGAGTGACCGATGGCAGAAACGCCGGAACGGATTGAAGACCACTCGATCATCGAGGAGATGCAGGACTCGTATCTGACGTACGCCATGAGCGTCATCACGGCCCGGGCGTTGCCGGACGGGCGGGATGGGCTCAAGCCGTCGCAGCGGCGCATCCTGGTCGCGATGAACGACCTGAACCTGGGGCCGCGCTCGCAGCACCGCAAGTGCGCCAAGATCGCCGGCGACACGGCCGGCAACTATCACCCGCACGGCGACCAGGTGATCTACCCGACGCTGGTGCGCATGGCCCAGCCGTGGAACATGCGCAAGACGCTGGTTGATGGCCAGGGCAACTTCGGCTCGATGGATGGCGACGCGCCGGCGGCCATGCGCTACACCGAGGCCCGCCTGACCGCGGCCTCGATGGACATGCTGGCCGACCTCGAGTTCGAGACCGTCGATTTCGAGCCGAACTACGACGGCACGCGGACCGAGCCGGTCGTCCTGCCCAGCAAGTTCCCCAACCTGCTGGTCAACGGCACGACCGGCATCGCGGTTGGCATGGCCACCAGCCTGGCGCCGCACAACGTGGGCGAGGTGTGCGAGGCCCTGATCGCCTACGTCAATAACCCGCAGCTCACCACCGCCGAGCTGCTGAAGATCATGCCCGGCCCTGATTTCCCCACCGGTGGTGAGATCATGGGCCGACGCGGGATCGTCGACGCCTACACCACCGGCCGCGGCTCGATCACCATCCGCGGCAAGGTCGAGGTCGAGGAGGGCAAGGGCGGCAAGAAGACCATCGTCATCAGCGAAGTGCCGTACCAGGTGCTGCGTAGCACGATCGTCGAACGGACCGGTGCGGCCGTGAAGGGCGGGCAGATCAAGGACATCGCCGCGGTCAACGACGCCTCCGACCGCAATCATCCGGTCCGCATCGAAGTCGATCTGAAGCGCGACGCCAATGAAGAGGTGGTCATCAACCAGCTCTACCAGTACACGCCCCTGCAATCGAATTTCACGATCATGAACACGGCGTTGGTCGATCGGCAGCCCAAGACGCTGACGCTGATCGACATGCTGGGGCTGTACGTCGACTACCGCAAGTCGGTCATCCGCCGCCGGACGCAGTTCCTGCTGCGGCGGGCCAAGCAGAAGGCCCACGTGCTGGAAGGTCTGATCTTCGCGGTGGGCGACATCGATGAGATCATTCAGCTCATCAAGTCGTCGCCCGATCCCGACACGGCTCGCGAGCGGCTGATGGCCCGCGAGCTGCGACTGAGCGAGGACGCCGCGCTCCGGCGCCTGCTGCCCGATTCGTTCGTGAAGCGCTACGACGGCCGCACGCATCGGCTGACGATCGTGCAGGCCAATGCCATCCTGTCGATGCAACTGCAGCGCCTGACCGGCCTCGAGATCGAGAAGCTGGCCAGGGACTACGGCAAGCTGGTCGAGGAGATCGAAGGCTACGAGGCCATCCTGCACGACGAGGCGTTGATCCTCGACATCATCCGCGAAGACCTGTACGAGATGAAGGAGAAGTACGCCGACAAGCGCCGCACGCGCATCAGCGAGGCGGTGGGCGAGTTCCGCATGGAGGAGCTGATCCCCGACGAGCAGGTGATCGTCACCATCTCGCACGAGGGCTACATCAAGCGGGTCGACGTCGACACGTATCGCAAGCAGGGCCGCGGCGGCAAGGGCGTCAAGGGCAGCGACACGAAGGAAGGCGACTTTCTCGAACACCTGTTCATCGCCAGCACGCACGACTACCTGCTGTTCTTCACCAACCGCGGCCGCGTGTACTGGCAGCGCGTGTACGACATTCCCGCCCTGCAGCGCACCAGCCGCGGCAAGCACATCGCCAACCTGCTGCAGATGCTGCCGGCCGAGACGCATCGGGCCATCCTGCCGGTCAAGCGCTTCGAAGAGAACTTCGTCTTCTTCGCCACGGCCAAGGGCACGGTCAAGAAGACGCCGCTGAACGCGTTCAGCAATCCGCGCCAGGCGGGCATCATCGCGATCACGCTCGACCCGGATGATGCGCTGGTCGGCGTCGAGATGACCACCGGCGACGACGAGATCGTGCTCGGCTCGCGCGACGGCATGGCCGTGCGCTTCAAGGAGACCGACGTGCGGGCCATGGGCCGCAGCGCCGCCGGCGTGCGCGGCATGACGCTGGAAGCCGACGACCGCGTGGTGGGGCTGATTGCGATTCCGAAGCCGTTAGCCGTTAGCCATGAGCCGTTAGCTGAAGGCACAGAGCCGCCGGCCGCCAGCGATGAGCCGCTAGCTAAAGGCTCGGAGCTAATGGCAAAGGGCTACTCCGTGCTCACCGTTTGCGAGAACGGCTACGGCAAGCGCACCGACGTCGCCGAATACCGCCTGACCAAGCGCGGCGGCAAGGGCGTCATCAACATCAAGACCACCGAGCGCAACGGCCGCGTAATCGCCATCCGGGCCGTCCAGGACACCGACGGTCTCATGCTCATCACCGCCAAAGGCATCATGCTCCGCACCGACCTGAAGGATCTGCGCGAAATCGGCCGGGCCACGCAGGGCGTCCGCCTCATCCGCCTCGACGAAGGCGACACGGTCGTCGGTGTCGCGAAGATTGTGCAGGAAGACGAGGAAGATGGGAGCCCGTCGGCCGGCGGCGCGGACTCTCAGGAACCGGAGCGGCCAACTGAGTCCGACGCCGAGCAGCCGGGCGGCGATTCTGGCAGGCGGGCCAGTGAGGCACCCGAGTGACACACTTGAATCTGACGCTGGCCCTGTCGGACCTGCAGATTCTCCGTGACGCGAAAAACGAGATCGTGCTTGGTATAATATTGGCGGACGGGACGGTGCGACTTCGGTTGTCCGACCCGCACCGTGTTCCTGGCCATCGCGATTGGCTGGAACAAGAGCCGATGGTGGATCAGGTGCGAGCGTTCAGCGTCGGCGTGCTGGATGGCCGAGTGCATGTGATTCACACGGGGAGCCGCTACAACCAGAATGCGAGCCGGCTCTTGGAGCCAGAACTCGTGAAGCGGTTGCGCAAGTTGATTCCGTTAGCGAGCCGCGTGAAGGTGCTCGGTTATTAGGCGAGGCGAACAAGAATGACTCTGGATGAGGCCCGGGCAACTCTGCAGAACAGCCAGTCCGGACCTTGCGAGTTACTGGAAGCCGCTGGAACGTTGGCATCTGAGCAATCGAGCACGCTGGATGACCTGATGCTGGGCCTTCGGTACTGGGGGCCAATCGCCGAGGCGAGTGCACTGGCTCTCTACCGCCGCACGGGCCGACCCATCCCGCCGGACCCGATCGCATTTGTTACGTCCGAAGACGACTGGACCCGGTGGCTGCAAGACCGTGGCCTGCTGGCAGCCGCTGGCGGCTCGCGCGCATGAACGTCGATGATGCGGTCCGGAGTCTGAGGGTCGCGGTGATGTCGCTAGAGCAAGCCAGATCGACGCTACGGCGGAGCGAATCGCCGTGTGACCTTCTGCTGGCCATCGGTTCGATCTCCTGCCAGCCTGACTGCACGCTGGACGACCTACTCTTGGGGTTGCAACATCCGGGCGTCATTGCCGAGCACGCGGCGATTGCATTGTACAAACGTACCGGCCGACCTAAGCCGGCCAGCCCACTCGACATCGTCACCGATCACGATGACTCGGCGAATTGGCTCCGAGACCACCCACGGCCGTTGAAGGAGGGGATGGCCGAGGTGCAGCGCTCCGATCGTGAGGCGCTCGCATGACACTACGCGACGCTCGTCACATCTTGCGGCACGGCGGTGAATGGGTCCAACTGGCCGATGCGATTGGCGTGGTGATCAGCTCACGAGCCACACAGTTAAGTGATCTTTTACTCGGTGTAGATCACCCCGGATTTGTCGTCGAACAGGCGCAATCGCGATTTACGTGCGCACGCGACGCGAAAACCACAGCGCGACGTGCCGGCGGCCACAGCCATCCTGGACCGATTCCTGCACCGGGCCGAGATCGTGACGATCACGGGCAAGAGCTACCGGCTCAAGGACCCGTCAGCGACGGACCCGACGGCCAAGAGAGACCGTGCCAAACCGGCTCCGGTGGAACCGTCTTGAACAATGCCGTTGCGGTGGAGATGTAATGGGAAGGTATACATCGAACAAAGGCGCTGGCCGGTTTTGATTCGACAACGAGTGGCCGGTTTTGAATCGACCGGTGACACACCCTGACCTCCGCGGCATCGGGCGACCGCGCGCCCTGAACTCGGCCGGCCTGCAATCGAATGCAGACAAAGGCAGCACCCGGCCAACTCGTCACGTGGGACGATAGGACGACGACGGGTGTTCTGCCGACGTTGACACGTCGGGCCGGTTGGTGTGTAGTACCCGCCGTTCGGCGCTGAGGGTCGTCAGAGATCGTGGCCAAGAGCGCTCGCCGCAGGGTCCGACCCGCTGTGGCTTCTCGTCGAGTCGGATGCCGTCTCTTCAGACCACGTGTCGTCTGTCGACCAAGAACAGTCCGCCGATTCTGTCCTCTGGAGGGCTGCCGTGGTGGCCCAGGAGTCGCTTCATGCCGGTCCAAATAACGTGCACCTGTGGCAAAGCGCTACGTGCCCGCGATGAGCTAATTGGAAAGACCGCTAAGTGTCCTAATTGCGGGGCTGTGCTTCATGTTGATCGTCCACTTACCCCCCCCCACACAAACACATACAGACACAACGCCAAGGAAAGACTTGAACGAAGGCCCTGCTCCGACAGAGCGGCGTCGATGTCGGTTCTGTGGCGAGGAGGTATTGGTCGTAGCGAAGAAGTGCAAGCATTGCGGCGAATTCTTTGACGAGGCAGCATCGAGCCCGAGCCACTTGGATGCGGAAGCGTTGCAGAGAGAGCTGCAAGAGATCAGGCGGCGAAGGAAATCCAATGAACTTCTGGGGCTAGCGTGCGGCCTCCCAGGCATCGCATTAGTTGCATGGTCGGCGTTTGGTGACTTTAGAGCCTTGGCTCTTATTGGACTACTTCTAATCACGGCAGGTTCCGTCTTCATCGCTAAGCACAAGGGACGCCATCCCCTTTGGGGTTTGACCGGGTTTCTTTTTCCGCTTGGTTTGTTTCTGCTACTCGGCCTAAGGGATCCTGTCGCAATAAGAATCGAAACGCTTAAGGAAATGCTTCGGAAAAGCGGAGCGCCGGATTGATTTGGATTGGGCTCAGGTGCACTGCTTCGCTGGAGGGCGATGACCGCATTGTGCGTCTCGCTCACAGGAACGCAAGGACGGACGCCCCGATCCCCGACGTCCTGACCGTGTGCGAGAACGGCTATGGCAAACGCACCGACGTGGCCGAATACCGCCTGACCAAGCGCGGCGGCAAGGGCGTGACCAATACCAAGACCACCGAGCGCAACGGCCGCGTCATCGCCATCCGGGCCGTCCAGGACACCGACGGACTGATGCTCATCACCGCCAAGGGCATCATGCTCCGCACCGACCTGAGAGACCTGCGCGAGATCGGCCGGGCCACACAAGGCGTCCGCCTGATCCGCCTGGACGAAGGCGACACGGTCGTGGGTGTGGCCAAGATCGTGCAGGAAGATGACGAGGATGAGTCGTCGGGCAACGAGCCTGCATCGGACTCGCCCGGCCCTGGCGCTAATGCGTAGCTGCTTATCGGAGCGCATGCGTGAAGCTCACGATCAGCGCAGGCGATCTCGAGTTGCTGCGGACGGCGGACGACGCGGTTTTGCTGGGTATAATCCTACGGAGTGGCCGAGTGCTTCTGGCGGTCAGCGATCGTGTGCACGTGCCCGGTCATGCCGATTGGATCCGCCAGCAGCGACTGACCACTTGCTTTCGAGGATTCAGTGTTGTGCTCAAGACCGGTCGCATTACCGCTCTTATCAGACAGTCGGGCGTCAATCCTGAAGCGATCGAGTACCGCCTTGAGCTGGACCTCGTGCGCTCACTTGAAAGGCTGCTGCCACTGGCCGAGGAATACGAGTGCCTTGCGGAGTGAACGATGAAGATGACGCGTGAGGAAGCACTTGAGTACCTGCACAAAGGCGGCGATTGGCCGCGCCTGGCCGAGGCGATCGCGCGGATCGCGCATGCGCCCGAGTCAACTCTGGATGAGATCATGCTGGGGCTGAAATACCCAGGCATCGTTCAGGAGCAGGCGGCGATCGCGCTGCACGTCCGCACCAAGCGTCCGAGGCCGAAGGGACCATTCGCATTGGTGACCGACCCGCGAGACTGGGCAGAGTACATTCAGCGCAGCGCGGCGCCAGCTGAGACGACCACGTAGAGGACATGGCCGTGCTCCAACACAGTGGCGATCGGAACCGTGACGGGCGAGCAGCGATGACTCTTCACCAAGCTCGGGCAACCTTGCAGAGCAGCGCTTCCAGGCCGTGTGAACTGCTCGAAGCTGCTGGGACGGTTGCCTCCGAACCGTCGAGTACGCTGGACGATCTGATGCTGGGCCTTCGGTATTGGGGGCCAATCGCCGAGGCGAGTGCACTGGCTCTCTACCGCCGCACGGGCCGACCCATCCCGGCTGATCCGAATGTGTTTGTGACAGCGGAGGACGATTGGATCCGGTGGCTGCAAGAGCGCGGCTTGCTGGCGGCCACTGGTGGTTCACGCGTATGAGCGTCCATGAAGCGGTCCGACTTCTGAGGCATGGCGGCGACTTTGTTCGCCTCTATGAGGCGATCATCCGCGTCACGAGTGACAAGACGTCGTCGCTGGACGACATCATGCTCGGGTTGCAACATCCCGGCATCATCAAGGAACTGGCGGCGTTGGCCCTCCACCGCCGCACGCGACGGCCGTATCCAACGGATCCGTTGGCGATCAGTATGGACCTCCGCGACTGGCTCAACTGGCTTCGTGCACATCCCGGGTCTACGCCCGGCGCCTCACACCAGGATGCGCCAGAGCCCGCGCGATCAGGTGCGGTCCGCACCAAACCGTGATACGATTGGGCGCAGAAAGCGGCGCCGTCGACTGGCGCCAGGGGTCGGCACGTTGCCCCCCAAATGGAAAACATTCCACGCAACGCATGGCGAGGAACCGCCAGGCGGCCCGCGCTTGTGCGCTCGGCTTGATGCGCGAGGTCGAATCATGCGGTCGTCCAACGAACAACCGGCGCCAAAGGCGCTGATGGTCTTCATTTCCACCCGCGACTCGACCTGCGATGAGTGCGGCGAGAACCTCGGCCACGGGGCATGGATCACGTTGGCTCGGCAGGACTCGCCAGCTCCGATGGAGGTGGGCCCGTCGCAATCGGGGCCGGCGCGGGCGCTGTGCCTGTCATGTGCGGACCTCGATCACCTGCTCTTTCTGCCTTCCGGCAACGCGGCCCTGACCGGGCGGGCGGCCAAGCACTCCGCGCTGAGCGCGGTCGTCTTGAAGTGGAGCCGCGCGAGAAAGCGATACGAGCGCCAAGGCCTGCTGGTCACGTCGGAGGCGCTTGAAGCGGCCGAAGAAGAATGTCTGGCCGACCAGGACGTCCGCGCCCGCCGGCAGGAGCGCGCCGCGGAGCGACGCGCGGAACTGGACCAGGGATACGTACGACGCTTCGCGGCCCGCGTTCGCGAATTGTTCCCGGGCTGTCCGGCCGGCTGCGAGACGTACATCGCGGAGCACGCCTGCTTGAAGTACAGCGGCCGCGTCGGACGCTCCGCCGCCGCTAAGGATCTTGACGAGACTGCCATCCGGCTGGCGGTGGTCGCCCATATACGCCACACCGAGACCGAGTACGATAGGCTCATCGCCAAGGGTTGGGGTCGGCTCGTGGCGCGGGCCCACGTCGAGGAGGCGATCCGCGCCGTTCTAGCGAAGTGGCAAGGATCGGAGTAGGCGATCAGGAGTATTTGCCGGACCATCCGAGGAGGAAGAACATGAAACGCATGGTCTTCGCGTCGTGCGTCGTGGCATGTGGCTGCGCTACGCAGCGCTCGAGTACGATCGCCCCGACGCCTGCAGAATCGCCGTGGCGGGCCGTGCCGCCCGAACGGGTGTTCAGCGCCGATCGCTATCCGGATTGGATGACGGTGCCCCACTGGTCGAAGCAAGCGCCGGGCGGCGCGATCGCGGCGCCAGCCTACGCAAACGGGCTGCCTCACTTAACCGTCAAAACGCGGGTCTTTTCTCGCCCAATCGACGACCGTTCCCACGCCCGGTTCGCCCTGGTAAACCCGACCGACGCACAATACTGGATCGTCAGCGATGCCGAAGTCGCCACGCTTGAGGCCGAGTTCGGGTCGCATGCGACAAAGTCCATCCTTGGTGCGCCATGGCTTGCCCTGGCGGACGGACAGGATGCCTCGACCGCGTTCGTGAGCGCGTACGAGCACGTCGACAGTGGCGCATTGTGCTCGTCCGGCTTCGTCGTCTTCGCCAAGGCATCCGACGTGCGCAATCACGGCTGCCGACTTCAGTTCTCGATTCAGAGCTCAAGTTTTCGCCCGGCGCCAACCGGAGCCGACCGAACCTCGCCGGTAGAAAGCACCCGTTGGCAAGCCGACGGGGATGCGACGCTCGGCGTCGGCCAACATTGGCTGACAGTCCGCCGCTGTGCTGACGAGGGCCGCGAGCACCTCGTGCTCGTCTCGCTCGCACGCATCAGCTATCCGAGCACAAGCGCCAATGCCGGCTGAGCACTGAACCGCGCCTGCGATTCACACTGACGGGCGCGGCGCTTCGTACGAAATGCACGCCCGCCCCCGTCGGGGTATCATCCGCCCCGCGAGCGATGCCCGAGACCGAACGAGTCGAGCCAAAGGCCGGATTGCAGGCGGGCCAGCGCGTGGGCAACTACGTGCTGCGCGAGCTGACCGGGCGAGGCGCGTTCGGCGAGGTGTGGAAGGCTGTCCATTACGAAAGCCCCCACCGCGTTCGGGCACTGAAGATCGCGACCAACCCCGAGTTTCGGCGCCAACTGTCGCGCGAGGGGGGTCTGCCCGACATCGACCACCCCAACGTCGTGCCGGTGCTGGACAGCGACACACTGGCCGATCCGCCGTATGTCGTCATGCCGTTCGTGCCCGGCGGCAATCTGGCCGATCTATTGACCCGCCATCGGAATGGCTTGCCGGAGGAGCGCAGCGAGTCGCTAATGGAGGACATTCTGGCCGGGCTGTCGGCGGCCCACGAGCGCGGCCTGGTCCATCGCGACATCAAGCCGCAGAACGTCCTCCTGGAGGATGACGGCCGCGGGCGGCTCACCGATTTCGGGCTGAGCACCGCCGACGCCGTGCCGGATGCGGAGCGATCGCTGATCCAGAGCCTGTCGATTTCGATCGAACATCAGCCGGGCTTGGCTGGAACCTTGGCGTACATGGCGCCGGAGGTACTGGCCGGCCAACGGGCGACCAAGGCGTCCGATGTGTTCTCGGTTGGCGTGCTGTTGTTCGAGATGCTGACCGGCCGACGCCCGGCCGGGATCGAGCTGCCCAGCCAGCGCTGCTCCGATTTGCGCGAACCGGCTCGTTGGGACAGCCTGTATTCCGGCGCGTGTCGGCCGGTCGAAACGCGCTATCCCGATGCGATGGCCATGGCGCGCGAATTGCGTGCGCTGCGGGAAACGCAAGCCGGACCGTCCTCGGTCCGGACAGAAACCGGTTTCAATCCGCCGGCCGGGTCTACTGGAGTTGCCGGGACCGCGGATGACGCGCTCGCCGCAGCCCGCCCGCGTGCCGTCGCCCAGCTTTCCGACGCACTCAGCCTGGCGCTGGTGGACGGGCCACTGACGCTCGATGAGCGCCTGCACCTGCGCGAGCTGCGCCTGCGGCTGGGCACCTCGACCGAAGTCGCCCGACGGTTATTCGCGGAAGTCCGCGCCGAAGTCGCCGAACGCAGCGCCCGACGGCTCAAAGCGCCCATCGCCGAAGCCGCGATCCTGCGCGTGCTCAGCCAATGCCCACCCCATCGCAACTTCCACGTGCATCCAGCCATTCCCGCCCACAAACTGTCGGTCGCGCAACAACGCTGCACGGTCGACAGCGACGAGCGCGTTCTGGGCCTGCTCGACTGCACCGTGTTCGGCACGGCCAAGAACTGCGTGGTCCTCACGACCATGGGCATTCGATACTACGTGCTGACCGGGAAGCTCACGCGCGGCACCGTTCCCTACCTCGATCTGGCCAAACGAAGTTGGACGACCGAGACGCACATGGGCCTGCAGCGCGTGCACATCGACGGTTTCGCACCGATCGACATCACCATGAGCGGCTTTTCCGCCGAGTCGTTTGCGGACATCCTGGCGGGATTGCGCGACGAGCTCGACGGTCCGGAGTTCAGACACTGAGTATCGCGCTTGTGCCGAGCTTGAAGCCGAGAGCAAGCACTAAAGTGTCGACGCTGACCCTGCTCTTCATCGGAATGTTGACGATCACCCCCTTACGCAGGCCCTCGTGCGGAGGCCGCCAGCGCTGGGCATCCCGATGCTGGCATAACGTACATTGAAATCCGATACCATCGCTCGCCGCGGTCCGAGAAAATGGCTATCCTGGAATGGGTCGAAGCTTTGGGAGTGTCACTCCTGGACGCGAACGAGCTGGACAACTCGACGTCGCCGATCCTGGCGCTGGCCCGCACCATCGAGGCCAAGGATCCGTATACGGCCGGCCATACCTGGCGCGTGGCCAATTACGGCCGGATGCTGGCGACCGCGCTCGGCTACTCGTCGCGGCAGGTGGGCGAGCTCACCATCGCCGGCTGCCTGCACGACATCGGCAAGATCGCCGTGCCCGACGAGATTCTGACCAAGCCCGGCGAGCTCACGCCCGAGGAAGAGCTCATCATGCAGCGCCACCCGCGCGACGGTTACGACTTCCTGCGCTTTGATCGCGATTTCATGGGAGCGCTCGACGTCGTGCTCATGCACCACGAGGCTTACGACGGCAGCGGCTATCCCATCGGTCTGGACGGCGAGAATATCCCGCCGTCGGCCCGGCTGTTCGCCATCGTCGACGCCTTTGATGCGATTACCAGCTCGCGGCCGTATCGCGGCGCGCTCGACCCGGAGATCGGCATCGAGGCCATCCTATCCGGCCGCGGCGTGCAATTCGATCCCGAGATGGCCGACCGATTCGTTGAGCTCTATCGTCAGGGCGCGCTAGTCGACATCATCGGTCACAGCGATTTCGGCGTGCGGGTTGGCCGCTGCCCGACGTGCGGACCGGTCATCGAGGTCCGCGCCGACCACAACCCCGGCGACGCCCTGACCTGCCGCGTGTGCGGCGCGATCTTCTGCATCCTGAACTTTGAAGAGCGCGAGCCGCAGCTCGAGCAGTTCGCGTCCACGCTCAGGTTTGAAGATGATCACGAAGACTCGCGATGATGGCCGCGTTCACCGCCGGCATCGGAAGCCGAGCCAATTCGTCGAGCCCGACCCACACCCCGCCCGACGGGCCGCAACCGCGCAGTCGACACACAATCGGGTGGATCTCGACGTCGCCGTTCGGATACGTCGCGCTCTGACAGGCCAGCGCGGCCACCGGCTCAACGGCCACGCCGGTCTCTTCGGCGCACTCGCGCACCGCAGCCACCGACGGCGCTTCGCCGGCCCGTACCTTGCCGCCAGGGAACTCCCACAGTCCGTTAAGACAGTCTGCCGAGCGGCGCGACTGCACCAGGCAGCGGTCGCCGTCGACCACGATGGCCAGCGCCACGAGCGTCGGGCGGGACATGATTCAGCGGTCGTGCCAGCGCGTCAGCCGTGTCGGCCGGTCGGTCATGAAGAGGATGTCGATGTCTTCGACGATCGCGCGGGCGTCACGGTCGGCGACCTGATCGATCTGCCGCGAGTGCTCGCGCGACGAGCGCGTCAGCGTACATCCCGAGCTAACCACCAGGCTAAACAAAGCCGCCGCCAGCAGGACGAGACCGGTTGTGCGCCGCATCGCATGGCCCTCGCTAAGCTTCACTGCAAACCCCCATATGCGGTCCTGCCGCCGGACCGCACACCCCGGCCGGGGATGCTAAACGGCCGCTGGCTGCCTGTCAATCTTCAAAGATGCCGCGCAGTTTGCCGAGATTGACCTCGTCCCAGGTTCTGCCCCGCGGCGTCAGGCCCTTCGGCGTCTCCAGGATCTTCGGCACGCGCGCAAACGACGGGTCGCGCACCAGCCGCGCGAGGCCAGCCAGGCCGATCCGGCCTCGACCCACGTGTGCGTGACGGTCGACTCGGCTGCCGCACGGCTTGGCCGAGTCATTGACATGGATGCAGCCGACGGCCCCCTGGCCGACATGTTGGGCCAGCTCGGCCCGCAGCCGGTCGTAGCCCCGCTCCGTCCGCAGGTTGTAACCCGCCGCGAACAAGTGGCACGTATCGAGGCACACGCCCACGCGTCGCTCGTCGGCCAACTCGTTGAGCAAGTGACCGATCTCGCTCAGCGTACTGCCCAGGCACGAGCCTTGCCCGGCGGTCGTTTCGAGCAACAAGCGCGTCGAGTAGCCCCGCGTCTGCCGCAGAATCGCCGTAAGCGTGCGGCACGCGCGCTTCAGCCCGTCCGGCGTGCCTTGCCCCATGTGGGCGCCCGGATGCAAGACCAGACCTTGCAGGCCAAGCTGCTCGCAGCGCTCGAACTCGTCGATCAATGCCCGCCGACTGCGTGAGAGCGTGGCCGGGTCGGGCGAGGCGACGTTGATCAGATATCCGGCGTGCGCAATTACCGGATCGAGCCGGCACTCGGCGGCCGTCCGTCGAAACTCAACCACGTCGGGCTCCTTCAGTCGCGGCGCGGACCATTGGCGCTGATTCTTGACGAAGATCTGAATGCAGTCGCAGCCAAGCTCGGCCGCCGGACGGCACGCCCGCCACAACCCGCCGGCCACCGACATGTGCACGCCCACCAGTGACACGAGCCGCCATCGTAAACCTGCCCGATCGAAAGTGCGAACCGCCTGCTCGCGATAGCGTGCGTGACAGTTTCCGCGGGTCGCATTCGAGTAGGCAGATACGGACTACGAGAGTGCCTGGATACTCTACCTCGCTTGACGCGAAAGTGTTGTTCAACGGGTCTGTCATGACGGTGCCATTGCGACTTCGCCCGTAGTCGTCATGGGGCTGGGCCGCACCCGGAACCATGAAAACCCAATTGCAGGATTGGTGTTACGCCCGGAGGGCGCGCGATCGTAGCCAGGGCATTCATGCCCTGGTGGCCAAGGCGCCCCGAAAACACACGCCCGGAGGGCGGACGAGGGTTGATGCGACAAGGCTGGGCGGCGCTTATTCTTCAGGACAGGGCGCACGAACCTGTGAAGGCGCTTTGAGCCTTCGTGCACCCTATCGGGCGGCGAATAAGGTAGGCGGATTCCGTCACCAGGGACTCAAAGTCCCTGGCTACGATCGTGCGCCCTACGGGCGAAGGGCCGAAGTCCGTGAGTGCATGTGTTCGCGACCCGTCCTCGTCGATGACTAACGGTGACTGGCAAAGCCCGTGGTCGAAACGGCCGCGGAAACTGTCACGGACCCCTCGCGATAGATCGGCGCGTCGCGCGCTTGTCGCCCGCGGCCGCGCGGACTACAGTGCCAGGGATCCCCAACGCCAACCGATCGGCGTTGTGGTCCCCAGCGACCAGTGTGCACTACGATTTCGAGAGACTTGTGATGGCAGAGCGGAAGCTGGCCCTGGTCACGGGCGGGTCACGCGGAATCGGTCGGGCGGTTTCCGTCGAACTGGCCCGGACCGGGTTCGACGTGCTGATCAATTACCATTCCCAGTCCGACGCGGCCGCGGAAACAGCCCGGCTGGTCGAGTCGCAGGGTGGGCGGGCCGCATCCGTGCAGGCCGATGTGGCCGAGTCAGCCGGCCGCCAAGCCCTGGTCGACTTCGCGCTGCGCACGTTCGGGCGGCTCGACCTGCTGGTCAACAACGCCGGCATCGCGCCCGGCGTTCGGGCGGACATCCTGCAGACGGACGAAGCCAGCTTCGACCGCATCCTGGCGACTAATCTGAAGGCCACCTACTTCATGAGTCAGCGGGCGGCGCGGGCCATGATCGAATTGATCGAACGCGGCGCGATGGCCAACGGCACGATCGTGAACATCTCGTCGATCCGGGCCTACACCACGGCTCGCAACTACGGCGAGTACTGTATCAGCAAGGCGGGCGTGCGGATGGTCACGCAATTGTTCGCCAACCGCCTGGCTGAACATCGCATCAACGTCTACGAGGTGTGTCCCGGCATCATTGAAACGGACATGACCGGCAGCGACGCCGTCCGCGCCTACTACAATCAGAAACTTGCCGAGGGGCTCGCTCCCATCAACCGCTGGGGTACGCCGCACGACGTTGCCCTGGCCGTGGCCGCCATCGCCCGCGGCGACTTCCCGTTCAGCACCGGCGAGGTATTCAACGTCGACGGCGGCTTCCACCTCCGCTCGCTGTGACGCACCGCGGCGCGACCATTTGGCCGTCGCCTCTGGAGCGACCGCGTCGTCGAGGCTTACCACGCTCCGTCATCCAGACGCGCCTGACGGGTCAATCGCCGAGGTGTACATCGCCGGAGTGCGCTCGCACGGTCAGAGGGTCGCTGTACGTGCCGACCGCCGCGTAGTTGCCGCCGCGGACGAAGATCCGCGCCCCATCCGGAGCGGCCGCGGCCGCCGTCGTGAACGAGGCGTACGGGCTGGGCAGCGTGCCGTTGCCGCCGCCGCTGGACCCGTCGACGTAGAGCGAGTCCTGCGAACCGTAGCGGTTCACCATGCCGTCGATGTCACCCGTGCTCAGGTGGTCGCGCTGGCCGATCAGGTCCTGCCAGCCGTCGAACGGGGGCGGGACGATGATGGTCTGGCCGCCGTCCGGACAGTCGGCGTCGGTCGAGAACGCGCATTGGTCGTAGTGCATGACCGAGTCGAAATCGTACGGGCCGAGCGTGCCCGCGCCGGGCACGATCTCAAAGTTGTGGTCGCACGGGTCGCCGCTGCAGCAGTCCTGGCACACGTTGCCGAGCACGATCGTGACGCAAGGCCCGCCGTTGCAGGCCGTGTCACGGTCGGGGCGCGACTGCTCGTGAAAAAAGCCCAGGGCGTGACACAGCTCGTGGGCGATGATGAACCGGTAGTCCCAGTTGTGGATGTTGATGACCTGGCTGCCGGTGTCCTGCAAGCCGACCCATGAGTTGTTGCCGGATGAGTCCTGGATGTGTACCCAGTTGTCCTCCCAGCCGGTGCGCGGCACGAAGGCCACGCCGGCCACGTTGATCCATTCCTGCATGGCCAGGCGCATCTCCTGCTGGTTGGCGGAAGAGACGTTGCCGTCGAACTCGAAGTAGACGATGCCGTCGGGCCAGGTGTTCGTGTCGAAGGCGGCCTCGGGCTGATCGTAGAAGTCGAGCGGCACGATGATGTCGCCGTGGATCAGCATGGCGCCGTCCGGAATGTCCGATTCGTCGGGCGAAGTCTCGACGCCGGGCGGTTGAGCGACGGCCGCAGGGAGGCTCGCTGTCAGGGCCAAGAGCAGCGGCACAAGTCGACGGCCTGGGCTGATTCGGGCTCGTTTGTCCGGCATGTCAGGACTCCTTCGCTGCGCACGCATTGCCTTCCGCTGGGCGGACAGCGCCCGGCAGGTATGGACGATCGTGCTCAAAGGGTAAAGCGCGATTGGCGCCCGGTCTCCTGCACGGACCGGTGCGGCTGGCTCCGTCATGCGCTTCGAAAATGGGTACAACTTCCGACAGGACCGAAGTTTGCGGCTGTCTGGGCCGCCCCTAGACTCCTTGGGTGGGCAAACTTGTTGCGAATGAGTCAAGTTTTTGGATCGCATCTGCCAGCCCCGCAGGGGCGATGGTTTGTAGCCACGGGTGCAGACCCTCGTTGTTCTACACAACTCGCGCGCCTCCTCATTGCCCCAACGGGGCGGCGACCTCCAGCCCAGGGTTGCGCCGCCGGCGCTACCCTGGGTCAACAGGGCCGGACCACCACCAACCCCAACCGGGTTGCGTCGTCTCAGGTCGCGATCGCTTCGTCGGTCGTAGGCAAAAGGACACAACCCCTTTGGGGTTGGCATCGACGTGGCCCCGCGATCCCAGGGTAGCCGCTGCCGCGGCAACCCTGGGCTTTGGGCCACAACGCCTTCGGGGTAGCGGGCCCCGGCCAGTTTCGCCACCCGAGATGTGTAGAACAACGAGGGTGCAGACCCGGGAGGGGTCAAACCCGTGGAAATCGGGTATCAGTCAAGGTACCCCCGGAGGGGCGAAGGAAA
>Ga0187892_10005745_pt1 | contig 19171 bp, 14 predicted proteins | sample MA1701073metaG_FD_139345 | JGI IMG/M metagenome (GOLD analysis project Ga0187892, IMG submission 139345) | Bio-ooze microbial communities from a basaltic lava cave in the Kipuka Kanohina Cave System on the Island of Hawaii, USA - MA170107-3 metaG ...
GTGGTTGTTCATAATCCCACTCAAAACCAAGTGTATTAATACCGAGAAAAGCTGTTTGCCCTGCTGATAAATTTGGAATAGATGTATTACGCCAAAAACGAAGCTTCTTATAGTTGGATGGAACTCCTATTTCTGCCGGAGCCTCAAGCCAGCTTATCTGCCCTATCAGTTTGTTTTCAGGCTGACCAGCATCATAGTTACCGCCCATTCTCCAAAGACCTGTCCACTCTGCAGATGGATCGCATTTATAGCCACAGGTTCTTTCTCCTAATGAACCATCTCCTAATGTGCCTTCTTTATAACATACCAGTGTTCTGTCTTCTGTACCATCATTGTTTTCCCATCTTGTTTTCCAATAAACGTCGTTACCTGTGAAAAAGGCAAGATGCACTCCGGCATTTCTTGCTGCTTCTACATTTTGCCGCATATCCTTTGACCAATATTCATCATGACCCACAGCAATAAACACTTTGTGATTAAGTAAACGGCTGCCATTATTCTCCACATCATTGCTACTGGTATAAGTCACATTATAACCGTTTCTTTCCAGCCAGCGGATCATTGGGTAGTCAGCATTCATATACCAGTCAGATTGCCTTCCCTCTGTATTAAATAAGGAATTGTAAGGGAATATTGGACGGTTATAGCTCACTTTCACAGCATGACCAGATGGCCAGCTTGTGTTGCCATCATACAATGAGTTACCACCATAACCATTATATGCCTGCCAGGTGGCATCAGCAAACTGAAAGTATAAATCCGAATTACTGGCATCATTTCTTACAATAAAAACAATATGATTACTTCCGCCACCGGTTCTCTCCACCCGGGCAATGTATAAACCAGATACTGCATTGGATGGAATGGCCCAACTGGCTGATTCACTCCAGTTGCTGCAATCGAGTAAGCCTGTTGAACCATCACTGATGCCGGCTGGCTGAACAGTACCGCTCAATGTACCCAAATTCTGTATCAGCCTTGCTCCATTGCCGCCATAATAACCAATTCTGTATATTCTTAAATTATAAGTGGCGCCGCTTTGTACATTGATCTTAAAGCGAACCGTTTGGCCGGCATTTAAACTCATTTTTGTAGCAAACCCTGCAATACGATTATCTCTGAAATCAGGCACTCCCCACTCTGAAATAGGATTGCCAGGTAAAGCATTTTCAGAGACAATTGGGTTTTGTGCAAATGAAAAAATGTTAAGAAAGAAAAAAGACAAGCAAGTAATAAGCAGGTTCCTGTATTCACAGAACATGATTCTCCAAGTCATGGCGTAGAGTTTAAGTTAGTTTTAGCCTTAGTCCTTAAATTCTAATCAGAGATGTTTTCTTCCGGAGTTGTTCTTTAGAGAGGATATATAGAGTTTCGGTGTAACTGTAAAAGGGACTGTTACAGTGGCATAAAATTAAGGGAAAAAGACATTCAAATGGTCTAAATGGGGAAAAATAGGAGTTCTACTCATGTGCTCTTGCATAAAGGATTTTATTTCATTGCAAGCCTGCCGGAATTTCCACATTCATAAACCCGTCAATGACGCAAGCAGGAAGCTAGTAAAAGACTCAGCCTTTAAAACCAAATACAGATAACATCACAGATTATTTATAACTTCTTAATGACTGTTTACTAACCTTGTTGACACTTTATCAGCAATCATAAATAACACGTTATTGAGGTTCCCATGTTTAGTATAGTTTCATTACAAAAAAAGCCCCGCCTAAAAAAGCAGGGGCTTACTTATACAACCAAAAAGAAATTACCAGATAATTAATTTTTTTACGTCGATAAAATAGCCGGCTTGTATTTTGTAATAATAAACTCCTTTCCGAAAAGGCCCGGCATTGAAATGCAGAGTATGTGTACCGGCATCTTTTGAAGAATTCAGCAGCACTTTTACCACTTTGCCACTCATGTCAAACAGCACCAGGTTTACTTTTTCAGCTTTCGAAAGTGTGAAACTTATATTCGTCACTTTATGAAAAGGATTCGGAAAGTTTTGTCCAAGACTATTATTATACACTTTAGAATCAGGAGTAATAATAGCAGGAACACTGGTAACAGAAGTTTTGCCGGGTCTTGTAGCCACACCAGCACCCCTGATCTCTAACAAAGCTGTACTGGCACTCTGACCGGTTGGCACACTAACTCCTAATGTATATGCTGAAATGGTGGCAGTTGCCTTTGTATAATGATAAGTAGTGTAATTTCCATCTCTGTAATAAAGCCTTTCTGTAGCTCCATCTCTCAATGTCCTGGTAGCTCCGTTTCTTGTATTAAAGTCTGCGGAACAACCAAAAACAATACTATTTTCTCTTGTTGTAGTTATTGTTACTGACGGAGCAGATTGTGAAACTGCCGTTGCTGAAGCGCCACCTAAAGTTGATTCTGCATTTAACACCACATAACAAACACTTGCCTGGCTATGATCTTGTCCCCAGTTGCTTGTTATAGTAATGGAGCCACCTGCAGTATAAACTGCTGTCCATATCTCAGCATTGTCACTGGCAGCAGCTCCGGCATCTGATCGTTTGGTCCAGGTGAGCGATGGAGCACTTGTAACAATACAATCCATCGGAACCGCATCAGCAGTTGTTGCCAATACCAGCAATGCACCTGCGGGCACTCCTGTTAATGAATGAGAAGTCGCTCCCAATCCTGATTTCGTATCAACGCTCTGTATAGTTACCGGCTGGGATGATGAAGCCGCAGTAGTAAAGCTCCAGCTATAGTCACTTACCAGTGCATTGCCTGCGAGATCTTTTACTCCGGATGCGCCGCCGGTAATCGTTGCAATATAGGTGGTGGATACCGCTAATGCAGATGAAGGTATCAATGTAATTTGATTAGCTGAAGTGCTTACCGTTGCTGCAATAAGATTATTGCCTGCATCTCTTAACTGGAATGTAGAACTGGTAACCGTTGATGCATTGATTGCTTCATTAAAGTTTGCTATCACAGATGTATTAACGTTTACCCCTGTGGCTCCATTTATAGGTGAAACTGTTGATACTGTTGGCGGAGTGATATCTGCACCGGCCGCAGTAGTAAATGACCAGCCATAGTTACTTGCCAATGCATTACCTGCAAGATCTTTTACTCCCGATGCACCGCCGGTAATAGTTACCGTATAGGTGGTTGATGCAGTTAATGCAGATAAAGGTGTTAATGTAATTTGATTGGATGATGTGCTTACCGTTGCAGTTACAAGATTATTACCTGCATCTCTTAACTGGAACGTACTCGCAGTTACAGTTGAGCTGTTGACAGCTTCACTGAATGTTGCTGTAACAGTGGTATTGGCACTCACACCTGCAGCCCCATTTGCAGGTGATACCGTTGACACGGCCGGTGCTATATTATCCGAACTGGCGGCAAATAACACATCTACCCAATAGTTACTTGATTGGAAAGAACTGTTGGGGAATGCGGATGTAGCAGTATATCTGTATAAACCGTTTGCTCCATCCAATCCATCCTGTAAACCGATAAGCGGGCCATTAGTGATATTCTGTGTGAAATAGGGTTTTGTAGCAGCATAATCACCTGATGGACTGAAATAAGTAGCAACATAGGTAACGCCTGCTGTCACAGCCACAGGGCTGCTAAACAATACCTCTTGCCAGCCCGAAGCAGTTTCATTGGTGAAAGTTGCTTGTGCCAATCTCGTTCCGCTGTTGCTCCACAAGCTTCCTGTATGCGTGCCACTTGCACCTGAACCTTTATAATAGCGGATACCGTTAATAAATCCATCCTGCGTAGCACGGAATCGCATACCCAATTCAATGCCTGAGCCATCGTTAGCAAGAGGATATTGAGGCACATCAGTTGTTTGGAACAATGTATATGTTGCACCTCCTACTCCGCCACTGGGAGCTGTAGTAAATGACCAGCTATAGTTACTTGCCAGCGCATTACCTGCTAAATCTTTCACACCGGACGCACCGCCTGTAATAGTAACAGTGTACGTAGTGGAGGCAGTTAATGATGACGCTGGTGTTAATGTAATTTGGCTGGCTGTTGTAGTTATCGTTGCGCTGATAAGATTGTTACCTGCATCTCTTAATTGGAAAGTTGAATTTGTAACCGTAGATGCATTAATTGCTTCGCTGAAGTTTGCAATAACAGTTGTACTGACGATTATACCTGTAGCTCCATTCGCCGGTGTAACAGATACTACAGTTGGCGGAATAATATCACCGGCCTCGGTTGTAAACGACCAAGTGTAGTCACTTGCTAAAGTATTGCCCGCTGCATCCTTTACGCCTGTTATGCCACCTTTTATTGTTGCAGTATAAACAGTTGAAGCAGCCAATGCAGCCGATGGTGTTAACGTTGCCGTTTTAGTAGCGGCATTATAAGTAACGGTGGCTGTCACCAGCACGGTGGATGAATTTCTCAGTTCAATAGTTGAACTATTGATAGTAGCAGCATCCATTGATTCACTGAATACTGCAGACACAGTTGTATTAACAGATACAGATGCAGCTCCATTTACAGGCGTAACAGATGATACTGTTGGTGGAGTAATATCACCAGCCTCTGTAGTAAATGACCAGGTGTAATCACTGGCCAAAGCATTGCCTGCGGCATCTTTAACACCTGATGATCCGCCTTTTATTGTTGCAGTATAAACAGCTGAAGCAGCCAATGCAGCCGATGGTGTTAACGTTGCCGTTTTAGTGGCGGCATTGTAAGAAACGGTAGCAGTCACCAATACGTTAGAAGAATTTCTTAATTCAACGTTTGAGCTATTGATAGTAGCTGCATCCATTGATTCACTGAATACTGCAGACACAGTTGTATTAACAGATACAGAAGCAGCTCCGTTTACCGGCGCAACATATGATACTGTTGGCGGAGTAGCATCTGCAGGAATTGCAGCGCTTCTTATTTCTAATAATGCTGTACTTGCCTGTTGACCTGTTGGTGCACTTACTCCTAATGTATAAGCTGCTATTACTGCTTCCCCTTTTGTGTAATGATAGGTTGTATAATTGCCATCTCTGTAATAAAGCCTTTCTGTAGCTCCATCTCTCAATGTTCTGGCAGCTCCATTTTTTACATTAAAATCTGCTGAACATCCAAAAACAATACTGTTCTCTCTTGTAGTAGTTATTGTTACTGACGGAGCAGATTGCGAAACTGCCGTTGCTGAAGCTCCTCCTAAAGTTAATTCTGCATTTAACACCACATAACAAACACTTGCCTGGCTATGATCTTGTCCCCAGTTGCTTGTTACAGTAATAGCACCACCTGCTGCATACACTGCTGTCCATATTTCAGCATTATCGCTTTGAGAGGCTCCCGCATCTGACCGTTTGGTCCAGGTAAGCGATGGAGAACTTGTAACAATACAATCCATCGGAACCGCATCAGCTGTTGTTGCCAATACCAGCAATGCACCTGCGGGCACTCCCGATAATGAATGAGAAGTTACTCCTACTCCTGCTTTTGTATCAAAACTATATATGCTTACAGGCGGCTGAGTAGTTTCAGTTCCTGTAGTAAAGCTCCAGCTATAGTTGCCCGCTAATGCATTACCAGCAAGATCTTTTACACCTGAAGCACCGCCTGCAATAGTTACCGTATAAGTGGCAGATATGGTTAATGGTGCATTTGGCGTCAATGCGATCTGAGTACCTGAAGCACTTACTGATGCGCTGATCAAATTATTTCCCGCATCCTTCAATTGATAAGTAGAGCTGGTAACTGTTGAAGCATTAATCGCCTCATTAAAGGTTGCTGCAACACTTGTATAAATATTAACACCTGTTGCCCCGCTTATAGGTAAAACGGACACTACAGTTGGTGGCGTAACATCGCCGGCAGTAGTAGTAAAGCTCCAGCTATAGTTGCTGACCAATGCATTGCCCGCAAGATCTTTTACACCTGAAGCACCTCCTGTAACAGTAACAGTATAAGTAGTGGACACACTTAGTGCTGAAGATGGCGTTAATGTAATCTGGTTGCCTGATGTACTTACTGATGCACTGACCAAATTATTTCCGGCATCTCTTAGCTGGAAAGTGCTGGTAGTAACCGTAGAACTATTAACAGCTTCGCTGAATGTAGCTGTAACGGTAGTACTGATACTTACACCGGTTGCTCCATTGAGAGGCGTTACGGATGACACAGTTGGCGGCGTTACATCACCACCTGAACCAACAGTGATGGTGATACTTGCAGCGTTACCAATATTGCCACTATCATCTACCCCTCTTGCACGGATGGTATAAGTACCGTTAGAACCTGTAGTCCAGGAATAACTCCAGGTGATACTTCCATCTATTGCGTTTATTGTTACAGGCGACCAGGTATTGCCACCATCAACAGATATTTCAACGGATGTCACTACGCCACCGCCTCCATCACTTGCATTGCCTGAAAAATTTATCGTTGCGCCGGAAGAAAAAGTAGCGCCGTTAGAAGGCGAAGTAATGGAAGCATTAGGCGCAGTAAAATCAGAAGATTGGGAGGCAGAAGTTAAACCAGCTTGAAGCGTAGCAGGCTGAGCTCCCATATCCGCAAACAAATTAACGGTGGCTTGCTGCATTTCAGGACTTATAGTAGTTGAGCCGCCATAGTGATTGCCATCCAAACCCCATGACCATTGTACTGTGCCGGCGCCAAACACCAAGGCACCGCCTGAATGACGATACAAGGATAATTTATGCGTTTTACCAATTAGTGTAGTACTGGATAAAGTAAACCTTCCGGCAGGATAAGCTGATGCATATTGCGATTGCTCATAGTCCCACTCAAAACCAAGTGTATTATTACCAAGCGCTGCTGTTTGACCGGCTGATAAATTAGCAACGCTTGTATTGCGCCACATACGAATCTTTTTATAAAAGGCTGGAACCTGAATGTCCGAAGGGTATTCAAGCCAGCTTATTTGTCCAAGCAGTGAATTTTCTGGCTGACCGGCATCATAATTACCGCCCATTCTCCAAAGACCTGTCCACTCTGCTGATGGGTCACATTTATAGCCGCAAGTTCTTTCTCCTAATGAACCATCACCTAATGTGCCTTCTTTATAACATACCAGCGTTCTTTCTTCTGTACCATCATTGTTTTCCCATCTTGTTTTCCAATACACTTCATTGCCTGTAAAAAATGCAAGATGCACACCGGCGTTTCTTGCTGCTTCTACATTTTGACGCATATCTTTTGACCAGTATTCATCATGACCAACCGTTACAAAAACTTTATGATTCAGTAAACGGCTGCCATTATTCTCCACATCATTACAACTTGTATAAGTTACATCATAACCATTTCTTTCCAGCCAGCGGATCATCGGGTAGTCTGCATTCATATACCAGTCTGCCTGGCGACTATCAGTATTGAATAAGGAATTGTAAGGAAAAATCGGACGGTTATAGCTCACTTTTACCGCATGACCCGCGGGCCAGCTTGTAGTGCCATCATACAAGTTATTACCACCATAGCCATTATACGCCTGCCAGGTAGCATCGGCAAACTGAAAATACAAGTCTGAATTGCTGGCATCATTTCTTACTATAAATACAATATGATTACTGCCACCACCGGTTCTTTCCAACCTGGCAATGTATAAACCCGATACTGCATTGGATGGAATGGCCCAACTGGCTGATTCACTCCAGTTGCTGCAATTTAAATGGCCTGTTGATGCATCACTGATACCGGCTGGTTGAACAGTACCGTTTAATGTACCTAAGTTCTGCATTAGCCTCGCTCCATTACCACCATAATAACCAATTCTGTAGATCTTTAAATTATAAGCAGCGCCACTTTGCACATTGATCTTAAAGCGAACTGTTTGACCGGCATTCAAACTCATTTTTGTTGCAAAACCTGCAATTCGATTATCTCTGAAATCAGGCACTCCCCACTCTGAAATAGGATTGCCAGGCAAAGCGTTTTCAGTAACAATAGGGTTTTGCGCAAATAAAAAAACATTAAATACAAAGAGACAAACAAAAAATAACGATAGCCTTCTGTAGTTGCAGAACATAATACTCCCAATCATAGTGACGTGTTTAGGTTAGTTTTAGTTAATCCTTAAAAAAAAAGCAATGAAACGTTTTCGAGGGAGTAGTTAATTAGAAAGGATATTATAAGCTTTTCGGGTAGCTGTAATAAGATGTGTGTTACAGCGACATAAAAATAAGAAAAAACCCATTTAAAAAAGTTATTGGTCAAAAAATAGAAATTATTTATTCAACAGTTTCTCAACAGTCGTAGAATTACGATTAATTCATTCAGATGTATCGCCCAGATCGCAGATGATTTTGATAAAAACTAAATTTTAAAAACTTCTTGCTTAAAAGAAGAATTATTTATATAGACTATAAACTGTTCGACAGTCTTAATGCATTCGCTCCGGCTATTTTAAATAATTTATATTCACTGAAAAAAAATCCATGCGACTCAACCCCGCCATTTTGTTCATCGCTCTGTTATATTCCTGCACATCAAAACAAAAAGCAGACCTGTTGGTATTTAATGCTACAATCTACAGCGTTGATTCATCTTTTTCTGTTGCTGAAGCAATGATAATAAAAGATGGAAAAATTGAAGCTATAGGTAAACTTGCCAAGTTAGAATCAAAATATGAGGTAAAGGAAAAGATAGATGCAGGTAGTAAATACATTTATCCCGGATTTATTGATGCACATGCACACTTCGTTGGTTATGGTACCGGGTTGCAAACTGCTGACCTGGTGGGAACACAAAGCTGGAACGAGATTCTTGAAAAATTAAAAGTGTTTGCTGCTGAACATAAAGAGGGATGGCTTACCGGCCGTGGATGGGATCAAAACGATTGGCAGGTAAAAGAATTTCCCAGCAATGAAAAACTAAACGAATTATTTCCTGATCGCCCGGTATTGCTTACAAGAGTGGACGGGCATGCAGCGATTGCCAATCAAAAAGCATTGGATGAAGCCGGCATAAAGCCCGGGTTTACATTAACAGGTGGTGAAGCTGAAGCAAAAAACGGGAAGCTCACCGGTCTGCTGATTGATAATGCTGTTGACCGGGTTTCTTTAAAAATTCCAGTACCAACAAAAGAACAGTTTAGAAGAGCATTACTTGACGCAGCGAGAAATTGTTTTGCTGTTGGGCTTACAACTATTGACGATTGCGGTTTGTCGGCAGCAGAAACAGAAGCGATCAAAGAGTTGCAGGATAAAGGAGAATTGAAAATGCGGTTGTATGTGATGCTAAGTGATAATGCAGCCAATTATGTTTATCTCGAAAAGAAAGGAATCATTAAAACAGATCGCCTGCATGTTAGGGGTTTTAAAGTATACGGTGATGGAGCATTGGGATCAAGAGGCGCATGTTTACTACAGCCTTACAGCGATAAACCCGGCCATTATGGTTTTTTGTTAAGCAAGCCGGAACATTTTGATTCGGTTGCCGCATGGATCTATGCAAAAAATTTTCAAATGTGTACTCATGCTATTGGCGACAGCGGCAACAGGACTATTTTAAAAACCTATGCGAAATATTTAAAAAATAAAAATGATCGCCGCTGGCGAATCGAACATGCACAATTAGTAAATCAAAACGATTTTGATTTATTTGGCCAATATTCCATCATTCCTTCTGTACAACCCACCCATGCCACCAGCGATATGTATTGGGCAGCTGATCGCCTGGGCAATGAAAGAGTGAAAGGCGCCTATGCTTATAAACAACTCATGCAGCAAAACGGATGGATACCATTGGGCACCGATTTTCCGGTGGAAGATATTTCACCCTTCAAAACTTTTTATGCTGCTGTTGTTCGCAAAGATGCAAAGGGCTGGCCGGAAAATGGCTATCAAACAGAAAATGCATTGACAAGAGAAGAAGCGTTGCGTGGCATGACAATATGGGCGGCCAAATCAAACTTTGAAGAAAATGAAAAAGGAAGTTTAGAAGTTGGCAAGCTTGCAGATTTTATTATACTTGATAAAGACCTAATGAAAGCAAATGAAAAAGAATTGCTGCAAGTTCAGGTGCTGAAAACTTATATTGGTGGAGAGAAAGTGTATGAGAAGAAATGAAGTCGGATGTCAGAAATCGAAAAAAGAATACTAAGGTTTTACTGTGCTTAACTTCTAAGCTTTGATGAAGCTCATTTCATTCATATCCTGTAAAATCAAGTAAATTTATCACAACCTAATTCTCCTGTTATGAAAAACATTTTCATTCTCGCCTGCCTGTTTATCATTGTTTCCTGCTCAGCACAGCAATCAACAGATAATAAATCAAAAGAGATCGTATTCAGGAATGTGAATGTTATTCCGATGGATAAAGAACAGGTGCTGATGAACCAGGATGTTGTTGTAAAGGATGGAAAGATCATTTCTATAAAGCCGGCATCAAAAAGTAACTACGGCAAGAATGCAATAGTAGTTGATGCCAAAGGAAAATATTTAATGCCGGGCCTGGCCGAGATGCATGCACATGTGCCGCCGGTAGATGATATAGCGCCGATGAAAGATGTGGTAATGCTGTTTGTCTTGAAAGGTGTAACTACCATTCGGGGAATGCTGGGTCATCCAAGACATATTGAATTAAGATCAAAAATTGAAAGCGGTGAAATAATCGGCCCGAGGTTTATTACTTCCGGCCCTTCCTTTAATGGCAATAGTGTGAAAACACCTGAAGCTGCCGCAGCAATGGTAAGAGAACAAAAGAAGGCAGGTTATGATTTTTTGAAATTACATCCGGGTCTTACCAAAGAAAATTTTGCTGCTATTGCTGCTACTGCAAAAGAAGTAAACATTCCTTTTGCAGGACATGTATCATTTGACGTTGGCGTGTGGCTGGCTATTGATGCCGGCTATGCAACTATTGATCATCTTGATGGATTTGTTGAATCGCTTGTTCCCGGTATTGAAAATATGAAAGAATCAGAAACAGGGTTGTTTAGTTTATTCATTGCTGATAAAGCGGACGAATCGGGCATTCAGCGATTGACTGATTCATTACGCAATCATCATATCTGGGTAGTGCCTACACAGGCATTGGCTGAACGCTGGTTTCATCCTGCAAGAGATGCCGATGCACTCGGCAAAGAAGATGAAATGAAATACATGGATGCTGAAACAATGAATAATTGGACGAATACAAAAAAGAATTTGCTAAAGAATCCAAACTATAAAGCATCAACTGCTACGAAACTGATTGAGATAAGAAGAAAACTGATAGCTGCCTGCAATCAAAACGGCGTTGGCTTATTGCTTGGCTCTGACGCACCGCAGGTTTTTGATGTGCCCGGTTTTTCTGTGCATCATGAACTGCAGTATCTTGTTGATGCAGGTCTTAGTCCTTATGACGCAATTAAAACAGGAACTTTAAATGTTGGTAGATTCTTGAACCGTGAAGATATTGGTGTTATTAAAGTTGGCGCTGTTTCTGATCTTATATTATTAAACGGAAACCCGCTGGAAAATATCAACAACACAAAAAATATTGAAGGCGTAATGCTGCGCAATTTATGGTTCCCCAAAGATTATATACAGGCTGAATTAAAAAAGCTGGAGAAAAACAAGTAGCTGCCATAGTTCTGAAGATTGGGAATTATATCATCGCTTATTTAAGACATCAACACTTTTCTTATCATTAGTTTTTGAAAATCATAGCATTCAAAAGAGGCATTGTGTTTGATATACTTGTTATAAAAACACAGGTATATGATCCGTATAAAACTTTTTTATTTAATAGCGCCGGTATTTTTTGCGTTGCAATCATGCGTTAAAGATGCCGTTGACAACCTGGATGGCGACGAAAAGCCTCTCTACATTACCAAAGCAGATACCAACGCCGATTTTTCTTCTTATGCCACATTCAGTCTTGCAGATTCAGTTGCCGTGATCAGCAACAACCAGTTGGTACAAAGAGTGAGAACTGATTATGATGCTGCATTTATCAATGCCATCGCTGCGCAAATGGAAAGCCGTGGTTTTACAAGAGTAGCTCACGGCAATAGTCCTGATCTTGGCATCAGCATCAGCCGGATCTATAATGATTTTACCGGCATCATTGATTATTCAGACTATTGGGGTGGTTATAATGATTATTGGGATCCGTATTATTGGGGCTATCCCGGTTATGATTATTATTTTCCACCGGTATATGGCACTTATACCGTGACGGAAGGTGCTGTGGCCATTGATATGTTTGATCTGAAAAATGCAGCAGGCAGCAATCAGTTAAGACAGGTATGGAGCGGATTGGTAAGAGGCAGTGGCACTTTTACCAGCGGAATGATTAATCGTCATTCGCAGCTTTTGTTTGAACAATCGCCGTATTTGCAGAGATGAGCAGCGGGCAGTTAACAAAACAATAGGTTACCAAAAAAATTATAGCAATGAAAAAAAATAAAATAATTCTCTGTACAGCTTTCATTCTCTCGTTTGCCGTATTAAAAACAACTGCGCAACAAGGCGAAGTAAGAATGACAGCAAGTCTTGCAGGTGCAACGCCGATGGGTGATTTTAAAGACCTGGTTGATAAAACCTCATTTCGTGGCGTTGATATCAATATCATTTATGGCATTAATGATAAACTCGGTGCAGGCTTGAATATCGGCTTCCAGGATTTCTATCAAAAGTTTCCAAGAGCTGTTTATAAATTATCAGATGGCAGCGATATCTCTGCTGTGATCACCAATTCGGTTCAAACGATTCCATTTCTTGCAACGGCAAAATATAATTTCAGCAGCAGCGGCATACAGCCTTATGCCAGTGCAGGTGTGGGCGGATCAGTTGTACTTTACAGGCAGTACCTTGGTGAAGCTGCCAATGATTTTAATAAAATAAGTTTTGCAGCAAGGCCTTCATTAGGCGTTTATATTCCATTTAAGAAAGATGGAGAAGTGGGATTAAACATTGCGGCCAACTATACTTACATCCCTTATAAAGAAGCTGGTGTTTCCAATTTGAGTTATTTTGGATTTACGGTTGGTGTTGGTTTCCCAATGCGGAATTAAGAACACTGATGACACGGATCAGATAGGTTAACACGGATAGTATTTTAAAAAACTCCGTGCGTATCCGTTGTATCCGTGTCATCGATGTTCTGTTTTAAAATGTTCAGCAGAATTACCGAACGATGAAGTGTGCGACGCAACAGACGATGATAGTAGTACTGAAGCCTGCTACATAATCTTTACCGTTATCCTAATTAAAACTGCTAAGATTATTAAATTTGTCTTCCTTCTTTATTAAGCACCGCAACAATTTTATCATAATACATCTTTGATCGTTCAGCAGAACTGCCTACACAAATAACGCCTAATTTACCAAACTGCGATAGGGCGCCGATGAGATGAAACATTACTCCTTCCTGCGAAGTGCCATCATAATGCAGATCATTGACCATTGCGATATCAATAAGATCATGTGGCGTAAGGCCTTTGTATTTTTCACTCTTTAAATTATCGGAACAAAAATAATATCGCACCTGGCCATTGGCCGTATAGTACAAACCCTGTTCTGCATCATACTTGCCATCAGTAAGAAATTGCAACATCAGCAATGGATGCGTAGTGCCGCCTTTGCGCAAATTGATCTCGATAGCATAATGTTTCCACCCATCGTTTTCTTTTACCGAAATAAAATCAACCGCAAAGCGACCGAGCACTCCTCTTTTTTGTAAAGCTTCCGCTACCTTCTTTCCCATTTGCGCCATTGCAACCGCATAAGACGGATGTGCAGGGAAATAAGCGCCGAGAAAAACCTGGCCGCCTTCACCACCCAGCAATTGATCATGCGTGGAAAATACACGGCACATACCATCGGGATCAATGCGGCATTGCACTGAAGGAGATTCCTTTATGTCGCCTTCTACAAATGCTTCCACAATGCCACCCATCTGCTGAAACTTTTGCAAAAACGTTTTATAGTTTAATTCATCAGCAACGATTTTCAATTTATGTTTCAATTCATCATGTATCCATTGCTTTTGATCCGTTTGTTCGTCTATACCCGCATAAGAAAATATACCATTGCCTTCACCTGAAAAACCATCATTCATTTTTACCACTGCTTTACGAATAGCAGGATTTTGTTTTTTCAACTCCATTAATGCATTTACGATATCGTCTTTTGTATGCAGGTCTTCAAAACCATCAGGCAACAACAAGCCGCATTCTCTAAAAATTTTACGGCTGCTGCTTTTGGTGCCAAGATCAAGCAGATCAGGATCGCAACCGAAAATGGGAATGCCTAACTGCACAGCAAGACTACGTTCATAAGGCGTCACATTAAAACAAGCCATGTGTGCAGCATGATCAGAAGGAATACTTTTTTTAATTCGTTCAATCAAACGGGGACGTTCTAAAATTTTTTCTGTAAGTGATCGGGACGATGCATCATAGCAACTTAACATGGTAAGCCGCTGCTTGGCATGATAGCCTGTAATGCCGGGCAACAAATGCAGATAGTAATCAATGATGACAGGATCAATGGTGGTGCTGGTTATAAACACTACATGTGTACGTGGCATACGCAATAACATCAGCAGGCAAAGCAACCGCTCTTCGTAATATACTACACCGTTTACTTTGGCGAGAATCTCCTGGTCAAGTGTAAGCGATGGAACAATAACAACCGTCTTCGGCGCCAGCACATCAGGAAATGCTTTTTCAAATTGATCTTTCAGTGTTTCCTGTATTTTTTTAAAATATGCGGCTTCTTCCGGCGAGCCGGGAATTGGTAACTTATTCTTTTTTGATTCAACGATTGAAAAAGCTTCTGTTGTTTGTTCTTCTATTTCGTACATAAGCAAAGCGTTTTAGTTTTTAAGGGGTAAACTAAAGCTACAAGAAAAGTTGTTGATGGGAAAATAAAAGAAGCCGGGGAGTAAGGAATGACTAACCATTAAAAGTTGATTATTTTTGAAAGAAGAAACAGTACCATGGCAAAATTGACACGATATACAAACTTTGAAGCTTTGAAGTCAGAAACTAAGACACGAAAGGTGAATGCGACTACCGGGAAAAAATTGCATTTAGAATTTGAAGCTTTTTTGCATCTATTGCAAGATGAATATTCGAAAAAAAAGAATACTAAAATCTCCCATGGAAAATAATTTAACAGACAACATCCTGAATGAGAAGATTATTGTCGATGATACTCTTTATTAGATGATTGATATGACTCGCTTCGTTTTTACACTCTCTTTAATAACATTGCTTATAGCTTGTAGAAATTCTAAATCTGCATCTACAGATAAGCTAATGTCACTTTACAAGGGTGACTCATTTGTCGCTTGGAATGAAGATACAGTCAATAGCTATCAAATTCTACTTACAAAAGGACAAAAGTTTTCTTACACGATTGTAAAAAGGCACCATACACAAATTGCAGAAGAGTATTACAAAGGAACTTATGAATTTTCGAAAGACACCTTTTTTCTAAAATATCATAAGGGATTGCGGCCGGAAGGCGTAACAAGTTATTTAATCAGAGAAGCTTCAGGATATTATTTAATTCAACCATTTACAAACGGAACAAAACGGATGTATTTACGATTCCAAAAGTTTTACCATTTATAATGAATGCCGCCGTGCATCGTGCCATCATTGCTTTGCTTAGTAGTGATAGAAACCGATGAAGGGACAAATTGTTTGATTAATTATTATCTTCAACAAAGCTGCACTCAAAATTCAAAAAATGAATAAACGCATGTTTTTAAAAACATCATCTGCCATTGCCGGTGGCGCTTTGTTGTCAGGTCTTGCATCCTGCACATCTGACGAACAAACAAAGAAGGAACATTTAAAAAATTGGGCAGGCAACTTGCAATACAGTACAGCCAATGTGCATTATCCTGCAACAATAGAAGAGGTGCAGGATATAGTAAAAAAATATAAAAAACTTAAAGCACTTGGGTCAAGACATTCTTTTAATACGATAGCAGATAGTGATGCAAACCAGGTATCGTTTGAAAAAATGAACAGGGTATTATCGCTTGACGCTGCTGCAAATACTGTAACCATTGAAAGCGGCGTAAAGTATGGTGAACTGGCGCCTTATATTCATGAAAAGGGTTATGCCGTACACAACCTTGCTTCGCTGCCGCATATTACTATTGCTGGCGCCATTGCTACGGCTACGCATGGATCGGGAATAAACAATGGAAATCTTTCAACAGCAGTATCAGCTATTGAATTTATAAATGCTGCCGGCGACATCATTACGCTGTCAAAGAAAAAAGATGGCGAACAGTTTAATGGAGCTGTTGTGGCGCTGGGTGCATTGGGTGTTGTTACAAAACTTACGCTTGATCTGCAACCCGCATTTGATATGAAGCAGGTAGTATATCGCAACCTGCCGATGAAGGAATTGGAAAATAATTTCAACACGATTATGTCGAGCGGCTATAGCGTTAGTTTTTTTACCGACTGGAAAAATAAAAACATCAACGAAGTATGGATCAAATCGAAAGTGGAAAGTAATGATACCGCAGCAGCGCCTGAATTGTTTGGAGCAAAGCTTGCCACACAAAACATGCACCCGATAGAAACAGAGAGTGCTGAAAATTGTACAGAACAAATGGGTGTGGCAGGGCCCTGGTATGAAAGGATGCCTCATTTTAAAATGGGTTTTAAACCCAGCGCCGGTAAGGAATTGCAGAGTGAATATTTTGTGCCTATAGAACATGCTTATGAAGCAATGATGGCGATGGAAAAACTGCATGAAAAAATAACGCCTCATCTTTTTATTTCTGAAATACGCACTGTTAGCGCTGATGATCTGTGGATGAGCCCCTGCTACAAAAAAACATGTGTGGCGCTGCATACTACATGGAAACAGGAAACAGATGCCGTAATGAAACTATTGCCATTGATTGAAGAACAATTAGCTCCATTTAATGTAAAACCGCATTGGGCAAAATTATTTGCCATAGCTCCATCTGTTTTACAATCACGGCATGAAAGATTGAATGATTTTAAACAGTTGGTAAATGAGTATGATGCGGGAGGGAAGTTTAGGAATGAGTTTTTGCAAAGAAATATTCATGGAAAATGAGACTTTCCTTTTTATGGACAGTAACCACGCCAGAGGGTATTCCATGTTCGCTGTTTTATCAAGTAACAAAAAAGTTACCTTAAATTTGATGGTAACAAATATGTTACCTACATTTGCATATATCAAAAGGAGGGCAATGTATGGAAAATAAAACAATAGGAAATGAAGGTCAAGGACTTAGTAAAGAAACTTAAAGAGGATGGGTGGGTAAAAAAGGAACAGAAGGGTAGCCACCTTCAATTAGTTCATCCCAAAAAGAAAGGCAAAGTGACAGTACCAATTCATGGTGGGGATATTCCTAAAGGAACATTAAATGCTATTCTGAAGCAAGCGGGATTGAAATAGACCTCCGCTTTTTCAGAAAGGAAAATAAAAAAACACAATATGGATTATTAAAAATTATGTCTAAACACCAAAAGCTCCAATTGATTTTGGAGAAGGAAGGTAGCAAAATATGGGGCCGTGTATCGGTGGACGAAAATCTCGTCTTCGATTCAGCTACTACCTTGCAGGCTCTCGAAAAAAAACTAAGAAAGGCGTTAAAAGACTTTGAAGGGATGGAGGAAGTTGAGTTTGAATATGCCTATGATCTCACAATTTTTTTTGAACAGTTTAATTTTCTTAATCAATCTAAAATTGCAGAGTTAGCAGGAATTAATCCTGGCTTAATTAGACAATATTCATCGGGGCATAAACAACCTTCAAAAGAGCAGGTTTTTAAAATTGAAAGTGCAATACGGGAATTAGCTAGTAAGCTAAAATCTGTTCGCCTTTCATCAAAGTCTTATGCCTAAAAAAATAATTTTATGATTTTAGTAGAAGGCCTTTTCAAAGAGGGGCCTTTTTTCTTTTAACTGACCTTTAATTCTGCCCGCCATAAATGAGGGGACAATAAATAAACCCCGGCACATACATACCAGGGTTTATTCAATCAGTCATCTAAACTAATTACTATTTATACCGGCGGATTAGCAGGTGCTTCTTCTTCTGCACCGGATGGATAAATAACATAATCATTAAACTTGGCAGGATCTTCGAACCAGATAGTTTTGCCGATAGAGCAATATTTATCGAGCAAAGTATAAAGTTCATTGCCGGCTTCTACACGGGCCTGCTGCGCAATATCCCTGCTTTTCTCTGCATCAGTTTTATCATCTACCGATTCATCAAATTGGTTGACAACTAAGGTAAGCGCAGTAAGTGTAGCCGCAGTAAAACCTTCAGTAGCCAGGTCGGCTTGCTGTTCAGTAGCTACTTTAATCACACGGCGGCCCAGGCGTACCAGGTCGTTGTCGGTAAGTTCGTCCATACCATCAAAACCATACTTGCGGTATTTGCCGCTTTTGGTTCCCCATTTTATTTCGGCCATGTTGCGGATGGTGCGAACCTGGCTTTTTAGTGAGCCGGCCAATTCATCTTTGGCCTGTGTAGCATCGGTTACATTTCCGATCCACATTTCATCGGTGTCCATGTTTCCAAAAGCGGTGCTTGCAGCTTCAAAGTCATCAGTGGTGGCGGCGGTGACACCACGAATGGTAAACTCTGCGGCATCACGATCCATGCTTCCGGCTACTGAATCAGATTTTTGTTTGAGGATTGCATCTGAAAATGCGTAGATGCGAAGGATTGGTTTAGGCATACAAATTTTTGATTTAATAGTTAATGATTTAATTAACTCATGAATTTATTAACCATTTGCCGAATATGAAATACCACGAACCGGGTAAAAATTATCGGCTACCGTTTCGGAGATTAATATTACCCCTTGTTTTGCTTAAATGGCCGTTGCGAACGCTTAAATGGTGGGTACGGAGACTTAAATGGGTAAAGCGGAGACTTAGATGGTCGTACCGGATTCTTAAATGGCTACGCCGGATTCTTAAATGAGTAAAAAGGATTCTTAAATGGCCATTCCGGATCATTAAATGGACAAAATGGCTTCTTAAATACCCATAGCGGGCACTTAAATGGGTAAAAAGGAGACATTTTGACCTAACTAAGCTTGCCGAAGGGGTTTTTGATATTTCGGAGTGGGTTGGTGGGTGGTTTTTCTTTGGTGTTAATATAAAGGAGTGGATCAAGGAGTTTTGAGTATGGGTGGTGAAGGATGCGGACGGCATATAGAAGTATCGGGAATAGTAATATTATTA
>Ga0187892_10005747_pt1 | contig 19159 bp, 21 predicted proteins | sample MA1701073metaG_FD_139345 | JGI IMG/M metagenome (GOLD analysis project Ga0187892, IMG submission 139345) | Bio-ooze microbial communities from a basaltic lava cave in the Kipuka Kanohina Cave System on the Island of Hawaii, USA - MA170107-3 metaG ...
CGGGTCATTCCGGCGATGACGTCCTTCTGACGGATCCTCCGAAGCGCATCGACGCACGCCTCCAAAACGGCGCCCGCCACGCGCTCTTCGTTGCGGCCCTGGAGGTCCCGGCTGAATTCCTGGCGGAGCTGGGCGCCGACGAGCTCCCAGCAGGCCTTGTCGTGTTTCTCGGACGTCGCCTCGCCAAGGAGGGTCACCCCGCGGGCGCGTTCGGCCGGGTCTTTGCTTCCCGACACCTTCTGATAATTCCCGAGCGCTTCGGCCCACTTTCGGTCGTCCTGAAGGGATGCGGCCGAGCCCGCCAGCTGGCATGCAAGGAGAAGGAGGGGAATCGAGAGTCTCATCGACTGCCTCATGGAACCGTCAAGCGAAGCACCCTGCTGATAGGTGAACGCTACGAACAGTATATATCCCGCTTCTCCTGAAAAAGTGATCCCGCTATGACGGCTTTCGAGGCCAACGGATCGGGGCTTCCAAGAGAGTCCGCATCGTGACCGAAAGAGCTCTTCGCGTGCTCCTCGTCGAAGACTCGGACGAGGACGCGGCGTTCGTTCTCCGGGAGCTTGAGCGAGGCGGCTACGCACCTTCCTCCCGCCGCGTCGACACGGCTGCGGGCCTGGCCGACGCGCTTTCGAAGGGCCCGTGGGACTTGGTTATCGCCGATTACACGATGCCTGATTCGAATCAGGCCCTGCTTCTGAAGTCTTGATGCCACTTCCTTCACGCTCGGACGGCGGACTCCGAGCATCTGGGAAAGGAACTTCTGGGTGAGGTAAAACTCGTCCGAGTCCACCCGGTCATGGGTCAAGAGGAGCCAACGCGCGCAGCGCTGCTCGATCGAATGCAACTGATTGCAGGCGACCGACTGAGCGAGCTGCGTGAAGAGGGCCTGGACGGAGAGGTTGAGCAGCCGCGAAAGGCCGTCCCGTCGGGCGACCACCTTCTTGAAGTCGCTCGATTTCATTCGGAACGCTTCCCCCGCATATCGAATCGGTTCCCCGACTAGGCGCTTCGATCCTTCAATTCCTCGGCTGGCCTACACGCCCAGGTAAAGTTCTGGCTTGACGGGTTCGGGAGGGGTCGGCTTGGGCTTGGGGTCTGCCGGAGGAGGGGATTCCGGGCTGGGATTGACGGGTTCCGGGGTATGGGGTCCCGGTTTGGCTGGAGTCGGTCGCAGGGGGCCGGGGCCCTTCTCCGGGGGAAGGGGCGGAGGCGGGGTCCGGACGACGTCTCCCCGCTTGAGGTCCAGAGCCCGCAAGGCCGGAGCCGCAAGGCGGACGGTTCCTTTTCCGACGTCCGGCTGCCGGGCTTCTCTGACGCGAAGCCGAAGCAGCGTCTTAGTGTCCACGGTCGACCTCCCGGCAGGCTGAGCCTTCTCTCACGTTGAGCCGGCACAGCCGTCAGCGTTATTGGGGCAGGGCGGCCGAACGACTAAAGGTGGCCGTGAACTCGCCCATTCCGAGAACGTGCCCCTTCACGTCGGCCAGGAGTTTCCGTTTCGTAAGGCTTTCGCGGACGTCGAGGGTCGTGTCCAGCGCGTACAGCCTGAAGCGGTACCGGTGCGACCCGCGGCCGGACGGGGGCGCCGGTCCCCCGTACCCGACCTCGCCGAAGTCGTTGAGCCCCTGCACGGACCGCGGCACCTCCTTCGGTCGGAAAGTGCGCCGCACCCCCGCCGGAAGACCAGGCCTCTCGATCCCGGGGCCCGTCATGTTGGGGGGAATGTTGTAGAGGACCCAGTGGACGAAAGGCGCGGGCGTCGGGGCATCTGGGTCGTCGCAGATCAGGGCCAGCGAGCGCGTCCGGTCCGGCAGACTCGACCACGTGAGAGGAGGCGAGACGTTCGCGCCGTCGCGGGTGTACTCCACCGGCATCCGTTGACCTTCTCCAAAGGACGGGCACCGCAACTCGATCTTGAACGTGGATTCGCCGTCAGGATTGTACTTTCGGCTTCTGGCACGCATCGCTCTACCGGACGACGACGGTTTTCACGTTTACGAACTCTTTGATCCCGTAACGAGACAGTTCCCTGCCGTATCCACTTTCTTTCATGCCTCCGAAGGGAAGTCGGGGGTCCGACTTGACTTGGGCGTTCACGAAGCAGGCGCCACTCTCGAGCTCCCGCGCCGCAATCCGCTCGCCCCGGACAGAGTCCCTAGTCAGAACCGCCGCGCCAAGTCCATAGACCGAATCGTTGGCGATCCGCACGGCGTCCCGTTCATCCCGTGCGGGAATGATGGCGGCGACCGGCCCGAAAAGCTCCTCCTCATAGGCGGGCATCCCCTTTCGCACGTCCGTGAGCACGGTGGGAGGATAGTAGGCTCCGTTTCCTTCCGGGACGGATCCGCCCAAAAGGAGCCGGGCTCCCACTTCGACGCTCTTCGTCACCTGCCGGTGCAGGCTCTCCCTGAGGTCGTGCCGGGCCAGCGGTCCGACCTCGGTCTCCTCCCGGAGCGGGTCTCCGACCTTCTTGGCGCGCATTCGTTCGACGAAAAGCCTCTCAAAATCCTCCCTGACGGGCTCGACAACGACAAACCGCTTCGCGGCAATGCAGCTCTGGCCCGAGTTGATGAGCCGGGCATCCACGCACGTCGTGACCGCGGAAGGAAGGTGCGCGTCCTCAAGGATGATGTACGGGTCGCTTCCTCCGAGCTCAAGAACGGCTTTCTTGAGGAGGCTTCCGGCTTTGCGGGCTACGGAGCGCCCGGCGGCGCTGCTTCCGGTCAAGGTGACAGCCCGTACGAGGGCGTGTTCCATCAGCCGATCGACTTCTTCCGAGGGAACGAAGACTGTCCTGACGAGATCTTTCGGGAAACCGGCCTCCTGACAGAGGGTTTCGATGGCCTGCGCGCACCCGGGGACGTTCGAAGCATGCTTGACGACGACGCCGTTTCCCGCCATGAGGGCGGGGGCCGCGAAGCGGAAAACCTGCCAGAAGGGAAAGTTCCACGGCATGACGGCGAGGATCACGCCCAGCGGCTGAAAGGTCACATAGCTCTTCGTCGCGTCGGTCCGCTCTTCCTCGTCCGCAAGCATCCCCTGGGCATTCTCCGCGAAGTACTCGCAGGCCCACGCGCACTTCTCAACTTCCTGGCGACCCTGGGAGACCAGCTTCCCCATCTCCCGGGCCATCAGGAAAGCGAAATCCCCGGCGGAGCGGCGGAGAATCCGGGCGACCTCCCTCAGGGGCTTCGCGCGGTCCGCGAATCCTAGCTGCTTCCATTCGAGAAAGGCGTCATGACAGCGCTCGATGATCCGGCCGGCTTCCTCGGACGACGTACCTTCGTATTCGGCAACGACTTCGGCCGTTGAAGGGTTGATAGACTGAAGCTTCATCGACGCCTTCCGATCTCCGGCGGGGCGCGGGTGGGCTCGCGGCTTAGGTTCTGAATCCGGCTACTTCTTTGTCTTCAGCGTCATCTCTTTGCCGCAGCAACAGCGATGTTCATGGATACCCTGGTTTCGCCGCGCGCTCTGAGTCACCGTGATTTCGCATCCGCAATCCAGGTCGGGACAGCCGTAGATCTCACCTTGTTTCAGGGCCATAACACCTCCTCTTCATAAGCGGGACTCTCTCTCCAGAACTTTGATCCATCGTACGGGCGGGACGTTATCGGACACCTGAGCATCACAAGACACCGGGACCGAGGCTCAAAAAGGTGCCCACGCGACAATGGGCAAGGTGACCCCTGAAGGACTAGTGGAAGGATGCCCATGCTCAAGAAGATCCTCGTTCCCCTCGACGGTTCACCTCTCTCTGAAGCCGTCCTTCCCGAGCTTCGTCGATTCCTTAGGGTCGAGGACTCGGAAGTCGTCCTTGTTCGGGCGGCCGAGATCGTGGCGGTGGAGCCCTTCGCTGGAGTCTTCGAAACGGCGGTTCAGGAGGCCCGGAATTACCTGTCAGAAGTAGAAAAGCGGCTTTCGGAGCAAGGCGTCCGGACGCGGTTTCTTGCCGAATTGGCCCGCCCCGCAGATTTCATCCTCCGATCGGCGGAGAAGGAGCAGGCGACCCTGATCGCCCTGGCCACCCACGGCCGGAAAGGTCTCAGTCGCGCCTTTGCCGGTAGCGTCGCCGAGGAGATTCTCCGCCGAAGCCCCGTCCCCGTCTTTGTCGTCCGCCCAGCCGAAAGACCGCCACGGCCCCCCATTGAGCCGCGGCCGATCCGGACGATTCTCGTCCCCCTCGACGGGAGCGACCGCTCCCTTCGCGCCATGGAACCGGCCGGAGCCTTGGCCGAGCTCTTCGGCGCGCGGCTCATTTTCCTTCACGTCCGCGTTCCCGAAAGAGACCCGGGCGTACCCTCTCCGGAGCAGTATCTTGAAAAGGCGGCCGAGCGGGTCAAGGGTGCCTCGCCGCTCCGGCTCGTGGCAAGCGGCGACCCGGTGCGGGAGATCCTCGATACCTGCCGCTTCTACGAAGCCGATCTCATCGCCATGACGACTCATGGTCGGACGGGCCTCAAACGGCTCACGACCGGCAGCGTCACCGAATCCGTCCTCAGACAAGCTCTCGTCCCCCTCCTCGTCGTGCGGTCTGCCGACGAGGCCGAAGATAGGGCCGTTGCCTAGACGGCGGCTCGGCGCCGGTACGTTCCGTCGAATTGTCCTTGCGCGAGGACATGGCCTTTCATGGAGCGGATGAGGTGTTCCCGCGTCGCCTCGCGAGGGAGGTTGAGGACCCGATCCAAGGCAAAAACCCGGAACGCGTACCGGAAGGTTCGACCGGGCTTTGGCAAGGGGCCGCGATAGCCGAGCCGCCCGAAATCGTTTTTGCCTTCGACGACGCCCGGGAATTCGAGGGGGTTCTCCGAGAAGCGGATGCCTTCAGGGAGGGAGAAGAACGTGGCGGGGATATTGTAAACAACCCAAAGGGCCCGCGGCTGCTCTCCCGGGGTTGCCGGCGCTTCCTCGAAGAGGACCGCGAGGGACTTCGTGCCTTCCGGAACATTGGACCAGGCCATGGGCGGTGAAAGATTCTCGCCGTCGGCGGCATGGCGGCGAGGAATGCGCGCCCCGTTCGCGAAGGCTGGGCTCCGAACGGAAAGGCGGCCGGGAGGGGGCCGGTCCAAGTGCCAGCCGAAGTTGCCGTGATAAAGGGTGGGCTTTGCCTGTTTCGGAGGGTCTTTCATGCGAGCCACACTTGAAGAGCCCGGGCATGTTCCAGCCGTTATGCTCCATTCGAGCTGGAGGTACTGGCCGGGGCCCGCTCCCCGGCCGGCATCGTCTTCTAAGGGTCGGCGCGGTCCTCGATCTCTCGAATCATGACCTCAATCGGCAGCGTGGAATCGACCCGGACATGCTCGGCCGCTCCCAACTCGTCCACGGCTTCGAACGTGCTGCGGAAGAGCCCCAGGAGTTCTTCGCCCGCGTCCGACACGGACGGACCTTCCGTTCGCGCCCGGAGTCGGCGGCGGAGCACGCTCTCATCGCAGCAGGTCTCGATGAAGAGGAACGGGATGCCGACCTTTTCGGCGAGCGCACGAGCCTCAAAACGCCTGGCCCGCGTGGGGAACCTCGCGTCCAGGATCACCCCGCGATCCGACAGGAGAACATCGCCGGCCCGCCGGAAGAGCTCGCGGTAAGCGCGCCGCGAAAAGTCGCTCGTGTAAATCTTCTTCGCACCTCGCTCCGTCGGCTGAAGGCCCGCCAGGAATTTCCGGGTGGCATCGGAGGAGACCACGGGGAGTCCCCATCGCGCGCCGAGGGCGCGGGCGAGCGTGCTCTTCCCGGAGCCGATTTCGCCTCCGATGACGACCAGCCGGGGGGGGCGCCGGTGCAGGCCGCTCGTGAAGCTGCGAGCCAGATCAAGAAGGCGAGCGGCCTCTTCGCGCTTCCTGCGTCTCTTCTGCGGCGGAGTTCTCGGGTCGGCGGCTACGAAGCAGGCTACCTTCGCCCGGACCCACGCGCGGTACGACAGGTAGAAATCGAGCAGCGGGTAAAAGCCGTAGTCGTTCGACGCGAGGGCAAACCGTCCCATGAAGCCTTCGGCCAGAGGAACCGCGCCTTTGGCCGCGAGCTCCATGGCCAGAAAGCACGCGTCGAGCGCCACGTCTCCGAACCGGAAGCGGGCGTTGAACTCGATCGGATCGATGACGAGAGGCTCGCCGTCCAGGAAGTAGACGTGTTCCAGCCGTAGATCGCCGTGCCCCTCCCTCACGCAGCCGTCGCGGCCGCGGGAACGAATTCCGTCGACGCTCCGGACGAGAAAGCCTTCCTGCCACGCGCGTACTTCTTCGAAAAGATCCCGGCCCAGGACCCTTCCGATGAAGGGCTCCACTTGCTCGAAATTCTCGGTGAGGTTCCGGCGCAGGGTCCCGGGGAAGTCAAACTGAGGGTCGATCGCGGCGGAGGCGTAGAAACGGGCCAGACGCTCAGCCATGCGTTCGAGGTCTTGGGAGGACAGCCGGCCAGCTTCGAGCCTTGCGGCGGCGGTAGCCTTGTCGGGAAGACGTTTCATTCGGACGGCGTACTCCACCATCTCGCCTGGCCGGGTGAACGAATGGCCCTTTGCGTCTTGCCGTACGGGTTCCACCCCCAGGTACACATCCGGCGCGAGCCGACGGCCAAGGCGAACTTCCTCGTGACAGAAGTGGCGGCGCCTCTCGGGAGTGGAATAATCCGCGAACCCATAGTCCACCGGGCGCTTGACCTTCCAGGCTTCCCGGTCCGTGAGGAAGACCCAGGACATGTGGGTTTCCCGGAGCAGGATTCGGCAGGGGATCGGCGGCGGGTAGTTGGCGGGGTCTGTGAGGTCGCGAAGGAGACTTCGAGTTCTTTCTTCGGGCGAGGGGACGAAAGATGGAACGATCATCGAAGTCTGGTCGCACCTCAGGCCGCGGACGGCGGAGCCATGCCGCCACGAAGCGCTCGAAAGGACGGCATGCCCATGGACTCAAGGACACCTTCCAAATGTTCGGCGGCAATGCCCCTGGCTTTCCTGGTTCCGGCGACCAGGAGGTCCCACGCTTCCGCGGCCCGGGTCTCCCAGACTTTCCTTCGCTCGTGGAAGGGCAGAAGGAATCGGTTGAGCGCCCGAGCGAGCTTCTCCTTTACCTCCACGTCGCCCACTTTGCCCGCCCGATACCGCGCTTTCAAATCTTCAACCTCCGCCCGGTCGGAATTGAAAAGGTCGTGGTAGGTAAAGACGGGATTCCCTTCGACGGTGCCTGGGACGTCACTTCGAACGCGGTTGGGATCCGTGTACATGCCCCGGACGCGCCGCTCGACGGTATCCGGATCGTCGGCCAAAAGGATGGCGTTTCCAAGGCTCTTGCTCATCTTCCGGGCGCCGTCTGTTCCGACGAGCCGGGGAACGGTGCTCACCACGGCCTCGGGTTCGTCGAAATCGAACCCGTAGATGCGGTTGAAACGCCGGGCCAGTTCGCGGGCGAGCTCGAGGTGAGCCAGTTGATCTTCTCCCACCGGTACCTTTCGGGCCTTGAAGAGCAGGACGTCGGCGGCCATGAGGACGGGGTAAGAGAGAAGCCCCAAGGAGTAATTCTCCTCGAGGCCCAGCGCGTCCCGCATTTCCTTCAACGAGGGAATCCGCTGGGCTCGCGGAACCGGGCACAGCATGGAGAGAATGACGCTCAGTTCCGCGATCTCCGGGACTTGCGATTGGAGGACGAAGGTCGATCGCTCCGGATCGAGCCCCGCCGCGAGCCAGTCGAGCACGATCTCACGCGCATTGTCCCGCACTTCCATCGCGCGGTCGCCGTGGGTGGTGAGGAAATGGAGATCGGCGACGATATAGAACGAGCGGCACGATTCCTGAAGCCGGACCCGATTCTCCAGGGTCCCGACCCAGTGGCCAAGGTGAAGGCGTCCCGTCGGGCGATCTCCGGAGACGAGCACGGGCCTGTCCGATTCCGGGCCCTTCATGCCGCACGCCCCCATTTCTGTTTCAGGAAGTTCGCGAGGCCGCCGGCCAGGAGCATCTTGACCTGGCGCGGGGAAAGGGCGTGCGTGAGTGGAAACTCGCGACCTTCAGTCAGGTTGCGCGCCGCAACCGGGGTCCCCTTTCGGAATGCCTCGCGGATTCCGACGATCTCGATCAGGTCCCCCGGACGGACTGAGTCGTAGTCTTCCCGCCTTCCGAAGCGGAGCGGGGCGATGCCGAAATTGACCAGGTTCGACTCGTGGATGCGCGCGTACGAGAGCGCCAGGACGGCCCGGACCCCCAGGAACATGGGCGTGATCGCGGCGTGTTCGCGGCTGGAGCCTTGCCCGTAATTCTCGCCCGCCACGATGACGCCCCCTTGCTTGGCCCGGGCACGCTTGGGGAACCGCGGATCGACGGGGGCGAAGGTGAACTCGGCGAGGGCCGGGATGTTGGACCGGAGAGGGAGAACCTCGTTCCCGCCTGGAAGTATTTCGTCCGTCGAGACGTTGTCGCCCAGTTTGAGAAGGACCTCGCCCTCGACCCGGTCGGGGACCGGTTGCGCCGGAGGGGGCGGGACGATGTTTGGGCCGCGACGGACTGTGACCGCCTCAGGATCGTCCGGCGGATAGAGGAAGCCTTCCGTGTAGAGCTCGTAGCGCTCGGGTTCCTCCACGCGGGGCGGGGCACCCAGCTCGCGCGGATCGGCGATCGCGCCGGCGAGTGCCGTCGCCGCCGCGACTTCCGGCGAGGCGAGCCAGACCGCGTCGTTCGCCGTACCGCTTCGGCCGGGAAAATTTCGGTTGAACGTGCGGACGCTGTTCCCTCCGGTGGGCGGCGCGGCGCCCATCCCGATGCACGGGCCGCAGGCGACTTCCAGCGCCCGGACGCCGGCCCGCATCAGGTCCGTGAAGGCGCCCGCCCGGAGGAGGTTGACCAGGATCTGGCGGGACCCTGGCGAGAGCGTGACGTGCAGGTTCGGCGCCACGTGCCGGTGGTGCAGGATGGCCGCAACGATCATGAGGTCGCGGAAAGAGGAATTGACCGAAGAGCCCACCGCTACTTGGGTGACGGGCGTGCCGGCCACTTCGCGGACCGCGACGACGTTATCGGGACTGTGCGGTCGCGCGATCAGGGGCTCCAGAGTCGCGAGGTCGATCGTGATCTCGTCGTCGTAGCCGGCGTTCGGGTCGGCCTCGAGCGGCACCCAGGCGTCCTCCCTACCCTGGGCCCGCAGAAAAGCCTGCGTCCGGGCGTCGGAAGGGAAGATCCCCGAGGTCGCGCCCAGCTCCTGGGTCATGTTGCAGATCGTGGCCCGCTCGTAGACGCCGAGCGTCGGCGTCCCGGGGCCCGTGTACTCCATCACCCTGCCCAGGCCCCCTTTGACGGTGAGCCGGCGGAGGAGTTCGAGAATGACGTCCTTCGCGGAAACCCACGGCCCCAGACGGCCGACGAGGTTGACGCGGACCACCGCGGGCATCTTGACGTAGAAGGGCTCTCCGGCCATAGCGGCAGCCACTTCACCCCCTCCCGCGCCGATCGCGAGCATCCCCACGGCGCCAGCCGTACACGTATGGGAATCCGCGCCGAGGAGAATCTCCCCGGGCACGTCAAACCGCTCCAGGTGGGCGAAGTGCGAGATCCCGTTTCCGGGCCGTGAAAAGATCGCTCCGTAGCGCGCGGCTACGGACTGGAGGTAGAGGTGGTCGTCCGCGTTTTCGTACCCGGTCTGGAGCATGTTGTGGTCGACGTAGGTCACCGAGACGCGGTTCTGGACCCGAGGAAGGCCGAAGCTCTCGAACTGCTGCCAGACCATGGTTCCCGTCGCGTCCTGGACGAGCGTCTGATCCACTCGGAGAGCGATCTCTCGACCGGGCACGGTTTCGCCGTCGGCGAGGTGGGCTCGGATGATCTTTTCGGTAAGGTTCAGGTCAACCTCCTCGCGCGTTGTTAGCGGCTGTACGTGCCGATGAGGTGTCCGGTGCCCAGAACGTGACCTTCCATGGCACGGAGGAGTTCCGGCTTGCGTACCCCGCCGGGCAAGGAGAGGACCTCATTGAGCGCGTAAAGCTTGAAATGATAGTTATGGACCCCGTGGCCCTTCGGGGGCGCGGGACCGTGATAGCCGATCTCCCCAAAATCATTGCGACCCTGAAGCGCGCCGGGGACTTGTCGAGGCTGCTCACCCTTGGAGATTCCCTGAGGAAGCGCCTTTAAGGGCAGGCCGATCGCGCCGGCCGGAATGTTGTAGAGGAGCCAGTGAACGAAGGGTTCTTCCCCTGGGGCGTTCGAGTCGTCACAGACAAGGGCGTACGACCGCGTCCCTTCGGGGGTCGCGTTCCAGGCAAGCGCCGGGGACTGGTTCTTCCCATCACCCACGCACTCGAGGGGCATTCTCTGACCGTGGCCGAATCTGCTCGAGGTTATTTCGAGCATCTGGATCGTCGTGGGAGGTTCTCTCACTTCCGTGGGCGGCTTTCCTTCTCGGCCCATGCGTGCACCTCCAGAGTCAGGGATCGAGGGGAGGGCTTTTAGGAACCCTCCATGATGTTGAGCCGTGATTTTGGCCCGGCGTTATGTGGCCAAGAGGGAACTCGCCAAGAACCCGTTGGCACGTCATTTCTTTCGGCGTCTGGGAGTGGAGAGATGTGGCCTCTGTGACCCGGAGAGTCGGCCAAGGCGATTCGATCGTGGTCTTTCCCGAAGGGACGTTTTCCCGGGCTCCCGGGCTCCACACGTTCCCACATGGGCGCGTTTTTGATTGCCGCAAAGACCGGAGCACCCCTCGTCCCAATCGCGATTCGAGGCTCGCGCTCGATCCTGCGCGGAGATGACTGGTTCCCGCGCCGCGGGGCGATCTGGGTCACCCTTTTCCCTCCGATTCATGCGGAGGGGGTCGACTGGACCGTCGCGATCAAGCTCCGGGACCGGGCCCCGAGAAAGAGTCCCTTCGGCCTGCGGCGAACCCGACAGGATCGCCGCAAAGCGGGATGAGCGGACGTTACAAGGGCCTAAGACGGGCAGTAACATGCGCGGGAGTAAAGGCTCACCCTCACGAGGTGTCAGAACGTCCATCCTGACCCGTTGCGCCCTGGCGAGTATCTTTTTCCTTCAGGTGGCTCTATGGTTTTCAGGGATCGAGCGCACGCCGCCCGGCTCCTTGCGGCAAGGCTAGGGGCCTATCGAGGGAAAAACGCCCTCATCCTAGGCATTCCCCGGGGCGGGGTAATCATGGCGGCCCTGATTGCCGAGGAGCTAAACGGTGAGCTCGACGTCGCCCTCGTCACCAAGCTCCGTGCCCCCGGCAATCCTGAACTCGCCATCGGCGCGGTCGCGGAGACGGGAGAGGTCTTTATCGATACTCGATCGTTCCTCGGCGGGGCGATTCCCGACGAGTACCGCAAGGCCGAGGTCGAACGAGGGATGCAACTCCTGTGTGGTCGGCGGGCGGCGTACACCCCCGCCCGCCCTCCCATTGACCCGGCAGGAAGGCAAGCGATCGTGGTCGATGACGGCATTGCGACGGGCTCTACCATGATCGTCGCACTCAAGGCGCTCGGAGCGCGAAAGGCCTCGCGGCGCGTCGCCGCGGCCCCGGTCGCGCCCGCGGGGGCGTCCACGGTTTTCCAACTATGCCGACGAGGTCGTTATCCTCCACGAATCCGAGAATTTCAGGGGGGTGTCCCAGTTCTATGAAGAATTCGGTGAAATCGGCGACGGGGAGGTGATCGCCGCGCTCGAAAAGAATCGAGTTCGAAACGCACGACGGGCGGGATAGGGGGTAAGTAAGCGAGGTGTGGAGCCATGTCCTGGCACGAATGTGAAGTCTACGTTTGTAAGGATCCGCATTGCCTCTCCGAAGTGCTCGTCATTCAGGGGCCTCGAACGGACCCGAGTCGCGCGGGTCCCCCGACCTGCATGTGCGGTAAGGTGCTGGAGAAAAAAGCGCTCGGAGTGGGAGAGCCTGAAGAGTTGCGAGTCCCTCAGGGCGTCACGCTGAGCCGAGATCCTTCGGAAGAGCCCGAGTAAAAAGGCTGGCTGAAAACCGAGGACGTCCTCAACACGCGGGACGCGGATGAGATTCTCAAGATACTCAAGAAGTAGCGTGCCGCATGAAGGAGCCGAAGCCATGACTCGTCGGAGCCCCAGAATTCGGAGGGGATGGGTCCGCCGCGTCCAAGAGACGTCGAACGCCATGGACATTCCCGAAGGCCTCTTCAGCCGATCCTCTGCGGAAATTGCCCGGGGACTCAAACGATCGGTGCTCCGGAGCGGGCGAACCAAGGGCACTAAATTTCAATCCGCCATGTCGATGCTCAATTGGTTTATCAATCGTGGCGGGAGAGGCCTGACCCCGCGCCGCCGCGCCCGTCTTGAGGGAGCCAAGACCGAACTGCGAAGGCTTTTCGGGAAGGTTTCCCGGAAGGGACGGCCCTCATGAGGTTAGAGGACGACGCCGCAGCCGGAAAAATCCTGAAGAGCATTACCCTTCCCGGCCCGCCCCCGTCGGCCCCCTTCTAAGGAGGCGCGTTAGCAAGGCGAAGAAGCTTCGCCAGGCGGTGTCGGTCCACCGCACGAGGGGGAAGGGGCGGAGCAGGGGTTTAGGCCCATGGTCCGCGCTCCCATTGACGGCAGCCCAGAACTGTCGATTGACATTCTGAGCTTCTGTGATACTTTGGGGTTCGGCTCTCAAGGGGAAGGGATATTGAGCGACTCACTTCTCCTGGTTACTTCCAACCACAAACTCGGCGAGCGTTTCACAGAGACTCTTGGCGTCAAGGGCTTAGCCGTTAGATTTGAGACGCCGACACGCGTCCACTCGGCCCTGGTCCGAGATGCGGATATACCGTACGGCGCAGCCGTATGTGTCGTGGAAACGGCTGACGAAATCGCAGGAGTAATACGAGTCAAGAGGGCGAGGCCGGAGCTCGCCGTAGTCATGCTTTCGTCCATTCAGAACCCGGCCTTCCGAGCTCTGGGCAGCCAAATGGGAGCCGACATTGTTCTCGATCTCGAAGGTGACCTGAACCGGACCGCCGGGACTCTCCTGCACGCCCTGGAGGATCACAAACTCGGACGCGGCTCTTCCTATTCTCCAGAAACTTCAGAGGAGTTGGCGGACGATATTCGCCTTGTGTCTCATGCCACACGGGAACTTATCGCTGCTACCCTTGGGGTGGCAGCCGCATGCGAGCCCGGTGAGTTTTGCACTTTGGTCGTGGAAGAAGCAGGCGAGGATTCAGATACGATCACTCGCGCCCTCAGAGAGGCAAGCGTACCTCCGTTCCTCAGAACCGTCAGGTCCGTTAGGGAAGCCGTTCACTATCTTCAAGGAGAAATGGGGTACGAAGACCGTTCGAGATTCCCCCACCCGAAGCTGGTCATCTGCGACTTTGACGTTCCCGAAGAATCAGGGCTTGAACTCCTCCGCCTCGTTCGCGGGCACGCCTCGCTCCGGCATGCCGGCTTCATCGCGTGCATGTCGGGCGACCAGGAGAAAAAACGAAATGAGGCGACCAGGCAGGGCGCTAATTTCTGCGTTTCGAAAGCCTCAAAGCCTGACCTCTTGGTTGGAATCGTAAGAGCCATCTTCGCACGATTCATCCAAGGGCGTTCGGGCTTGGCCCCCTGAGGCAGGCCGTCACCGTTGATGTCCCGCAAATCGTCGTAACATTTTCCTCCGATTACACGTACGACGAATTCGACCAATGCCTTTCGAGCGGCGAAATCGACGCCGTCTACATGGCCCTTCCCAACGACATGCATTTCGACAATCCTGACATGTAGCTATTCCTCAGGCGGCGAGCGGGATGAACGAAAACCGCCAGGAGCGTCTTGGCCATCTATGCCTCCTGTGATCGGGCGGCTCCCTCCCACTCCTTCCGGAGACGACGCCGCTGCCAGAGGTAGAAAATGACGGGATATACCAGGAGCTCCATGAGGAAGCTCACGGCGATGCCCCCGATGAGGGGGGCGACCAGCCTGCGCGTCACGTCCGCGCCCGTTCCCGCCGCCCACATGAGGGGCATGAGGCCGATCATGTCGGTTGCGACCGTCATGGTCTTCGGCCGAATCCGTTTCACCGCCCCTTCGTGAATCGCATCGAAGAGATCTTTCGGTCCCTTGAGCCTGCCCTCCGACTTGGCGCGGTCGAAGGCGTTCTGAAGATAAAGGAGCATCACCTGCCCCGTTTCGGCATCGACGCCGAGGAGGGCGATGATTCCGACCCACACCGCGAGGCTCATGTTGTAGCCCAGGAGATATAGCAGCCAGAACGCCCCGATCAGGCTGAACGGGACGGCGAGAAGCACGACCCATACCCGGAACCAGCTCCGGTTGGACACGTAGAGCAGAAGGACGATGAGGGCCAGCGTGATCGGGATGACGACGCGGAGGCGCTCGTTGGCCTTCTCCAGGTATTCGAAGCGCCCGGACCAGGCGAGCGTGTAGCCCCCGGGAAGAGGGACTTCCTGCGCGATGACGCGCTTGGCTTCCTTGACGTAACCCCCAAGATCGCGGCCGGCGATGTCGACGAAGACCCACGCCGTTCTCTGGGCGTTTTCGCTCCGGATCATGGGCGGTCCGGACTTAATCCGAATCTCGGCCAGTTGTTCGATCGGCACTTGGACGCCGGTCGGCGTCGGGACCAGGACCCTCTGGAGACTCGGAAGGTCGTCCTTGAGCTCGCGGGCGTAGCGGACGTTGACCGGGTAGCGCTCCAGGCCCTCGACGGTCGTCGTCACGTTCATCCCGCCGATCGCCGACACGACGACGTCCTGGACGTCGCCGATCGTCAGGCCGTAGCGCGCCGCCTCGTCCCGCCTCGGGGTAATGTCGAGGTAATAGCCGCCCATCGTGCGCTCCGGGTAGGCGCTCACCGTGCCGGGAACTTTCCGGATCGTCACCGCGATCTTTTCCGCGAACTCGGAGAGCTTCTCGAGGTCCGTTCCCATGACTTTGATCCCGACCGGCGTCTTGATCCCGGTCGAGAGCATGTTGATTCGGTTCTCGATGGGGAAGGGCCAGGCGTTGGCCAGGCCCGGAAAGCTGACGACCTCGTTGAGACCCGGGTGGTGCTTGCCGTCAAGGTCGGTCCAGCCGTACTGGAGCTCCTGGGTCGTGATCCTCCGCTCCTCGGGCCAGAAGGTCGCCCGGAAGGGCCACGAGAGCCAGCGCGGCCAGCCGCTAAAGAACCGGTCAATCTTGCGCTTCCGCCACTTTGTAGAGTCGGTTTCGAGTTGCACCACCGTCTCGATCATGGAGAGGGGCGCCGGGTCGGTGGCCGTCTCCGCGCGGCCGATCTTGCCGTGGACGCTGGCCACTTCGGGAGCGGTTTTGATGAGTTTGTCCGTCTGCTGAAGGAGTTCCTTGGACTTCGTCACGCTGATCGAAGGGTCAGTGGTGGGCATGTAGAGCAGGTCCCCTTCGTCGAGCGGCGGCATGAATTCAGAGCCGATCTTCAGGATCGGAAAGAGGGTCGAGGCTCCCAGAATGAGGACCGCAAGAAGTGTCGCCTTCGGGAAGCGCATGACGAGCCGGAAGAGCGGCGCGTAGGCCGCCTCGGAGACCCGGTTGACGGGGTTCTGCTCCTCCTTGGGGATCCGCCCCCGGATGAGATAGAGCATGAGGACCGGGACGATTGTGATTCCGAGGATCGCGCCCGCGGCGATGGCGAAGGTCTTCGTGTAGGCGAGGGGTTTGAAGAGCCTGCCCGACTGCTCACCCAGGACGAAGATGGGAAGGAAAGAGACCGTGATGATGACGAGCGAGAAGAAGAGGCTCGGGCCCACTTCGCGCGCCGCCTCGAGGATGACTTCGCTCCTCGGCCGGGCAGCTTCGCCCCGGTCCGTTCGCTCCTTCTCCCGAGCCAGATGTTTATGGGCGTTTTCGATCATGACGACCGCGGAGTCGACCATGACGCCGATCGCGAGTGCCAGGCCGCCCAGGCTCATGATGTTTGCGTTAATCCCCAGGATCTGGTCCTTTTGGGCATCGTGCCACATCCCTGCCGGATGGTCCTTGCAGTAGTAGCCCGGGTGGAGGATGTACTGGTAGACCCAGCCAACGCCCGTCGCGTCGGGCCCGAGCTTCGGCTCAATGCCTTTCGGCAGCCTGTCGCGGGCGAAGTTGAGGTACTCGAGGACCCGGCTCCGGGCCCAGTAGATGTCCGTCCCGTCCTCGAAGAGCACGTAGACGAACGAGAGCTCGAACATGCTGTAGCCGCGGACGAAGGTCGAGCCCGGGACCGATAGCATTGCGGTCGCCAAAGGATAGGTCACCTGATCGTCCACGACCTGGGGCTGACCTGGGGCGAGATGAAGATGATTTCGCCCTCGAAGGATTTTCCGGGAAGGCCGCTTACCTGCGCTTCGGCCTCTTGTTTGAGAGAGAGATGCGGCAGGTCCCTTTCGTAGATTTGGGCGTCGACCCAAAGGGTCGAGAGGTCCACGATCCGCAGGAGCTTCTGGCGGGGTTCAACGGCGGACCCCTGGACGACATGTTTTTCAATCAAATGGCCGCTGGCGGGGCTGCGGAAGCCTACCACCCTTCGCGCGCGTCCTGAGGAAAGCGTCTCGTCGACCTCCTCCTGCGGGATTCCCCAAAGAGCGAGGCGCTCTTTAGCGCTCTCGACCAGCCGCTCCGCCGAGGTCCGTGCTCTCGGGTCCACGTCCTGGGGAAGGGCGTCGAGCGCGCGTTTCGCGATCAGCAGTTCATTTTGGGTCGTGAGTACGTCCGGGCTGTAGAGTTCGAAGAGGGGAGCGCCCTTCTTGAGAAACATTCCTTCCGTGTGCGCGTCCAGGCGCTCGACCCACCCGCCGACCTTGAGGGTCACGTCGTGGAGGTTGGTTTCAGCTTCGCGGAGATAGCCCACCGTACGAACGTTCAGGGTGAGCGGTCCCTCCTCGACGGTGACGACGCGAATCCCCATGTTCTGAGTCACGACCGGGTCGATCGTGATCGTCGAGCCCGAGCCCGTTCCGTCCTCGTAGACCGGGATGAGATCCATGCCCATGGGGCTCTTGCCCGGCTTGTCCGAGACGTAAGGCGGGTTCATCATCGGATCCCAGTAGTACTTGATCTTCCGGTCCTTTTTCTCGCCGCCGGGGGCCTGCGCGCCCGGTTCCTGGCGAATCGGGGTGAGCTTCATGCCGCAGATGGGGCAGTTTCCGGGCTTATCCTGAATCACTTGGGGGTGCATCGAGCACGTTGTAGAGCTCTTTTGAAGCCGTGGCCTGTTGGCCGGACGGGCCTCGATGTCTGAATACAAGGGCTCCCGCGCCAAATCCGACGAGGAGAATCGCCAGAATCGCGAGCGCCCGGCCGACTTTAGAGTTCAAGAATTTCATAAGACGCTGATCCTCAAAGAGGGGAAAAGTTCCGATTCGTCGCCGATGACGGTCCCGAGAACGGGAAGATTAGAGGCGCAGTTTGCGGAAGAAACCGGCCCGACGGGCGAGAGCCTCGGAAACTTTCCCCAGGCGCTCACTCACCTTTCCCTGATCAGTGCCGCCTTCAATCCGGACCGAGCCCTCGATGCGCCGCTCGGGGCACTTTCCCGAGGGGCCGGTCCAGTAACGATTCGCCGATCCGCTGCTTCCCGCCTACTCTTCAAGTGCTCGGAGACGGAAGAGGTTATGTACGCGGAGCAAACGACGACGGGCGCCCTTATGCCCCTCAGGGCTGCGGGTGGACGTACTTCGTCCCCCGCAAAGGGAAGTGACGCTGACCGGCCGCCTCGGCGCGGCCACCGCCGGCTTCCCGGTCGCGGAAGCGGCGTCGCGGTCGGCTCCGAGGGACGCCAGGCGGCCCGTCCGGTTTCTCCACGGCGGACGCCCAAAGGTCCCGGAGCTCCTCAGGGGTGCTCTCCCGAAGCCGGCTTAGTTCCTGCGGCTGAAGGGATCTCGCCCACGTCTCCGCCACAACGCGGCCGATGAGTCCGGGACCCTTTTCGCCGAGTTCCGGGGACAGTAACTCGTTTATTTCGCCAAAGAGGCCGCGAAGGCTGACGCGCGGAGACTGAGTTCGTGAGGGCTCCGGGATTCGGGTGATAGGCAGCCTTAGAAGACCTGAGAAGCTGTTCACGAGGACGGCGGCGCCCCGGCTCGGAAGGGGTCTCAAGAGCGCCGTCGCCACGGCCCGGATCACTTCGCGAAGGAGCTTCACGTTTCTCAGGCCCAACCGTTCCATGGCGTCCGCTTCCCATGGTAGGAGTTTGGCCTTGACGGTGCTCGCCCTCATGGCTCACCTCGGGAGGCCGGCTCTCCGGATCTTTAGAGATTGTCGCTGCCTCCGGGAGGGCGAACCGACATCGTACGGGTGGCCGCCCTTCCGGACTGTTCGACAAAGCTGCTAGAGCCGTTACAGATAGCTCCAGATTCCGGCGACCTCCCGCTCGGTTGCCATGAGACAGGTTTGTTGAGCCACCCTACGTTTTCGTCGGATTCCGATGTCCGGCTAAGGGGACGAAATGTGGTACGGCTTTTGCTCCCATCCCGGCCCGGTAGGCCGAGGGGCGGTCGGGCGTACCGCGCGGCCTGCGGTGTGGACGGGACCTACGGGAGCATGAGCATGGCACGTGTGCGAGGGCAGCCGGACCCCGCCTTCCGGGCGCTCGTAGCGGACGACGACGCCGGGGTGAGGAGCTTCGTGTCGGAAGCGCTGCGGCAGATGGGCTTTCTGACGGCTGATTGCACGAACGGGGCGGTCGCCCTGGCCGAGGCGACGGCGTCCGGCTTTACCGTCCTCCTCCAGGTCTGGACGCGGCTCCGGCTTCGCATCGAATGCGGCGGGCCCGCCCCGGCCCTCGAGAGGACGGCGGAGGTCCGATGGGTGGTGGCGGCACCCGGAGCGGACGATGGAACGTTTCGCCTCGGTGTGGCGTTCGTGCCCTCTGTGCCGGAAGAGTCGCCATAAGAGAATAGGTAAGGGGTGGCGGTATGACCGCAGCGAATACGTCCAAGAGGGTCTTCGTGCCCGTGGCGACCCAGTCCCGTGCCGAAAGGTCCGGGGATCTGTCGCACGCCCCTCCCTTGCGGGTCCTCTTCGTCGAAGACGTCCCCGCAGACGCCGTCTTGGCCGAGAACGAACTGCGAGCACGGGGCCTTCAGTTCCAGGCCGCCCGGGTGGACACCAAGGGCGCCCTCGAGGCGGCTCTTTCCATGCCTGTCAACTTAAGCGCGACGTTTTTGGCCCTTCTTGGAGATTTCGGAACGCGCAAGAGCGCGCCCGAGAATCGCGATCTGTTGGAGAAGTCGGTCCAGGACACGACGCCGAGGACGC
>Ga0187892_10005748_pt1 | contig 19152 bp, 23 predicted proteins | sample MA1701073metaG_FD_139345 | JGI IMG/M metagenome (GOLD analysis project Ga0187892, IMG submission 139345) | Bio-ooze microbial communities from a basaltic lava cave in the Kipuka Kanohina Cave System on the Island of Hawaii, USA - MA170107-3 metaG ...
AGGCCCGCCAGGGCGAGGCCTTCGAGGCCCGTCGCCGCGCAACCGTGTGAGCTCCCTCCGGACTGCCCCTCGTCGTTATCAACGATGGTGAACGTATGCACCGACGGAGAGCCCAGGAAGGCACCCGTGGGGTTGCCCATGGTCAGAATGATCGTCCCGCCCGCCCCGGTGACGGCCCCCGTCGTTCCCCCGGTTCCCCCCAGGGTGCCTCCCGCGGAGACCGTCACCGGCACGTTCAGCGTGCCGTTCACGAGGAGCGTCCCCCCGGCCACCGGCGTTGCCGCCCATCGTGTTGGCGGCGGTCAGGGTCAAAGTGCCCGCGCTGGCCTTGGCCAGCGTGCCCGTCCCCCCGATGACTCCGCTCACGATGCTGGATCCCGCCCCGTCGAAGATCGCGCTGAAGCCCTGAAGGCTGAAGGGCGCCGACAGCGTCAGGGTCCCGGCGGAAGACAGGATCGTGCTGTGGTCCGCCAGCGTGACGGGTCCCGCGAAGGTGTTGTTGCCGGAGACGTTCTGGATCGCGCCGCCCGAGACGCCCATTCCCGAGATCGTCAGCGCCTCGGGGGAGGCGTAATTCACCCCGCCCTGAAAGGCCAGCGTTCCCCCTGCCTGCACGGTCGTGCCGCTCGTCGACCCTCCCAGTCCGGAGTCCGACTCCACGACCAGCGTGCCCAGGGCGACGGTGGTTGTCCCGAGATAGGTGTGCTGGTTGATCAGGACGACCGTGCCGAGTCCCGCCTTCGTCAGGTTTCCGGGACCGCTGATGTCTCCGATCACGGTGAGCGTCCCGGAGGACGAACCGATCGTTCCGGCGGAGGCAATCACGACGGGAGCGCCGAACGCGTTGTTGCCGACGTTGTTGAGGGCCCCGCCGTTCACGAGCTCCAGCGCTTCCCCGTTGATGACGACTCCCCCCTGAAGCTCCAGGGTTGCGCCGGACTGCACCCGGGTGCCCGCGGCGGTCGATCCCAACGCCCCGGCGGACGCCGCCACCAGGGTGCCTTCCTGGACCTCCGTCAGGCCCGTGTAGGTGTTCGGGGCGGAAAGGATCACCGTCCCCGCGCCCAACTTGAAGATGCCCCCGGTGGGGGCCGATTCGCCGACCGCGCCCGAAAGGACCAGAGTGCCTCCCGCGTTCGAACGGATCGGCTGGGTGGCCGTCATGACCCAGATCGGCGCGGCGATCGTGTTGACCGCGGCGACGGCGTTGAGGATATCCTGGGCCGAGAATGAATTCCCCGAAAGGGTGAAGCCCCCGTCATTAAAGTGCAGTGAGCGCAGGGCCAATCCCGCCGCCAGGTCATGGACGGGCGTGAGGCGTGTCGTACCGGCCATGATCACGTCGTCGCCGGGGTCCGGCGGTCGATTCAGGCTCCAGTTGGCGGCGGTAGACCAGTTGTCGTCGGCGCCCGCGCCGCTCCAGACGTCGGTCGCCCCGGCGAGGGGGTCCGCGGACCGCGCGCCGGACCCGGACCCGGCGACCAGGAGGAGCCAGGCCAAGCTGTCGTGCGAAGCACGATTGCGGAAAGAACGCTCTCTGTTCCCGACACGCAGTGGTTTCCTGAGCCTTTCCTGAGCCTCCGATGCCCGGATTGCGGCGCTCAATGGCATTAGAGGGTAGACACAGGCACTTTGCACTGCTAACGGGAGGCTAGACCATGATCAAAGTGGGACTCGCGGCATTGACTCTGTCGATCTGCGCCGGTGGCGAATCGGTCAATTGGCTCCGCGATTTCGCGGCGACGGCCAAGCGCGCGAAGATGAGCGGAAAGGTGAGGATCGTCGCTTTCGCGGTGGACAAGAGTGGAAAGGCCTGCTGAGGCGGACCCGAGGCCCTGGTCAAGGGCCTGGAGGAGAGCCGCATCAATACCCGGCCCCTGGAGACGCTCTGGGTCCTCTGCCTGGACAAATCGGTGGCCCAGGCTTATGGGGTCAACAAGGCGGGGACGATCCTCGCGCTCGACGGCGACGGCCGGGAGCTCGCGCGGCTGACCGGAAAGCCCGCGGAGACCCCGAAGTTCGTGGATGACGCGCTCGCCAAGAACACCCGGTCGATCATCTGGCGCGAGACGCTTGCCGAGGCGAAACAGAAGGCTGACGCCGAGCGCAAGCCGATTGTCGCGCTGATCAAGGTCGAGCGCGCCGCGACGATGACCCTGACGGACGGGGACGGGAAGGAACTGGGACGGGCGGAGGGCAAGAAGACCGCCCGGGACCTCAAGCCGCTGTTTGAGAAAGCGATCAAAGGCAGGAAGTAGGGCGACCTCTCATGAGACGGACGGCCTTTCTTCTGCTCGCGGGGTGCGCCTTCGCGAGGTCCCTCACCGCCCAGCAAAATCCCGCCCCTACCGACCGCGAGGGGTTGGAATTCTTTGAGAAGAAGATCCATCCCGTACTCGCGGAGAAGTGCTACAAGTGCCATAGCGACGAAGCCGACAAAGTCAAAGGCGGCCTTCGGCTCGATTCGCGGGAGAGAATCCTGAAGGGGGGAGAGTCCGGCCCCGCCGTCGTCCCCGGAGATCCCGCGCGAAGCCGCCTGATCCTGGCCATCCGGCGCCTCGATCCGGACCAGGCGATGCCGCCGAAGGAGAAGGACCGCCTCACTCCGCAACAGATCGCGGACTTCGAGGCGTGGGTAAGGTCGGGCCTGCCCTATCCTGCGAAGGCCGCAAAGGCATCCGCGATCGACTTCGAGAAGGCGCGGACCTTCTGGTCCTTCCAGCCGGTTCGCAAACCGCCCCTCCCGGCGGTCCGGAATGCGGCGTGGCCCGGGAACCCCGTCGATCATTTCATCCTCGCGCGGCTCGAGGAGAAGGGCCTCAAGGCCGTCGAGGACGCCGACCGGAGGACGCTCCTCCGCCGGGCTACGCTCGACCTGACCGGGCTCCCCCCCACGCCGGAGGAGGTCGATGCGTTCCTCGCCGACCGCGGCCCGGACGCCTTCGCGAAGATCATCGACCGGCTGCTCGCATCGCGCCATTACGGCGAGCGGTGGGGACGTCACTGGCTCGACGTGGTCCGCTATGCCGACACGGCGGGAGACGGCGCTGACTATCCCATCCCGCAGGCTCACCGGTACCGGGACTACGTCATCGACGCCTTCAACAAGGACAAGCCCTACGACGAATTCATCCGCGAGCAGGTCGCGGGCGACCTCCTGGACGGGAGAACCGAGGAGGAGCGACAGGCGCGGATCGTCGCCACGGGATTCATCGCGATCGCCCGCCGCAGCGGCGAGGATCCCGACGAAGAGCATCACATCACGATCGACGATACGCTCGACACGCTGGGCACCTCCGTGCTCGGGCTCAATCTGGGCTGCGCCCGCTGCCACGACCACAAGTTCGATCCGATCCCCAAGGAGGACTACTACGCGCTCTACGGGATCTTCCAGAGCACCCGCTACGCCTATCCCGGATCCGACCACAAGAAGTATCAAAGGGATTTCGTCCCCCTGCTTCCCGCGAAGGAGGCGGATCGGGTCGCAAGGCCATTCGACGAGAAGCTGGCGGCGCTCGAGGCGGAGCTTCTTCCCCTCGCCGAGGAAGCGCTGGCCTTCGAGAACGCCTTGGGCGGCATCATCGAGGAAGGCGCCGCGAAAACGCCCAGGCGCACGGTCCAGGAGCTGAAGGAGGCCTTCTCCGCCGCCATGAAGCGGTGCAACGAATTCGCCAAGACCCGTCCCGAGTATCCGGACGCCTACGGAGTATCGGAAGGGAAGCCAGGCGACGCCCGCGTCCACCTCAGCGGGAACCCGCAGAAGCTGGGCGCCGAGGTCCCGCGGGGCTTCCTCCAGATCCTCGGAGGCCAGAGAGTCCGCGACACGGAGAACGGAAGCGGCCGACGCCAGCTCGCGGAATGGCTGACGGATCCCCGCAATCCCCTGACGGCCCGGGTCATGGCGAACCGGATCTGGCAGTACCATTTCGGCAAGGGCGTCGTGGGAACGCCGAACGTCTTCGGGAAACGGGGGATGGCCCCGACGCACCCGGAGCTCCTCGACTATCTGGCCGACCGGTTCATCCAGAGCGGATGGTCTGTCAAGGAGATGCACCGTCTGATCATGCTCTCGCGAGCCTACCAGCTCTCGAGCCGCGACGATCCCGCGAATGCGCGGATCGATCCTTCGAACGCCCTGGCGTGGCGCTATGAGCGGAGGCGTCTCGAAGCGGAGGCGATCCGGGACTCGCTTCTGGCCGTGAGCGGCAACTTGCAGGACGGCGGGGGCGGAGCCCATCCCCTTCCTCCCCGCAAGAACTGGATGTACAGCGAGGCCACGCCGTTCCGCGCCGACTTCGGCCGCGGATCGAACCGGCGAAGCGTCTATCTCTTCCAGCCCCGGCTCGAGAAACATCCGCTCCTGGCCCTTTTCGACGGGGCCGACCCCAATCTGAGCGTGGGGAAACGGTCCGAGAGCACAACTTCGATCCAAGCGCTGTTCATGATGAACGACCCGTTCGTCCATGAGCAGTCGCGGAAGCTCGCCGGAAGGGTCCGTCGCTCGGCGTCAGAGGATCGCGCCCGCATGGAATTCGCCCACCGACTGCTATTCGGTCGGTCCGCCGCGCGGGAGGAGGTCGAGGAGGGCCTGGCCTTCCTGAAGAGCATGGCGATCCTGGTCCCGGACGCTCCGGGCGCCGCCGAGATCCCACGGCAGCGGGACATGCTGGTTCCCACCGCTCACGAAGATCCCGTCCCCTGGAAATACAGCTTCGCGAAACCCGGGGATGGCTGGGAGCAGAAGGACTTCAAGGTCTCCGGGTGGAAGGAAGGTTCGGCCGGCTTCGCTCCCCAGAGAGTCTTCCAGGAGCCCGTCTTCATCGCGCGCACGGTCTGGAACACTCCGGAGATCTGGATGCGCCGGGCCTTCCGGCTCCCCGATCGCGGGCTGAGCGCGCCGCGACTTCGCCTCTATCACGGGGGAGATGCGGAGGTGTATCTGAACGGACGGCTCGCGGTGGAGCTCAATGGAGACGGCGGCGGATACCGCTGCTTCGAGATCCGGGAGGAGGCGCTGGCGTCGCTTCGCCCCGGCGACAACCTGCTCGCCATCCACTGCAAGAAGGGCGACGCCGGGCCGTTCATCGATGCGGGCCTGGTGGAGCAGAGGGCCGCGGAGTTCGAGGGAGCGCAGGCATGGGCGTGCTACCTCCGCGTGCTCTTGAGCAGCAACGAATTCATGTACGTGGACTGATCGGAGGAGGACCGGCGGTGATCCACGAATCCGACGGCTGCACGCGGAGGCAGGTGATCCGTTCCCTGATGGGGGGATCGCTGCTCATGCCCGGGGTCCTCGCCGAGCTTCTGGCCGACGAAGGGCGCGGCGGGGCGGCGACGGATCCGATGGCCCCCAAGCCCGCCCATTTCGCGCCTCGGGCAAAACAGGTCATCTTCATCTTCCTGTCGGGCGGGCTTTCCCAGCTCGACACGTTCGATCTCAAGCCGAAGCTTTACGCGCTCCACGGGCAGCCGGTCGACGTGCCCGGAAGCCCGGGGAAGAAGCTCAAGGTGCTCAAGCCCTTCTGGGAATTCAAGCGGCGGGGCAAGAGCGGCCTCGAGATCAGCGACCTTCTGCCTAACCTGGCAGGCTGCGCGGACGACCTGTGCGTCATCCGGTCCCTGCAGACCGACCATCGGGACCACACCCAGGCTACGCTGGGAATCCACACGGGATCGGTCGTCTTCACGCGACCCGCGATCGGGTCGTGGGTCAGCTACGGACTGGGCACGTTCAACCGGAACCTGCCTTCCTTCATGGTGCTCGCGCCTCATCTGCCCAAGGGCGGCGAACAGGTCTGGGGCTCGGACTTCCTTCCCGCCGCCCACCAGGGAATCCGGGTGCTGACCGGCTCGGAGCCGATCCCGGGGGTAAAAGGCCCCCTCCCGGTCGAGGCCCAGAGGGTCGAGATGAGCCTCCTGGAATCCTACAACCGCCGGCACCTCGCTAGCCGGGATGACGACCCCACGCTCGCCGGTCGCATGCGCGCCTTCGAGACTGCCTTCGGAATGCAGAGGGAAGCGCCCGCGGCGTTCGATCTGTCCAAGGAAACGGACGCGATGCTTCGCCTGTACGGGGTCGAGCGGGGGCAGAAGGACGGGTTCGGCTGGATGTGCCTTGTGGCGCGGCGCCTGGCTGAGCGCGGGGTGCGGTTCATCGAACTGATCGAGCGAGGGGGAGGGATGTACAGCGACTGGGACTCGCACGAGAACATGATGGACCATGCCGCGCGGGCCCAGAGCGCGGACCGGCCCATCGCGGCGCTGATCCGGGATCTCAAGTCACGGGGGATGCTGGACGAGACGCTCGTGGTCGTAACCACCGAGTTCGGCCGCCCGCCCTTCGAGGACGGCTCCAAGGGGGCGGGGCGTTCCCACCAGCCCGCGGCCTTCACGTCGCTGCTGGCCGGAGGAACGGTCAAGGGAGGGATGACGTACGGCAAGACGGACGAGCTGGGCCTGACCGTGACCGAGAATCCGGTCCATGTGAACGATTTCCACGCGACGATCCTTCACTTGCTCGGGTTGGACCACGAGCGCCTGACCTACCGTCACAACGGGCGCGACTTCCGGCTCACCGACGTCCACGGCAACGTGGTCACGAAGATCCTGGCATGAAAGCGACTTTTCTCTCGGCGTTCACGATTCGAAGAGAGAGCGCCGGGATCCGTAAGGAATAACTTCAGGGTCGGTGAGGCCCCACGTAGGAACGGGAGACGACGATCCCGTCGAAGCAAACCCGACGGGAACGATCCTCGAGCCCTTCCGCAACAAGGGCCCGTTCGCTGATCTGGTGGAGAAGCTGGAAGCCGGTAACCTTCAAGTCAGGATCGGTTCGCCAGCGGAAGCCCCCCCAGCGGCCCGCTTCCTTGCCGTTGACCCATAGTGCCTGCTCCCCGTCGTCCAACTCGGGTCGGGAATTGCACTTGAGCATCACCTCCACGCAAATCCAGCCGTCGCGTTCGACCGGGATGTCCGTATAGAACCATGCCGGCCCGTACGTCCCGTCGAGCTCGGGCTTCACGTCGCACCAGTCCGACATGACCCGCCAGACCCCCGGAGGAGAATGTCGGCCGCGGTGCGTGGAGGGCTCGAGGAACGCGAAAAACCGCTTGTCTCCCTCAGGAGGTCTCCGAAGCGCGGGCTCGTCCTCGGGCCAGCGCAAGGGAGGGTTTTGGCCGAGCAGCCGCACCCCTTGGTGGATGGCGTCCCTTTCCTTGTCCGGGAACCGGACGTAGAAACGCACGTAGCACGTGTCCATCCCGCGATCGAACATCTTATACACGTATACTTTGGGATCTTCGCCCCGACGGGTGGTGAGTTGCAGGCATCGCCTTCCGACCGGTCCCCCGTCCACGATCTGAATGGACTCGGCCGCGCCCCCGTACTCGTTCCACCCCTTGCGGTTGTAATTCTCGAAGTCCTCGCTCAGAATTACGTCTCCGGTCAGCTTGTCTTCGGGGGCATTCCCGGCACGGGCCGGACGTCGCTTCACTAGGTCGTGGTCGGTCCACACTTCCTCGAAGAGCCGCTCCTTCTCGATCAATTCCTCTTGGCGACGCCGTAACTCTCGGCCCGTCCGCTGGAAGCCTTCCCGGGCCGCGAGGTGGCCAGTATCCAGGTCGAGCGCGGACCGGAAAGCGTAGTGCGCCTCCTGCGTTTGGCGGTCCTTCTCATACCGGGCGGCAACGGACAAAGAGGCTTTGATTCGGTTCCGTTTCGATACGACGCTCGAGAGCCAGCCCGCCGCCAAGGCCGTCGCCATGACCATCGCCGCGACGGTTGGAAACACGATGTGCCGGTGCCTCACGGCCTTGCGCCAAAGCCGGATCCCCCTAGGAACTGATTTCGCCGACACCGGACGACCTTCGAGGTAGCGCCGAAGGTCCTCGGCGAAGGATGCGGCCGATGGGTACCTCCGCCGCGGGTCCTTCTCCAACGCCTTGAGCGCGATCGTTTCCAACTCGGGCGATACGTTGGGATCTATATTGCGCGGCGCCGCCGGGTCCGCTCGGCTGATTTTCCGGTAGATCTCCAGGACCGAATCGCCCGTATGGGGCGGCGAGCCCGTCAGGATTTCGTAGAGGATGGCGCCCAGGGCGTACACGTCCGTCGCGGGGGAGATCCCGTCCGGGCGCGCTTCCACCTGTTCCGGGGCCATGTAGAGCGGCGTCCCGATCAAGCACCCGGTTCGAGTCAACTCCGACCCGGAATCCACGAGGTGCGCGAGTCCGAAATCCACGACCTTGGCTTCGCCCGATCGACTCACCAGGATATTTGCGGGCTTGAGGTCTCGATGGACGATTCCCGTCTCGTGGGCCGCTGACACGCCCCGCGCCGCCTGCTCCAGGAGGCGGAGGAGTTGCTCTACCTCCCTCGGCTTCTCCCCAAGAAGGGTCCTCAAGGGGCATCCGTCCACGATTTCCATGACCAGATAAGGGCGCCCGGCGTGCTCCCCCGCGTCATAGACGGCGACCACGTTCGGCTGAGAGACCCGTGCCGCCGCCCTCGCTTCGCGCTGAAATCGCCTGCGGACTTCGTCCCGGAGTCCCAATCCTTCGCGGAGGACCTTGATGGCCACGGGACGACCTGACTTCAGATCCCAGGCGCGGTAGACGACCGCGGTCGCGCCCTCCCCCAGGCAGCCCTCGATCCGGTAGCCGGCGATCTCAGGGGAGGATCTTTCCACCGCCGCGCCAGGGCCGGCGCTGCGCTCCCTTTCGTGCTCGGAAAGGCCGCTGAGCGCGTGGCTCAGCCAGGAATCATCCGCCGAGAAGCTCATTCCACTCCGCCTCGAGCTCCTGCGGGTCGGTCGTCACGCGGGCCAGCTCCGTTCGAATCTCTTCCCGCACTTCCTCTCGAGTCGAGAAGAGGAAGAACCTGGCCTGATTCTCGCCGAGGCGGAACTTTTCCTTCAGCTCCGCGTGGGTGGGCCGGCGGGGTTCCGAGGAAAGGTCGTACTCTTCGTAGACGCGAAAGGCCGATTCGCGGCCTTCGGCGAGGCAGCGTTCCTTCACGCGTTCCACGGCGCCTTGGACGACCTCGCGGATCCAGATCCGATCGAACACTTTCCCCGGATCGGCAGCCCGGGGATCGGCTACGAGGGCCTCAAGGTCGGCCTCGTGGTCGAAGGAAAGGAGCCTGACCCCGCCGCCTCTCTTGAGTCGAAGGAGCGCGACGTCCCGGTGCACGACAAACCGGCGGAGCAGGAGTTTGAGATAGCGTCGAAAGCCGCCTCGGCCGGGGTCGTAACTACGGAGGGGTTCCCCCTCCACGAGCCATAGAAAGAAAGCCTGCGTGAGATCCTTGGCGTCTTCGTTGTTCTTGGCCAGGACGGTGCGGAGGTAGGCGTAGATGGGCTTCCAGTAGCGCCTGCCGAACTCCTCCAGGCCCTGGGGGTCCGGCTGCCGTACGCACGAGACCAGCCCCAGGGTAGTCTCCGGGAATCGGTTGTGCGGCCCTCCCAGACTGGTGTCGCCCGGCGTCATTTTCTTACTGCAGCTCCAGGCCCGATAGGAAATAGGGGAACGTTCCGCGGCTACCTGGTAATGCCGGCTCGAATGAAAAAGAGGGCCAACTCATGCGTTTTTTTCAGTACGGCCTGCCCCTCCTGGCGGTGCTCTCATTCCCGGCCGCGTCTCCCGGCGTGCCGCAAGCCGGTTCGGACCCGGCTTCGGATAACTTCGAGCGCGCTTCTCTGGGAGGCAACTGGCCGGTCTTCTTTGGAGATCCCGGAATCGTCAACAACAGCGACCTGGGCGCGCTTTCTCAGCAGGGGATGCACGGCCTTTCATGGGCCGGCTCTACGTTCTCGGTGGACCAGTTTTGCGAAGCCGTCATCGCCTCCGGGCGCTATCCGACCATGCTGACCCAGGTCTACGTTCGGCGCCAGGTCGGAATGTCGGCGGCGCCGCGATACGGCTTCCACTGGAACGACGATTTCGGCGGGCGCTGGGAGATCAAGTACGACGGCGTCGTCAGCGCTGAGACCCGGATTCTCGTCAGCCTGCCGGACGCGGTCGGACCCCAGGTCGGCGACACGCTCCGGATCGAGGCCCGCGGGAACACGATCAAGGGGTTTCGCAACGGCGTAGAAACTCTCTCGGCGGTCGATACCGCCCCCAGCGCCATCACGAATTGGGGCCAGCCCGGAATGGCCTATCGTCTCAGCATCATCCAGGGCAATCCGCCGACGTACCCGACGCCCGTTTGGGAGAGCTGGACGGGAGGCAGTTTGAGCCCGCCGTCGCTCCCTTCCGTCACGATCACGGCGGCCGACTCGACGGCTTCGGAATCGGGTCCCGACAGCGGCTCGTTCCGAGTCACGCGTATGGGACCGACCCCTTCGCCGCTGACCGTCAACTATTCGATCGGCGGTACGGCCGCCAACGGCGGGGATTACGCCGCTCTCGGGACCTCCACCACGATCGAGGCCGGGGCGTCTTCGCATGCGTTCTCCGTAACTCCTATCGATGACGCGCTGGTCGAGGGCAATGAGACGATTGTTCTCACTTTGGCCGCCGGCACCGGATACATCATCGGATCGCCGTCGACGGCCTCGGTCACGATTTCCGATAACGACAGCAGCGCCGATTCGGACGGGGACGGCCTCCCGGACACCTGGGAGAGCCTGTACTTCGGCGGCATCACCGCGCAGGACGGGAGCGGCGATCCGGATGGCGACGGCTTGACCAACGCCCAGGAGTTCACCGCGGGCACCGATCCGACCCTACCCGACACGGATATTGATGGCATGCCGGACGGGTGGGAAGTCCAAAACGGCCTGAGCCCCACGAGCCCGGCCGACGCCGGTGCGGACGCCGACGGAGACGGCGCCACGAATCTCCAGGAGTACTTGGGCGGTTCCGACCCCAATGACCCGGGTTCGATTCCCGGTGGAGGCGGCGACGACAGAGACCGGGGCTGCGGCGCGACGGGGCTGGAAATCACGATCCTTGTCGGCTGGGCGGCACTCCGACGGAACAGAACGGCCCGGAGATGAGCATCAGAAGAGGTGATGCATGAAATCTCTCGAAGGGGCTTTGTGGATGGTCGCGGCCCTCGGCCTCGCCGCAGGAGGGCAGGAGTCCGCCGACCCGGTTTCGGATGACTTTGAGCGGGATGCCCTCGGCGGCAATTGGAAGGCCCACGGCGGGAAAGTCGGGATCGTCAAAGGGGATCTTGCCATTCTCGAAAAGGGGCTCGGCCTGCTTGCCTGGAACGGTGCTTCCTTCCCGGCCGACCAGTTCTCCCGATGCCAAGCGCGTCTCGTCCACACTCTTCTGCCTATCGGACTTCCGTAGGCCACGCCTACTTTTTCTTCTCGGCTCAGCCGGGCCCGCATTTGGCGCAATGGGGGCCGCAGTTGCCGGTCTGGCAGAGCTCGCAGTCCTTGGCGCAGCTCTTGCAAGCGTGAGCCTCCATCTTCATCGTTTCCCTCTTCGCCGAAGAAGGGGCGTCGTGGGCTCATCAGCTGTCCTGGGCCTTCCCGGCACAGCCGAGCGCGCCTAGAGCGAGGACTGCCGAGAGAAGTCCCGACGCGAGCTTGAGCATGGTTCGCCCTCCCTTTAACGGTCCACCATCGAAACAAGCGTCTTCAGTTGTTCGGGGGTCAGGGTCTCCCGGACGAGGAGGATGGAATGGCATCGGCTCCGAAGGAGCTTCTTCCGGGCTTCGGAGAGCTCGTCCGCGAGCGCGTAGACACGATCGGGATCGAGCTTCTCCTTCCGCAACTCGGCCTGGAGGTTCCCCGTCTTGGCTTCCACCTCGGCAAGCAACGCCTGCCGTGCTTCGTTTCAGGTCCCTCATCAGCCCTTGATGCGGCGGACCTGATCGTCGGTCAGGTTCAGGCGGTCGATATCGATCTTCGCCTCGGGCGCCGCCTGGGCTTGGCGGTGGAGGCGGACGTTAAAGGCGAGGCTCGCGGCTAAGGCGCCGAGCGCGAGGAAGAGGGTGGTCTTCATTTCTGGACTCCTTCGAAAAGTCGTTCCGCCGGCCGGTGGAGAACCACTTCCGGACCCGGGTCTGGACGACCGGTAGCCGCAGGGGCGAGCTCGGCGGCGATGCCCGGCTCGGCGGGACGGGTCACGGCGGCGAGGCCTCCCCAGGTCGCGGCGAAGCCCGCGAGGAAGGCGGCCGCGCGCGCGATCACGTGGAGCGCCGTCCGGCGGGGACGGGACGCGAGGCTCTCCCGAATCCTCTCCCACGCACGATCGGGCGCGGGTTCTGGAGCGGGCAAGGCTCCCTTCAGCCGTTCGACCGCGTCGTCCATCGCATCCTTAGGCATGTGAGGCCCCTCAAATCTTCCCGGAATTCTTGAGGCGGAGATAATTCTCGCGGATCTGCTCGCGCGCGCGGGAGACGCGCGACATGACCGTGCCGGTGGCGACGCCGAGCATTTGGGCGATCTCCTCGTGAGAGAAGTCCTCGACATCTTTCAGGATGAGGCAGGCCCGGAATTTCGGCTTGACACCCTCGAGGAGGAGCTCGACCGCTGACTCGTGACCCCCGGGACTCGCCCGGGGCCTGAGGAACCCCAGGAGGCCCCGGCGGCGCCGCCGGGCGAGCCGGTTCAGTCAGTGATTGACGGTCACCCGGTGGATCCAGGTGCCGAGATCCGAATCGCCCCGGAAGCGCGGAAGATCCTCCCAAAGGATGAGAAAGACGTCGTGGAGGGCGTCCTCGGCCTCCTGGGCGTCCCCGAGGAGGCGTGCGGCCATGCGGTAGACCGCGTCCTTGAAGCGGAGGTAGCAGGCCTCGAAGGCGGCGGGCTCTCGGCGGCGAAGCCGCTCGACCAAGTCCGGCGGCAAGCTCTCCGGCCGGTTCATGACCTCGCTTGGCACCCAGCTTAGGCAAACAGGGGAGGCGAAATCTTCCCGCGATCCCGCACTCTTCACTCTACCTCACGCCATGATCGCGTAGACGGTCGCCGCCAGGACGGCGGACGTGCCGAGAAGGAAGGAGATGAGTCCGGCCCGGGAACGGCGCCGCACCACGTTGAGGTAGAACGAAAGGGCGACGAAGAGGCCTCCGAGGGGGAGGAAGACCCCGCGGCAAAGGCCGAGGAAGCCGAGTGCTCCCAGCCCGCTCAGACCGAGCGCGCTTAGGATCGGCGTCGCCGCTCAGCAGATCGGGAGTGAAAGGGCCCCCGCCAGGGCGGCCCCCAGGCTCGTGAGCTTCTCTTTCACTTCAGCACTTCCACTTCGGGCGGATCCTGTCCGCCGTCCTTCACCTTGAGCTCGGCGGTCCGCGGGCCTTTCTCCTCAGGGACGCGCCCCGAGAGAGGCCAGCGCTTCCCGTCAATGACAAACGCGCCGGGCTCGAACTTCCCCCGCGCGCGCAGCGCCATTTCGGCCGGCTTGAAGCCGACCCGGGCGACCTCCCTCCAGAGGGCGGCCGGCAAGACCGGCTGGCTGGGGTCAGTCGCCGTCACAATCACACCTTCTTGGAGCCGCACGGTCACGTTCTTGACGCCCGACAGGCGTCGGAGGGCGTCGCCCACGCCCTTCACTCAAGGCGTTCACTCCATGCCTTTGGCGAGGATCCGGACCTCTTCGATCCCCCGGTAGCCGGGGTCGTCAGCGGCCCTGCGGGCGGCGGCGCAACCGGCCGTCGCGGCGACCGCCAGGAGAAGTGTCAGGCGAATCATGCTTGTCCCCTAGAACAGGAATTTGATCGAGAGAAGCGCGCCGAACTTCCGATCTCCGCGCGCGTCCTCGATGCTTTCGATGACGGGAATCTGGACGCTTGCCTCGAAAAGGACCCAGAAGCTCGGGTATACCTGCACGCCGGGGGAGAGCCAAGTAATGTTCCCATCATCGCCAAACCCTCGGCCGTTTACCTCGCTCTCGCCGTAGAAGACGCTCGTAAGCTCAATGACGCCCCTGACTTCGGTATCCTCGCCGGCCGTTTCGATCCGGGCCGGGGTGATCCGGTACCAGTAGGCCAAGCCCACTTGGAGCGAGGGCTGGAGCCGGAAGTCGTCCCGCTCGAAGGCGTAGCGTCCGATGAGTTCCGCCGCGAAGCGGTGGTGGTCCTGGATGTAGGTGAAGAGCGGTCCGCCGTAGACGTCCCATCCGCCCGTCCCGAGCTGGAGCTTGCGGGGGGTCTCCACCCCGGAGTCGTCCTCATGCCAGCGGCCGGTCGGGAACTTGACGCCCGCGAGCGCGGAAAAGCGCGTCGACGCCATGATGTCATCTTCTTTCCAGACCGAGTACTTCCACCGGAGGGAGGCGTCGCCCACGCCCTCGAGCGTGTCTTCGAGCCCCGCGAACTCGACATCGCGGTGATGAACCGGAACGGCCAGGCCGAAGTCCATGACCTCATTCGGAGCCCAGAAGAAACTCTCGACCACTCTGAGGTCGGTCAGGTGCTCGGTCTTCAGGTATTCGAACCGGTTCTGCCAGAGAGGGGTCTCCGGCGAGACCGTCCCTGCGTTCTCCGTCACGACCTGGGCCCAAGCGAGGCCTGGCGCTCCCCCGGCCAGGAGGAGCGCCACGACCGCCGTCCGCTTTCGCACGGCTTACTTCACGTCGCAGCAGGAGCGCTTCGGGGCACACTTCTCGAGGCAGTTATCGCCCTTCTCGCAATTCCCGCAGCAGGCGAGGCTCGTGCCCTGAGGCACCCGGCCCAGGACCTCGCACTTCGCCAGGCAGTCGTCACCCGGCTTACATTCGCCGCAGCAGATGACTTTCGCCTCGGGCGTCTTGCCGACGCCTTGGACAAAGCCGAAGCCGGCTAGGGCCAGCGCTGGAACCCCGAGACCGAACACGATCTTCTTCCACATCGCACACCTCCGATCATTCAGTGGAATCCTTAAGCCCCTCGAGGATCGGGCAGGACCGCCCTGCCGCATCCTTCTGGGGAAATCCTTTCTTGAGGGCGCGGACGAGCCTTGCCCGGAGCTCCTGGAGCGCCCGGATCGCCCGGTCGATCTCGACGACCTTCTCGTCCAGGAGGGGAATGACCGTCTTGCAAGCGGACCCCGTCCGGGCGGCCGCGATGATCTTTCTGATCTGGGGGAGGCTGAGTCCCGCCAGCTTCGCCGATTTCACCAGCGCCAGGAGGTCGAGAGCTTCCTCCCGGTACTCCCGGAAGCGGGACGAGGGGTTCCGGCGCGACGGACGCAAGAGCCCGATCCTGTCGTACCACCGAAGAGTGTCGATCGAAAACCCGCTCTGCCGGGACAGTTCCCCGATGCGCATGGCGCTCCTCCGTACACCCCTTATAACGAATCTGGAGTTGACTCCAGTATTCGCGAAATCGTCGGAACGCCCAAAAAAGTGTTCGCCGGTTTGAGCGAGGCTGTTTTGACTGGGGATGCCGTCCTTTAATTTAATGGACATCTCCGGGGTGGCGTGGGAGATCAAGCTCCCTCAGAACAGCGCCATTCAGGACCAGATGCTCTTGATCACGGATACGTGGGACGTTACGATGCGATACGGAAGCACGCAGTTCAAGAACCGCCACGAGGCGAACGACTTCCTCGAAGCGATCCGGAAGGTAAGAACATGGTTGCGAGACTCGCTCCGAAACCGCTGACGGATCCCCGGAAGAGGATTGAAAAGGTCGTGTCAGACCTCCATCGCAAGCACTTCGGCGTCCCGGCTAAGGTGCGGGTGAAGGACCGCGGGTACAAGGATTACTTGGACCTCTTTGTGACTTCCCCAAAGTTTCGAGGCATGCTTCCCACGGAAAGGGCATCTCTCGTTGGAGGATGGCTCCGGCAGGGGCTTAGTCAGCGCGAATACGCGCGGATCGCCAGTCTTCGTCCGCTCACCCCGGCCGAAGAGCGCAAGCACCCCGCTAATGGCCGCTAATCCTGCAATCCATCTGACGTTCAAGTCTGGGCCGCGTGACCGGCGGCTTCATCTCTATACGTCCTCAGCTGACACACCGCTATTCTAAACTCAGGACTGACGATACCTTGCGAATGCCGGTAGTCTGACTCGCTCGGGAGGGAGGGAGACGAAAAATGCTGGCCTTGCCCGACTGGTTGGTTAGGAATAGAACGAACTCATGACGGACGCAATGAATAGCCCGGACCCCGCACCGTTACTCCCCTGGGATAAAGCTCTTACCCGGCGCCTCCGGGTTCTCCTGCACTCTACGCCCTTCTCCGACCTCAAGAAGTCCGAGGCCCTCATCGATCCCGAGCTCCGACACTACGATCCGCTCGCGCTCTCCATGAAAGTCCTCGATCTGATCGTCGACCGCATGGGACTCGAACGGGAAGTCACCAGCGACGACGTCGCCGAAGCCCTCCGCCCGTTGCTCACCTCCCTGGACGAGGCAAGGGGAATCCCGCCCGACCACGGCCGCCATGCGAGGATCACCGGCCATGTTCTCGGGCGCCTCCGGAACGATGCCGAGCGCCGCCACCCCTTCGCCGTTGAGTACGTCGACTTCTCCGGCGGACGACCTGTGCGCCGCTCGCTGGAATTCCGGCTCATTCTCGATCACTTCGATGCCGACGGGCGCGTCGTCCTCCGCCTCTCAAACGAAGGCGCGAACCTCTTCCTGAACGCCCTCGAACTCGATATCGAGGATGCCCAGGCCGCCACGGAGGCCGTTGTCCAGTCCCAGCTGGCGCGGGGCAAGTTCAATGAGGCCGTCGACTCGGCCAAAGCGGCCCGGGCCCAATCGGTCCGCTATTTCGAAAAGATCATGGGTCTCCTGCGTGACACGCGCCGAAACCTCGCCGGCATCGACTGGCGCCGAGAGGTCCCCGGCATGCTCGACTCCGCCCTCGCACATATCAAGATGCGTCTTGAGACGGAGCGGAACATCCTTTCGAACGCCCGCGACCGCCAGGAAGCGCTGTCCGAGAACGACCCCGCCCTGCCCCAGATCGCCGAGATTATCGGGTTGATCGACGACTGCAAGGGACGGCACGCCGGCCTGCATAAGCAGGTCATGCGCGCCCGTAACGTCTTCTTGGAAGAGCAGGAGCGACAGACATTCGCTCCGCCTGTCTCGCGGTTCTACCCGGATCTGCTCAAGGAGATCCTCGAACCCCTGCTCGCCCTCGACCAACGCATGGCGGATTCAGTGGCCTCCGGCGCATTCCCCGCATTTTGGGGTGGCGTTCCGCCGCAGGTCTTTTCCTTGGCCAGGCTCGTGGCCTGGCAGCTCCAGCCCAAGCGGGAGATCTCAATCGGAGAAACCCCTTTCGAAGCACCTGAGATCGACGACCTCTCGCCGGACCTGCGCCGCTATTCGCCAGACGACCGCCGGCGTGCATTCGAGATCCTGGAGTCGATCGGGGCTCCCACTCCGCTTTCGACGCTGATCGGCGGCGGCGCCGAACGCCGCGGAGTGATCGAGATTCTGGCCCTCCTCTCGCTCGAACGCTTTTCGCCCGAGGGTCCCGCGAAGCTCTCCGTGTCGCGCCGCGGCCTCCTCGACGCCCGAGGCCTCTACGGGGATGATCTCCTTCTCACTCCCCAGGAGACCGTACCGTGACGGAAGACCCCTACCTCGCCGGACGGTTGATCCACTGGGGCCTGCAGGGCCGGGCCCGGCCCGCCCAGGAAGAGGAGTACCGCCGGCTTCTCGAGAAGTACTTGGACCAATCCGACTTCCGCGAGATCACCCGCGAGGTTGCCCGCGGCCTCGGCCTCCAGATCCTCGAGGCAGGCCCCCTCGGAATGGTCCTGGGAACGTCCGGAGAGTCCACCTTCACCTACAAGCCCTCCGATTTCCGAAACACGGCACGCGCCGAGGACCGGCTGATCGACGGCCTGGTCCAAGTCGCCCTGGCCGCCGCAGTCTTTCCGCGCGCCCAGGATCTCCAGGAAGATCCGGGCGTCGCCCGCCCGCCCGTCTCCGTTGATGACATCGACGCCACGCTCCGCGCGCTGTGCGAGCGGCTCGGCGAGAAGGCCAAGACGGCGCCCGACCCTGAGGCTACGGGGCTCTACGAGGCCTGGCGCGCGTACCAGCAGAGGCCGTCGGTCAAGGAGACGGGCGATGACCGCGCCGCGTTCCGCTCTACGCGGCGCGTCATCGAGACCGCCCTCGAGCGAATGACCCAGCTCGGATGTTTCACGAATCCAGAAAATAAGGATGCCTACCAGCCCACCTGGAGATACCAGGTGCTGGTAAGAGAACTGGCGGCCCAAACTCTCTGGACGCGGATCCGGGAGGTTCTCCCGGGGGGAGCGAAAGACTGATGCCCCACCTCGCGCGGCTCCGCTTCGTTTCGCTCGGCCATGCGGACGCTCGGATGCCCGACCTCACGCTGAACTTCTGCGATCGCGGAGGCCGTGGGATCGACTCGACCCTCTGGCTCCGGAACGGAGGCGGGAAGTCATCGATCCTCAATCTGTTCTTCGCTCTCGTCCGCCCCGACCGCCGCGAATTCCTCGGCGGAAAGGCCGAGGGCAAGCAGCGCCACCTGGAGCATTACGTCCTCTCCAACGATCGCGGGGTCACGGCAGCCGAATGGGACTTGGGCGATACGGATCGCTATCTGACGGGCGTCTTCTACGAGTGGCAGGAATCGACCCTTCGCCGGTTCTTCTTCGCGGCGCGATCCTCCGAAGCGCTCTCGATCGAGACCCTTCCGCTCCACATCGACGGCGGCGACGGCCGAAAGAGCCGCCGCACGCTGGCGGGATTTCGCTCGGAGTGGCAGGCGCTCCGCAACCGCCTTCCGCACCAGCAGCTCGTTTCGACCGACAATCAGACCGAATGGAGAGCCATTCTGGAGTCGGCCCAGATCGACCATGAGCTTTTCGCCTACCAGATCAAGATGAACGAGCGCGAAGGGGGAGCCGACACCCTCTTCCGCTTCCGGGACCCTGAGGACTTTGTCGACTTTCTCCTCCAGCTCGTGCTGGACCCGAGTTACGGCGACAAGGTCGGCGAGAACCTCAAGACCTTCCGAGAGGAACTCCTGGAGCGGAAGGCCAGACATTTACCCGAACGCGAGCTTTGCCATGGGTTGGCCGAACGACTCACGTCCCTGGCGGACGTCGCCGTGGCGAGGCGCGCGCTCGACGCCCAGCGCGCGCGGCTCACCGGCCGGAAGGATGGGCTGAAGCGCGTTCTCGAGGCCCGCCTCGCCCATGTCGAGCAAGAAATCGCCTCTCTCAAGGGGCGCATCGTAGACGAGCGAAGGGCCGTCGACGAGGCTAATCGCGCGGCTGCGGA
>Ga0187892_10005749_pt1 | contig 19151 bp, 12 predicted proteins | sample MA1701073metaG_FD_139345 | JGI IMG/M metagenome (GOLD analysis project Ga0187892, IMG submission 139345) | Bio-ooze microbial communities from a basaltic lava cave in the Kipuka Kanohina Cave System on the Island of Hawaii, USA - MA170107-3 metaG ...
CCGGGCCTCGCGGAGCGTGGACGAGTACTTCCTCGCCGGCCGCTCGCTCCCCTGGTGGATCTCCGGGACCTCGATGGTGGCCACGAGCTTCGCCGCTGACACGCCGCTCGTGATCGCCGGCTGGGTGCGCGACCACGGCCTCTGGAAGAACTGGCTCTGGTGGTGCTACGCGCTCTCCGGGACCGTGGCCGTGTTCCTGTTCGCGCCCTGGTGGCGGCGCGGCGGGGTCATGACCAAGGCCGAGCTGGCCGAGCTGCGCTACGGCGGCGCCGGGGCGCGGGCGCTGCGGGGATTCCTCGGCGTGCTCCACGCCGGCGTGGTCAACCCGATCATCCTTTGCTGGGTGCTGCTCGCCGCGGCCAAGATCCTCGACGTGCTCTTCGGCGTGGACAAGGTGGTCGCGCTCGCGGCTGCCACGGCGATCGCGCTCCTCTACTCGCTCGCGTCCGGGCTCTGGGGGGTCGTGCTCACCGACGTCCTCCAGTTCGCGCTCGCGACGGCGGGCGCGATCGTGCTCGGCGCGATCGCGTGGCACGCGGTCGGAGGCGCGCCCGCCGTGCTCGCCGCGGTCCCGCCCGATGCGCTCCGGCTCGTCCCGCGTCCGGGTCCCGGCGGGCCGCTCGACGCCTCGTTCTGGACCGCGCCGGTCGCGGCGCTCGCCGCGTACCTCGGCGTGTACTGGTGGGCGGTCGAGAGCGTGGACTGCGCGGGCGCCGCGGTGCAGCGGATCGCGGCCACCCGCGGCGAGCGCGACGGCGTGCTCGCGCTCCTCTGGTTCAACGTCGCCCACTACGCGCTCCGGCCGTGGCCCTGGATCCTGGTGGCGCTCGCGTCGCTGCTCCTCCTGCCCACGGTCGTGATCGACGCCCCGCGGGCCGGCGTGGTGCGCGAGGTGCGCGCGGACGCGGTCGTGCTCGACACCGGCGCGGTGCCGCTCGCCGGCCCGGCGGAGGACTGGCGGCCGCGCGCGGTGGTCCGGCCCGGCGACCGCGTCGAGGCGGGCCAGCCGCTCGGCCGCACGGACTCCGAGCGCGCCTACATCGTGATGATGGCCCGCTTCCTGCCGGCGGGCCTCCTCGGTCTCGTGGCCGCGTCACTGCTCGGGGCCTTCCTCTCCACCGTGGACACCCATCTGAACCTGGCGGCGTCCTTCTTCGTGAACGATGTCTGGCGCCGGTTCGTCCGGCCGGGCGCGGGCGAGGAGCACTACGTGCGGGTCGGCCGGCTCGCGACCGTCGGGGTGATGGCGGCGGCGGCGCTGCTCGCCGTCCGCGCCGAGTCGATCAGCGCGCTCTTCCAGTTCTTCCTCGCGTTCCTCGGGGGTGTCGGGCCGGTCTACGTGCTCCGCTGGCTCTGGTGGCGGGTGCGCGCCTCGACCGAGATCACGGCGCTCCTGGCCTCGGCGACCGGCACGATGCTGCTCACCTACGGCCCGTTCACGCCCGGCGAGGAGGCGCGGCTCGTGATCGTGGTCGGGTTCTCGCTCGGCGCCGCGCTCCTCTCGATGGCCGTGACCGGCGCGCCGGAGCCGCGCGCGCTGGTGCCGTTCTACGAGCGGGTGCGGCCGGTCGGCTGGTGGGGCCCCGTGCGCGCGCTCGCGGCGCCCGCGGAGGTGGAGCAGCGGCTCGGCCGCGCGGTCGCCGGCATCGCGGGCGGCCTCGCGCTGACCTTCGGCCTGCTGTTCGCGCTGGGCGCGGCGCTCCTCCAGGGCGCGGCGGCCGCGGTGGCGTGGAGCGCGCTCGCGCTCGCGGGCGCGGCGGTCGTCGCGTGGAGCCTCCGCCGGTGAAGCGGGCGCTGCTCGAGGTGTGCGTCGAGACCGTCGACGGCGCGCTCGCGGCCGAGCGGGGAGGCGCGGACCGGATCGAGCTCTCGGCCGGGCTGATCGAAGGGGGCACGACCCCGAGCCTCGGCCTGATCCGGGCCGTGCGCGCGCAGGTGCGGCTCCCGCTCGTGGTGCTGCTCCGCCCGCGCGCGGGGGACTTCCTCTACTCGCCGGACGAGCGGGAGGTGCTGGCAACGGACCTCGCTCTGGCGCGTGAAGCGGGCGCGAACGGGGTGGCACTCGGGCTCCTCACCGCCGACGGCGCGGTGGACGTGGAGGCGGTGCGCGACCTGGTCGGGCGCGCGCGCCCGATGTCGGTGACTTTCCACCGCGCGTTCGATCTCGTGCGCGACCCGCGCGCGACGCTCGAGGAACTCGTGTGCGGCGGCGTGGACCGTCTGCTCACGTCGGGTCAGGAGCGCACGGCGTCCGAGGGCGCGGCGCTCTTGCGCGAGCTGGTCGCGCGGGCCGGGGACCGGATCGTGGTGATGGCCGGCGCCGGCGTCCGCGCGGAGAACGTGCGGGCGCTGGTGGAGGCGACCGGCGTGCGCGAGGTCCATGCGTCCGCTCGCTCCCCGCGCGCGAGCGCGATGCGGCACCGGAACGACCGCGTGGCGCTGGGCGCAGGTGCCGCGGGCTGCGAATCCGAGCGCCTGGTCACGGACGAGGCCGAGGTGCGCGCGCTGGCGCGCGCGCTGTCCGGTAGCGGCCCTCCACCGTCGCCCAGACCCGGTTCGTGAGCTCGAGGGGTGGGCAGATGGCACGCATCGGTGGCATCCGGATGGTGGACGCGTCGAGGGGATCTACCCTGGCAAGTAGCGCCAGGTTCAGCGCGGGCGCCGATCCTACGCCCGCGGGAACGCGCCCGACGGGTCACCCGTCAGGGGAGCTGCGAGAGCAGGGTCCGCGCCGGCACCACGCAGGGGTCGCGGCGCTCGAAGCAGTCGGCCTTCACGGGGTCGAGCTCCAGGACAGCCTGGAAGGCATGCGCCGCGCCGACCTGTCGCTGGAAGTGGAGGAGCGCCGGACTGAGCGTCAGGTCCGCGACCTTGGCCTCCACGAGGAACCACGGCCTGCGGTCCCGGACCACCGGGAAGTCCACTTCGCGCTTCTCTTTGTCCCTGAGGTAGCGCAGCTCGAAGCTCCCGAAGCCGAGATCCTCCCAGAGGTGGACCGCCTTGAGCAGGTGGAGGGCCAAGAAGGTCTCCGCCCGCTGGCCGACGTCCGCCAACGGGGACCAGTATCAGCGGCGTGCCCGACCGCTCGGCGAGGATCGTGGCCAGGACCTCGATCTGTCCCAGCTCCTGGACGCGGGTCAGGTCGCGCACGTCCTCGCGGACGAGCTGCTGCCGGCGCAGCCCCTGCCAGCGGTTCGTGAATCGACGGTCCCGCCGCACGTAGGGCTCGGGGTAGCCGCCATGCTCCCAGAGCGCATCGAAAGACCGCGGATCGAGAGCAAGGGGTGGACGGACCTCGGACGTGGGCAGCTCCGGTCGAAGGAGCTCGCCCACGGAGAAAGGGTACATGCGATAGGAGGAAGTACCGTCCCATCAGGCTGTCTCCTCCGCGGCGGTAGACATCGAGACGTGAGCTCCCGGTGACGATGATCCGCGCGCGGTCGGCGAAGCGGTCGAACTGCCCCTTGAGGAAGGTCTTCCAGCGGCCGTGCTTGTGCAGCTCGTCGAAGATGAGGAGAGGTGGGCGCTTCCGGAGTCGGTCCAGATGCGCTTCACGAGCCACAGCATCCGGCCCCCGCAGTATCAGGCGCCGGTGGTCCGGGTCGTCCCAGTCGAAGTAAACGGCGTCCTGGTCCACCCTGCGGCAGGCCGAGGTTTTCCCGACCTGCCGCGGCCCCGAGACGAGGGCCATCTGGCGATGGCGACGCGCGTGGTCGGCGAGGATGCTCTTGTAGACGCGCGGGACGGGCTCCAAGGCGCGGACCATTCTACCGTAAGACGGTCCAGGTCCTGCATCGGGGCGACCACGGTTGGCCCCTTCCGTGGGCGGAAACGGCCGCGCCCTGTCAGACGTCGGAGTGACGAGGGGAACCCTTCCCGGGAAAGCGCAGGGGCCCGGGACGGGGCGCAGTGACTACCGCACGCCCACTCTCACCCAGACCGGGTTCGTGAACGCGTAGGGCGGGAGGTCGTGGACGAGCCGCGCGGGCGCGTCGAAGCCCGAGCCTTCGGCGGTCACCACGACCCAGGAGTCGCGGTCGAGGCGGAGCGGGAAGACGCGATCGAGACGGCGCACCTCCTTTGAGGCGGGGACCTCCTCGCGCGCCGCGACCGCGCCGTTCACGACGACCTCGACGCGGTCCACGCGGACCCAGGGGACCGCATCCACGAGCACGCGGAGCTTCAGCTCGCCGCCGGGCGCGGTCACCTCCGCGCCCACCGCGTCGCGGTCGTCCACGAGCACGCGCACAACCGGGCCGTGGCTCACGGTCACCCGCCGCGCGCGCACGGCGGCGACCACCGCGGCCGCGTCCACCCGCGCGGGATCGTCCGTCCCAACCGCCACGTAGTTCCGCGGCCACCCGGCCTCCTGGAACACGATCTTGTGCGAGTCGGAGTTCCCCGTGGCCGTGAGCCGGAGGCCGTCGCCCAGCAGGCGGAACCAGTCGGCGAGCACCTCGCGCATCTTCGCGCCCGTCTCCTGGCCGTTCAGCACCTCGACCGCGTCGAAGTCGGTCGAGAAGTCGGGGAGCGCGCTCCGCCGCCCGTCCTTCCAGGCCAGCTGGAAGCGGTTGAAGTACCCGATGTCGCCGTAGCGGGGGTGGTTGATCTGGAGCACGCCGCCGCCCTTGCGCGCGGCGGCCCAGGCCACGAGGTCGCCCGGCTTGAGCCTCTCCCAGGGCACCGCGCCGTTCTTCGGCCGGGAGGGATCGGGCACGAGCGGGAAGAAGTTGAAGTGCCCCAGGTTCGGGTCCCGCGTCGTGATCTCGTCCCCCGGCGTCGCGCGGATCCGCGCGGCGTAGCCGAGCTTCTCGATCACCGGCGTCAGGTCCACGACGTTGTTGTGCTCGGTGGCCACCACGAACTCGAGGCCAGCCGCCGCACAGGCGCGCACGCGGTCGTCGAATACGACCTGGCTGTCCGGGCTCCCCTGCGAGTGCAGGTGGAAGTCGGCGCCCACCATCCCGGGAGGATCGAGCAGCCGCTCGATCTCCAGCGTCACCGGCGCCGGCGGCCCGCGCTCCGTGGAGACCTCGGCGGACGCCGCCGACCACTCCATCCCGCGCAGCGCCCAGACGCGGAAGCGTCCCGGCGCACGCAGGAAGCAGCGCGTCTCGCCGCTCACGTCGATCGCCACCGAGCGCGCGCCCGCCGCGCGGAAGGACGGCCCGAGGATCGGGTCCCCCGCCTGGTCGAGCGCCTCGAAGTCCAGCGTGATCGGATAGGGCGCCGCGCCGGCGGGCACGCCCTTCTCGCGCGGCCGCACCACGACCGGCTCGGCTGCCCAGAGGCGGCCCTTGGCGATGGAGAAGTCGTCGTGGTTCTTCCGGCCCCGCTCGTCGGTCGCGAGCCCGGCCTCGATCCGGAGCGTGTTGCTCCCGGCGCGCACCACCCCTTCGGGGACCGCCAGCTCGACCCGCGCGGGCTCGTAGGTCTCCTTCTCGATGCTCTCGTTGAGGAGCCCGACTCCGGTGTCGTTCACGAACACGCGGTCCCGGTAGTCCCCCTTCCGGTAGCCGGCGTGGCCCACGTGCACCACGTGGCGCGCCTCAAGCACGAGCACGTGTCGGCGCGCGGGCCTGGGCACGTGGAAGGCGACGCTCCAGGTGACGCCGTGCGGCTTCGCCGGCGTCAGCTCCTTCGTCTCGTTGTCCCCGAGGTGGACCGGGCCCTCGAAGACCGGGACCGGGAACTGAGCGAGCGCGAGGAGCGCCACGGCCGGGAGGCTCATGCGGCCCTCGGTATACTCGCCCGGGCCCCAAAGAAGAAAGGTCTCCGACCCATGCTCCGAGCGCTGCTCCTCACGCTGGCGGCGGCCGCTCCCGCCCAGAAACTCGAGGTCGAGAAATACCGCCTTCCGAACGACCTGACCGTGATCCTGCACGAGGACCACTCGCTCCCGGTCGCCTGCGTGAACCTCTGGTACCACGTCGGCTCCAAGGACGAGGCGGCGCGTCGCTCGGGGTTCGCCCACCTCTTCGAGCACCTGATGTTCATGGGCACGAAGCGGGTCCCGGGCAGCGACTTCGACCGGCTCATGGAGGCGGGCGGCGGCTGGAACAACGCGAGCACCTCGGAAGACCGGACCAATTACTTCTCGTTCGGACCCTCATCGCTGCTGCCGACGCTCCTCTGGCTCGACGCGGACCGCCTCGAGGACCTCGGCCGCGAGATGACGCAGGAGAAGCTCGACAAACAGCGCGACGTGGTCCGCAACGAACGGCGCCAGACCAGCGAGATGGAGCCCTACGGAAAGGCCGAGCTGAAGATCGGCGAGCTGATGTTCCCCGAGGGGCATCCGTATCACCATCCGGTGATCGGCTCCCACGAGGATCTGGAGGCGGCCACGCTCAAGGACGTGGTGGACTTCTTCGCCAACTACTACGTTCCCGCGAACGCGTCGTTGGTGGTGGCCGGCGACTTCGACCCGGCGAAGATCAAGCCGCTCATCGCTTCGCTCTTCGGCACGCTCCCGCGCGGCTCGGACCCGATGCACCGGACCGCGCCTCCCGCGCGTCTCACGGGGACCACGCGGGTCACGTTCACCGATCGCGTCCAGTTCCCCCGCGTTTCGATGGTCTGGCACAGCCCTGCGGCCTACCGCCCGGGCGACGCCGAGGTGGACCTCGCCGCCGACGTGCTGGCGGACGGGAAGTCGAGCCGCCTCTACCAGCGGCTCATCTACCAGGAGCCGCTGGCCACCGACGTGCGGGCCCGGCAGTCCTCGATGATGCTCGGCTCGCTGTTCACGATCGAGGTCACCGCGCGGGCCGGCGTGCCGCTCGACAAGATCGAGGCGGCGGTAGACGAGGTCGTGCGCGGCTTCGTGGAGACGGGTCCGACCGAGGACGAGCTCAGGCGCCGCCAGATCGCGCAGGAGGTGGACCTGCTCCGGAGCCTCGAGTCGCTGCTCACGCGGGCCGACCGGCTGAACGCGTACAACTTCCACTTCGGCGAGCCGAACGCGGTCGAACGCGACCTGGACCGCTACCGGAAGGCGACGCCGGCCGGCGTGCGGGACGTGGCGCGACTGGTCCTCCTGCCCGACGCGCGCCTCGTGATGCGCGTGGTGCCGGATCGGGAAGAGGAGACCCGCGCCGAGCGGGACCGGCGTCCCGAGGCGGGCGCGAGCGCGGCCTTCCTGCCCGCCGCCCCGGAGACCTTCAAGCTCTCGAGCGGGCTCGAGGTGCGGCACTGGCCGAAGCGCGAGCTGCCGCTCGTGGGGGTGCGCCTCCTGTTCAAGGGGGGTGCTGCGCTGGACGCGCCGGAACAGGCCGGACGCGCCTGGCTCACGGCGGCGATGCTCGACGAGGGCGCGGGAGACCTCGGCGCGGTCGAGTTCACCGACGCGCTGGACCGCCTGGGCGCGAGCTTCCAGGCGGGCGTCTCGCAGGAGACGACCTTCGCGATGCTCTCGACGCTGAAGCGGACCTTCGCGCCGGCGGCGAAGCTCTTCGCGGACGCGGTGCTCCGCCCGCGCTTCGAGCCGAAGGAGTGGGAGCGGGTGCGGCGGCTCCACGTGGAGTCGCTCAAGCAGGAGGAGGACCGGGCGTCGTCGCTCGCGCGCCGCGTGGGGCTCCAGGCCTTCTTCGGGCCGGGGCATCCCTACGGGCGGCCCGCGGACGGTTCGGTCGCGACCGTCGAGAAGCTCGGGGTCGAGCAGCTCAGGGAGTGTCACCGGCGCCTCTTCCTCCCGGCGAACGCGGTCCTGTTCACGGCGGGCGACCTGACCGCCGACGAGGCGCGGAGCGCGCTCGAGGAGACGTTTGGCAAGTGGCGGGCGGAGGAGGGCGCGACCGCCGCCCGGACCCCCGAGCCGGGGGCGGCGCCCGAGCGCAGGGAGCTGGACGTGGTGCTGGTGGAGAAGCCGGGCGCGGTGCAGACCGTGATCCGGCTCTATCTGCCGGGGCCGGTCTACCAGAGCCCGGAGCGCATCCGGTTCGACCTGCTCGGCGTCGTGCTCGGCGGGAGCTTCACGAGCCGGCTGAACCAGAACCTGCGCGAGCAGCACGGCTACAGCTACGGAGCGTCGAGCCGGTTCGTGACCGGGCGGCTCGCCGGCTACGGCACCGCGGGCTCCGACGTGCAGGCGAGCGTGACGGGCGCGGCGCTCAAGGAGTTCCTGGGCGAGCTGAAGCGCATCCGCGGCGGGGACGTGTCGGCGGAGGAGGCGGGGAAGGCGCGCCAGCAGCGGCGCACGGACGTGATCGAGGGGCTCCAGAGCCTTTCGGGCCTGCTCGGCACGGCGGCAACGCTCGAGGCGAACGGCGTCGCGTGGGCGTCGCTGGGGGAGGAGCTGGAGGCGATCGACAAGCTGGGCGAGCGGGACCTGAACGCGCTGGCCGGGGGCGCCTTCCCGCTGGAGCGCGGCCTGCTGGTCCTGGCGGGCGATCCGAAGACGATCCGCGAGCAGATCGCAGGCGGCGGGCTCCCGGAGCCGCGCGTGGTCAAGCCGGACGGTGCGAAGTAGGTTCTGGGCCCAGACGGCCCGGAGAAAGGGCGCGACCAGATTCCAGTGTCCCTTCCGGGCGAATCCGTCTCCCACTTCCAGGAGGACTGCGGTCGTAGTCAGACGCCGGCGCCCTTCCTTCCTCAGTCTCCGCTCCCAGTGGATCGCCCGCTCGTGATGGAGGTCATCCTTGTTGAGCAGGGCGATGACGTAGCTGGTGTCCACGAAGACCTGGGTCATCGCTTCTCGAACCAACCCGTGCCTCGGTCCGTACCACCGGTTGCCCTTCGGGCCACTCGGGAAGCAGCCCCCGTTGGACCGCAGCCACTGGCAGGACCTGGTGGACCGGCTGCGCGCCCAGGTCGTGGCCTACACCACCGACGCGACCTTTCAGCGCGCGTTGTCCAACATGCTGACGGAGATCCTCGATGGCCCCACCCGCACGAGTTGGGACGACATGAGCGCTGCCGCCGCTCACACGGCCTATCACTTCGGGGCCAGCGTTTGGGGCGTCCTGGACCTGGTAGACCATTCCGATGTCGCCGACCGGAAGCGGAGAAGCTCCAGGCCGTCGCTAACACACTGCCGGTTCGCGCGTCCCGCCCGTTGGAGGAAACCATGACGAACGCCCTGCTGCTCGCGCTCACGCTCGCCGCCGGCGACCCCGAGGTCGGCAAGCCCGCACCCGACTTCACGCTCGAGGACACCGAGGGGCGCCGCCACCGGCTCTCGGACCTGCGCGGGAAGCTCGTGGTGCTCGAATGGACCAGCCACCTCTGTCCCGGGGTGGCGGCTCACTACCGGAGGGGCTGGCTTCCCCAGACGCAGAAGAGCCTCGAGGGCCGGGTGGTGTGGCTGGCCATCGACTCGAACGGCTTTTGCAAGCGGGTCGTGGACGACATCGAGGCCTGGCGGAAGGAGCGCGGCGTGCGCCATCCCTGGCTGCTCGATCCGTCCGGCGCCGTGGGCCGGAGCTTCGGCGCCGCCGCCACGCCGCAGCTCTTCGTGGTGGACGCGCGCGGCGTTCTCGCCTACGCCGGGGCCCTCCGTGACAACGACGGGAAGCGCAACTACCTCCTCGACGCCGTGGCGGCCATCGAGGCGAAGCGCACCGCCGATCCGGCGCGCACGCCGGCGCGCGGGTGCATGATCGCCTACGCCGCGCCGGGCGGCGACGAGGCGGCCGACCTCTACGCCGAGGCGGCCGGCTGGTCGGGCGAGGCGGAGATCGATCCGCCGTTCTCGCTCCTCAAGGCGGCCTTCCGCGCGGGGCATCCGGCCCCCTCGCGCGTGCTCACCGACGCGGCGTTCGCGAAGCTCCGCGCGGGCGAGGTGCGAAAGAGGCTCCGCGCGATCCTCCGCGAGGCGGCGCGCGAGTCGCGCATGACCCTCGTCCCGCCGGACGAGCCGGGCGAGCCCCTGGTCTTCGTCGGGCGCGTGGTCGATCGCTCCGGCCGGCCGGTCGCGGGCGCGCTGGTGTATGCCTTCCACACCGACCGGCGCGGTCTCTACAGCGAGGGGGGCATGGACGAGTCGAACCCGCGGCTCTTCGGCTACCTCCGGACCGGCGCGGACGGGCGCTTCGAGCTCCGCACGATCCGGCCGGGCCATTATCCCGACCAGGAGGAGCCGGTCGAGCAGCACATCCACTTCGAGATCGAAGCGGAGGGGTTCGCGAAGAAGATCGACCGCCTCGGCTTCCGCGACGACCCCTTCTGGGCGAAGCACGGGAAGAAGCCCCCCGCCTGGGCCGCGCCGGTCACGCGCGAGGATGGCGCTCCGCCCCGCTGCGAGCGCGACCTCGTGATCGACCGAGAGTCCCGCTGACCCGCCGCGCCCGCCGAATCACGCCAACGACTCGACCTCGCTGTTCCAGTACGTCGAGACCCTCGCCTTCAGGACGACTGGACCCATGGCGTGCACTTCGACGGCTCGGGTGCCGCCTACCTGCCAGGTGGAACCTACAGCTTCGGGGCCGGCCAGTTGGATGTGTTGCTGGTCAAGTTCGATCCCACGGGCTCTTTCCAGGGCGCCTGGACGTGGGGTGGCGCGGGCGACGATGCCATGGAGGGACATGCCTTCGATCCGTCGCCGCCTCTACGTCGCAGTCACCAGCCCCATGATCATGACTGGGAGCCGAGCCCCGGACGATTTCTCCGATGCCCCCGGAAACTCGGCAGCGTGGATGGGGAGCACTGGTCTGCGGGGCGAACTGATCCTGCTCCGCCTCGATCTCGCCGGGTCTTTCGTTCCCTACGGTGCCGGCTGTTCCGGGACGACGCCGGTCCTCTCGGCCTGTGCCGGCACCTCGCCGCGGTTGGGACAGATGTTCTGCTCTGGGTTCAGGCTCTGGCCTATGATCCGCCGCAGCTCTTCCTGCTCTCGAACGCTGGCGCGGGGGTCATCGGGTTCTGAATAGACGCTCCAAGTCTGAGATCTGCTGCTCGACGTCGCGCGCGATCCCGCGATGCTGCTCTGGCTCGACAACGCCGCCTCGACGCGCAAGCGCCCGAACGAGAACTTGCGCGCGGCGCTCGAGGAGTACCTCCAGGGCAAGGACCGCGCGGGCAAGGCGGTGCCCTTCCGGCCGACCCCCGCCGCGCCGCCGCCGCTCGTCGTGCACCTCGGGACGTCGGTCCCGCTCGCGCCGGACCGCCGTCACCCGCAGGGGCAGCCGGCGCAGGTCCAGGCCTTCCGCCGCATCGCCGGCGCGCCGGAGGCGGGCGGCACCTGGGCCGACGCCGTGCGGCGGACCGCGGCCGCGGCGCTGGCCTCGGCCGACCAGGTCGGGGCACGATGAGCGCGGCGAGGAACGCGGTCTCCTATCCGGGCGGCCTTCCGCAGCGCCTGATCGCCCGGATGATCGCGGGCGGGATGCGGACCCGCGTCTACTACACCTCGCTCGGCGGGTTCGACACCCACGCGCGGCAGAAGAACCCTCAAGCGAACCTCCTCTCCACGCTGGCGACCGGGATCGATTCGGCCGGCGGCTGGCCGAGAACGGGAGCCAGGGGGACCGACCACGGCCCGGCGGGTCCCATGTTCCTGGTGAGCCCCGGCCTCAAGGGCGGCCTCCACGGCGCGCCGCCGGACCTCGCGAACCTGGTGGACCAGGACCCGCGCTACTCGATCGACTTCCGCTCCGTCTACGCGACCGTGCTGGAGGACTGGCTCGACACGCCCGCCGGGCCCGTGCTGGGGTCCGGGTTCCCGAAGCTGGCGTTCGCCTGAGCGCCGGAGCAGGCCTCGAGCCCCTCCTCCAGGTCCTCGATCAGGTCGGCCGCGTCCTCGATCCCGACCGAGAGGCGGACCAGTCCATCGGGCAGCCCGAGCCGCGCCCGTTCGGCGGCCGGGATCGAGGCGTGGGTCATGGTCGCCGGGTGGCAGATCAGCGACTTCACGCCGCCCAGAGACTCGCCGAGCTTGAAGAAGCGGCGCGTGGAGACGAAGCGGCGCGTCTCCTCGAGCGAGGCGTCGAGCTCGAGCGACACGACGCCGCCGAAGCCGCTCATCTGCCGGCGCGCCACCACGTGGCGCGGGTGGGTCGGGAGCCCGGGGTAGTGGACGCGCGCCACCTCCTCCCGACCCGCCAGGAACTCCGCGACCCGCTGGGCGTTCGCGTTGTGCCGCCCGACCCGGAGGCCGAGCGTCTTCAGGCCCCGCAGCGTGAGCCAGCAGTCGAACGGCGACGGCACCGCGCCGGTCGCGTTCTGGAGGAACTTCACCGGCTGGAACCAGCGCTCGTCGCGCGCGATCACCGCGCCCTGGATCACGTCCGAGTGGCCCGAGAGGTACTTGGTGACCGAGTGCACCACGAGGTCCGCGCCCAGCTCGAGCGGCCGCTGGTTCACGGGCGAGGCGAACGTGTTGTCCACGACCGTGATCAGCCCGCGCCGCCGCGCACGCGCAGCGATCGAAGCCAGGTCGTGGATGCGCAAGCGCGGGTTCGTCGGAGACTCGACCCAGACGAGCCGCGTGCCCGGGCGCACCGCCCGCTCGAAGGCCGCCTCGTCGTCGAGGTCGAGGCCGGTCCACTCGAGGCCCAGCGGCCGCCACACCGCATCGAGCAGGCGGAAGGTCCCGCCGTACAGGTCCGCGGTCGTGAGCACGTGATCGCCGGGACGGAGCAGCGCCTGGAGCACGGCGTTCTCGGCGGCGAGCCCGCTCGCGAAGACGGCGGCGTGCCGGCCCCCCTCGAGGTCCGCCAGCACCCGCTCGAGCGTCTGGCGGGTCGGGTTGTTGGTGCGCGAGTAGTCGAAGCCCCGGTGCACGCCGGGAGCCTCCTGGACGAAGGTGGACGTCTGGCAGATCGGCAGGATCAGCGCGCCCGTCGCGGGATCGGCGTCCTGGGCCGCGTGGATGGCTCGGGTGTCGAAGCGCATGGTGGTGGTCTCCTCTCTCTCACACGATCCGGAAGGCCCGGACCTCGGACGACGGGAACGACTCGCGGAGCCGCGCGGCGAGCGCGCCGGCCTCCGGGGACGGGAGCGGCCCGGTGACGCCCTGCCACGCGCCGGGCACGGCGAGGAGCCAGCGGGTGCGGAGCTCGGGAGCGCGCTCCGCGGGCGCCGCGACGCGGCTCCGCGCCGGGTCGCCGCGCGCGACCGCGAGGAGGTCGTCGAGGAGCGCGGTCGCCGTCGGGAGCGCGCCCGCGCCGGGGCCCGAGAGGAACAGCGCGGGGATCGGATCGCCCTTGAGGAGCACGCCGTTGTCGGCTCCCGAGACGCCGGCCAGCGGATGTCCCTCGGGGACCAGCGCCGGCCCGACGAACCCGCGCGCGCGGTCGCCGGACACGACGGCGTGCGCGATCGGCCGGAGCCGCCAGCCCGGGATCGCAGCGTCCTCGCGCCGCACGCCGCCCAGCCCCTGGACCTCGATCGCCTCGCGCGGCGGCGCGCTGCCGGTGAGCTGCCAGAGCAGGATGCGGAGCTTCTGCGCCGCGTCCTCGCCCGAGAGGTCGAGCCGCGGGTCGGCCTCGGCGTAGCCCAGGCGCTGCGCCTCCTCGACCGCCTCGGCGAACGACACGCCCTCGGCCACCCGCGTGAGCACGAGGTTGGACGTGGCGTTCAGGATCGCGGTCACCTCGGTGACGGCCGTGGACTGGAGCGAGCGCTCGAGCAGCGCGAGGATCGGGAGTCCCGCGGCGAGGCTGGCCTCGAAGCGGAGCGCCGCGCCGTGGCTGACGGCGAGCGCCTGCAGCCCGGCGCCGCGCTCGGCGAGCAGCGCCTTGTTGGCGGTCACGACCGGGATGCCGCGCTCGAGGAACGCGGCCACGAGCGTGCCGGCCGGCTCCACGCCGCCGAGCGCCTCGACCACGACGTCGTAGCGGTCCTCGAGGAACGCGGCGGCGTCGGCGGTGAGCTCGGGCGGGCGGAAGCGGCGGGGCCGCACGGGGTCGCGCACGAGCGCGCGCGTGACCGTCACGCGGTGCGGAAGGCGGTCGCGGACGCGTTCCAGGAGCTCGCAGAGCCCCTGGCCGACGGTGCCGAGACCGAGGAGGCCCACCCCCAGCACGGCGGGCGGGGCGAGGACGGGCGACATGGCATTTCCGACCTTTCTCGCGCGGAAAACGCCCGCCGGAGGTCCCGAAGAGGTACATGAAAAAACCTCTCCGGGGGAGAAGAGGTCGGGGACGCTCTTCGCGTCCCGGTTCCGCTCATCTTTCCCCGTACGGGCAGGAGTTAGCACCTTACCGCGCGCGTCGCGGCAGGATGCTGCAGCTTCAAAGGGCCTGTTCCCTCGGCTGCTCTGGATGAGTTTTCAGTGGGTGACAAAGAGCGCCGGGCCGGAGCCCGGAGGGTCGCGGAGTTGTAGTGCGCGCCGGTGGGGCTGTCAAGGTGTGGTCGGAAAAAGGGAAAAAGGTGCCACTCTTCATTTCCGCGGCGGAAATGAAGAGTGGCACCTTTTTCAGAACGGCGCGAAGTGGTCCCAGGCCCGCGTGTCGGCCGTCTCCGGCCGGCGCAGGAGCGCCATGCGCACTGGCGCCATCCCCAGCGCGCGCCGCACGAGCGGCCACCGCGGCGCGGCGGGCCAGGGCGCGCGCGCGTAGCCGAGGTTCCGCTCGAAGTAGCGCGCCGCGCGGTCGACGGACGGCATCCAGATGTCGTCCACGAGGATCGCGCCGCCCGGGCGCACCAGCCGGTGGGCGAAGTAGAGGTCGAGGAAGACCGCCTCGAACTTGTGGTCGCCGTCGAGAAAGGCCAGGTCGAAGCGGCGCCCCTCGAGCACGAACCGCGGCAGCGCGGTCTGCGACCCCTCGCACAGGAACTCGAAGCACGGCCCCGCGCCGGACGCGCGCACCGCGGCAAGCCCGGCGTTGTCGAAGAGCTTCTTCTGCATCGGGTCGATCGACACGTGGCGCGCATCGGACCGGCCGGACGCGGTGACCGCCTCGCAGAGGAAGAGCGCCGAGAGTCCGTAGGCGAACCCGGTCTCGAACGTGTGGACCACGCCCTCGCGCACCGCGAGGTCGCGGAGCTTCTCGCCGTCCTCCTCGGGGATGCCGACGGGCGCGAGCGGGAACTCGCTCCCGTCCTCGCCGGTGACCCTCCCGCGCCGGTAGAGGTCCGTGATGAAGCGCCGGAGCCGCTCGCGATCGACGACGTCCGCCCCGGCCGTCAGGGTGCTCTGCATGCCGCAGTGCTTATCGGCCGCGCGCCCGCGAAACCGGAGCCGGGCGCCCGCCCGTCATTCCGCCACCAGCGCCTCCGCGCGCTTCCACAGCTCCCGCCACGCCTCGCGCTCCGGCTCGGGCATGCGCACGATCGCCGCCTCGCCGCGCACCTCGGCGAAGTCCCGGTGGTAGCGCGCGCACTGGATCGCCCGGCGCGCGCGCCGGGCGTCGTCCCCGCCGCGGGCGATCCGCTCGCCCCACGCCTCCAGGTCCGCCTTCAGCCACGCGAGCGCCTGGCCGCGGAGGAGCATCGGGTTCCCCTTGGCCCCGCCCGGCTTCGGACAGCAGCCCGCCCGCGCGGCCGCGCGCGCCGCCTCGCGGCGGTAGCCCGCGTCGAGGTCGTGGGCGAGCTCCGGTTTCAGGGAGAAGGCCAGTCCCCAGAAGACGTTCGACAGGAAGGCGTCCCCGCGCCCGCCCATGATCCGGGCCGCATCGATCCACTCGCGCGGGTCGGTCGGCGAGGCCGCGCCCCGGATCAGGAGGGGGAGTCGCTCCTCCATGCGCACGAGGCGCTTGGCCGCGAGCACGGCTTCCGCGTGGGCGCGGCGGACCGCCGCCGGCGCGGTCTCCGCGGGCGTTGCGCCCTTGAGCGTCTCGAGCGCCGCCTCGCACCGCCCCGTCTCCTGGAGCGCGCTCGCGAGCCGGAGCGCGGCCCGCGACCGCGAGCCGGGGAGACCGGCCGCCTGGCGGAAGCACTCGACCGCGCCCTCCCGGTCTCCTACCTCGTGGAGCGCCTCGCCCAGCGCCAGCACGGAAGCCAGCGAGGAGCCGGTCGCGCGGACGGCTTCGCGCGCCTCGGCGACCGCGCCTTCCCCGTCGCCCATCGAGAACAGGGCGTCGATCAGGTGCTCGCGGGGCAGGGCGTTCCACGGAGCCTGACGGACCGCCTCGCGGAGGTCCGCCACGGCGCCGCCCGGGTCCCTCATCTCGCGGCGCAGCAGGCCCCGTCCATTGAGCGCCACCGTGAGCCCGGGCCGGAGCCGCAGCGCCTCGTCGTAGGCCTGGAGCGCCGCCGGGAGGTCGCCTCCCTCGTGGAGCGCCCGGCCGAGCATCCCCCGGACGAGCGCGCTGTTCGGGCGGAGCGCCAGAGCCGCCGAGAACAGCCGGGCCCGCTCCGCCGGCGTGCCCCGCTCCGACTCCATGAGCATCCGCGCGAGATGGAAGGTGATCCAGAACTGGTCCGGATGCCGGTGCTGCGCGACGTAGAGGGTCTCGATCGCCCGCTCCACCTCGCCGCGCTCGTTGAGCAGGAGCGTCAGGAGCTCGAGGTTGATCGGCTCGATCGTGGCCGGATCGCACGTGGCGTGGAACGCCAGCAGCCCTCGCGGCCCGCGATCGAACGCGGCCCAGAGCTGCTGGCGCCAGGGGTCGGGGTCCGCGCGTCGGCCGATCGCGAGGTGGCGGACCCCGGTGTTGGCCTGCTGCCGGTTGTAGGAGATTCCCCAGAACCAGAGCCCGACCACCAGCGAGTTCACGATCGGCGAGGCGCGCACGCGGGCGACCGCGGTCTCGTCGTCCAGCGCGGCGATGTCGAGGCCGTACTCGCGGAAGGCCTCGTCGAAGCGACGCCCCGTCTCCGCCCAGTCCATTGCGTCCCCCAGCTCCAGGCGGATCGCCTCCAGCCGCTCCACCATGCGCCGGTCCGCCGCGGCGCGCGCCGCGTCGCCGCTCGCCGCCTGTTCCTCGGCCAGGAGCTCGGCCGCGAGCGACTCGGCGCGCTCGCGGTCGGCGGGAGCGAGGCGGCTCGCGCGAGCCAGCCCGTGGGCCTGCTCGACCGCGACGCGCGCCTCGGTCCAGTGGCCGGGGTCGTTCGTGCGGCGGGCCCGGGCCTGGAGCCGCTCGGCGTCCCGGAGCGCCCCCGCCACCGCGCGGCCCGCCTCCTCGGCGCGGTTCCGCCGCTCGCGCTGGACCCACGCCCACCCGCCGCCGCCGGCGGCGAGCGCGAGCACGATCGAGCCCGCGAGTCCGACCGTGAGGCGTCGGGCGCGGCGCTCGGACGCGGCCCGCGCGCGCGCGGCGGCGGCGTCGCGCTCGGCGGCGCGCGCGCGCTCCTCGACCGAGGCGAGGTGCGCCTGGACCTGGGCCGCGAGCGCGCCCGCGTCGGCCGGGCGGTCCTCGGGCCGCGGCGCGAGCGCCCCGCGCGGGATCCGGACGAGGTCGGGATCGGCGCCCGAGGCGTCGAGCCGCGCCCACGCGCCGTCGAGCGCGCCGCGCGCGGCGTGGAGACAGGTCTCGGCCGCGGTCTCGCCCTCGTAGGGCGGCCGGCCCGTGAGCACCTCGCAGAGGATCGCGCCCAGCGAGAACACGTCCGAGCGGCGATCGAGTGACGCGACGTCGCCGCGCGCCTGCTCGGGCGGCATGTAGGCGGGCGTGCCCAGCACGGAGCCCGCCATCGAGAGGTCCGCGCGCGCGTCCGGCGCCGGGGCCGCCGCTCCGGGCGCGTCCGTGTCCGGCGCGCCGAGCACCTTCGCGAGCCCCCAGTCCATCACCTGCACCTCGCCGAACGCGCCGACCATCACGTTCGAGGGCTTGAGGTCGCGGTGGATCACGCCGCGCGCGTGCGCGTAGGCGACCGTCTGGCAGACCTGCTCGAAGATCGCGAGGAAGCGGCGGCGGTCGTGGGCCGGGTCGGGGCGCCCGGCCAGGAGCTCGGCGAGCGTGCGGCCGCGGACGAGCTTCATCGCGATGAACGGCCGCCGGTCGGCGAGCGTGCCCAGCTCGTAGACCGGGACAATGCCCGGGTGCTGGAGCTGGCCCCCGATCTGCGCCTCCTCGACGAAGCGGCGCTCGACGTCCGGGCTGCCCTGGTGCGCGGAGAGGAGGACCTTGATCGCGACGTCGCGCCCGAGGTCCGCGTCGCGCGCGCTGAGCACGGCGCCGACGCCGCCGCGCGCGATCTCGCCCTGGACCTCGTAGCGGCCCGCGGCGCCGCCCGGCGGGACCTCGTCCGAGCGCGGGTCCGCGGGCGGCGCGGGCTCGGACGGGAGGTCGTTCAGCCGCACGCGCGGGCCGTGGGCGGACGACGGCGCTGGGTCCATGCGGACCTCATCATAGAACGCCTCCCGGGCCGGCCGTCAGAGGCGCAGCCGCACCAGGACCGCGTCGGTCGCGAGGTAGCAGGGTGCGGTCTGGAGCGCGAACCCCTGCACGCAGAAGAGCGCCCCCGCGAGCGCCGGGACGGGCGGCAGCGGGATGCAGACCGGCCCGCTGGTGGGGAGCACCGCCAGCGGCACCGCCGGGTGGACGTAGCCGATCCGGCAGAAGGCCGGCATCCCGAGCGCCGCCGGCGGGTTCAGGCAGGGCCACGGTCCGATGACCAGGAGCCCGATCCCCGAGGAGCTCGGGAACGTGAGGCAGAGCGTGTTCCCGAGGATCGGCGGACCGTCGCAGTCCAGACGGAGGGAGCCGCAGAAGTGCCCGCGCCCCACGGTCGGGCAGGCCGGGCGGACGTGGGTCCGGAACCAGAAGTCGTCGTTCGCGCAGCAGCTCGCGCGTCCGCCCGCGTACGAGCCGGGGATCTGGAGCCGCCACGCGTTCGTGGACGTGAAGCGGATCGTGTAGACCGAGCCCAGGAGCACCGGAACGGGCGCGGTCAGCTCCACCGCGGTCACCCCCGCCAGGAGCGCGACCCCCATCTGCTGATGGAGGCGCGTCCCCGCGATCCCCTCGCCGGCATAGACCTCGAGCGTATTGTTGGCCGAGGGGTTCTGGCAGTTGATCTCGACGCGGCAGAGCTCTCCGGCGAGGCCGGCCGTGAAGGACTGCCACCGGTCCCCGCCCGCGCTGCTGGTGAACGTGACGACCTCCTGGTCGCTCCGGCAGTCCTGGACGAAGGTGCGGAACGAGAAGTCGTCGTTGGGACCCGTGCTCGCGCGCCCGCCCGCGTAGGTGCCCGGGATCTGGAGGCGCCACGCGTTCGTGGACGTGAGCCGGAGCGTGTAGACCTGGCCCGCGACGACCAGCACGCGCGAGCCGGTCGGGATCGTGGTCAGGCCGGCGCTGAGCGCGAGGCCTTGCTGCCGGTGGAGC
>Ga0187892_10005750_pt1 | contig 19149 bp, 15 predicted proteins | sample MA1701073metaG_FD_139345 | JGI IMG/M metagenome (GOLD analysis project Ga0187892, IMG submission 139345) | Bio-ooze microbial communities from a basaltic lava cave in the Kipuka Kanohina Cave System on the Island of Hawaii, USA - MA170107-3 metaG ...
CCGGAGGGCGCACGACCGTTGCCAGGGCCTTCAGGCCCTGGTGGCCGGCCTTCCTTCCCTCCTCCCGCCCGGAGGGCGGACGAACGATTGCCATCTCGGCATTCGCCCGCCCTCCGGGCGGAGCAGTAGATAAACGCCTTCCAGGGACTGAAGTCCCTGGCAACGACCGCGCGCCCTCCGGGCGAACGACAGACACATCCTCCTGCCACTGGCGGGCTGCAAGACCGGACACGCACCCAGCGCTCGATCCAAAGCTGACGCCGCGCAGCACGCCATCTATAATCCGCGTCATGGCACTCATGGCCGGGATCTCCGGGATTCGCGGCATCGTTGGCGAAACGCTGACGCCGTCGCTGGCCGTCGAGGCCGGTTCGGCGTTCGCAGCCCATCTTGGCGCCTTCGGAACTCGAAACGGAAAGTCCGGAAGTCCACGCGTGATCGTCGCCCGCGACTCGCGGCCCAGCGGTCCGATGGTGACCTCGGGTGTCGTCGCCGGTCTGCTCGCCAGCGGCTACGATGTGATCGATCTTGGCCTGGCCACGACACCGGGCGCCGCCGTGATGGTTCGCGAGCTGGGCGCGGCCGGCGGGATCGTCGTGACCGCCAGCCACAACCCGAGCATGTGGAACGGAATCAAGTTCCTCACGTCCGAGGGTTCCGCACCACCCAAGGCTGTCGCGACGCAGATCATCGAACGCTTCCAAACACGTCGATTCACGTACGTTCCAGTCGATCGTGTCGGCGGACTTACAGGCGAAGATTCGACCGCAACGCGGCACGTCGAGCGGGTCCTGGCCATCGTCGATTCGGCGCGCATTCGCGCCCAGCGACTCAGGCTGGCGCTGGACAGCGTGTGCGGGGCCGGCGGGCGATCGGGGCGGGTGTTGCTCGAAGCGCTCGGTTGCACCGTCGAGCACTTGCACGCCGAGCCGACCGGTCAGTTCCCGCACGCGCCCGAGCCGCTGGCCGAGAACCTGACCGAGTTGGCAGCGGCCACGAAGCGTGCCGGCGCCGCGGTCGGGTTCGCGCAGGATCCCGACGCGGATCGGCTGGCAATCATCGACGAGAACGGGCGCTACATCGGCGAGGAGTACACACTGGCCTTGGCGGCACGGTGCATCTTGAGCGCGCGGCCCGGCCCGCTCGTCGCCACTCTCTCGACGTCGCGCATGGTTGATGACATCGCGGCCGGATTCGGCGGCACTTGCCGCGTGTACCGCAGCCCCGTCGGCGAAGCCAACGTGGTCGAGCTGATGACCTCCGTCGGCGCCGTGCTCGGTGGCGAAGGCAACGGCGGCGTCATCGATCCGCGCGTCGTCGACGTGCGCGACAGCTTGACCGCCATGGCCATCACGCTTCAGCTCATGGCCGAGACTGGCCAGCCGCTCTCCAAGCTGGTCGACAGCCTGCCGCGCTGGCGCATGGTCAAGCAGAAATTCGACTGCCCGCCCGAGCGAATCGCCCAGATGATTGACAAGCTCCGCACGTCGTTCGCCGGCCAGCGGATCAGCGACCTCGACGGCGTCCGCATCGACTGGCCGGAGGGCTGGGTGCACGTGCGCGGCTCGAACACCGAGCCGATCATCCGCATCATCGCCGAAGCCGCCGACGAGCACGCCGCCCAAGCGCTCGTGCAGCGAGTCCGGCCTTTGATCGACACGTTGTAGGGTTCAGGGTCCAGGGTTCAGGAAAGGCCGACGGCGCCTCCGGCCCTGAACCTGAAGTGCCGGCTTCGAATCCCCGTCTCTGACCGCTCACGGCTAACGCCTGATGCTTCCTACAATAGGCGTCGATGGCGATTCATCAGGACATCGGTCTGACGCTGCGTCGACTCGACTACTCGGAGACGTCGCAGGTCCTGGTCGTCATGACGCAGCGTTACGGCAAGGTGCGCCTCATTGCCAAGGGCGCACGCCGGTCGACAAAGACCCGCTTCTCGCCCGGAATCGACCTGCTCGAACTGGGCGACCTCTCGTTCTCGGTCCGATCGCCGGCGCAGGAGGCGCTGGCCACGCTCACGGCCTGGAAACAGCGCACCGCGTTTACATCCCTGCGCGAACGGCTGCCGCGCCTTCATGCCGCCCAATACGCGGCCGAGATCACCGCCGGCCTGACCGAAGACTGGGATCCGCACCCCGACCTATTCGACGGGCTCGTGACCATGATGGAGCGATTGTCTACGGCCAGCGAGGTATCCGGCGCCGTCGTCGAGTTTCAGCGCAAGCTGCTGACTTCGATCGGCTCCATGCCGCGATTCGCCGCGTGCGTGGTGTGCGGGCGCCCGATCAGCCCGCGCGGTCCGGTCTATTTCTCGTCATTCGAGGGTGGCTTGCTGTGCCGCGATTGCGAACCGGCCCGCACCGAAAAACGCCAGGTCAACCCGGCGTCGCTGGCGGCCCTGCGAGGCGAATCATCCGCCGCGGGTGTCGGAGCGTTTGACATCCTGAATTATCATCTCGGACACCTCATGGGCCGCGCGCCGCTACTCGCCGACGTGCTGGTCGACCCGCGGCTGGCTCGCGGCGTGCACACGCGGAAATCATGATGTTCGGCGCCGGCGGGGTGCCGGCCAGAAGTCGCGCCGACGCGTCGGCAGCTCGGATGCGCCCTGCGGCGGATCTGGCCAGTGGCGGCGGATGGGATTTGACGCGATAATAGGCGGCGGCGACGGTCGATCACACGCGATTTGAGGCCTGCTCGGCCGCCGGGCGTCTGTGCGGGACGCTCAATACGTAGGCGTAGGAGCGAGTCAGCGAATCATGCAGTCCATGAAACGAAGGGTGGTCGTTGTTCTCTCGGCAGCCACGCTCGGTACGCATGGCTGCCATGAAATTGCCAACCCCCTGGTGGATGACCTGGCCCCGACCGATACCATCACCACGCCGTCCGCGGCCGGCGTCGAGTCGGCCGACGCGCCGCAAGCCGTCCACACGCGCGCTTTCGACCGGCAACCCGTCGAGCCGACCGTGGGCACCGTGACGCATTGGCCGCTGTGGTATCAAGACCCGTTCGAGGACAAGGGCAGCGAGGATGGTCAATTCCGGCTCACCGAGGAGGACGGCATCGCGTTGCCGTATGGACTAGCGCGCTTCATTCTGAACACCATGGGCCTGCCCGTCTCGATCGGCGTTCAGCCGCCGTGGAAGCTCATGTGCAGCGACGGCCGATTGAGCCGGCAGGCACTCGGCTACGACCATGATCCGGAGCGCTGCGTCGGCGGGGCGCCGACGCCCATCGATGTCCTGGAAATCGGCACAATCGACGGCGCCGCATCCGAACCCGCCGAGCCCGCGCCGCCGCCCGCCGGACCGTGAGTCGCTCGACCCGCATGTGTCGGACTTGATGCGTGTGCGTGTTGCATCCGTGCGCGGGTGCATGTCCGCTCGTGCGCATTCCAGCGACAGGTTGCCACGGCCTTGCCGCGCTCCCGCCGAGCCGGGATTGGCGGCGCCACCCGAAGTCGAAATGGGGCTGGGCCGCACTCGGAACCATGATGCAGGATTGGTGCCACGCCCGGAGGGCGCGCGATCGCAGCCCGGGCATTCATGCCCTGGTGGCCAAGGCGCCCCGAAACCGCCCGCCCGGAGCGCGGACGAGGGTTGATGCGACCAGGCTGGGGGGGCGCTTATTTTTTAGGACAGGCTCTGCAGGTCGTATCGCCAGCTCAACGGACGAAAACCAGCGTCAAGCGTGCCGACATGTGGTGGTCGCCGGTGACTGCCACAGAGTAACTGGCGTCACGCACTTGGGCCATCAGCCCGGCTATCCGGCGCAGGGCTTCGAGCGGATCGGCCGCCGGCGCCTTGGCGGGCGCGAGTGCGAGTTCCACGTCGAGCAGCTCGTCTCCGCGGAGCACACGCAGCGTTCGCGTGTTTTGCTCGGCCGGCGTTCGGATCTGCCGGCGAAAGTCGTCATTGGGCGCCGCCAACGAAAGGACGCGTCCGTCGACGCCCAGGATGCGGTCGCCGACGAGCAAGCGGCCGTCCGCGGGAAGCCCGGCATGAATCCGGGCGACCACCACGCGGCCCGGCTCGAAGCGCCGATCGATGCCGATGCCGACCTGCGGCGAACCCCCGGCGTCAGCGCCGCCCCACCAGTCACGATCCAGTATCGACGCGCGGCCGTTGGCATGATCGTCCAGCCAATCGCGCAGCACTTGCGCCACCAGCCCGGGCTGGCTGCGGGCGTACACGATCCGGTCCGGCGCGGCCGTGTCGATGCGCGGAACGTCCGGGACGGTCCGCAGCGTGGGAATGACACCACGGGCGGCATCGATGATCTGCTTGAGATAGTCGGGCGTGAGCGCAATGATCAGCCAATCGTCGATGCCCGCCAACGACGGCGCCACGCTGGTGAGCCAGTCGAGCGGACCGGACGTGCCGTCGGACGGAGCGATCAATGCTCCGATCGGGATCGACCACAGTTCTGCGCCCAGATAATCCTCGTGCTGGATCGTCACCGGCAGTTCGCCGTCCGATGCCTGCATGGCGCTCAGCGCGGGCACCCAACTCTCCGCGGCAGCAGCCAATGCGGCAGCCGACTCCGTGGCACTCGACGCTTCGATCAAGATCGCGAGTTGCGGGACCGACGATGGCGAAACGTGGGCTCGGCCCCAAGCCAGCACCACGCGTGGCCCCAAACCGCCTAGCCAGCTTGGTGTCGGGTCGCCGCCCAGCAGGCGCGCCGTCAGGCCGGTCAGCGTGGCTGCCAACCCACCGGACTCGGGGGTCGGCTGTCCGGTCAAGAGTTCCGCCGGCTGAATGTACGTCGCCCAGGCGACCAGCGTGGACTGCGGCAGATCGAGCACGCGGCTGACGGCGACTGGCTGCGGCGGCGCGGGCTTGAGCTGCGGGGCGATATCGGCCCGCACGTGCAGCTCGGCCGCCTCGGGTCGCAAGGTCAGGCCGATCGCACAGCGATCGACGTTGCGCAGCAGCAAGTCGGCCGCCGCGCCGGACCGCGGCTGGTCGACGAAGATGCGGGCCAGCGCGTCACGCGGGAGCTGGCCCCACAGGGCGCGGAACTCGCGGCGGGTGGCCAGGCTATGGCCCTGCGCGTTCGTGAGTCGCTCGGCGATCGATGAAAAGAGCGGCGAGTCATCGACTGGACGGCGCGACAGGGCTGCCCAACGCTTCCCGAGTGCTACGGACAGGCCCGACGGCGTCTGGGCGATGCGCGGGCCATCATGCACCGGAACGGGCGCCTTTCGATCGATCCCCAACGCGCGGTCGAACGCGGCCGTGTCGCGCACTTCGACTACGACGACCGCGTCACCAAAGTCGGCCCAATCGGCCGCTGCCAACGCGACCCCACCGCCAAAAACGCTCGCATATTGCCCGTTTGACGGCAGACCCACGTGCGCCGCGAGCGCGGCGACACACAGGCCACCGCTCGGCGGCGCCGCGCCCAGCCAGGATCCGATCATCGCCCGCGGCACAGCACCGAGTCGCGGCTCGATCTGGTCCGGCGGGTCGAGCTCGATGAACAGACCGACGTCGGGCGGCACGAGCCGTGCTAGCTGGATCGACCGCGTGTACCCGCCGCCCGGAGTCTGACCGAGGGCCGTCGACGCGGCCAGCAGGACGAGTGCGGCACTGCTCGGAAACGGTTGCATGGGCCAGCCCGGCGGCTAAAGGTCTTCGATGTCGGCGGCACTGGGTTGCGCCGTCGGCGCGGGCGTGCGGGCGGGTTTCCCGTCACTGTTCACGTCGAACATGTCGCGCGGCTCGACCTTTTCGAAGCCGAACCGGTCGAGGATTTGCATGATCGTTAGTTTGCCGAAGTCGCTGAGCGCTTCGGTGCTGCGGCGCACCTCGGACAGTTGCTGATCGACGCGCTGCTTGAGGTCGTTGGCGGGCAGAGGCGCCGCCGGCCCGGCGGCGATGTCTTCAGCCGTTACGTTGCCCTTCGTGTCCTTGAAGGGCAGCACGTGCGTCTCGCTCGGCGGGATCATGACCACCGCCAGCGCGATGGCGGCTGCGGCCAGACCCGATCCGCCGATCCACAGCGCCGGACGCCGCCGCCAGAACGGGATCGGCCCCGGCTGATCGATGCACGCCAACAGGCGCTCGGTGAAGCCGGCGCTGAGCGTGGCCGCCGACCGATCGGCCTTCACGACGTGCCCGGCCACCTCAAGCAAGGCCAGCGCGTGGCGGCACGACGAGCAAGTCAGTCGATGGGCGTCCAATTCGGCCGCCAGCCCGGGCGCCAGCTCCCCATCGAGGTAGGCGTCGAACAGGTGCTCGGCATGTCTGCAAGTCAGGTTCGGCATCGATTCCAAGCTCTTCAGCGTTCCCCTCGTGGCCGCGGCTGGCGGAGCGCCGGCAGCGGGCGAGTCTCAACAGCTCTTACCCCGCCAACTCGTGCAGGATGCGGGTGCGATCGTTCTGGTCCGCCAACGCCGGTTCGAGCAATTCCTTGAGCCGCGCCCGCGCCCGGTGCAGGTGGCTTTTGACGGTGGCCACCGGCAGCTCGAGAATCTGGGCGATTTCCTGGCAGCTTTGCTCCTGCTTGTAGAACAGCAGCACGGTCGCCCGCTGCGGCGGGCTCAGTCGATCGACCGCTGACCACACCAGCCGCTGGACGCGGCGAGCCTCTTCGCTGTGGGCCGCCGATTCGTCGACGTCCTCGCCGCCATCGGGCAGGATCGAGAAGTCGACGTCACCGGCGAACGCGCGCTTGCGGCGAAGCGCGTTGAGACAGAGCCGGTACGCAATCGTGAACAGCCACGTACTGAAACGAAACTCCGGCCGGAACGTGTCCAGCGAGGCGAAGGCTTTCAGGAACGCGTCCTGGCAAACCTCTTCCGAGTCGTGGTGGTTGCGAACGACGCGCCAGACAAACGCGAACAGTCGCTCCTTGTGCAGATGGACGAGACGGCGCAGCGCTTCGGGCTCGCGCCGCTTGGCGCGAACGATGAGTTTCTGCTCCTCGACGCGGCTGATTGGCTCGACCATCTGCCGTCCATCCCGGGGCGAAGGTTCCCTACTCATCATCATAACCTTACCGCGCCGTTTCGGTTGCATTATACATTATCGGCGCTAGAATCGCCGCGCCCGCGGTCGGCGCGGGCCCATCGGTGCGCAACGCGCCGGACGCGCGAGTAAAGCGGCGACCGAACGAAACATCATTATCGTCAACGCTTTATGTCCAAGTCAAGCGGCGCCACCGCCCCCCAAATCCGCAACCGGAAAGCGTCATTCCGCTTCGAAATCGTGGAAAAGCTCGATTGCGGGCTGGTATTGTGGGGGACCGAGGTCAAGAGCCTGCGGGCCGGCCAAGCCTCTTTGGATGAGTCATATGCTCGCATAGAAAAAGAGGAAATCTGGCTGCACAACTTCCACATCGCCCCTTACGAGCACGGGCACACCACCAATCACTTGCCCATGCGCCCACGCAAACTGCTGCTGCATCGGCGCGAGATACGAAAGCTGACGCCGAAAGTAACGCAGCGAGGCTTCACGCTCGTGCCACTGAGCGTCTATTTCAACGAACGCGGCCTGGCCAAGGTCAAGTTGGCATTGGCGCGCGGGAAGACGCACGGGGACAAGCGCGAAGACATCAAGAAGCGCGATCATGCCCGCGAGATGCAGCGCGCCAAGCGCGGCCGGCGTTGACCTCAAATCCAAATCGGCCTACGAGTGGCATGGCCAAGCGTACGTGTGGCATGGCCAAGCGCTAGCGCGGCCATGCCCGGCCGCCCGCACGCCGGCGCTTCGGCATGCCACACGCGGCCCGGCGTCGCGCAGGGTGATGTCGACTCGGGCGAAAAACTCGTCGCGCTTTCAGCAACAAACATCCGGCCCAGCTGCCGATTTAGCCCGCAGCGCATCGGCCCAGTACTCAGCAAATCTCGGAGTAAAGCCGAGAACTCGCCCCGCCAGATCGGCACACACTCGTTTGCCGCGAGCCCCGCCGGCAGCTTGATCGATCCACTGGATGGATGGGAGCCTGCGCGCCCTGATGATCCGGTCGTAGATTTCCCGTCGCAGAATCGGCCGGCCGTCGCTGAGGTTCAGGATCCCATCGTACTCAAGGTCCAGCAGCCGAACCAGCGCGGCCACGACGTCGTCGCGATGGATAAGGTTCACGTAGACGTCGCCATCGTCGCGCGTCTGCCCGGCCGACCGGACGGCGCGCTCGGCTGGATCGCGGCCGGGACCATAGATGCCGCTGAGGCGCAGAATGGTCGCTGTGATGCCGAGCGGGGCCGCACCGTCCAGCAGCGCCCGCTCCGCCGCCAGGAGAATGCGGCCGTTCTCGCGCGCGGGTTCGGTGGCCGACGATTCCTCGACCCAGCTTCCATCGTCCTGGCCATAGACGCTGGTCGACGAGGTATAGACGACTCGCCGGACCGATGTGCCGGCGCACGCCCGCAGCAGGTTCTGCACGCCCTCGAGATAGACGCCGCGATAGTCGCGTTCCGCGCCGCCGGGCGCAACGGTGAGATAGACATGTGTCCGCGTCGACAGCAGCGCGTGCAGTTTCCCGATGTCCGCCAGCTCGACTACCGCTGGCAACGCGCCGAGCGAGCGTAACTCGTCGACGCGCGCCGGCGATGTCGTCGTGGCCAGAACGTCGTGTCCGTGCGCGCACAGCTCGCGGGCCAGGGCGGCGCCGACGTAACCACAGCCCACGATGGCGACGCGCTCGCTCATGTTCCTTTGTCGCCTTTGCTGGGCCGTACGCTGGTCATTTGGATTCGCCAGTCCGTGTGACGATCCAGGCTAAATCACCGTGCGCGATGCGTCGCCGCCGAGCGGGTGGCATGGGCAAGCGGCCGTTTGCTTGCCCGTGCAGCGGGTGTTATGGGCAAGCCATCCCGATGGTGCTTCATCGCGCACGGTCATTTATGGGCTAACGCCGAGCCTTGCCGTGCGGCGGCATCTCAGGCTCCAGATCGACGCCCAAGCCGTCGGCCACTCGGTTGATGTAGTTAAAGTAAGCCGTCACCTGGGCCGCGTCGTGGATAGCCCGGTCGGACCAACCTGATTCGCGCAAGCGTTTGACATCGTCAGGCGACATCGCCCCCGGATGTCGCGTCAGCTTCTCTACGTATTCGAGCAGGCCGCGCACGGCCGGATCAATAGGCGCCGTCCGGTAGTCGGTCAGGACTGCTCGCACCAGCGCATCGTTGTGGACCTCAGCCCGGAGGTCGTCCGCGTGGGCGAGCGTTCAGTAATGGCACTCGTTGATGCTCGAAACGACCGTCGCGATCATCTCGCGCTGCGCCCGGCTGAGCGGCGACGGGCCGTGCATCAGGTCGACGTAGATGGCGATGCTCGAGCGCAAGACAGGCGGGTTGAGGCTTTGGACTCTGAGGATGTTGAAAATCCGTCCGACCCGCCGGCGGGCCTGCGCGTAGATGTCCTTGAGCAGCCCGTCGGCGTCCGCTTCCGCGATCGTTTCGATCCAAGCCATGTTGGAAGCATACCGGACGCGCGGCCGCGCTCAAAGGTTCGCGGCCGGCCGCGCGTACGCCTCGACATTCCGCACGGGTCGCAAATGACTGCCCGTACATCGATGTCCATAGCCGCCGCCGTGTGCCGGTTTGTCCGATGCGTCGAGCTCATAGGCGACCAAGCCGAATGGCATCGTCAGCGTCGACTCGCTCGCGCTCCATGATTCGCGCCGAGTCTGACCGCCAACCGGCGTTGAAGCAACCGCCGTCGCTTCGCTATGCTACCGGCGTCGGCACCCGCAACCCTTCAGGAGGCCGGTCATGCCAGGAAACTCATCCTCGTGCCGCTCATGCGGCGCGGTGCTGCCGTGCGAGGCCCTGATTGATGGCGAATGCTCGTCGTGTCGCCAGCGGGTGCCAGTCGATCGCGCACCAAGGTCAGAGTTACCGCCGACCGAAGCAGCAGCCCGCTCACCGGCGCTGGGTACGCTGAAACGGGCCGAGCTGCCCGGATACGAGCTCGTCGAGGCGATCGACAGCGGCGGACAGGGTGTCGTCTGGAAGGCCATACGCCTGGCGGATCACCGCAAGGTGGCCGTCAAGTTCATCCTGGCCGAGCACGTCGGCGACGCCGCGGCCCGTGCCAGGTTCGCCCGGGAATACCAGCTCCTTGGCGTTCTGGACAACCCGCACATCGTCCGGGCCGTCGACTGCGGCGAATTGCCGGCCGGCGAGCTGTGGCAGGCCACCGAGTACGTCTCCGGCCGGCCACTTGACGAGTTCGTTAAAGAGCTGGATCGGCAACACGTCGACTCCGGCCAGTCGTTCCCGGTCCGCCAAGTGCTGGAGCTCTTCTGCCTGATCTGCGATGGCGTCGACGCGGCCCACAGGGTCGGCATCATTCACCGTGACCTGAAGCCGTCGAACATTCTGGTCGACGACGACGGTCGCCCGCGCATCCTCGACTTCGGCTTGGCCCGAACGGAAACGACCGAAGCGACGGTGCTGGTCACGATGACGGGCCAGTTTCTGGGTACGTACGCGTTCGCAGCCCCCGAGCAAGTCGAAGGCCGGCCGGGCCAGATCGACGCACGGACCGACGTCTATTCGCTGGGCGTGATCCTCTTCAACCTGCTCACGAACACGTTTCCCTACGCGCCGTGGCAGAATCGCCTGGAGCTGTGCGACCGCATCCGCAGCCCCGATCGCACGCCGCCGCGCAGCCTGGTCCGGTACATCGACAGAGACCTCGAAGCGGTGATGCTGAAGTCCGTCGCCCGTGACCGCTCCGCACGCTATCAGACCGTGCGTGAGTTGCAGGCGGATTTGGACCGCTATCTGCGCGGCGAGCGCCCGCTGGCCAAGCCACCGTCGGGTCTGGATAAGCTCGTTCGCACCGCCCGTCGGCATCCCGCCATGGCGGCTGGCGCCTTGGCGCTGTTGGTCACGGCCGCCGTCGCGCTGATTCCGATTTCGGTCCTGGCTCACAGCAACGCCGCCATCGCTGAAGACGAGGCCGCTGCGCGTCGGCGCGCCGAGCTGGCCGAGGGCGACGCGTTGGGGCGCCTGCGAGACTCTTACGTGCAGGCCGCTGCACTGGCCCGACAACGTGGTGACTGGGAAGCTGCGCGGAAGAATTGCGACGAGGCCATCGAGCTCAGACATCCCGACGAAGTCGGTTTGCGGCTCGCCAAGGTCGAGGCCTCGTATGGCCAAAGCGATGTCGACCGCGCAGCCGCAGAACTGGCCGAGCTCGCACAGCGGACTGATCTCGGTTCGGCTCTGGCGGCTGTTCGTTTGTGGGAGGCGGACATTGGCCTCTCTCGATGGAACTATCGGGACGCCGAGCAGCTCATTCGGGCCGCAATCGACCTGGGTGGCCTTTCCAGCGCCGACACCGAATACGCCACCGGTTTGATCGCGCGGAATTCGCCAGACGCAGCCGAGTGTTTCGCGCGTGCGCTGGCGATCGACCCGTATCATTACCGCGCGAATTCTGCCCTGGCCATCGTCCAACTGGTGTTAGGACGAGTCGATGAGGCCCAGCGACACCTGTCGCTGGCGCAACTCGTTTACCCGAATGACCGGAACCTTGCGCTTGTTGATGCACTCGTCGCTGCGCTACGCGGCGATGACGAGGCGATGACGACGACTCTCGACCGGTGCGAGGCATCGCTCGGCACGAGACGGACCGAGTTGGCGCGCCACATGCTTCAAGCGCTCGCAGAACTGAAAGCAGAAGGCACGGACTCTGAACCCAACAGACTGGCGATGATGACCAGGGCCGCGGCCCTGGTCATGCTTTTGACTAACCAGAGCGATGCCGACGAGCGAGATCTGAGTCTTCCATTCCCTCCTTTTTTAGCCGAGCTTGCGCTCAAGATGGCGCCGCTCATCACATTGACTCTGGCGGGGAAGTACGAGGAGTGCGTCGACCTCCTCGGGCTGGCGCTCGAAGTGAATCCCCTCGGCGACCTCTTTGCAGCACGAGGCTCCTTCTTGGTGGCGATCGAGAGATATGACGAAGCAGCCGATGCGTTTCAACAGGCCGCCATGACGCCTTCGCTCATTGGCCTTCGGCAGACCACGCTGGTTGGGTTGTTGACTTCGAAGTGGATGGCCGCGAAGCGCGAATGCGTGCGCCGCGGAGTGTGGCCGCCGGACACGCCTACCCGCACAGAGGCGGTGCGTCTCATTCGTGAGATTCGCACCCTGGGACCTCTGTCGGTCTTCCAGGCAAGTCTGCTCTCGAATATCGCGTGGCAAGCGGGCGATACCGATCTGTCGCGAGGCATTCTCTCCGATTGGCGCGTTCGTGCCGCGGACGACATCGAGCTGCTTCGCATGCAGGCAAGGGTTGAGCACTCGAGTGGCGCCTATGGCTCGGCGATTTTGGCCGCCGACGAGGTCATTCGCCGCGAGCCGGGTGACGCTGAGATGTCGTACATCCGATGGGACTCGTCGAGGCTGATCGGCCGAATCGGGCCGCCGGCTACAGCCGTGAGCTTGGAGGAATACCTGGCACGCGCGAATCGCACCAGCCCTCCCGACGCCCCAGAGCCCGCCTCGAAGCCAGCGGGCGACGACCCTGCCGAGCCGTGAACGAAATTCCGCGAAGAAACCTCGACGCGCAAGGTATCTGGTGATAAGAGGGCGCGCCCTGCGGCGTCGGCCTGGTTATCGACCGCCGGCGCGGCGTGCGCCTCCGTTGGGGGTGATTCTCTGTTTTCGGATCCGTGTAACTCTTCCGCGCGGGGGGTCGCAGGTTGGCCCGTGCCCGCAACCGTGAGCTGCTCGTGACTGCCGAATCACAGTCTCCGATAGCGTGCCAATATACAACGACGGCACGCCTACGTGGCAACTTGGGTTCATTGGCCCTCAAGAGCAGGAAGGACGCCTTACAATGCTACGCATGTTTTGCCTCTCGGCCTCGTTCGGAGCCGCCGCGGCCGCCAATTGTTTCGGCCAAGTGTCGCTGCAGCGCATCTCCATCGTCGGCATGCCGCCCTTCGATTGTGCAGGGTGTTCCGTCCCGGCGGATCCGCCCCACCCCGGAGTCGAGATGGTCGCAGGAAACAATCGCGTCTGGTTTGACGGCTGGTACGGGGGCACACCGCGCTTCTGGTACCTCTACGGCGCACCGGCCGGCTACAACAATTCCGTCATTTGGCCGCACTTGGGAGCGGCCATGCAGGTTGTGTATGACACCGGCCAGGATTCCACGCAGGGCACTTCCACAGGGCAAACCACCCACCCAATCGCCATCATGGGCGACCCCGCAACCGTCGCGCTCTACAACTACTACATCCGCGAGACGGTCTTCCAACCACCGTCCGCAGGCAATCTGAATGCGGTGTACGAAGTGACCGGCTTTGGCCCATTCTTCTGGATATCCCTCGAGGCGATCGAGGACTCGATCCCCAACGAGCCGGGCAGCGGCTGGTGTACGGGTTGGAACAATGGCCCATGCGGACCGTGTACCGGGTGTGATTTCTCGGGCGCGCCAGTATTCTTCCAGGGCGCCCCTGCGCACACGTCGGGCATCCTCATGGTGGCGGATCAGCATAAGTCGCTGTCACTACCCTGGAACCAGCGGCTGTGCCGGATTCAAGACGGGCGCGTTGCCTTTCGCATCAAAGTCGATCTGGTCCAAGCGTCAGCAGACGCCTTCGCCGGCGTGATGTTCCGCCGTGACGTATCACAGGCAGCAGGCGTGAATCTGGACGACGCCTTCGGCTCACCCGGATATCTGCTCGTGGTGAATAAGGCCGGGACGGTGGCGCTGCACCGCTATCCGGGCGGCGCTACACTCTGGAGCGAATCGGGTGCGGCACCGCAGGCTGCGTCGCAGGAAGTGAGTCTCGAGGTGCGTACGCACAACGCCATCCCCGGCTATATGGCCGTCTACGTCAACAACGCGTTGGAGATCGAGCTGGTCGACGCAACGCCGATCCTCGGGCCGCACTTCGGCCTGTTCGCCTTCACAGCCCCCGCGACACGCGTCCGGTTCGCCGACCGCGACGTCTTCGACGTGGGTGTCGAGTTCGTAGCGCGCTACACGGGCTACCCGCAAGGGTACATCGAGAGCGACATTACAGTCAGGGATGCGATCGGCGCCGGTGGCCCGCACTTTTTCTATCCGCAGGGACTGCCGGGCCCGCAGTTCCATTCCAATGGGTATGCGTTCGCGACGCTGAGCACCATCGGCGTGACGGACCAGTGCGGAGCACCGACGGGCCTCTTTCTCAACAGCGGTCTGTGCGGTGATAGCTGCGATGTTGCCGGAGGGCCGAACCCCAACGGCGGGAACGAGGCAGCCTATTTGTCGTGCATTTTGCGCGATGCGACCTCCGCCTACGGCCATTGGCTGGGGGACTCGAGCTACGTGCACGGGCTATACATGATGCCGCAGCTTGCGGAAGTGGATGGGCTATCTGCGCCAGCCCCACATTCGTTCGCGCTGCTGGATGGCAGCCCGCCTGGTCCGTCGCTGCTGGCGAGCGCCGTCTCGCCTCTCACGTTCATCCAACCGCTGCTGGGTTGCCTTCCGGAACCGGCTTCCTCGCAGCGGATCGTCACTCGCTGGGATGTGGACGTGTCGCTCCCCACCGGCGTGGCGGACGCCGATGCCGATGGACTACCTGACGGCTGCGACCCGGATGACGACAACGACACGGTTGTAGATTCCAATGATAACTGCCCGTTGTTGGCCAACACCAACCAGCTCAACACCGACGGCGACAGCTTGGGCGACGCCTGTGATCCAGACGACGACAATGACTCCGTGCCGGATGGCAGCGACAACTGCCCGCTAACTGCGAATGCGAGTCAGACAAACAACGATGGTGATGTGCTGGGTGACGCATGCGATCCGGACGACGACAACGACGGCGTTTCGGATGGGGCCGACAATTGTCCGCTCTTGGCCAACACCAACCAGCTCAACACCGACGGCGACAGCTTGGGCGATGCCTGTGATCCAGACGACGACAATGACGCGGTTCCAGACGGCAGCGACAACTGCCCGCTTGCGGCGAACATGGACCAAGCAGATTGTGACGGCGATGGGCTCGGGGACGCGTGCGACGCTGTGAGACTGGTCAGCATCGTCGCCGCAGGTCCTCCGATGGACAATCCCTACGTTTCGGGAATCCAGCCGTATCGCGACGTCTTGCAGACCGGACCCGTTGCGATCCTTTTGCAAGGAATCGGGGGCGGGGGAACTCCATGCGAAGGAACAGTGTGCTTTGCGCCCCTTACCGTGACTTTCAGCGCGACTCCGTGTGCTTCACCCAGCCCGACCAATATCGTAATCTCATGTACCGGTCGTTCGTGTCCGACCGTAACAGAAGTCACTGGAAGCGCCACCGGCCCGTATCAGATCAGCTTGAGCGGCCCGATTCCGCCCGGCCAATGCACGATGCTGACGTTCGCCGGCACGGTCGCGGGCACGAAGCTGCAATATCAATCACAGCCGGGAAACGTCAACATGGACGCGGTTACGAACACGCAGGATTTGCTGGCGCTGATTCAGGGGATCAACAATGGACAGGCGAATCTGCCAACCAACCTGGCCCGCTACAACATCAACCGCAGCACCGGCGTCAACCCGGTAAATACGCAGGACCTGCTTCGACTGATCCAATTGCTCAATGGCGTCAACACGACACAAGCCTTCAACGGCACCGGTGTCGCGGCGTGCCCATGAGATGTCTCACGCAGAGGCGCGGGGCACGCGGAGGGAGCCAGCATGAGCCATCGTTCCCACTGAACTCCGCGGACTCCGCGTCTCCGCGAGAGATCATTCGCAGGGCTTTCGTCGCTTCGCGGTCGGAATGATATGATGGGCCCGCCATGGCCCGGGGCAGCGACATGTTTCCCAGCACGCATCGATCGCTGCTCGAGCGGCTGAAGCACGACGATCAGGCCTGGGCCGAGTTCTATCGACTCTACGGGCGGGTCATTCTGCGGCTGGCGTTGCGGGCTAGGCTGCCGGACGCCGATGCCCAGGACGTGCAGGCCAACGTGCTTCGCCGGTTCCACTCGGCCGTACGGCGCGGCTTCGCCGTGGACCCGAGCCGCGGACGGTTCCGCGCGTTCCTGCGGACGCTGACCCGCCGCGAGATCATGCGGCAGCAGCGCTGGCGCCGCCAGGCATGGGGCGCAGCGGCCCATCCGGACGACGTGCCGCGCAGCGCCGCAGAACCGGAGAACCAGTGGGCGACGCTCGAGCGTCAGGCTCGCTGGGTCGTGGTCATGCAACGGCTCCGCGCCGCGCCCCGAGTGAGCCACCGGGATCTGCGGGCGTTCGAGGATTACGAGCTGAACGAACAGCCGGCTCCTGTCGTGGCCAAACGCTACGGAGTGACGGTGAACCGTCTGTACGGCATCCGGCACGAAATGCTGCGCCGCCTGCGGGTCATCAAGGCCAGGCTCGATCGCGAGCTCGGGGAGGTCTGAACACCGGGCTCCGGTCGGAGCTGTCGGAGGTGACTCGTGAATCGTTGTCCGAGCGCGGAAGACCTGGAGCGGCACGTCCGGTCGCCGCTGGCGACCAGCCGCGTTGCGCGGCAGATTGAGACCTGCGCGGCGTGTCGCACGATCGTCGACGAGCTGGCCCGCGACGCCGAGCTGCTCACCGAACTGCGTGACGCGCTGCGAGCCGATCGCGATACGCTCGACGCGAACTGCGTGGATAGCGTGGAACCTCAGCAGCGCGACACGCACTGATCGCGCACGCGTCGTATGTCCGAAACGAAGTCCAGGCATGACGAGTTGGCTGGTGATGGCGGCGCTTTGGCCGGCCGCGCCACGCGGTCGTCGGTGGCCGCGGGCACGCAAGGTCACTGACCGCCGACCCGCTCCGGTTCTTCTGAAACGTCGAGCTCGTAGGCGACCACGCCGAACGGCATCTTCAGCGTCGACTTGAGCGTCACCCCGCGCTCGTCGGTCCACGTCTCGCTATTGAGGTTGCCCATCGGCGTTTCGATCACCGCCGTGTAGCGCCGCGCGGGGCGCGACCGCTCGCCTAGTTTCAGTTCGGTATCATCGAGGCGCGTCAGCGTGAACTTCGTAACGGTCACGTGCCAGTCGGGGTAGCCGAAACCGACCGCGTTGAACGCGCGCGTCTGGCCGACCTCCAGTACCGCCGCGTTGTTGGAAACAAACTCCATCGCGTACGCCGGGGCGCTGACGAGTGCGTCGGACGGCCAATCGAGCGTCTGCTCGTCTGCTGGCTGACCGCTGCGCGCGGCGGACACCCTGATCTTCGAGCCATCGAGAGTGTACCGAGCCGTCAGCGGCGATTCCGATTGCTGCCGCCACTCGGCCGAACGGAACGAGAAGTCGGCCCCGACGTGCAGCGTGGTCACCGACGGCACCGAAAATCCCTTGGGCCGGCTATGAGCCATGAGGTGGTGGCCTTCCGCGTCGCGCGTGATGAGAAACTCCTCATCGCCGGCATCCATCGTGTTGAACGTCGCCTTGTAGCGCCCCCTGAGGACGACCTCGCCGGGCAGCTCCAGCTTCACCGACGCTTCGGCCGGCACAGCGCCGCGAACGCGCTCAGCCGTCTCCTGCAGCAGACCATCGAGCTTGGCGCGATCGAAGTACTTTCCCTTGAGGAATACGCCCGCGATTTGTCGGACGGCCGAAACGTCGTCCAGCGGATTGGCCCGCAGCAGGACGAGCGAGGCGGTCTTGCCCGCGTCGATCGAGCCGTGCCGGTCGGCCACGCCCATGAAGCGCGCCGGCACCAGCGTGGCCGAGCGAACTACATCGGCCGACGGGATGCCGGCCTCCCGAAATAGGACCATCTCGTCGTGCAGCGACGAGCCGGCAAAGACGTACGGGTTGGCCAGGTCGGTACCGCACATCAGCGGGACGCCAGCCTTGTGCAGCTCACCGACGACGGCCGACAAGTGCGGCAAAATCGCCTTGGTGCCCTCCGCCATCTCGGGATAGCGGCCGGATTGCCAGAACGTCATCATCGACGGCGAGACGTACTTGAGCCGCGGGTCGGACTTCGCGTCGGAATCGCCGACGCGGCTCACGCCCCTCATGACCACCAGCGTTGGGCACTGGACCATGCCTGAATCGCGCAGCCGGCCGAGGTATCCGCGCCAGACCTGCTGATCGAGCTTGGGATAGGCGGCCCAAGCCCGCATCCCCGTGGCGAAGTCGGCCGGTTGAGTGGCCGTGGCTGGATCGACGAGCTTGGCGATGGCCCGGCCGAAGCCGGTCAGGTGCTCGCACGAGTCCTGCCGGACGCGAATGGCCTCGTCGAGTCCCACCGCCTCCGGCACATGGCCGACCGCTTTGAGCCCGAGCCGATGGGCCTCTTCAACGATCGCCGTGTAGGCCTCCTGTTTCAGGATCGAATACACCTTGATTTGGTCCACGCCCGCCTCGGCCAGCTTCTTGACCGCGGCCCGACCCTCGTCGGCTGTGCGGCACACTTCCGAGAATGGCCAGACCGGCGGGTCGCCGTCCAGGATGGCTCCGGTCGCGATCATCTCCGGGCCGAGCACGTCGCCGCGGTTGAGCTGATCGCGCAGCGCCAGGATGTGCTCGGTATAACCGGCCATGTCGCGCACAAAGGTGACGCCGTGCGCGATGAGCAGCTTTCCGTATGACTCTGGATCTATGTAGTGGACGTGTGCATCAAACAGCCCGGGAATCAGAAACTTCCCTTCGCCGTCGACCCGCGCGGCGCCGTCCGGCACGGCCAGCTCGGCCGCAGGACCGACCCGGGCGATCCGCTGGCCCTCGATGAGCACCGTCTGGTCGGCCACCGCCGCGCCCTTCGCGACATCGATCACGGTCACGTGAGTGATGGCGATGTCCGCCCGCACGGCGCCGGCACCGCTCCAACCGGTCACCGCGGCGAGCGTCAGCGCCCCGGCGATCAAGGCCGCCGGACTTCGCACGGCGCCAACCACCGCAATCCGGCGCTCGGTTGTTTGCAACGAATCCCCAATTCTTGACGAGCGTTCGGAATTCATTCTGCTCCTCCAAGCCCTGCGGGCGCGGGCATCATACGTTGTCTGCGCCGCGCGCAGTATCATCCCGTCACGCTGATGCGTCCCGCCGCAGGTGGCATGGGCAAGCAGCCCGGCGCGCCGGGATTGCCCGTGCGGCGGGTGGCATGGGCAAGCCGCCTTATCGCTTGCCCGTGCGGCGGGTGGCATGGGCAAGCCGCCGTATCGCTTGCCCGTGCGGCGGGTGGCATGGGCAAGCCGCCTTATCGC
>Ga0187892_10005751_pt1 | contig 19148 bp, 18 predicted proteins | sample MA1701073metaG_FD_139345 | JGI IMG/M metagenome (GOLD analysis project Ga0187892, IMG submission 139345) | Bio-ooze microbial communities from a basaltic lava cave in the Kipuka Kanohina Cave System on the Island of Hawaii, USA - MA170107-3 metaG ...
CGCACAGCGCCGCTCATGAATAGTCCGGGCTAGGACCATGCTCCGCTGGCCCGTTCTCTCGGTGATCACGTGGGCGCCGTTCATCGGCGCCGTGCTGATCATGTTCCTGGCGCGGCACCGGCCGCTGCTGGTGCGCTGGATCGCGCTCGTCAGCACGGCGGTGACGCTGATCCTGTCCATCGCGATCTACGTCGACTACGATCGCGAGGCGGCCGGGTTCCAGTACTACGAGGAGATCGCGCTGGTGCCGCCGCTCGGCATCAAGTACCAGCTGGCGGTCGACGGCATGAGCCTGCTGCTGGTGCTGCTCACCGCCATCATCATCTTCGCGGGCGTGTTCGCGTCGTGGACGGTGACGGTGCGGAACCAGGAGTTCTACGCGCTGCTGCTGGTGCTGGTGACGGGCGTCTTCGGCGTCTTCGTCTCGCTGGACCTGTTCGTGCTGTTCCTGTTCTACGAGATCGCGGTGCTGCCGATGTACCTGCTGATCGGCATCTGGGGATCGAGCGGCGAGATCCGCCCGCAGGGCATCTTCGGCTGGGCTCTCAGGCGGACGGGAGTCGGCACCAAGGAGTATGCCGCGATGAAGCTGACCCTGTATCTGCTGTTCGGGTCGGCCTTCATCCTGGTCGGGGTCCTGGCCCTGTACGTGGCCGGCGGCTCGTCCTCCTTCTCGTTCCTCGAGATGGAGGTCAACGACTTCGACCCGTGGCTGCAGTCGTGGGTGTTCCTGGCCTTCTACGTGGGCTTCGGCATCCTGGCCGGCATCTGGCCGCTCCACACCTGGTCGCCCGACGGTCACGCCTCCGCGCCGACCGCGGTGTCCATGCTCCACGCCGGCGTGCTCATGAAGCTCGGCGCGTACGGCGTGGTGCGGCTGGGGATGGGCCTGCTCCCGCAGGGCACGCTGGACTGGGTGTGGCTGGTGGGCGGCATCGCCTGCGTCAACATCGTCTACGGAGCGCTCAGCGCGATGGCGCAGACCGATCTCAAGTACGTGATCGCGTACTCGTCGGTGTCGCACATGGGCGTGGTCATGCTGGGGGCGGCCACGCTCACCGAGAACGGTCTCAACGGCTCCGTGTTCCAGATGTTCGCCCACGGGATCATGACGGGCTTGTTCTTCGCGCTGGTCGGACTGGTCTACGAGAAGGCGCACACGCGGGAGATCTTCAGGATGGGCGGCTTCGGCCCGATGATGCCGGGCATCGCGACCGCGTTCACGATCGGGGGCCTCTCGTCGCTCGGTCTGCCGGCCACGGCCGGCTTCATCGCGGAGTTTCTGACGTTCCTCGGCGCCTGGCAGTCGGTGCATCCGTGGTAGCTGTTCCCCGGCGTGCTCGGGGCGTTTCTGACGTCGATCTACGTCCTGCGCGTCACCAAGCAGATCTTCTGGGGCCCGCCCGCGCCGGACCCGCCCATGCATCATCTGCCGGACGCGCAGGGACCCGAGTGGGCGGCGCTGGCGATCCTCGTCTTCGTCCTCGTGCTGTTCGGGGTGGCGCCGGGGATCGCGATCGGGCCGATCGACACCGCCACCGTGCCTCTGCTGATCCGGCTCGGCGTGCTGCCGTGAGCCTGAACGATCTCGGGGGCCCGCTGGTGCTCGAGGTGGGGCTCGCCGTCCTGATCCTCGTCGTCTTCCTGGTCGGGCTGTTCATGGGCAAGCCGGACCGCCGCCAGGTGGGCGTGATCGCGGTCATCGGGCTGGTCGTGCTCCTCGCCATCGCGCTCCGCACCTCGCCGGGGCCGCCGCTCCTCGGCGGGACGTTCGTCCAGGACGAGATGGCCCTGTTCGCCAAGCGGCTGTTCCTGGTGGCCACGATCATCGGCATCCTGGGCTCGCTGGGCCTGCCGAGCCCGACCTTCGCCCGCCGCGCCACCGAGTATCACCTGGCGATGCTGGCGTCGCTCCTCGGGATGCTGGTGCTGGCCTCCGCGCGCGAGCTCGTCCTGATCTTCGTGGCGTTCGAGCTGATGTCGATTCCGCTGTACTATCTGGCGGGTTTCCTGAAGCGCGACGAGACGGCGGTGGAGGCCGCGCTGAAGTTCTTCCTGGTCGGCACGGTCTCCTCGGCCGTGCTGGTCTACGGCCTCTCCTTCGTCTATGGCGTGGCCGGCACCACGGATCTGCGCGGCGTCTCGCGCGCGCTCGAGTACGGGCACCCGCTGATCCTGCTCGGCATGCTGCTCGTGCTCGGCGGCCTCGGCTTCAAGATCGCGGCCTTCCCGTTCCACATGTGGGTGCCCGACACCTACGAGGCGGCCACGACGCCGTTCGTGGCGTGGTTGTCGGTGGCCCCCAAGGCGGCGGGGTTCGTGGTGATCTTCCGGATGTATCTGGAAGGCGTGCGCGATCCGGTGCTGCTGCTGTGGGTGCCGCTGGCCGCCGGGCTGGCCGCGATCACCATGATCGCGGGCAACCTGATGGCGATTCCGCAGCAGAACATCAAGCGCCTGCTCGCTTACTCCGGCATCGCGCACATCGGCTACATCCTGCTGGGCTTCGCCGCGGTCTCGGCCAACGGCGTGGCGATGATGCTGTTCTACCTCGTGGCGTATCTGTTCGGGAACATGGGGGCGTTCCTGGTGGTGCAGGCCGTGGCGCAGTCGGACGGCTCCGAGAGCATCGCCGCGTACCGCGGCCTGGCGCAGCGCTCCCCCCTGCTGGCGCTCTGGATGCTGCTGTTCCTGCTCTCGCTCGGTGGGGTCCCCTTCGTGGCCGGCTTCTGGGCCAAGCTCTACGTGTTCTGGGCGGCGGCCGACAAGGGGCTCTACTGGCTCGTGCTGCTCGGCGCGATCATCACGGTGGTGGCGCTGTTCTACTACTTGCTCGTGGTCAAGCGCATGTACATCGACGCGCCGGAGAAGGTCGGCCCGGTCCGCGTGTCGCCGCTGCTCAACCTCTCGATCCTGCTCTGCGTGCTCGGCACCGTCGGCATCGGCGTGTACCCCAAGCCGCTCGTGATGGCGGCGCTGCGCGCCGCCGGCTCGCTGTTCTGACCCTGCTCCCTCAACGCGCGCGGCGGCCCGGGGGGCGAAGCCAGTCCGCCGTGGCGCTCAGAGCCGCCGCCATCCGGTCGCGAGCCGCATCGACGGCGCCGCCGAAGCCGTCGAGCTCCGACGCCCGCAGGTCGAGCATCACCTCGTGCCACCATTCCTGCCGCGGCGCCGCCTCGAGGCCGTCCAGACGCGCGCGGGTCTGCGCGAAGGTCGGATCCCGGTGCCAGGCTTCCCAGTCCGCGCGGCTTTGCCAGGTGCCGATGATCACGCGCTTGAGCGCGTCTGTCGGCATGAGGAGCTGGCCGGAGATCCAGCCCGGCCGCCCCTTGACGGCGGCCAGCCGTTCACGCATCGCGGTGTCCCACTCGGGCTCGCAGCCCTCTCTCAACGTGATGTGCGTCACGATCGTCATCATCACCCATCACCTCCTGCTCATGCGCTCTCTGCTTCGAATTGTCCCTCGCCGGCCCTCGACGAGCAACCGCGCGCCGCCCCGGCTCCTCGGTCGTGCTACGATGCGAGCCTTGAGAAACCCTCTCCTCTCTGGGGAGCGGGCAGGGTGAGGGGCGCGACTGGTGGAGCCGTCGGCCTCGCTCCCTCTCCCTTCCAGGGAGAGGGCCGGGTGAGGGTGCCACTAGCGCCGACATTGGAGGACCGAAGGATGCGTGTGGAGAAGGCGAGCGTGTGCCCGCTGGATTGTCCGGACACCTGTAGTCTCTCGGTCACGGTCGAGGACGAGCGCATCGTCCGGATCCGCGGCTCACGGGCGAACCCGTACACGGCCGGCGTGATCTGCACGAAGGTCGCGCGGAGCTACCCGGCGTGGGTCCACGGCGAGGGGCGCCTGCGCACGCCGCTCCGGCGGATCGGCGCCAAGGGAGAGGGGCGCTTCGCGCGCATCACATGGGACGAAGCGCTGGACATCATCCACGACCGCTTCACCACCGTGATGGCCAGTGACGGGCCGCAGGCCATCCTGCCGCTCAACTACGCCGGACCGCACGGCATGCTGGCCTGCGGCTCGATGGATCTCCGCTTCTTCCACAAGCTCGGCGCCACCCTGCTCGACCGGCGGCCGCTCTGCGGCGGCATCCGCAGCGAGGCGTGGATGGGCACCTTCGGCGCGGCTCCCGGTATCCGGCCCGAGCAGGTCGCGCTGTCGCGGCTGATCGTGGCCTGGGGCAACAACGTCACGTGGTCGAACCTCCACCTGACGCCCGTCATCAACGAGGCGCGGCGGCAAGGGGCCAAGCTCGTGGTGGTGGATCCGTGCCGGATCAAGATCGCCGAGCAGGCCGACCTGCACCTGCCACTGCGTCCGGGCACGGATGTCATCCTGGCCTGGGCGGTCACCAACGCGCTGGAGCGTCGGGGCGCGCTCGATCGCGCCTTCATCGCGCGGCATGTCAAGGGCTTCGACGCCTACATGGAGCGCGTGCGTCGGATCTCGCTGGCCGACGCCGAGCGGATCACGGGCGTGCCGTCCGCCGACATCCAGCGCTTCGCGGAGTGGTATCACACGCTCTCGCCGGCCGCGATCAGCGTGGGCAACGGTCTCGAGCGCAACCAGAACGGCGGCAGCGGCATCCGGGCGATCTTCGCCCTCCCGGCGCTGGCGGGGAAGTTCGGCGTGGCGGGCGGCGGGCTCGTGAACGGGGCCGGCCACGCGTTCCCGAAGACGCCCGCGCGCCTGCAGCGCCCGGATCTGGTGCCGGCGGGCACGCGCACCCTCAACATCATCGACGTGGGGGCGCATCTGCTGGACCCGGCGCTGGCGCCGCCGATCAAGGCGCTGTTCATCTACAACCACAACCCGGTGATCGTGCATCCCGATCAGAACCGGCTGCGGCGCGGTCTGTTGCGCGAGGACCTGTTCACCGTCGGCAGCGACGTGGTGATGACCGACAGCCTCGCGTACTGCGACATCGTGTTGCCGGCCTCGAGCCACTTCGAGTACGACGACATCTACCCGGCCTACGGGCAGCACTGGCTGCAGCGCGCCGAGCCGGTGATTCCCCGCCAGGGCGAGTCGCTGCCCAACACGGGGATCTTCCGGCGGCTCGCCGCCCGCTTCGGGTTCGCCGACCCGATCTTCACGGCCAGCGACGCCGAGCTGATCGACGAGGCCATGGATGCGGGCGACGCGCGGCTTCATGGGCTCCGGCCGAGTCGGTTGCCCACCGACCGCGCGGTCGCGATGACCGTCGACGGCGAGGAGGCCGTCCTGTTCAAGAACGTGTTCCCGAAGACGCCGTCCGGTCAGGTCGAGCTCGAGTCCACGTATCTCGCGAAGAAGTACGGCCGGCCGCTCCCCGAGTACCGCCCCTACGAGACGCCCTACCCGCTGATCCTGATCACACCGGCCTCGAACCAGCGGATCACCTCGACCTTCGGTGGCCTCGCGCCGAGCGCCCCGACCCCGACCCTGGACATGCACGCGGAGGACGCGCGGGCGCGTGGACTGGCCGACGGCGCCCCCGTGAAGGTCTGGAACGAGCTCGGTGAGGTGCACCTGCGGCTCCGCGTCACCGACCAGGTGCGGCCGGGCGTGGTCTCGAGCCTCAAGGGCGCCTGGTTCCGCACCAGCGACAACGGCCAGACCGTCTCCGCGCTCGTCCCCGGCCACCACGCCGACATCTCCGAAGGCGCCTGCTTCAACGACTGCCGCGTCGAGGTCGCCGCGCTCTGACCGGCGAGGGCGGTCGTGCGCCGAATGATCCCTCTCCCCTTTGGGGAGAGGGCAGGGTGAGGGGCGGGTCCTACTGCGCGCCGCCGACCACGGCCTCCACATGCGTCTCCAGTAGCTGCTCCGCCCTGAACCCCTCGAGCCCCACGCTCGCGGGCGAGCGCCCGTCGAACGCCGCGCGCGGCGCGAGCCCCACGAGCTCTGCGTGCTTCACCTTGACGCCGAGGCGACGCGCTTCCGCCTCGACCGCGTCGAAGGCGCGGGCGAGCGAGGTCACGCGGTAGTCGAGGAGATTCATCGAGACCTGCACGAGCCCCTGCCGGGCGAGCCCGAAACCCATGGCCTGGACCTTCGGGAGCCCGCCCGAGGACTCGCGGATCGCGCGCGCGATGGCGCGCGCCTGCTCCAGGTCCCCGGAATCGAGCCAGACGTTGTACGCCACGAGGACGTCGCGCGCGCCCACCACGGTGGCGCCGATCAGTGGATCCAGCCGCGTGGACCCGCAGTCCGGCTTCCAGTCCGGATCGGCCAGCTTCGTGGCCAGCCCCTCGTACTCGCCGGCGCGGATCAACGGCAGCGAGCGGCGCGTCTCCGACCGCGCGGCCGCGCCGTAGAAGTACACGGGCACGCCATGAGCGCGACCCAGCCTCTCGCCGACCGAACGCGCGCGCGCCACCGCCTCGGCCATGCTCGTGTCGCGCAGCGGAATGAACGGGACGACATCCAGCGCCCCGAGCCGCCGGTGCACGCCCCGGTGCCGACGCATGTCGACGCTCGTGAACACCGTCCCGGCCAGCGCCAGCGCCGCGCGCTCGACCGCGTCCGGCGTCCCGAGGAAGGTGAACACGGAGCGATGATGGTCCGCGTCGCGATGGATGTCGGCCAGCCGCACGCCGGGAACGCCGCGGATCGCCTCCGCCAGCCTTCCGAGCACGACCTCATCCCGGCCTTCACTCACGTTCGGCACGCACTCGAGCACGGGCGCGCTCACGCGGCTATCATAGCGAAGTCGACAGCCAACGGCCGGTGCCGTGCAGTGAAAGTCGTGGCGCCTTGATTCTCCCGCGGGCTGACTCCTATACTCGGACTCTATGCCACCGCTGCCGGTGGGAAAGCTACGGGCCGAGCTCCTCGAGCAGCTGTTCAGAAAGTACGTGCCCCACGATCCACGCGTCGTGGTCGGCCCGCGCGTGGGCGAGGATGCCGCCGTCCTCGACCTCGGCGATCGCTATCTCGTGGCGACGACGGACCCGATCACCTTCGCCACCGATGAGCTCGGCCGCTACGCGCTGCACGTCAACGCCAACGATCTGGCGGTGCGGGGCGCGCGGCCGCTCTGGTTTCTCGCCACGGTGCTCCTGCCGGAGGGCGGCGCCAGCGAATCGCGCGTGGAGGCGCTGTTCGTCGAGCTGACCGAGGCGTGCGCCGAGCTGGGCGTCGCGCTGGTGGGCGGCCACACGGAGGTGACCGCGGGCGTGCCGCGCCCACTCGTGATCGGAACGATGCTGGGCGAGGTGGAGAAGGACCGGCTCGTGACGACCGGCGGCGCGTGCGAGGGTGACGCGCTGCTGCTCACCAAGGGCGTGCCGCTGGAAGGCGCGGCGATCCTGGCGCGCGAGCGCGGCGACGACGCCGCCCGCCGCGGCGTGCCGGCCGACGTGATCGAGCGGGCGCGCGGCTTCTTGCGCGATCCCGGGATCAGCGTCGTGCCGGAAGCGCGGCTGGCCTGTCGGGCGGCGCGCGTGCACGCCATGCACGATCCCACCGAGGGCGGGCTCGCGACGGCGTGCTGGGAGCTGGCGCAGGCCGCCGATCTGGGCTTGCGCGTGGACCGGGAGCGCGTCCCGGTGCTCGCGGAGGGGCGGCGGCTCTGCGAGGCCTTCGGGCTCGACCCGCTCGGCACGATCGCGTCCGGCGCGCTGCTGCTCAGCGTGGACCCGGCTGACGCCGAGGCCGTGATCGCGGCCTGCACCCAGGCCGGCATCGCGTGCGCGGCGATCGGCCGCGTGACGCCGCGGAACGCCGGTGTGGTTCTCGCCTCGGCGGGCGTGCCCCGGCCGATGCCGAGCTTCGCGCAGGACGAGATCACGAAGCTCTTGGCCGAGAACTGAGCCGCGGAGCCCCGCATGCCCCACATCGGATACGCCCATCGCCAGGCCCCGATGGGCCGCGACGGCATGGTCGCCTCGTGTCATCCACTGGCCACGCTCGCCGGCGTGGACGTCCTCAGATCGGGCGGCACGGTCGCGGACGCGGCGGTGGCAACCAACGCGGTGCTGGCAGTCACCCAGCCGAACTACTGCGGCGTGGGCGGCGATTTCTTCTGCCTCTACTACGAGGCGGCCACCCGCCGCGTCCACTTCCTGAATGGAGCCGGGCGGTCGGGCGCGCGCGCGAGCCTCGAGGAGCTCGCCCGGCGTGGCCTCGAGGCCGTGCCGCGGCGCGGACCGGGCTCGGTCTCGGTGCCCGGTGTCACGCGCGCCTGGGCCATGCTGCTCGAGCGCTTCGGCACGCGCCCGCTCGAGCGCCTGCTGGAGCCCGCGGTCCACTACGCGGAGGACGGCTTTCCGGTCTCCACCATCGTGTCGCGATCGATCGAGCAGCTGGCCGCGATGATCGACGACCCGGAATGGCACCGGATCTTCGTCCCGCGCGGGAAGTTCCCGCGCGTCGGCCAGTCGCTCCGGCAGCCCGATCTCGGACGCACCCTGCGCGAGCTCGGCCGCGATCCCGATCTCTGCTACCGCGGCAGGGTGGCGCGGGCGATCGCCGAGCGGCTCGAGGGCGACGGCTTCCTCACCGCGGACGACCTCGCCCAGCACACCGGTGAATGGGGCGAGCCGATCGCGACCACGTATCGCGGCTACACGGTGTACGAGACGCCGCCGCCGACCCAGGGCCTCGCCGCGCTCCTCGCCCTCAACCTGCTGGAGGGGTGCGATCTCGCGCGCTGGCCCGTGCACTCCGTCGAGCACCTGCATCTGCTGCTCGAGATGACCAAGCTCGCCTACGCCGATCGCGATCGCTGGATGGCCGACCCCGCGCACGCGCAAGTGCCGGTGGAGGCGCTGCTCGACAAGGCGTACGCGGCGCGACGGCGCGCGGCGTTCGATCCGGACAAGGCGATGCGGCATTCCTGGGGCGACCTCGACGGCGACACGACGGGCTTCGTCGTCGCCGACGGGCGCGGCAACGTGCTGAGCGTGATCCAGAGTCTCTACAAGGGGTTCGGCTCCGGCGTGATGGCCGCCGGCACGGGCGTGATCCTCCACAACCGCGGGGCGTACTTCACCATGGACCCGTCGCATCCGAACTGCGTTGCGCCGCGCAAGCGCCCGTTCCACACGCTGCTCGCGTGCCTGGTGACACGGGACGACGCGCCGGTCGCGGGCTATGCGACGATGGGCGGCGACGGGCAGGCGATGTTCCACGTCCAGGCGCTCACCAATCTGCTCGACTACGGCATGGAGATCCAGGAAGCGATCGAGCGCCCGCGCTTCGTCTACGGCCCGATCGATCCTGGCGACGTCCCCGATACGGTGAGGATCGAGGGTCGCATCTCTCCGGATGTCGTCGACGGTCTCGAGCGCAAGGGCCACCAGGTGCAGCTCGTCAAGGACTGGTTCACACGGATGGGACAGGCGCACGGCATCACGCTGCACGACGGCACGCTGCGGGGCGGCGCCGACCCGCGCGGCGACGGCGCGGCTCTCGGCTTCTGATGTCACGGCTCCTCGTCGTCCTCGCGCTGCTCCTCGGCCTGGTGACCCCCGGCTGGTCGCTGGACTGGGGCGGCATCGAGCCCGGCGTCTCCACGCTCGAGCAGGTGCGCGAGCGCTACGGCGCCCCCTCGAAGGAGACACGCGCCAAGGTCGAGGGCTACGACACGATCCAGTGGGTCTACGAGGACATGCGCGCGCCCGCCGGGCTCGTGCGGATGACGGTGGACTTCGGAATGCTGACGCCGGCCGGCTACAAGCCGACGGTCGTGCGGATCTTCAAGCTCGAGCCCAAGCCGTTCATCTTCGGCCGCGCCACGGTGGTCCAGGGCTGGGGCGTGCCCGACGGCATCTCCACGCAGGACGGCATCGAGACCTACGTGTACACCCAGGGCCTGTTCGTGATGTTCGACAGGGCCGGCGAGCACGCGGTCACGATGGTGTTCTCACCGCCGCAGCCGGATGCCGTGCCGGCCAGTCCGGCGCCGGCCGCCCCCGCGCAGCGGCCGCCGGCCTCGCCCGGGCCACGGCGGTAGGGCGAGTCGGCTGGATGGTCGATCACCTGCTGGCGCTCGACCCCGGGTCCCGCGGCATTGCCCGATTCTTCGTGCGGGGCGGCGCCGCCGCGGCCGCCCGCGCGCTCCGTCGAGCCCGCCGCGTGCTGATCACCACCGGCTTCTCGGTCGGACCCGGCCTGCCGGAGACGGACGGGCCGCCGGGGGCCGCGTCGCTGGGGCGCGCGCTGCGCAGCCTGGATCAGCGCGTGACGTACGTGACGGATGCCGCGACGGTCGCGCCGCTCGAGGCCGCGCTGCGGGCGGTGGGGGAGCCGGCGCCGATCGTCGTCTTCGGCGGCGGCCACGATGCGGTGACCGAGGCGCGGCAGGTGCTTCGCGAGCACGCGCCGACTCATCTGGTCAGCATCGAGCGGCCGGGCCGCACCCGGGACGGCGAGTACCGGAGCGCGCGCGGCGAGTCGGTGCGTCCCTGCAATGCGCCGCTCGACGAGCTGTTCCTCGTGGCGCCGCGACGCCTGGTCACGATCGGGATCGGGGACGGCGGGAACGAGATCGGCATGGGCAACGTGCGGGCGCGGATCGCGCGCGCCGGGCACCTCGCGCGGCTGATCGCGTCGGTCGTGCGCGTGCGGTATCTGGTGGTCGCCGGCACCTCGAACTGGGGCGCTTACGGGGTCGTGGCCGAGCTGTCGGCGCTCGTCGGGCGTCCGCTGCTCCACTCGGCCGACGAGGAGCGCAAGATGATCCAGGCCTGCGTCGATGCCGGCGCGGTGGACGGCATCACACGCCGTCACGAATCGACGGTGGACGGCTTGCCTTTGGAGGCGCATGTCGGCATGCTTGAGCTGCTGAGACTGTTCGCCGGAACCCGAGCCACAGGAGGCCCGACTCGATGACAACCGCGACATCTTCGGTGGTGGAGACGTATCGCGCGCGGCACCCGAAGTCGGCTGCTCTCTGGGAGCGGGCGCGCGGCGTGATTCCGGGAGGGATCACCCACGATGGCCGGCATCTCTCGCCGTTCCCGGTCTTCATCGACCGCGCGCAGGGTGCCTACAAGTGGGATGTCGACGGCCAGCAGTACATCGACTACTGGATGGGACACGGCGCGCTGTTCCTCGGGCACTGCCATCCGGCCGTGGTCGAGGCGGTGCAGCGCCAGGCCGCGCGCGGCACCCATCTCGGCGCCTGTCACGAGCTCGAGGTGCGCTGGGCCGAGCTGGTGTCGAAGCTCATCCCGTCGGCCGAGAACGTGCGCTTCACGATGTCCGGCACCGAGGCCACCCACCTCGCCATGCGCATCGCGCGCGCCTACACCGGGCGGCCGAAGGTCGTGAAGTTCATGGGTCACTTCCACGGCTGGCACGACGGCGTCGTCGGCGCGGTGGATCCGCCGTACGACGTGCCGTGGTCGGCCGGCGTGCCGTCGAGCACGCTCGACCAGGTGCTGCTGTGCCCCGCCAACGACATCAAGGCTGTCGAGATCCTGCTCCAGCGCGGTGATGTCGCGGCGGTGATCCTGGAGCCGGCGGGCGGCGGCTCGGGCACGATCCCGACCATTCCCGGATACCTGCAGGAACTGCGGCAGCTGACCGAGCGCCACAACGTGGTGCTGATCTTCGACGAGGTCATCTCCGGCTTCCGCTATGCGCCGGGCGGCGCCCAGGCCTACTTCGGTGTCACGCCCGATCTGACGACGCTGGCGAAGATCGTGGCAGGCGGGCTCCCCGGCGGCGCGATCTGCGGGAAGAAGTCCCTCCTGACGATGATGGCCCGCCGCGGCGACCCCACCTGGGATCGTAGCGAGCGCGTCGCGCAGAACGGCACCTTCAACTCGAGCCCCCTCTGCGCCGCCGCCGCCATCGCGACGCTCGAGATCGTGCAGGACGGCTCGCTGCACGCGCGGGCCAACAAGCTCGGCGACGAGCTCCGGGCCGGCATCTCGGACGCGATGAAGCGCGTCGGCGCGCCGGGCGCGTGCTTCGGCGACGTCTCGATCTATCACCTGTCGTTCGAGGGCAAGCCCGGCCTGGCCGGCTTCGATCGCCCGCGCCGCGGCGAGCTCTATCACCGCCTGCGCTGCTCGCTGCTGAACAACGGCCTGGACACCTCGATGTACCACGGCTGGGTCTCCACCGTGCACACCGCGGTCGACGTCGAGCGCACCGTCGCTGGCTACGAGAAAGCGCTCACTGCCCTGGCCGCCGACGGCGCCTTCAAAGGCATGTAGGACTGTGTTCCCTCTCCCCTCAGGGGAGAGGGTCAGGGTGAGGGGCATGCAGTTCCCTCTCCCCTCCAGGGAGAGGGCAGGGTGAGGGGCATGCAGTTCCCTCTCCCCTCCAGGGAGAGGGCAGGGTGATGGATATGCAGTTCCCTCTCCCCTCAGGGGAGAGGGCAGGGTGAGGGGTGGCTGTGATGGATGAAGTTCAACGACGCGCCAAGCTGCAGGAGCTCTACGAGCTCGCCCAGGGCTCGGAAGAGTTCGAAGGCGGCGTCACCTTCCAGGACGACGTCGAGGCGCTGATCGTCGGCAACTGGGCCTTCTTCGCGATCGACGACATCGGCGACCTGGCCCTCTCGTTCCACCTGGACTCTCACCCGGTCGCCGTGGCCCGCCTCACGCGCTTCCTCGTCCAGCACGACGTGCCCTTCGTCCTCCACGAGGCCTTCACCGTCGACGACGACGACCAGATCGTCTTCGAGTCCGACACCGGCGCCCAATTCGACGACGGCAAACCCTCCTCCAACTAGTCGAGTTCCCTCTCCCCTCAGAGGAGAGGGCCAGGGTGAGGGGCTTGAGCCGTCATCTACCGCACGTTTCGTAGACACCTCACCGCGCCTTTGGTATCCTCGTTTGCCCGTGGTGGGCAGGTAGCTCAGTTGGTAGAGCACAGGACTGAAAATCCTGGTGTCGGCGGTTCAATCCCGTCCCTGCCCACCATCTCACTCATCATCTTTTCAGTCAGTTCCGCGACGCTCACACCCTCGAGCGGCATGTCGCCACCGGCTGACTTTGCCGAAACTTTGCCGGTTCTCAGCGGGACCACCACCCGGAAGGCGCCGCGCTGAGCCTGGAGTAGGGCCTCGAGCTTGGCCGCGCCCTCCCGCAGCAAGGTCTCGTCGGCGATCGCGTAGCGCCGGTAGATCGCCTCGGTCTTATGGCCGACCATCTTCATGGCCGCAGACCGCGGCACGCCCGCGCGCTCGAGGTTTCGCACCGCCGTGCGCCGGAAGTCGTGCGGGATCCGCTGCGGCACCTGAGCGGCCGCGCAGGCGGTGAGCCACGACCGGCGGAAATACCGGATGGGCCGGCCGTCGCGGTGGAACACCCACGGGATTACCTGGCCTGTCGCGCGCTCGAGCTCCCGCGTCCGCCGGCGTTGCCGCTCGAGGACCGCGCGGAGCGTCGGTGTCATCGGGAACATCCGGCCCTCCCGGTTCTTCGTCTCGCCGGGCTCGAGCCGGAGCCAGCCGGCCTCGAAGTCCACGTGCGTCCACTGGCGCGTGAGGAGCTCAGAGCGGATGCGCCAGCCGGTGACATAGGCGACCTCGGCCACCGGCCTGAGCGCCTCGGGGAGCGCGGCAAGCACGGCACGAAACTCCGCCGCCTCGAAGAAGCCCTTGCGCGCGTTGTCCTCCCGGAGCATCGGGACGTACGGCCGGTGCGCGACCTTGCCGGCGATCTCACCCAGCCGGAACATGCGCTTCAATGCGGCGAGCTCGCGGTTGATGGTGGCGTTGGCGGCCTTCGCCGTCTGCCGTACCGCCACGTACGCGGTGACCCGGTCCGTCGTCAGGTCGCAGGCCCGCGTGTCGCCGAAGTGGTCCGTGAGATGCCCGAGCCCGGCTTCCACCCGCCCCAACGAGCGACGCTGGTTGGCGCGGTAGTCGTTGCGGAGCATCTCGCACAGGTCTTGGAGCGTGGTGCGCTCGATCTCCGGCCCGTGCACCCGGCCGCGGCCGATCTCGCCCAGCTTTCGCTTGAGGAGCCTGACCGCGTCGGCCCGGGTGGTTGAATGCGAGGACTGGGTGGCGCAGAGTCCCTGGACCGTGGGCATCATCGCGACGGGCGGGCTGTCGCACTTCCCCGAGCTCCTCCTCAACCGGGTCGGCGAGACGGACACCGTGTTCGACCGGAAGCTGATCCACTGGATGGAGCGGGGCGAACACGAGCCGCTCTTGGACCTCACCGCCGACGAGCTCCACAAGACGGGCAGCCACGAGTTCCTGAACTGGATGGTGCTGCTCGGGGCGGTGACGCCAGCCCCCGCCGACGTCCGCTACTTCGGCGAGCTGCCGCGGATCAACCTGGCCGCGGTGGAGTGGAGGCTCTGATGAGCCGCTACGCGATCAACAGCCTCCTCTACCACCTGAAGAAGGACAAGGCGCTCCGCGCCCGCTTCATCGCCGATCCGCGAGCGGCCATCGCCGACGCCGACCTCACCGACGAGGAGCGCGCCGCGTTCATCGCCGGCGACATGCGGAAGATCAACGAGCTCGGCGGGTATCTCCATCTGGTGATGTCCGTCCCGAAGATCGGCACCCACGGCGGCCACTGATCCCCGCGGGTTCGGCCGCCTCGCGGACGCTGCGATCAGCCGCGCTGCGCGGGCGGGACTGAGTAGATCTGAACTAGCTGGCTCCGCGACTTGACTGCGCGGGTGCGAGCGCGTCGACACGGATCTTGCTCTCGAGGCCGGCGCGCGTGTTCTCGTTGATCAGGAGCGCATAGGAATCACTAGCGGCGGCGGGCGGTGGCAGGCGGCGGCAGGCAGGGCGCCGGGAGACCCCGCCCGTTGGTGGACGCCAGACACCGCGCGGAGCTGAGCCGGTGCTGAGCCGCCTCTTGCAAGGGAGGGCGCTCAGGCGATCGGACGGCGCTCAGGCGATCGGACGTCGTCAAGGGCCGCGTGAGCGGGGCGGAGGAGGGGGATCCTGGCGGCGGTCGCGGACGTGGATGGGGCAGACCTCTGAGCGCTCCTTGGGGGGCCGCCGGGGAGCGTTACTCGGTAACCGCGGTGCGCTCGGGCGTGGGCGGGGCCGGGCCGGGGCGGTCGGGGCGCGGCGCCGACCCGAGGTGGGCGAGGATGGCGCGCACGACCGCGGGGGCCTGGACGGCGGCGCGGACGCGCAGCCGGCCGCCACAGCGGGGACAGGCCAGGACATCGAGAGCGAACACGCGGTGCATCAACGCGGCCCAGGTCCGGGCGTGCGTGGGGACGGTGGCGCGGGGGCGGGGCTCGAGCGCGAGCGCAGTGTGGGCCGGGGCGGGGCGGTTGTAGCGCACGAGCTATCTGGACCGCGCGCCAGGGTGTAGCGCTCCGAGCGCGTTGATGTTGTCGGGCCAGCCACGGGTCGTCCACCGTGGGGCCTGCGGGCCTTCCACGGGCTAATGGTCGAACGGCGGCAGGGTGACGGCACGCGCTGCGGGCCGAGCAGGGGGCGTTCGGGACAACCTGCCAGGACCGCTGGTCGGAGAGCGTAGGCAGGCCAGGACGATTCAACTGTGCTCGTTGACGGCGTCGCGCCCGGCCTGGATGCCGCTGCACCTGGCGGGTGTGGTCGGCGCGCGAGGAGAGTGCGAATGTGCGCTGGGCGTCGGCTCCAGGGGTGACCAGCGTCCGAGAATTGTTACCGGCCGGCGTCCACGCTCCAGGCGATGCCGCCGCAGGGGCCTTCGGAAGCAAGCGGTTTCCGGGCACTTTCGCGAGACTCCGCGGCAGGCTAGGATGCGGTCGGAGCGTCACCATGATTTCACGTAAGTCGTCAAAGAATGGTGACAAACTTGCTGTTACAGGGCGGCCCCCGGGGACGCGCGCCGTAGTCTCCCCGTCGAAAAATCCCGACTTCCTGATCAAGGAGTCGAAGGACGATGAATGCCCGGCGCCAACTGGTCGTTCTCGTGCTGCTTGGCGTGGTCCTGCTCGTCGGCCTCGTCCTCCGCGTGGGGCTGATCCTCTCGAAGGACGGGGTGCATCACGAGGAGGGCATCACGTATCTCGCTGCGACGGGACATCAAGGGGAGTACGAGCGGCTCGTCGTCCCTGGCCAGGGTCTCGTCGGCACCTGGGTGCCCGCCGACGAGTGGAAGCGTCTGATTCGGCCGGAGCGGCTGCTGGTATTCCGGACGATCGGCGCCGATCTGGCGGCCTACGATGTCCATCCGCCGCTGTACTTCTGGCTCCTGCATTTGTGGGTGTGGACCTTCGGAGTCTTCGTGGCGAGCGGGCCGCTGTTCAACGTGCCGGTCGCCGCGCTCACGGCTGTCGCGCTCTTCCTGGTGGCGCGCCATCTCCTCGGCGATTCCCTGGCGGCCTGTGCGGTGACGGCAGTGTGGGCCGTCAGTCTGCCGGTGACCGAGGTGTCGGCGCTCGCCCGTCAGTACGATCTGCTGACGTTATTTACCGTGCTGTGCGCGTGGGCGACGCATCGGTTCACCGACGCCGCGCGGGCACCCGGCACCGTGGACGTGGCGCTGCTGGCGCTGATCGTGGCCGGCGGCGCTCTCACACACTATCACTTCGCAGTCGTGGTGGCCGGCGGCGCCACCCTCCTGGCCCTGACCCATTGGCGGCGACCGGAGAGGAAGCGGCTGGTGCTGTTCGCCGTGGCGGTGATGCTGGGCGCGTCGCTCTTGGTCGCCGCACATCCGAATCTCGCCCGATCCTTCCCGCGACAAGCTCAGCTGGCCCAGGCCTCCGCCAAGGCAGGGTTGAGCACGCGCATCGACCGCGCCACGACCACGGTGGCCCGCTTCTTTGGTGTGATCCCCGGCACTAACGCCCCGCTCGTCCAGGCTGGCCGGGGGGGAGTGCCTCTCGTACCGGCCGCCCTGGCCGGCGCGGCGCTGGTCCTCGTGCTCCGGCCGGCGAGCCGCCGAACCCTGATCCAGCGCTGGCGGGAGGCGCCCCGAACAGGTCTGTCCGCTCTGTTCTTCCTCGCCTGGACCCTCGGGACGCTCCTGCTGCTGTACTTCACCTTCCGGAGCCCGCAGCATGCGATGGCGCCTCGGTATCTCGCGCCGGTGTGGCCGTTTCTCGCGTTCATGCCATTCTTCGCGTTCCGCCTGCTCTGGCCGAGCGCGGCCTGGTGGTTGACCCTGCTGTACTGCGCGCTCGTGCTGCTCCCTGGGAGTGTGGCGGCGACGAGGCCTCGGCCGTCCCTGGACGGTCGGGCAGAGATGGTGCGGGCCGGCGAAGTCGTCCTGGACAACGCCTCCCGCGGTGGTGTCACGCGACTGTTGTTTCACCTGCCGGACGCGTCACGTATCTTCGTCGACACTCAGCCGGAGCTCCTTCGGCATCCGTCACGCTGGGCCGACTCCTTGGGCGTGGGCAGCCTCTACGTCTCACCGGTGGAATACGGCTCTCGCGAGCAACAGCAACAGCTCGTCCGGCTGCTGTCCGAGCGGTACACGCTGAAGCGGGCGCGCTGGCCCTCGCGACCCGCGCCGATCGTGTACGAGATACAGGGCGCGCTCGGCCGCTGAGCATCACGAGGCTCGGTCGGCGTTCGCGAGCGGGGCGCTGCCCGGCGCCGGCCTGCCCGCAGCAAAGCGCGAGTGGAACCAGATCAGCCACGGGCGGCCGTGCTCGTAGTACCAGATCCGGGGGGACCAATTCACGCTATTTTCGCTCCTGTTGGCCGAGCCACTCCTCCCCCAGTGGCCCCGCAGGCGCGCTGAAGCGTTTGAGCACCTCCACCGCGTCCGGAAGCGTCTGACCAGCCCCTCCTCGACCGCGGCCACGAGCACGCCGTAGGCGATCCGCTCGCCAGCGGCGGCGGAGGATTCCGCGCCCTCCGGCGCCTGCCCAGCTGCTCGGCCACCGCTCGGCACTCCAGCAGGAGCTCGCGCGGGCGCTGGAGCAGGAGGACGGCCCGGTCGGCGGCCTCGTGGGGGTCTCGGATGTTCACTGACGAGTCCGTTGGGGCCAAGTCAAGCGATCTCCGCGTACAACCTCGATCTTTCGCGCCGGCGGGCCGAAGCCGTGGCCCAGGAGCTCGTGGCGCGGGGTGTCCGGCGTGATCGTCTCGGCGTCGAGGGCTACGGCAAGCAGCGTCCCGTTGCGCCGAACACGATGCCCGACGGCCGGGACAATGCCGCCGGGCGAGCGTTGAACCGCCGGGTGGAAGCCGCTGTCCCGAGCCAGGATGGAGCGCGACGATGACGACGCACGAGCCCGCGAGACCTGTGCGGCCCTTTCAAACCCTCGCCGATCCGGAGCTCCACCTCGAGAATCCCTTCCATGGGAGGATACTGGGCCGCCTGCTTTCCACTATCCAGAGCGCCGAACCTCTGGCCGTGCTCACCGGCGAGCCGGGCACCGGCAAGACCACCATCCTCCGCCGGCTGATGACCCAGCTGGAGTTGCGCGGGTTCAGGTCCGTCATTCACCGCGTCCCGCTGGGCCTGGATGATCTTCAGGCGACCCTGTCCACGGTGAACCACGAGCGCCGGGCGGTCGTGGGACTCGACGAAGCCCAGCGCCGATCATGGCGCGGTCATCGCGCTCCTCGAACGAGCAGGCGTGAAGCGCGACCGCGCTCCCGCTTCAAAGCGCGGCTGAAGTCATACCCGGGGCATACGACAGCCTCGGCCCGCCCGCGACATGGTCGCCGTCGCGCATAGATGTGATGATCGCCCGGCTGGGGCTCCCGCGCGAGACGCGGCGGCACTTCTGGCGTGTCGTGTACCGGTGCCTCCTGGGCAACCCTCGATCGCTTCGCTCCACCATGTCGCAGATGGCGCTCTACGTACACTTCGGTCCCTTCGCGCGCTATGTCGCCGCCGAGACCCGGGAGTCCATCGCGCGGGAGTTGCTCCACCCGTCTCCAGTCGCCTCCCCGCCTCGGCCGAGGACGCCCGCGAGGCTCCCCTCGATCCCGGCCGCCGGAACACAGCACACACAGCAACGGCACGGTGACGCTCTTCACGACGCTTCGGCGATAGAGTTGGTTTAGCGACTCGGAGAGAAGCCCACACAACTCATTCAAGTCGGTGACGATTCGGCTAGTGCCATGGTGCACACGTCCAGCTTCCGCTAGAATCGTGGCAGTGCTCATGGCCAACTTCGGCTCTCCTGATAGCGGCGGCGCCGGGCTAGTCCCGATCCAGGGCATCGGCGGGATCGACGTCCATAGCCTTGCCGACGTCCTGGATCGCGTCCCCTTCGGGTCGGTGATCGTCGACAGCAGGGGCATCATCACGTTCCTGAGCCGGCC
>Ga0187892_10005752_pt1 | contig 19145 bp, 15 predicted proteins | sample MA1701073metaG_FD_139345 | JGI IMG/M metagenome (GOLD analysis project Ga0187892, IMG submission 139345) | Bio-ooze microbial communities from a basaltic lava cave in the Kipuka Kanohina Cave System on the Island of Hawaii, USA - MA170107-3 metaG ...
ACTGATGACCGTCACTCGATTCCATTCCTTCTGGCTCAACGTGATCGCCCCCGGTTCGCTCATAGGGGTGACATTTTCACGTGGCCGTTAAGGGGTGACAAAATTATCCGGCTAAGACAGGCCCGAATTACTTGATTGACAGGGAAGGGATTATGGGTGAGAATGCACGCCCTTTCGTGGCGGGGAACTTGCAGGGAGTTTTGCAGACTAGGGGAGGGCGTACTATGACTCGCTCCGCTCGCTGGCTGGCTTTCGGATTCGCCGCGGTGCTCCTGCTGGCAGGACCGGCGTGGTCCAATAGCGTGAATGACCCGCAGATCATCATCCGCGGCGGCGGCGGCCACACGGTGACCCTGACGCCCGGAAACACCACCACCACACTGACGTTCAACACAGACCCGCGTTGCACGGCAACCACCGGTGTGATCAGCAATGTGGTGGTTCCGGCCATGACCTGCGGGGTTCACAACGCCAGCAACACCAGTATCTACGTCCTGACGTTTACGATCATCCCGGCTCAGACGCCGCTGGTGGTGTGCCCCATCCCCGCCAATTGCCTGCCGGGCACGTGGAGCGTGAACACCGCGGGCACCATTGCCACTTTCGTCTTTACGAACCCCCTGCCCTCGCCGGGGGACCTGCACATTGATTTCCTGGGCTTCCAGCTCGGGACGCCCATCGGCTTCGACGCCAAGACCCCCGAGCCGGCGACCATGCTGCTTTTCGCAACCGGCCTGGGAGCGGTTGCTCTCCGCCGCCGGTTCCGCCGGGCCCCCGTGGCGTAGGCTAACATCCCTCCAAATGGCGTCTCCGCTTGCCAGGATCAGAGGGAGTGGCTCGTCCACCGGCAGGAGTGCCCGCGCTCCCTGGGTGGTGACACCGTGAGAATCAGCGCACCATTCTGGTGGTTCTCGTTGTTGGCGTTCCGGGCTAGACGAGCGCCGCTTTGGCGCTGACGGCGATGCGATAGACGGGGATGGGCTTGCTGAAACCCTTGACGGTCAGGGGCTCGAGGCGCTCTGCGGGCACCTGCTCCTTCACCCGTTGGTAAGTGGACTCCGCCAGGAGAATCTCTCCTGGGCCGGCTGCTGAGCAGAGGCGGGAGGCCAGGTTGACGTTCGAGCCGATGGCGGTAAAGTCGCGGCGGTCCTCGCTGCCGATGCTGCCCAGCACCACTTCCCCGGTGGTGATGCCGATGCCCACCTCGATGCGCTCGTTCATGTGCAGCGCGGCGTTGTATTTCTCGATGGCCTTCTCGATTTCGATGGCGCACTGGATGGCGTCGGCGGCGCTCGAGGCATCGTAGAAGTGCGCCACCACGCAGTCGCCGACGAACTTGTCCACGTCGCCGCGGTACTTCTGGATGATGTTGGCTTGCAGGCTGAGGCAGTGGTTCAAGATTTTGACCACCTCCTCGGGCGCGCGCTTCTCGCTCAGCTCGGTGAAACCGCGGATGTCGCTGAAGAACACGGTGAGCTCGACGCGCTGCCCCTGCGCGGCCATCTTGTGCGTGTCCGCCTGGATCATCGAAATGGTGGACTGCGAGACGAACTTCCCGATGGCTTCGCGCTCCCGCAGGCCCTTCTGCATCTCGTTGAAGCGGTCCGCCAGGTTGGCGATTTCCGCGACGTCATTGCCGCCCACTTCAATCGGTGTGGCAAAATCGCCGCGGGCGACGCGCTCTGTGCCCGCGGTCAGCTTCAACACGCTCGCCGCGATAGAGCGCGAAACGAACGAGCTCATGCCGATGCCGATGGCCAGCAGCAGCGCGCCGGCCACCAGGATGATCCACTGGATGCTGCGGTAAGGCGCCAGCGCGGTGTCCCGCGACTGGAGGATCACCGCCAGCAACCTGGGCTCCTCCGTGTTCAACATAAAAGGCAGGGCCAGGTAGGAGCCGCCGTCCACCGTGATGGTCTGTTGCCGGCCTGCGCTCTGCACCGCCAGGCCCCACTGCTGCGGCGTTTGCCACGGCAGGCGCGACGCTTCGATGGTGGTGCCCAGCACGCGCGGGCCGGCCACCACCACCTCTTCATCAGTGGAGCCGCGCAGTCCGCGCGCGAATGCGTCGTCAATGCGCGCCCCGGCCATGACAAAACCGAAGACCGTGCCCCCCGCCGATGCAGGAACCACGGCGATGTCGTAGGCCGCGTTGCCGGTGACATAGACGCCGGTGGCCGACTGATCGGCCAGGGCCGCCTGCGTCCAACGAGCCGCCTCCGGCAGCGCGGCGGATTCCGCATCGGTGCGCGCCACCACCCGGCCGCCCGGGTCCAGAATCACCAGCACGTCCGCGCGGCTCAGCCGCGGCAGATAGTCGGTGGTCAGGAAGTCGCGAATGGTGGCCGGGTCCGTAGAGGTCAGCAACGCGTTCAACGCCGGAAAAGACGCCACAATCCGGGCGCCCTGCCGCAGGGCTTCCACTCGTTCCTTGCGGCTGGCTTCGATGCGCTGCCGGCCCTGCGCCAGGTTGGCGGTGATGCGCTCGTTCACCAGGCGCTGCGCCTGGTTGTTCAAGACGGCCAGCGTCAGGCCCACGATCAACACCACCACCGCGCCGGTGTAAATCAGGATTCGGCTGCGCAGGGTTTGCCGCGCCATGCTGCGCATTTTACAGGAATTGGGAGAGGAAGTGACCGGTGGCCCGTGGTCCGTGGCCAGTGATCGTGGGCTCTACTCGGTGTGCTCTGTGCCGTAGGGGCGACTTTACGTCGCCCGCGCGGGCGGGATAAGCCCGCCCCTACGGATACGTGTAGAACCCGCGGCCGGATTTGCGGCCCAGCCAGCCGGCGGCCACCATCTTGCGCAGTAGCGGACAGGGTCGGTACTTAGGGTCGCCGAAGCCGGCCAGGAGCACTTCGAGGATGTTCAGGCAGGTGTCAATGCCGATCAGGTCGGCGAGCGCGAGCGGCCCCATGGGGTGGTTCATCCCGAGCTTCATCACTTCGTCCACGGCTTCGGCGGTGGCCACGCCTTCCATCACGCAGTACGCGGCCTCGTTGATCATGGGCATCAACACGCGGTTGGAGACGAAGCCCGGCGCGTCGTTCACCGCTACGGGCGTTTTTTCCAGGCGCTGGCATAGTTCCATCGTCGCGGTGAACGCGGCGTCGCTGGTGGCCAGCCCGCGGATGACTTCCACCAGCTTCATCACCGGCACCGGGTTCATGAAGTGCATGCCCAGGAATTGCTCCGGGCGCTTGGTGGCCGCGGCGAGCTGGGTGATGGAAATGGACGACGTGTTGGTGGCCAGAATGACGCCGGGCTTCAGGTGCGCGTCGGCTTCGGCCAGCACGCGGGTCTTCAGTTCGACTTCCTCGGTGACGGCTTCCACGACGAAGTCGGCGGCGCCCAGCGCGGCCGGGTCGGTGACCGGCTTGATGCGTCCGAGGATGTTGGCGCGCTCGCCCGCGGCAACAATGTTCTTGCTGATTTCGCGGTCGAGGTTCTTGCCGATGGTGGCCAGGGCGCGGTCGAGGAAACGCTGCTCGATGTCGCGGAGAATCACCTCGAAGCCGAACTTGGCGAAGACGTGGGCGATGCCGTTGCCCATGGTCCCCGCGCCCAGCACCCCCACGGTGTGAATTTTCGTCGCGCTCAAGTTTCCTCCAGGCCCTCGGGCACTTCGCCTTCCACGACCTGCCGAACCAACGCCCGCGCATGATCCGCGTGGGCCTGCAAGACCGTCACCCGGACTTCGTCACTCGCTTGCTCCAACCGACAGGGGATCTCGTGCTCACGAAAAACGAAGCGCAGGGCTTCAGCCATCTCCCGGTTTGGCCCCGCCCATACTTCCTCATAGCACCCTTGCGGCCCTGCTTCCGGTTCCGCACTAGGATCGGAAGGGGCCTCCTCCGGAAGAGTTTCCAGGATGCTCATGTTGCTCAACCTCAGGGTTCGTATTGCAGCGCGGATTGCGTCTTCGCCTTCGGGAAGTACGCGGAGCGCGTACCGTTGCGCCTGCAAAGGCGCTCGCGGCACCAGAACATGGCTTACTTGAGGCTGACGATCGAGGATGTGAAAGGGCACAGTTCCTCGTATGAGGTGATTGTGAATGGCCTTCATGTCACCGGGATGGTCGCCTTCCCACAGCACCACGGCGCGATCTTCATCTTCTATCGATTCTGCCGGCACGCCACATTTCGAGCACCACCGGGTGTACGAAGGAAAGCCCTCCATGCAAAGAGGGCAGATCATTTCCGGTCCAGTAGCGCCTGCCAGTTCCGGCCAGCCCTTTCCCGAACTATCTGCAAGAACCGCGGAAACAACCCCGCCCGCTACCTTCTCTGCGCGCCCATAGACTTTCAGTTCCAAAAGGACTCCCCCGGGCTTTGCTTCGACCCAGCCCGAAACCCCAGCCGCATTCAAGGCCGTCTCAAGCTTTCGGCCGGTACCAAGGTCCTCTCCGCGCCATACGGTGACGATGGGCCAGTCAGGGGCGACGCTCTCGTCCGCTTCAGGTTCGAGATTCGCAGCTAACTCCACGTCGCAGCCGCGGCACCAAGTCACACCTTCGCGGTACTCGGCTCTGCACATCGGGCAGAACATGGCGGCGGGTTATTTTGCCACGAATCGAAAAAGGGCGGGGATCGCTCGCTCAAGGGCGCCGGGGCAGGAACCAGACCAGAATCGCGGAAATCCAGCTGAGCGCTTGCAGCATCCCCAAGGCCATGAACAGGCGGGCCACGCTGCCCACCTTGTCCCATCTCCCCGGGCGGGCTTTCCAGAGCAATCCCAGGCCGAGCAGGCCGAAGATAGCCCCGGCGGCGGTGGCAGACTTGTGGGCCCACTCGCGAAACGGACTGGAGAACGCCGGGGCATTCAGCCATATGGAATAACCGGTGGCGATAAGAATGAAATAGGAGGACATTACGCAACCCGCGCCCAAAGACAGGTAGCTCCTCCGCGATTCCTCGGCTGGGCTGGTCGCGAGCTCGGCTGCAGAGTGCTCCGCCGCTGGCACCGGAAGAAACGTGTCCGAATCGCTATCCGCAGCCGACGGCGGATCAACGCTCAGAGGCAATGCTGTGAGCGGAAAGGAGTCTCCCAGGCCGGTGAGCAACTCCCGCGCCTGCGCCGCCTGAGAGCGAAAAACGAAGAGGTCCAGTTTAGGGCGCGGCATGGAGAGGCCGAAGGCCAGATGCTCGGAGGTTATCGCGGGGCGGTATGGTATGGCCGCTTCGCGCAGCGCGGCGATGGCTCGGCTGAATGTGACCGGGTCGCTGCCACGCCAGACCAGCTCGGGAGGATTCTCGGGATGCTCGCCCTCCGGCCATGGCTCGCGCCAGGCGGCCAACTCGACGCCGCAGCCGGGGCAGCGCTCGTACTCCGCTGGGTGCTCCTCGCGGCAGAGCGGGCAACGCAACATCAGTGGCGCGGGCAGGACCACCGGCTCATCTTCGAAGTGCAGCGCCGGTTCCATTTGCGCCAGCGCGGAATGCGCCTGGGGTGCATCGGCCTTGAGGATCCACAACTCAAAGGAAGGTCGCTGACCCACGACAGCGTAGAGCCAGTGGCCGCGCAACGCCTTCAGGTAGCATGGCACGCCCGCCACACGCAGTGTTTCCCGCACCCGTTGCGCGGCTTCGCGATTCTCTGTGCGCCACACCGCCCGCTGCGGCGGAGGAACAGCCGCGTCCGCCGAACCACCGATTAGGTTGGCCTCGCAATCGGGGCAACGCCCCACACCTTCGCGGTATTCGGCTTTGCACAACGGGCAGAACATGAGGGGATTCTACTAGGGAGTAGTAGGACAGGCTATCAGCCTGTCCGGTGCACAATGCAGGGAGCACAGGCTGAAAGCCTGTGGCACGCAAGCCAAGTGCCCTGAGAAGAGAAGACGCACAGGCTGAGAGCCTGCGCCACGCAAGTCGAGTGCCGTGAGAAGCGAGACGGCGCACAGGCTACAAGCCTGCGCTACGGGCGTTCGACGGCGAGGGCCACGGCGTTGCCGCCGCCGAGGCACAGGGCGGCGACGCCGCGTTTGGCGTTGCGCCGCGCCAATTCGTAGAGCAGCGTGACCAGGACGCGCGCGCCGCTCGCGCCAATGGGGTGGCCCAGGGCCACCGCGCCGCCGTTCACGTTGACTTTGTCGGGATTGAGGCGCAGCTCGCGCGTCACGGCCAGGGCTTGCACGGCGAAGGCTTCGTTCAGCTCGTAGAGGTCCACGTCGCGGTCGCGGTCCCAGCCGGTTTTCTTCAGGATTTTCTCGACGGCGGTGACCGGGGCCATCATCACCCATTTGGGCTCGACGCCGCTGACCGCTTGCGCCACGATGCGCGCGATGGGCGGCTTGCCCAGGCGCGACGCGGTGCGCTCGCTGCACACCACCGCGGCGGCCGCGCCGTCGTTGGTGCCGGGGGCGTTGCCGGCGGTGACCGTGCCGTCCTTCTTGAAGGCGGGCTTCAGCCTGGCCAGGGCTTCGAGCGACGAATCGGCGCGCGGCGATTCGTCTTTGCTGATCACCAGCGCGTCGCCCTTTTTCTGCGGCGCCTCGACGGGCACAATCTGCGATTCGAAGAAGCACGACTGCATGGCGCGCACGGCCTTCTGGTGGCTCGCGAGCGCGAACTCGTCCTGCTCCCGGCGCGCAATCTTGTACTTCTCGGCGACCAGCTCGGCGGTCTGGCCCATGTGGTAGTTCTCGTAGGCTTCCCACAGGCCGTCGGTGATCATCGAGTCCAGCGCCTGCGCGTGCCCCAGGCGGTAGCCGGTGCGCGCCTGCGTCAGCAGGTAGGGGCAATTGGACATGGACTCCATGCCGCCGGCAACGACCATTTCCGATTCGCCCAGTTGCACGGCCTGCGCCGCCAGCGCCACGGCCTTCAGCCCCGAGCCGCAGACCTTATTGATGGTCATCGCCGCGACGCTGTGGTGCAGCCCGCCCTTGAGCGCTGCTTGCCGTCCGGGGTTCTGGCCCAGGCCCGCTTGCACCACGTTTCCCAGAATGCACTCGTCCACTTGCGTCGCTTCGATGCCGGCGCGGCGCACCGCTTCGGCGACCACCTTCGCGCCCAGCTCCGTGGCCGCAAAGGGCGCAAGCCCGCCCTGGAACTTGCCAATCGGGGTGCGCACCGCGCTAAGAATCACCGCCTGGTCCATCGCCATTCTCCTTCTGACAAATCCTGCCGCAGGGACACAGAGAACACAGAGGAACAGCTTGTACTTCCTCTTCCACTTCCAGTATAGGAGCCGCGCGTGGCAGGGTCAATTTGCACTTTAGCAGCTTGTTGAAAAACTGCTCTTGACTGTCATGCCGAGCGAAGCGAGGCATCTGCATTTTGCAGAAAAAGCCAGGAAATGCAGATTCCTCGCCGCCTTCGGCGGCTCGGAATGACAACCATCGGGGTTTTTCAACAAGCTGCTAAGGGCAACCACACCCGCGAAGGCGCGAAGGCGCAAAGAACCCAAAGCATTTTGTGTGCTCTCTGACCTCTGTGGCTGTGCCCACTTCAAGTACAATGCGGCCGATGGGCAAATTGCTGGAGATGCCGCGCGGGCCGGACCCCCTGCCGGGGCTGAACCGCGAGCAGCAGGCGGCGGTGCAGCACGGCGCGGGGCCGCTGCTGGTGGTGGCGGGCGCGGGGACGGGCAAGACGCGGGTCATCACCCAGCGTATCCGCTACCTGCTGGAATCCGACCCATCGCTCCCCGGCGAAGCCATCCTCGGGCTGACCTTCACCGACAAAGCCGCGGAAGAAATGAAGGCCCGCGTGGCCGACGCCGCGGGCGACCGCGGCCGCATGGTGTGGCTGAGCACGTTCCACGCCTTCTGCTACCAGCGCATCTTGCAGGAGCAGAACCCGGGGCTGACCGTGCTCGACGAGTACGACCACTGGATCGTGCTGCGGCGCAACCTCTCGCGCCTGGGCCTCTCGCACTTCCGCCGCACGGCCGAGCCGGGCCAGTACCTGCGCGACTTCTGCGAGTTCTTCGCGCGCTGCCAGGACGAGCTGGTGACTCCCGACGACTTCGACGGCTACGTGGGCGACCTGGAAAAGGACCTGGCGGGGGACAGCCGCATGCTCGACGAGGACGCCCGCCGCGAACGCGCCGGCGAAATCGCGCGCATGAAAGAAGTGGCCCGCGCCTACCGCGTGAGCGAAGACGTCCTGCGCGAGGGCAACCTGTGCACCTTCGGGATGCAGCTCTCCGGCGCGGTGCAGGAGTTGCGGCGCAACGACGCGCTGCGTGAGGCGCTCCAGAACACTTACCGCTACATTCTGGTGGACGAATTCCAGGACACCAACATCGCGCAGATTGAGCTGCTCAAGCTGCTCAGCGGGGAGCGCCGCAACCTGGTGGTGGTGGGCGACAACGACCAGGCCATCTACCGCTTCCGCGGCGCGTCTTTCTCCGGCTTCACCATTTTCCTGAAGGACTTCACCGGCGTGACGCCGCGGCCCGACCACCTGGGCAAGCACTTCATGCCGCTGACGCAGAACTACCGCTCGACGCAGCGCATCCTGCGCGTGGCCGGGCAGGTGATCGCGCAGAACGAGAAGCCGCCGTATCTGCCCGACAAGAAATTGCACACGGAGAACGCGCCGGGCGACCGCATCCAGGTGGTGGAGTTTGTCACGCCGGAGGAAGAGGCGCACTGGGTGGCGAATGAGCTGGAGAAGCTGCACGAGAAGGGGCGCCGCTGGGACGAGTTCGGCGTCCTCTACCGGATGCACGCGCACCGCGACCGGCTGGTGGAAGAGCTGACGGCGCGCGAAGTGCCCTTCGTCATCAAGAACCTGAGCATCCTTTCGAACCCGCTGATCCGCGACCTGATCGCCTACCTGCGCGTGGTCGCCTACCCCTGGGACAACGTGGCATGCGCGCGCGTGCTGGCCGCGCCGGCCTGGGGACTCGACCCCGAGCACCTGGTGCGCCTGGCCGCGCGCACCAGCTCGCGCAAGGGCATCTGGCTGTGGGACGCCCTGGTGCAGTCCCCGGCGGAACTGCCCTTCGAGCGCGTGAAACGCAACACCGCCGACCTGGCGGAGATGATCACCACGCTGCGCAAGCTGGAGAAGAAGCGCGACGCGGTGGAGCTGCTCGACGAGCTGACCGGCCGCCTGGGCCTGGTGCTGGTGCGGGAAGACCGCCGCCGGCGCTATCTCGATTGCTTCCGGCAGTTCGTGCGCGAGTGGCAGCAAAAAACCACCACGGAGACGCGCGCGCTGCGCGAGTTCGTCGAATACCTCGGATACTTCGAGGAGGCCGGGGGGCAAATCACGCTGCCAGAGTCGCAACTCGACGACGCCGTGCAGCTGATGACCGCGCACGCGGCCAAGGGCCTGGAGTTCGACCACGTCTTCGTGCTGCGCCTCTCCGACCGCGCGTTTCCCGCGGGGGCGCGGCGCGCCACGCTGGAGTTCCCGGAAAGACTGATGAAGGAAGAGCTGCCGAAGGGCGACTTCCACATCCAGGAGGAGCGCCGGCTGTTCTACGTGGCGCTCACGCGCGCGCGCAAGCGGCTCACCCTGACCACGGTGGTGGGCCGGCGCTCGAAGCAGTCGCCGTTCCTCGACGACTTCATGCAGGAGCCGCTCATCCAGGCCAAGGACATCCAGCGGCTGACGCCCAAGGTAGAGCTGCCGGAGAAAAAGGAACTGCCTGTGGTGACGGCGGCGAAATCGCGCGTGGCGCAGCAGGGGCTGTTCGATCCCATCGAAGCGCCTTCGCGCGTGGATTCGCGCATCGCCGAATGGGCGGTGCGCTACCGCCCGCCGGTGTTTTCGCCGCTGCCGCTGAGCGCTTCTTCGATCGAGAATTACCTGAACTGCCCGCAGAAGTATCTCTTCGACAAGGGCTGGGGCATCCGCGGCGGCGCGCACGCGGCCATGACCTTCGGCGGGGTGATCCACACCACCATCGGCTGGTTCCTGAACCGGGTGAAGGACAAGCAGCAGCCCTCCTGGGACGACCTGGAACAGGCGTATCAACGCGAGTGGCGCTCGCAGGGATTTGAGGACGCCTACCAGGAAGAGGAATACCGCAAGGACGGGCTCGAGCAACTGCGCGCGTTCCATGAAAAGTTCACCGCCGAACCGCCCGAAGTGCTGCACGTGGAGAAACCGTTCGAGCTGGCCATGGAGCGCGAGGTGCGGCTCACGGGGCGCATGGACGCGGTGTACGGGATGGGCGACGGCGAAGTGGAAGTGGTGGACTACAAGACCGGCCGCCCGCAGAGCGAGCGCACCGCCAAAAAGAACCTGCAACTGAGCATCTACGCGCTGGCCGCCAAGGAAGTGCTGGAAGTGGAGCCCGCGCGGCTCACGCTCTACAGCCTGGCCACCAATGAAGCCGTATGGTCCACCCGCGAAGAGAAAGACCTGAACGAGGCCCGCGACAAGGTCGCTGAAACCGCGGAGAACATCCGCGCCGGCCACTTCCCCGCGCAGCCCACCTACAACTGCCGCGGCTGCGACTACCGGCCGATTTGCCCGGCCTTCGAAGGCACGGGCAACTAGTCATGCGGATTCAAAATTCAAGATGTAAAGATTCAAAGTTCAACAAAATCTGAAAACAAAGACACACACAGACGACGCTGAGACGCGGAGTACACAGAGACGCGCAGAGAAGACAATGCACTGAGGCTCTGCGCGGCAGGGTCGGCTGTGGAGCAGTGCGGGGGGATCCCCGGCCCGCCTGAAGGCCGCTGCTCCACGGCGACTTGCCAGGAAGACAGGCGCGAAAGCCGGTGCAAACGAAGCGGGGCGCTGAAACAGGAATCGCAGCGCCCCGCTTGTTTTTCCTGGGCGGGAGGACCCCGGATCGGGGCGCCCGCCGCCGGCAGTTACTTCTTCTTTTTCTTATCGTCCTTCTTGGCTTTCTTAGCCATCGCGCATTCTCTCCTTGGACTAGACTCCCCATGACGCGCCGTTTCCGTCGCAGGAACCGGTCGGTCCACTCTTTTGTACACCAGGCGGACAGGGTGTCAAGGGGTTTCTCGCCCCGGCCGGGCGCCGGGCCGCTCTCGAACTGCAAGGAGCATTTCTCGCATCGGTTCACTTCTTTGCAGTGGCCACGATTAGGTTTCCCTGAGGTTCGCAAACAATTCGTCGCGACCCCCGCTTGTCTCGCCTTTTTTCGGTTTGTCGGGGCGCAGACGCGTCGTGACCGCGACAAGGTCTTCATTGAGAAACACTACGGCTTGGGAATCCCAGGCCCCGGCCCTGAAGCCGGCTTTCTTCAAGTCCGTTTGGCGGTTTGGCTCTTGAGCGAATGTAGCGGAACCCAGCAGCAGGAACACCACGGCGAACGTACGGACAACCGCTCGGTTCTGAGTTTCGCTTAACACGGGCGGGGAGCAAGGAGGTACGAACTGTTCCTTCGTTAAGTTTCACAAAGAAAAGCAGTTACAGTAGGAGTGCAGCCCCGAACCCCGTGGGGAATGGCCGCAGGTGTGGGAAACAGGCAGCACCTGCCAATGCGCTTTTCTATTGACTTAAGCCCACCATTTGTCGGAACTTACAAACAAGCAGACCAAGGGGCGGCGGGGCTGGCCTGGCGCGGCAGGCTTCGCCGGACGATCCTCATGGGGTAGCGGGCCGGGACGCGCAAGCGCTTGCGTTTTCCCCACCGCCATCGCAGGAGAGCCACCGGAAAGAGCGGCTGCGACTTTGCGACTCATCATTCGCCTGATTCAATTCGTTTTGTGGGTGGTGGTGGCCACGTGGCTGGGCCGGAAACTCTTCGGCTGGCTGTTTGAAGCAGGGCGCGTTGCGTCGCAGGATGAAACGGGCGGCTCAGCGCCTGGAGGAGCGAACCGGGGCGCAGCGAGCAGCGCCCCTACGGGCGCGGGCGTTAAGGGCGGCGTGAAGGGGCGCAAGCTGCATCGCGACCCCGTGTGCGGCACGCACGTGCCCGAAAGCGTCTCCGTTGCATTCGAGCATCGGGGCCAAGTGCTGCACTTCTGTTCGGTGGATTGCCGGGACAAGTTCACAGCGTCGGCGCGGGCAACCCAGTCCTCGCGCGCGGGGGCGGCCAGCGCCTGACGCAGACCCTCCCCCGTGGGCAACCGGGGCGGGGAAAGGAGCAACGATGGCTACAGTGGCGAAGACCAGCCCGCAAATCCTGGCGCCGCGGCCCGTGGGCGCGCCGCGCGAGGACCTCAACCCCTATCGCATTTCGCAGTTGCAGTTTGACCTGGCCGCGGAGCAACTGAAGCTCGACGCGGGCCTGCGGCAGGTGTTGCGCGCGCCCAAGCGCGTGCTGGAAGTGAGCGTGCCGACGAAGATGGACAACGGGGCGGTGCGCGTCTTCACCGGCTACCGCGTGCAGCACAACGTCGCGCGCGGGCCGGCCAAGGGCGGCATCCGCTACCATCCGCAGGTGACGCTCGACGAAGTGAAGGCGCTGGCCGCCTGGATGACGTGGAAGACGGCCACCGTCAACATTCCCTACGGCGGCGGCAAGGGCGGGGTGATCTGCGATCCGAAGAAAATGAGCAAGCCGGAACTGGAGCGCATGACGCGCCGGTTCACCAGCGAGATCCTGCCCATCATCGGCCCGGAGAAGGACATCCCCGCGCCCGACGTGTACACCGACTCGCAGACCATGGCCTGGATCATGGATACGTTCTCGATGACCGTGGGCCATTCGTCGCTGGGCGTGGTGACGGGCAAGCCTATTTCGCTGGGCGGCTCGGCCGGACGCAACGAAGCGACCGCGCGCGGTTGCTTATTCGTGACCGAAGAGGCGTGCAAGGTGCGCAAGATGTCGCTGCGCGGGGCCACCGTGGCCATCCAGGGCTTCGGCAACGCCGGGGCCATCGCCGCACAGCTCTTTGCCGAGAAGAAGGCCAAGATCGTCGCCGTCAGCGACACCCGCGGCGGCGTCTACAGCGGGCGCGGCATTGATCCCATCAAGGCCATCCGCTACAAGGAGCGCTCCGGGACGGTGGTGGGCATGCCGGGCACTTCGCGCATTTCCAACGACGATCTGCTCACCATGAAGTGCGACGTCCTCATCCCGGCGGCGCTCGAAAACGTCATCACGCTCGAGAACGCCGACCAGATCAAGGCCAAAATCATCGCCGAGGCCGCTAACGGCCCCACCACTCCGCGCGCCGACGAAATCCTGGCGCGCAAGGGCGTCTTCCTGCTGCCGGACATTCTGGCCAACGCCGGCGGGGTGACGGTGAGCTACTTCGAATGGGCGCAGAACCTGCAGGGCTTCTTCTGGAGCGAGGACCAGGTGAACAACCAGCTCCAGCAGATCATGCAGCGCGCCTTCCACGACGTGTACGAGCAGTCGCGCAAGTACCGCACGCACATGCGCACCGCCGCGTACATTTTGGCAGTCGGGCGCGTCGCCGATGCCACCCTGGTCCGCGGCCTGTTCCCGTAGAAGGTCCGTGAGCTAACCGGAAGGGCCCGGGCCTCTCTCTTCCAGCAAGACCTCGAGTTCCGCGATGGCCTCGAGGTCTTTGGGACGTCCGGCCGCGCGCTTGACCTCGATCAGCCGCTTCAGATTCAGGCAGCGGCACTTCACACCGAAGATCAGCTTGAGCTCGGTGTGGGGCAACAGGTTTTCGTAATTGCCACCGCCGGTTACCTCGCCCAGGAGATCCAGGTTGCCCAGAGCAGTTTCCAGCGTGAAGTTCAATCCGCGCCGGATGGTGTCCGTGTCCCAGTGAAAGGGGAGCCCCGGCGGCGCTCCACGCAGGTAAGGCTGGTGACGGCCGACGGCTTCGGCGAGGCGCTGAATATTCTCCGGAGTTCTGCGGTAAACCACATCCAGGTCCCGAGTGAGGCGCGAAGACCCGTGAGCGGTGGCGGCCGCTCCGCCGACAACAATGAATTCGATTCCGCTGGAAACGAAGAGATCCAGAAGGGCCTTGAAGTCGGTCATTCGAGCACTGTTGGCGCGTCGCGCAGGGCCTCCGCGAACCGCTCCAGCTCCATGAGTTCTTCGAATCGTTCTGTAACGGAAAGCCGGAGGCTCTGCCGCACAAGGGAACGGTCGATGTCCTTCTTATAAGCCTCGATGACCGGGTCCACAGGTAAGTCGGGGTCTCCGGCCACGAACGCCGGCGGCGCATTGACATTCTGAAGGTCCATAGTGTGTCCCTGAGCCGAGTTTAGCACTGAGGCCAGCGACTCGCCAGCCGGCAAGGGCCAGCGGCTGTAGTGTGCTTCGGCGAAAGACGCTATTTCCCGGCCCGCGCCTTCCAGCGTTCACGCTGTTATCCTCAGGCTACTTGTCCTGGCCTGGTGACGCGATTTTCTTGTTGCGTTGGCGGAGAGCTGGGCGTAAATTGCTTGGTGCAGAGGGAAGAGTGAGCGGACACCCGGCTGCTTCCCGCATTCAGCACCCAGAACCCGGCGCCTTCTCCTGCATCAGTGTCCTGCGCGGAGGACACGCTCGTTGAGCAACCATTCCGGGAACCTCAGTCCGTCCACCACGGGCGCGCATGGAGCGGCGCAGCCCATCCTGCTGACCATAGCCGGCTTCGATCCCTGCGGCGGCGCGGGCGTGGCCGCCGACCTGAAGACGTTTGCGGCGCACAACTGCTACGGCGTGGCGGCGGTCACCGCGCTTACGGTGCAGTCCACGCAGGGAGTGAAAAGCGTGAGCGTCACCCCGGCGGGCACGCTGCGCGCGCAGATTGAGACGCTGCTGGAAGACTTGCCCGGTGTGGCCGCCGTGAAGATCGGCATGCTCGGCAGCAAACCCAACGCCGCGGCCGTCGCAGAGGTCATCGAGCGGGTCAAGTTCCCGCACATCGTCCTGGACCCGGTAGCGCGCGCGCAGTCGGGAGGCGCGGAACTGATCGAGCCCTCGGCGCTGAAATTCCTGAGCGACGACCTGATGAAACGGGCCTCGGTGGTGACGCCCAACATCGCCGAAGCCGAGCTGCTCACGGGGATGGAGATCAAAGACGTGGCCGCCATGAAGGCGGCGGCACAGAAGATCTTCGAGCGCAGCGGGCGCGCCGTGCTGGTGAAGGGCGGCCATCTGCCCGACAAAGCGGTTGACGTCTTCTTCGACGGCACGGAGCTGGAGACTTTCGGCGGCGACCGCGTGAAGAGCGAGAACACGCACGGCTCCGGCTGCACGCTGGCCAGCGCCATCACCGCGCAACTGGCGCTGGGCCGCGGTCTGCGCGAAGCGGTGATGCTGGCCAAGGCTTACGTCACCAAAGCCATTGAGCGAGGCTTCGCCATCGGCAAGGGCCCCGGCCCACTCGACCACTTCTACCGCCTGCGCCAGGAGCCGCTCACGCGCGGCACCCACGAAGTTCCCCAGCACGGCATGCACCCCGCCGCCGAGCCGGCCAGCCACTGAATCCGCCGCTGAACAGCGTCTGGTCCCCCCTGGCCCCAGTACCTCTTCAAGAGATTCATGCCTTCATTGCTCTCGATAATTCCGATGCTGCCGACAAGATGATCCGTTCGAATCATGGACCCAGTTCAGCGATTGAGCACGCACCCCACGTTGGGACGGATTCGGACATGGCGAGGCACCAGAGCCGTGGTTGTGGGTGGAACACCGTATGTTGCTCTACAAGGTTCACCGCGGCGGCGTGACAGTTTCCACGATTTGGCACGGGGCGCAAGAAGAGAGAATCCTGGCCAGGAGGCCTGAAGGTGAGTCCCGTTCCGCAATCGTCTGTGACCGGCGTTGGTAGCCGCTCCGGAACAGCCTACTTTGCAGGCCCCTTCGACTTCAAGTCTCGAACGCTAGGCGCCCAGCTATGACCGTGGCGGCGGGGCCGCCCCGGAAGGCGCGGTCGTCGAAGGGGGTGTTGCGGGATTTGGAGGCGGAGTCGGCGGCACGGAAAGTCCAGGCGCGGTCGAACGAGAACAGGGTGAGGTCGGCGGGCTCGCCCGGGGCGATGGCGCGCCTGCCGCGCGCGGGCGACGAAGGGCCGAGGACGTGCGCGGGCCCGGTGGTGAACAACTCAACGGCGCGCAGCAGCGGGACGCGCCCCGCGTGTACCAGCTCCGTGAGCGCCAGGGCCAGCGCCGTTTCGAAGCCGGTGAGGCCGAAGGGGGCGCAGTCGAACTCGACGTCTTTCAGGTGCGCGGCGTGAGGCGCGTGGTCGGTGGCGATGGCATCCACGGTTCCGTCGCGCAGGCCTTCGATCAGCGCTTCGCGGTCGCTGCGCGAAGCCAGCGGCGGGTTCATCTTGTGGTGCGTGTCGTAGGTCACGTCCTCGTCAATCAGCGTGAAGTGGTGCGGCGTGACCTCGCAGGTCACGGGCAATCCCTTCCTTTTCGCCTCGCGCACCAGCTCAAGCGAAGCCCGCGCGGAAAGGTGCGCCACGTGGAAGCGGCAGCCGGTCAGCTCGCAGACCTGGATGCCGCGAGCCACGGCGATGGACTCGGTCTGCGGGGGCATGCCACGCAGTCCAAGCTGGGCGGAGCGCGGGCCTTCGCGCATGACGCACCCGGCGAAGAGCGAGGCGTCTTCGCAATGGTCCATCACGGTGAGGTCGAGCGCGCGACAGTAGTCCATCACCTGGCGCAGCAGTTTGGCGGTGGCGATGGGCTTGCCGTCGTCGCTGACGGCCACGATGCCGGCCTCGCGCATGGCGGCGATTTCGGCGAGCGCTTCGCCCTTCAGTCCGCGCGAGGCGGCGCCGATGGGCCACACCTGCGCGCCCCCGGCTTCGCGCGCGCGCTTCAGGATGGCGCGGGTGACGGTGGCGTGATCGTGCACCGGGTTGGTGTTGGCCATGGGGCAGACGGCCGTGAAGCCGCCGCGAGCCGCGGCGCGCGCCCCGGTTTCGATCGTTTCGCTGATTTCAAAGCCCGGCTCGCGCAGGTGGCAGTGCAGGTCAATGAAGCCGGGGGCGACGCACAGGCCCCGGGCGTCGAGCACTTCGGCGCCGGGCGGAGTCAGGCCCTGGCCGACGCGCGCGATGCGGTCGCCCTCCAGTAACACCTCGAGTGAGGCGTCAGTCTTCGACGCAGGGTCAAGCACCCGGCCATTCTTGATCAGCAGCACTTTCCGACCTCACAGGTTCCGCCTTGTGTCTCTGTGATTCTGCGCGCCTCTGTGTTTCAGTCCATCAAGACACAGAGGCGCGCAGGAGCACAGAGGTCACGGAGAGGCGGTGGCAGCCGCTTCTTCCGTCCTGCCGCCCACGATCATCAGGAAAAGCAGGGCCATGCGCACGGCCAGGCCGTTGGTCACCTGCTCGAGGACGCAGGACTGCGGCCCGTCGGCCACTTCCGGATGAATCTCCATGCCGCGCACCATGGGCCCGGGGTGCAGCACGATGGCGTCGGGCCGGGCGCGGCGCAGCCGCTCCGGCGTGAGCTGGTAGCCGAGCACATACTCGTCCGGGGGCAACGGGGGCTCGTGCAGACGTTCTTGCTGGACGCGCAGCACCAGCACCACGTCCGCGCCTTCGAGCGCGCGCTCGAGGCGCGGCTCGCGCTGCACTCGCGGGACGAGCGATTCCAGTTGCGCCGGAACCCACATCGGCGGGCCGCACAGGGTGAACTGGGCGTCAAACTTCGACAGCAGATGCAGGTTGGAGCGGGCCACGCGGCTGTGCAGGATGTCGCCGACAATCGTGACGCGGAGCCCGTCGAGCCTCCCTTTGCGGTCGCGCCCTCTGCGGTCACGGATGGTGAGCGCGTCGAGCAGGGCCTGCGTCGGGTGCTCGTGCGTGCCGTCGCCCGCGTTGATCACCGGGATGGCCAGCCGACCGGCCACCAGGTGCGGCGCGCCGGAGGAGGAGTGGCGCATCACGATCAGGTCGGGCTTCATGGCGTCGAGCGTGCGCACCGTATCGAGCAGCGATTCGCCTTTGCGCAGGCTGGAGGCCTCGGCCTGGAGGTTCTGCGTATCGGCGCCCAGGCGCGCCGCGGCCGTGCCGAAGCTGATGCGCGTGCGCGTGGAGGGCTCGAAGAACGCCAGGGCCACCGTCTTGCCGCGCAGCGTGGCCAGCTTCTTCAGCGGCTGGGCGTTGAACTGCTGGAAAGGGACGCTCTGGTCGAGGAGAAACTCAATTTGCGCGGCGGTCAGCGACTCGATGCCGAGCAGGTCATGGAAGCCGTGGGACACGGGGCGCTCTTGTCGGACGGTAAAAGGCAAAAGTCAGGGTTGAACGTGGAACCGTCTTTCCTTTCGCACACTAATCTTGCCGTTCCACCAGCATGACGCGCTCCTGCTGGTCAATTTCGTTCAGCCGCACTTCGATGATCTCGCGATCGCTGGTCTGCACGTGGCGGCCGACGAAGGCCGCTTCGATGGGCAGTTCGCGGTGGCCGCGGTCAATCAGCACGCAGAGCTGGACGCGCCTGGGGCGGCCCAGGTCGAAGAGGCCGTTCATGGCGGCGCGAATGGTGCGGCCGGTGAAGAGGACGTCGTCCACCAGCACGAGCACCTTGCCGTCCACGGGAAAAGGGATGTCGCTCGAGTGGACGACGGGCTGGGGGGCGATGGTGGAAAGGTCGTCGCGGTACAGGGTGATGTCCAGCGCGCCGACGGGAACCTCCGCGCCGCCCAGGCTACGCATCACTTTGGCCAGCCGGTCGGCCAGCGGCACACCGCGGCGGCGGATGCCCACCAGGCCTACGTCTTTCGCGCCGCCGGTTTTCTCGGCAATTTCGTGCGCCAGCCGCTGGAGCGTGCGGTCAATCTCCGTGGCCGACATCAGTTGGGACTTTTCGACGACGCGCATCGGCCGAACATCCTAGCACATCGGAGCCGCCCCGCGTCAGCGTCGCGCACTCGGCGCGCTGCGAGTTGGGCGCAGGGCAAAGCGGGAGCAAAGCTCCCGCACTCCAAAGCTTAGTACCGCCGGCAGCCCCGGCCGGCTCAGTTGGCTCGCGGCCTCTGCAACGGCCTTCGGCAGAGCGGTGACGCCGCACTCGGCGCGTTGCGAGTTGGGCGCAAGGCAAAGCGGGAGCAAAGCTCCCGCACTCCAAAGCTTAGTACCGCCGGCTTCCAGCCGGCTCAGTTGGCTCGCGGCCTCTGCAACGGCCTTCGGCAGAGCGGTGACGCTGGACGCGGGGCCGGCCCCGCGCAGGGCAAAGCGGGAGCAAAGCTCCCGCACTCCAAAGGGTCACCGCGGCGCGGCTTCGATGGAGGTAACGGCGAGGGCGCCCGCCACGGGGGTAGACGTGTCCAGCGCTTTGGCGTGGCGCTGCACGCGGGGCGCGGGCGTGCCGTCGGGGTTGGCGACGGCG
>Ga0187892_10005753_pt1 | contig 19145 bp, 14 predicted proteins | sample MA1701073metaG_FD_139345 | JGI IMG/M metagenome (GOLD analysis project Ga0187892, IMG submission 139345) | Bio-ooze microbial communities from a basaltic lava cave in the Kipuka Kanohina Cave System on the Island of Hawaii, USA - MA170107-3 metaG ...
CTTCGACAAGCTCAGGGCGAACGGAGGAGCCCCCGGAATCGGTGAGCATTGCCCGTTCGTGCTGAGCCTGTCGAAGCACGGTTGCGCTTTTTTGCACAGCCTCTAAGGAATTTATCAACAGCTCCCTAAGGTGGCGACAATCAGTATTAAACAGAGTGCACTCAAAAGTTTTACCGAGACGACTGCAAAGTTTGTGCTGGTGTTTACGGGGATCATGCTGGTGTTTGCCGTGGCGATTGCCGTGGGAGTTGTCTACAACCATGCGCGAGTCGCGTTGGCTGAACGTGCGTGGGAATTAGCAAGTCTGCGGGTGCTGCGGTCGAAGGCCGAGTACGCCTGGTGGAACCTTCCGCCTTTACCAAGCTCTCTGCACTGGGGGTTGAGGAACAACGGGTGAATGTCGTGATCGACATTGTTGCTGCAACCGAGCAGTGGAAAGTTGTCGGCGACGGCTATCGGGTGGATGCACGGATCGTAGTGTTTACGAGTGCAGACGTCATTACCGTGCCGACCGGTGCGCTCTTTCGTGAGGGGGATCACTGGGCGGTCTTTGTGGTTCGCGAGCAGCAGGCGCACAAGCGGTTGATTCAGGTCGGGAGACGCAACGGACGCGAATGGCAAGGCTTCCAGACGTTGAAGAGCAATGTCGTTTCCACAGGTGACACAGCGACCATAGGTACCGGCATCAATCCGGGCGAGCGCAGCTTGCAGCAGTTCCACCTCTTTTCTGCTGCTGTCATCTAATCCCTCAAGGACCTCATCGTTCTCACGACCAATAGCTCGCTCTTCGGAATCAGGGTCTGGTGTTTGGCGAAGATCACGCGAGATCTTCCCAAGCCGATGCTGGAGCTGTTCGAGTTGCTGCTGTAATTGCGCGCGAAGATGTTGATAGTCGGCCATGATTTCCGTGTCCTCCTCCTAATTCTCAGCGAAGAATGTGCCATCCCATCTTATGTCAGAGAGAGGTATTGTACTCATTCTGAAAAGAGATATTTCTCGACTTTTCCTATTTCTGAGAAACTTTCCTCTATAACCTTCCTGCTCTTGCGAAACGCTTTGGTTTTCTGCAAGTATTGAGCGGCAGAAATTTTGCTCTCTTAAAAGAGAGAGTACAGATTGAGGAGGGTAAAGGGTATGCCAACGTCATTTCGGAAAATTTTGTGTCCTGTGTACTTTGATGAAACTTCTCCTATTGCGTTGGAATACGCCCGCCATTTTGCCAAAAGAGCAGACGGCATTATCCACCTGTTGCATGTTGTTCCGACCGATGAAATGCATCTGCTACGGAAAGTGTACCGACCAGAGGAAGGGGGTGGAGCAGGCATGGTGTGGGCTGAAAAGGTGGCGCGAGACATGCTTTCCTCTCTTGCCCAAGAGCATTTGTCCGACGTGCCACATGAAATCGTGACGCGTACCGGTAGCGATCCAGTCACAGGAATCCTCGAAGCGGAGAAGGAACTGGGGACCGATCTGGTTGTTATGGCGACTCATGGGCGGACGGGGATTACCCATTTCATTCTTGGCAGTGTGGCCGAGAAAGTGGTCCGCGAGTCACGGACGCCGGTATTTACGACTCGACGGGGGGAAGCCCTGGCCGGAACTCCGCCGTTCCGGAAAATTCTTGTTCCCGTCGACATTGCCGAACAGAGTAATGCCGCGTTGGCCTGTGCTCGACAACTTGCTGAGCAGTTTCGGGGAACGGTCTATCCACTCCACATTGTCCCGAACGATGAGTCCTTGCTTCGGTTGCGGGATGTTTACCATGCACGGGAAGGAGAACACGGTGCAAATCTTGTCGTGGCAGAGAAAAATGCCCGACAACGATTGCAGGAACTTGCGCAGGAGCATCTTAGTGGGGTGTCGTATGAAACGATCCTGCATGTGAGTGGCGATCCGGGGAAGATGATTATCGAAACTGAACGGGATATTGGCGCTGATCTGATGGTGATGGCAACGCATGGGCTCACGGGGATTTTCCACCTCTTGCTCCGCAGTCTGACGGAAAAGATGATTCGCGAGGCGGACTGCCCGGTATTATCTCTACACCAATAAGGAGGAACGGGTATGCAAATCAAAACTCTTCTTGTTCCGTATGACTTCTCGGAATATGCCGAGTATGCCTTAACGTGGGCTGTCGAGTTAGCCAAGCAGTACCAAGCAAAGGTGATCCTCTTCCACGCGGTACCGATATTCTCTCGCACGGGGTACCCAGAAGGGATGTTTCTCCTTGACCTCTCCAAAATCGAAACGGAGGCGGTTGCTGACGCAGAAAAACGCTTGCGAGAAGTAGTCGTTGCCACCGGCCTCACGGGTTCGGTCGAAACAAAGGTCGTGATCGGTGATGCCATGTGGGAAATCTGTCAAGCGGCAGAACGCGAACATGCTGATCTGGTCATTATGGGCTCACATGGGCGCACCGGTCTTGCCCACGTCGTGTTGGGCAGTGTTGCCGAACGTGTCGTGCGCCATGCCGCTTGCCCGGTCCTGGTGGCACGCAAGCCTCAAGAGGCAAAGAAACACTAAAGATGACACCCCCGCAAACCCAACGTGGATGGACTCTGAGTGTGACACTCGTTTCTTCTAACTCAGACCACACAACATCCGGGGCGCACGCTACGAGGGGAGGACAGTTCAACACCTGTACGAATGTCATGGGTTTCGATTTAGTTCCCTACAGCCTGGTCTCACTCACTGACCGTAACTCCTCCTGGTCTGCGACATACTCAGCTAACGGACAGCGTGCGCCGCAGGCATGTTCGCCAGCCACGGCGAGGGCACGACGTAGTGCAGACTCCATCGCGGTAAACCAGCCTGCCTGGGTTGGAAAAATGTTCTCCCGCCCAATTTGCTCAATAATCTGAGTTTGTTCGAGCAAGGCGGTTGTTGGGGGCCGCAGACCCAAGAGAATGAGTGTCTTTCCTGCACTTGCGAGTCGGGCTGCGGTTGCGGCAAGGATACTCGCAGTGGTGACGTCTATGTCTTGTGCCTGGCGGAGACGCAAGATGAGAACGCGAATCTGTGAAGCATTGACAAACGGCTCAAGGACGGTTTCCAGTTCTCCAGCGACCGCGAAAAACAGCGAACCTGAGAGGTTGAGAATCCGAATTGCTGTACAGGAGCGACCAGACTCTCCTGCCTCAAGGTCAATCTCACGAAAGCGCCCCTTCTCGCCAATTGCCATCTCACGAACGGTGAGAAGGCGAGCGCGTTGTAAAAACAAAACGATACTAATCCCCACACCAAGATAAATCGCTTTATCGAGCGGTAACGTCCAGGCCCCAAAAACTGTCGCAAGAAACGCGGCACGATCGCTGAGTGTCCCTTTCAGAATGATCCGGATACTCTCGCGATCAATGAGGTCGTTTGCCAACACCAGCAATAGTCCCGCAAGACTTGCAACTGGGGTGCGGGCAACCACTGGACCTAAGAAAAGGAGAACCGCGATCATCAAGAGACCACAAAAGGCGGCTGCCAGCCGACTTTGCGCACCGGCCTGATAATTCAGCGTTGATCGTGCAAGGCTGCCACTCACCGGATAGCCACTGAAGAAAGCAGCGGCGATATTTGCCAGCCCCTGGCCGGTAAACTCGGCAGTCATCTCAATATGCTGTCTACTCCGAGTGGCGAGCGCCCGAGCCACTGAACTCGATTCCACCAGCGAGAGAACGGCGCAGGCCACAGCAGCAGGCAGGAGCGCTGTCCACTGTTGCAAATGTGGATGCGTAAGAGGGGGAAATCCAGCAGGAATCGGGGCCAAGTCCACCACCAAACGCAATCCCCGCTCATGGAGAGCAAATATTTCGCAGACACTGATGCTGGCGACCATCGCGATAATCGACGCAGGAATCCGCCGGTCGATACGGCGCAAGCCTCCAACGATAATGAGCGTAGCGACAGCAAAGGCAACGGAAAGCAGGTGAGTTTGTGGAAGGCTTGCGACCCACGTCGTAAGTATCGTTACTAAATTCCCACTACTTCCTTTGGTCTCGGTGACATTCGCGAGTTGCCCAGCAGCAATCAGCACCGCCGCACCGGTGATGTAGCCACGCACGACTGGGTGGGAAATGTAATCTGCCATGGCATCAAGCCGTAGCACTCCCGCCAGAAATTGCATGGCTCCGACAAGAAATGCCAGTGTGACGGCGACTTCGACTGGTGGGGTACCATTCTGTGTGAGTTGAGCTGCCACCGCACTCCCGACGAGCAAGCTGAGAGCGTTGGTCGGACCGGTAACAACATGGCGAGAACTGCGAAATAACGCCCCAACAAGAGCCGGAACCGTAGCTGCGTAGAGTCCCATTGCCGGCGGCAAGCCCGCAATCATGGCGTAGGCAACTCCTTGAGGAATGTCCAGAAATGTCACGGTGGCACTGGCGAGAACATCGTGGCGAAGAGAGGACAGTCGGTAAGAGCGGAGGTCAAGGGAGGGAAAGTAGCGGTGCATAATGAGGTCGTTCAATCAGGGAGAAACATCTCCAACAACGCGGGAGTCGGTGGCGAAGCCTCATGTCCTTTCTGGATACCAGAATAGTAGGAGAGGTAAAAGCACGGAGTTGCCTGATAATCCCTTTTCACTTTGGGCTTCGTCACTTCAGCGCAACCTATGAGAGTATTTCCCCCTTTGCCCCTTTTCCCGTTTTTTCCTTGTTTTGTATGTCCGGACCCTTGCCTTCCTTACCCCCATTGATTTATAGATATTGTCAGCCGTGACGGACAGAGCAAGAAGCGCCGCGCGGACTTATCGAACTCGAAGGAGGGAGTCAGTATGTCTATGTATGACCTACATGTTAAGGGCGGAACGGTTGTTGACGGTTCGCGTGCCCCACGCCGGCAAGCCGATGTCTGGATCAAAGACGGGAAGATCGCCCAAGTCGGCGGCCAAGCCCAAGGCAGTGCGAAGCAAACCATCGACGCCGACGGATTGATTGTCGCACCAGGTTTCATTGATCTTCACACGCATTACGATGCCCAAATCCGCTGGGACCCATACTGCACGATCTCTGGGTGGCATGGTGTCACTTCAGTCGTCCTGGGTAACTGTGGTTTCGGTTTTGCTCCAGTCGCACCGGACTTCCGCGAACGGTCGATGCTCACCATGACCCGTACGGAGGCTATTCCGTATGACGCTATGAAAGTTGGGATGAAATGGGACTGGGAGACCATTCCTGAGTATCTCGACTCTCTCGATCGCACCCCCAAAGGCGTGAACTGTATCCAGTACATGCCGACCGCCTCGTTGATGACCTACGTGATGGGTCTTGAAGCCGCCAAGAGTCGCCCGGCGACGGAAGTCGAGCGCAAGCACATGCAGCAGCTTTTGAAAGAAGGCATGGAAGCTGGTTTGTGTGGCTTCTCCATCCAACGCCTCGGGCCGGATTCGACGCAAGCAGACTATGATGGCTCGCCGATGGTGACCGACACCATGTGTGATGAGGACATCCTCAATCTTGCGAAAGTGCTGCGGAAGCGCCGTGACGGATTCATGCAGATTACGCAGGCGACTGGCAATATCAAATCCGACTTGGCTTTCTTGGAAAAACTGGCGGCCACCGCTCAACGCCCCATCCTCCACAACGCGATTGTGCCAGCCCGCAAAGACCCGAAGGTGCACCGCCGCAGCCTGCAATGGTTAGAGCGCGTTCGCGCGAAGGGTCTGCCGATCTATGGTCAGACCGGCACGATCCGCACCGGCTTCGCGTTCACTCTTGAACACTGGAACCTCTACGATGCCAGCCCGGCCTGGCGTGAACTCACCACGGGAACGACAAAAGAGAAACTCGCCAAGATGCAAAACCCGGCTCTGCGCGAAGCGGTCAAGCGTGAAGCCGAAGAAGCCGACCGACGGTTGCAAGTCATTCAGGCTGGCGTGGGCGGCTCAATTCCCAGCCTGCTCGTGCAGAGTGACGGTGGCAAACCTGCGCTCGAAAAATATGTGGGGAAATCGCTTGGTCAGATTGCCCAAGAAGAAGGCAAGACGCCGATTGATGTAATGCTCGACCTGTCGCTTGCGAGCGACCTCAAAGTCGAGTTCCTCGGCCCTAACAAAGGGTTCAACGGGCAGTACATGGCGGAAATGATTAACGACTCCGATTACACGTTCCCTGGGGTGTCTGATGGTGGCGCACACACCAAATTCTTCACCGGTGGCGCGTTCACAACCGACTTCCTCGGTTGGTTGGTACGTGACGAACAGCGGATCACGTTGGAAGAAGCACACTATCGGTTATCCGCTCTACCGGCCAAGGCCGCAGGCTTCGTTGATCGTGGTGTCCTGCGTGAAGGCTGGGCGGCAGATGTCGTTGTGTATGACCTGAATGGATTGGGCATCGAGCCTGACTGGATTGGGGAGATTGTCCACGACTTTCCGGGTGGAGAATGGCGTCGCGTTCAACGTGCCAAGGGCTATCATTCCATCATCGTCAATGGTGAAGTCACCTTCCAAGATGGCAACTGCACCGGCGCGCTTTCTGGGAAATTGCTCCGGCACGGACGGGCGTAACCAACGTTTGCTTTCAGGTTCCCTCTCCCCTTGTGGGAGAGGGACCGGGTGAGGGGAGAAACCCCCATTTTCCAAAACGAGCAGCTGTAGGGGCACGGTCTACCGTGCCCCTCTTTGTTTCAGGAGGTTTTGTTCATGAACATTGACGAAGCAACCAATCTCCTCTGGCAAGCCACACAAAACAACGAATCGCTCGGACCCGCAGTATACAAACAGTTGACGATGAACGACGCCTACCGCGTGCAACTGAACATCCTGGCACGCCGACAAGCCGCAGGAGAAAAACTCGCGGGGTGGAAAATCGGCTTATCCGCTGCCTCTGCGCGACAAGCCTTTGGCTTATCTGCTCCCATTAGCGCCCCGCTGTTTGCCAGCCGTCATTTCGTCAGCGGGAACACATTCAGTTATGCCGCGATTCGCAAGCCGATCATCGAGTCTGAACTGTGTTTCACGATTGGGAAACGGCTTACCGGTCCTGGTGTGACGCGAGCTCAGGTGCTGGCGGCGGTCTCTGCAGTCGCTCCGGCGTTTGAAGTCGTCGATATGCGTGTGAATATGACGGAAGACATGCCGCTGGGAGTTGCTGATGGCATTGCGCAATGGGGATATGTCACTGGAACTGCGGTCGCGCCTTACCCAACGACCCTTGACCTCGGTGCAGTGACCGTTGAAATGAAACGCAATGGAGACGTCTTTGCCAACGTTGTGGGGAAAGACGTGATTGATAACCAGCTTGATTGCATTGCCTGGCTCGCGAATCACTTAGCGACGTGCGGTTTGGCATTGGAGCCAGGACAGCAGATTATGTCTGGATCGTTCACTAAACCCACACCGATCAGCAAAGGCGACCGCTGGGAATCGCACTTCTCGTCGGTTGGTGCTGTGTCGGCGACGTTTGCGTAATAAGGAACCTATCTCTTCATCTCCCTCACCCTAGCCCTCTCCCATCCGGGAGAGGGAATTTTCGGGCGAATGACGAAGACCACACTCTCCGCTCTTCTCTTTCACCAATGACTCTCCGCTGGCTTCGCACCCTTCTCCTGCTTCTTCTCATTGGCCTTATCGCCGCTCCAACGCCCGCCTCTGCGCGGAAGCGCAAACGGGTGCGTACGGTTGCTCCGGTTGTTCAGAAAGAACCCTCACCGCCCCTCACACCCGAAGAGCTACTGTCTCGCTCCCGCTTTGCCGATGCCGACATCGGCTACCTGCTCTTTGATCTGCACGATGGCGGCGTTGTGGAAGCCCACCGGCCAGACGAGCCGCGTGTCCCAGCGTCAACGACCAAAGCGGTCACCATGATTGCCGCCCTGCAAGTGCTCGGAGCAGACCACCGCTTCGCCACCTCGATATTCACTACAGGAGACCTCACCGATAAGACCTTGCAGAGCGACCTCTATCTCCGTGGTGGTGGCGACCCAACACTAACTACAGATGATCTGCGTGAGTTCATCAATGTTCTTCAACAGGCAGGCATCTCCCGTGTTGTGGGCAATTTCTATTTTGATGAAAGTTTCCTCGCACCCACCCCGCAAATCGAAGCTAAACAAGCAGTCATTGCCTCATACAACCCTGGACTTAGCGCTCTATCGGTCAACTACAATCGTATCCAACTGCATTGGCAACAGAAGCGCGGAACACCTGTATTTTCTTCCTCCATCTTTTCCCATGCAAAAGGTGGGACAGTGCCCGTCCTGGCAATTACCACAGGTATGTTGCCCAGCGAATTTAACCGACAGGTAAAATTTCTGCATGAAGAGGCAGAAGTTGACCGCTGGCTGCTCTCGCCCATTCTTCCTCGACAAGGATGGATAGAACTTCCAGTCAGGCACAATGCGGGTCTCCTCACAGCACTGCTTTTTCAGACCCTCTGTCGCAATAAGGGAATTGATCTTCCTCCACCACAACCCAAGCAGACTCCACAAGGAGCTTCTCTCTTGTACACCCACTGGAGTGCACCGCTGCCAGAAATAACAGCGGGTGTCCTCAAACACAGCAACAATCTGTCTGCCGAGTTGATTGGGCAAGTCACCGCACGCAAGCTGACTGGACGGTCGTTACCACTCCGTGAATCCGCCGCAGCGGTGACGGACTGGTACCGGCGGACCCTGCCGAACGCTCCGTGGGACGGGTTTTTCTGTGCTAATCACTCTGGTCTCAGCACTGCAACGCGTATTTCTCCACGACAACTCGCCGCAATCCTCCGCTACGGATGGACCGTGCCAACGGGCCTCACAGCGTTTCCAGACTTACTCACTCCACCGCGGTGGGAGCGAGTCAAAGGCTCTCCAGCACCTGCCGTCAGAGCGAAATCTGGGACGATGAACTATGCCGACGGCTTGGCGGGATATCTCACCGCAACATCTGGACGACAGTTGGGATTTGTCATCCTCATTACTGACTTTGCCAAGCGTATCGGTATGGATGAGACACAGGATGTGAGGATTGAGGCGGGAGACTCGTCCAGTCGTTCGTGGACAAGAGGAGCAAAAGGGCTGGAGCGCGGGCTTGTGACTAGTTGGATCGGGCGGTACTAAGTCCGTAGGGGCGAGGTCACCTCGCCCCTACAAGGGCAATGGCAGGAAGTTAGCGTTCCGCTCATCCTTCGACTTCGCTCCGCTACGCTCAGGACGAGCGGAAAAGAGCCGTTCATGCTGAGCGTAGCCGCGAAGCGGCGAAGTCGAAGCACGCAGGTATGTCCTTAACTTCACGCCATTGCCCTACAAGGGGAGCTCACAGGTCTTTCTGCAACAGGATATTCTGATACCCGTGTGGATTGTCCTCTATCACAGCTAAAACAGAGAACCCGTGCTTGATATAGAACCCTGGCGCTTGAAAGCTATGCGTTGAGAGTACGATCTTTTGGCAATTCCGTCGGCGGGCTTCTTGTTCTACTGCCTGGAGGAGTTTCGTTCCTACCCCCTGTCTGCGCCGTGATTCTTCTATCCAAAACAATTTCACTTCACAGCAACCACCCCAGGTGTGCCCGCAGATTCCGGCAACGATTCGTTCCTGCTTGTCCCTCACGAAAATCGCAAGGCCCTCACCATCGCAAATTCCCGTGGTCTGCGAGTTGAACTCGTAGAGCCGATCGTCCAGATACTGGATTTGTTCGGGAGTGGGGTCAGTCTCGATGACAAACTCAGACATCATCCGCGTCTCCTTTTGCAGTGGTAATGAAGTTTTAGACTGTAAGCATATGCTTAACATGCCGTTTGACAATCCCAAGGTACGCGCTCCATAATCGCCTCCATGTCTGGGGAGCCCTCACAACCAGCAGGAACTGAGACCCGTCGTCTTGCCGCAATCATGTTTACTGACATCGTCGGTTTCAGTCGCCAGATGGGCAGTGACGAAGCCCGTATGCTGCGGTTGCTCGACGTGCATAACCGGATCATCCAACAATCCGTCACCGAGCATCATGGGCACGTCATCAAAACCATCGGGGATGCCTTCCTGGTGGACTTTCCGTCCGTGGTGCATGCCGTCCAGTGCGCGCAGCAGATTCAGAGTCAATTCCGCACCCACAACCACGGCAAGGAAAACGCGGAACAGATTCACGTCCGCCTCGGCATTCACCTGGGTGACATCGTCCAGAAGGACAGCGATGTGTTTGGCGATGGCGTCAACATCGCCTCACGACTCCAGACGCTAGCTGAGCCAGATACGATCTGTATTTCACAGGCCGTGTACAAAGAGGTGGAGAAGAAACTTTCCCTCGGTACGGTGGTTTCTTTGGGGAAACCGAAGCTCAAGAACATTGCTGAGCGGTTTGCCGTGTATGCGCTGCTGCCCGCGCCACCCGCCGGATTACGGCAACGCTGGCAAGTGCAGCGGCTGAAAGTGTCACGGCGGGTACGTCCGGTGCATTGGCTGAGTGTCGCCGGGCTAGTCCTTATTGCTGGCACTCTCCTGACCGTCCATTATCTGCCCTTTCTGCGGTTTTTGCTTTCTCCTCCTCAGCCTTTCGCGCCTAACACCGAGGCGACGCTCCCACCGTTGCCGCTGCCCAACAAGCCGTCCATCGTCGTGTTGCCCTTCGCCAACATGAGTGAAGACCCCAAACAGGACTATTTCAGCGATGGGATCACCGAGGACATTACGACCGATCTCTCACGGCTCTCCAGTCTCTTTGTGATCTCTCGGAACACAGCTTTCTTTTACAAAGGGAAGGCGGTGAAGCTGTCCGACCTCAGCAAAGAGCTGGGGGTGCAGTACGTCTTGGAAGGCAGTGTGCGCCGAGCAGACGGACAAGTACGGGTTACCGTGCAGCTCATAGACGCGACCGACGACCATCACCTCTGGGCTGAACGTTACGACCGTCCCCTCAAAGACATTTTTGCCGTCCAAGATGAGATCGTACAGAAGATCGTAACGACACTCAAACTCCAACTGACGTTGATGGAGCAAGGAATTTTGGTCCGCAAGACGACGGATAACTTGGAGGCGTATGACTTTTATTTGCGCGGCCGAGAGTCTTTCAGGCGTGCATACCAGGAAACGAAAAAAGAGGCGAATGTACAGGCACGGCAGATGTACGAGAAAGCCATTGAGTTAGACTCACAGTATGCCGAGGCTTTCGCGGGGATGGGAATGACCTACTGGATCGAATGGTTCTACCAATGGAACAAAGATCGTACTCAATCTCTGGATCGGTCTCTTGAGTTGGCGCAAAGAGCGGTTGCCCTGAATGACTCCTTATCTTTGCCCCACCGGGTACTGAGTAACGCCTATGTGTGGAAAAGGCAGCATGACCAAGCCATCGTTGAGATAGAGCGAGCCATCGCTCTCGATCCTAATGATGCTGAGAGTTATCTGGCTTTGGGGGGTATTCTGGCCTTTGCCGGGCGGCCAGAGGAGGGGATTAAGTTTTTCGAGAAGGCGATGCGCCTTAATCCCCGGTATCCGCCTTTGTACCTCATGAACTTAGGCTTTGCCTATCGCATGGCGGGACGGTATGAAGAAGCGATTGTACCCCTGAAGAAAGTTCTCACGTTCAATCCTAATTTTGTGCCTGCCCGCGTAAACCTGGCAATTTGCTACGCCGAGTTAGGACGATTGGAAGAGGCTCAGGCTGAGGTGGCGGAGTGCTGTCGGATCAATCCCGGATTCTCGCCAGAGGTGATTAAGCATTGGCTCCCCTACAAAAACCCAGCAGACATAGAGCGCTTTCTGGACGGGTTGCGCAAGGTGGGGCTGAAATAAGCTTTCAGTGATCAGCTATCAGCGGTCAGCTTTCAGTTCCCAGTTCCCGCAGTGCATCTTCTGCTTGTTTGTTTCCCTCCTTTAGATGCCGCCGTCGAGCGGAGCGACACGGAACACTTGTCCCCCAGGGGCTTGAAAGAAGAAGCGGGTCGGGTCAGGGAACTCGACCTCTTTTACCCCAAAAGCGAGGAGTTGAATCTTGAATGCTTCTGGGTCGGCAACTTTGAGTTCCAGCCACAACCCTTTCAAGTAGTCCGCCTCTGAGGGCGCTTCGGCTTCAGGGGTGAAAAAGAGACCGAGAACGAATCCTCCAGTGAACTCGTAGAGGTCAAGATCGTCGCGGGGACTGTCGAGCTGTCGGCAGCCGAGGACTGAACCATAGAACTCACGGGTCCGCGAGCGGAGGTGCTGCGGCACCGTCATTTTGAGATGATTTCCGATTTGTACCATAAAGAGCCTCCTCAGGAGAAGCGTTCAGTTATTAGCCCTCAGCAGTCAGCCAGACAAAAATACCCAGCACTCTTTTTCAATAGAGTTCATCTGCGTTGAAGGAACCGGAGAATCTTCTCATTGATTTCGGTTGGTTTCTCGACCAGGAAGAAGTGTCCGACGCCTTCAACCCGCTCAACCTCAGAACCTGGGCCGAGAAAAGCTGGGATCGCTTTTGCCGTCTCTGCATCAAGCGCAATACAACCGTCAGTCGTTCCATGAATGTAGAGGGTCGGTACGGTGACCGGGTTCCCCCAGGTTGCCGTCTGCTCGGCAACCCCTTCGGGCGTGCCGAAACGAGCCGGGTTGAAGAAGGCTCGATAGTATCCCATCGCGGCCCTAAGATTCGCCGGATTCCGCAGGCATTCCTTCACCCGACTTAAATCGTAGGTCGCGTTGTATCCAGGCGACCAGTCGCCCCACAGCCCGTCAATGAACGCGAGGTCATTTGCCGCAACGATGCCCTCGGAAATCGCCATCTGAAAAAACCAAAAATAGAAAGATCGTTTGAGTTGCGCGTAGCTAAACGCGAGCTGGCCAAAGACGGCAAACGGTGGCACGTTACCGATCACCGCTCGATGCCACCGCTGCGGTTCTGCCCCTAATGCGCCAAATGCAGTTACCGCACCCCAATCATGAGCGATCAGAACTGCATCGGTCCCGCCGCCAAGCGCGACATGCAAGCCATTGGCATCGGCTGCAAGCGTCTTGGTGTCATAGCGTCCGTCAGATGGAATCTCGGTTGGCGCATAGCCGCGCATGAAAGGAGCCACCACTCGATAGCCAGCCTCGGCGAGTTTGGGGAGCAGATAACGATATGTCCACGCCGAATCAGGGAACCCGTGCAGACAAAGGGCCAGCGGTCCCTCACCTTGCTCTAGATAATGAAACCGGATTCCATTTGCTTGTACTGCCCCGGTCTTAAAATCTGTCATAATTCCTCCCTGTGTAACGGTGATTTTGAGGGGGCATTGCTTCGCTTTGCTGGTCAGAAACAAAATCGTTCTATTTCTTGATCCCCCTCACCTTATTCCTCGTCAATAGTGTTCGGCACTCGTTATGCAGATGCAATACCGGGTTCCTTCTCCCCTTGTGGGAGAAGGTCAGGATGAGGGGGCACTTAACCTTAGTCGTTTTGAGAGTATTTGGCACCCTTACCCTAGCCCTCTCCCATCGAGGGAGAGGGAATTTACTTCGGTCAAACCTTCAGGATTTTTCTGACAGAGTATTAGTCTGTTTCTGTCGGTTTTACCACTGGCAGTCGATACACTTCCCGCCCCGGCTTAAGCGGACGCAAGAGCCAGTATGGGCGTCGGGTACCGTCAGGTGAGACACGATCGGCAGGGCGGGTCATGTCCAGCCACTTTTTATAGGCAGCGTACGATTTGTCGCTATCGACGCTGATATCGCCATAACGATCTTGAAGATCAGCCTTTCTTACTCGCACCGCTTGATGCCAGCAGTGCATCCCGGAAATCGGGTCAGGGTGGACCGGAAAGGTCAGGTTTTGGTGGACCCCAGCATCCGTCCACCAGATCCGCTGGCTATCCGCATCAGCACTAGAATAGGCTTCCACCCCTTTCTCGCGGCGCAGGGTCCAGCGTTGCCCCTGGTGCTCCAGGCTGACCGTGGCCATGAGTTGCCGCTGCCCATCATTACTGAGTTTCCAGCGCCCCATGTGGTGACTGCAACCGACGACACCGGGGCGGATGCCTTCGGTGACCCAGGCTTTGACGACGAAGTGACCGATCTCGGTTTCGACCCGCACGAGGTCGCCGGTGTGAACCCCGATTCGCGCCGCATCTGACGTGTGAAGCCATAACGGATTGGTATGAGCGATTTCATCGAGCCATTTAGCATTGGCACTACGTGTGTGAATATGGACGGGCAGGCGAAAGGTCGGGATCAGCACCATCTGCCCAGCTTCCAACTGTTGTGGATGGACATGACTCCGTTGATAAGAAGGAAGGGCACACTCCGGCCAGCCCCACTCTTTGAGTGTCCGTGAGAAAAACTCTAGCCTGCCACTTGGCGTGGGAAACCCGCGCACGATTGTTCCGTCGAGGTCGATCCCGACCAGGCGTCGGCCCTCACTGTCATTATCTAGTGTTGGAAGCGGCACGATGTTCGGCCCTGCCGGTCGTGGCTTGCGCGTAAACACCCGCCCCAGAGTATCGATGTGAATGTCTTCCAACTCCTCGGTGGGAACTGACTGGTCATGAACTGCGCCGATTTTCTTCTGTACTTCAAACGCGCCGTAGCGCCGCATGTAGGCCAGTGGGGTGAGCCCCTCGGCGGTAGCGCGTTCCGGCAAACCAGGGACAGAGTGTTCAAAAATATGGGCGTAATACTCATCAACGGTGAGTTTCTCTCCTGGTCGTTGTTTCGACTCGAAGAATTGCCGAATGCCCATTGTGCCATCCGGGTCGATACGCCACGATAGCTCAATCCAGAACTCGTTTTCTTCCCATACCTCGCCGGGGTTTACCTGACGGGTATCGGTGACTGATTTGCTGAGTCGCTCCTGAGCGGTACGCAACACTGGTTGGCGGAAGCCGAGCCATTGCGCGTCATGGGTTTCGTAGGAGTGGATGTCGTGCCGTTCGCTACTCACTCCCATCGGCAACACATAGTCGGCGAAATAGGCGGTCTCGCTCCACGTCGGAGTCAAGGCGACATGCAGCCCTACCAACTTTTCGTCACTCAATGCCTCGATCCAAGTAAACCCATCGGGATTGGTCCACACCGGGTTGTACACACGGGTGAAGTACACCTCTAGCTTCCCGCGTCCTTCTTTAAGGAAATGGGGGAGGAGAAACGACAACTCGTTCATTGCCAGTGGGTACTCAATTGGCCAGGTAAGTGGGTTCCAGACATGCGGATGCGGCGGCGTGTAGAGCGGGCGAGGAACAAACTTGTTCCAGGCGTTGGGATAGGTGCCTCCTTCGGTGGCAATGGCACCGAGCAGCGCATTGAGCATGAACAGGCTGCGAGAGACTTGCCAACCGCTGAGATTGCCAGCAGTGGCACTGCGCCAGGTGTGGGTTGAGAGTCGCGTTCCCGCTTTGGCAACGAGCGTGGCAATCTCCTCAATCACCGTGGCGTCAACGCCAGATTCGTTGGCAGCGAAGGCAAAGGTGTACTCTTTGTAGAGGTCTTTGAGTGTTGATTCGAAATTTTCAAACGTCGGCGATACATCTGGGCGTTCGACGAGCATGTACTCCTGCCAGTTCCACCAACGATGGACAAACTCACGGTTATAAAGATTGTGTTGAATCAGATGATTGGCAATGGCAAGTAGAATCGCGGCTTCGCTGCCAGGGTAGGGGGAGACCCACTGATCGGCATGCGTAGCACTATTGGACAGTCGCACATCAAAAACAATCAGTTTGGCGCCACGTTCTTTCCCTTCGATGATCCGTTGCGCGTGGGGGTTAAAGTAATGTCCGGCCTCCAAGTGCGAGCTGATGAGCAAGATCACGTCGGCGTTGGCGTGATCCGGACTCGGACGATCCAGTCCCATCCAGTAGTGATACCCAGCCCGGCCACTCGATGAACAGATGTTGGTGTGCGAATTGTGTCCATCAACGCCCCAGGCGGCGAGGACGCGCTCGGTGTAGCCATCCTCACCAGGACGGCCAACATGGTACATGACTTCGTTGTGCCGTCCTTCTTGAATGGCCTTGCGAATTCGACTAGCGATATCGTTCACTGCTTCGTCCCATGACACGCGCGCCCAGTGCCCCTCACCACGTTTGCCGGTGCGTTTCAACGGATAGAGAATACGGTCAGGATCGTAGACTTGATTTAGCGTTGCTGGTCCTTTGGCACAGTTGCGTCCGCGTGAAGCTGGGTGTTCAGGATTTCCCTCAAACTTGCGAACGGTGAGAGTTTCGGGATCGACATACGCCAGCAACCCACAGGCAGACTCGCAGTTGAAGCAAGTGGTTGGCACTAACATCGAGTGCTTTTCCACTCGCCGCGGCCAGGCACGCGAGTCGAGTTCGACCCAGTCGTCCCAGCGCTCTTTCGGCGGAAATGCGGCTAAGGCACTGTGGCTCGGGCCAGGGTAAAAGGTTTCGTCTTTTTTTGTGATGCTCACGCGTGTCTCCTTGGAGGAGAAATCAAAAGGCAAAAGGCAAAGGGCAAAAGTTAAAAATAAAGAGGAATCTCTTGGATCCATCCATTGACAAGGTGTTCTAAGCGAGTGGAACCACTTGCCCGGCCTGCACGTATGCATGCTCATGCGCGAGAAGACCAACGAGCGCACACAGGGCCGCGGTGACTCCGAGCCACGGTGCAGTCAGCCCAATTACAACCAAGACGACGCCAACCCAAAAATAGGTACGAAACTTTCCGCTGGTCATTGCTTGACTCGCCAGGTGCGCATGAGCTGTGGGATGGGCAAGCGTCACTTCCCCGCAGACCATGAGGAGATGGAGAGCGCTTGCTGCTCCAAGCGTCCACGCCAAAGCCCGAACAACCTGAGGTTCCAGCCATACGGCGAACGGCAGGAGAATGGCCGAGCCAAGGAGAAGTGCTTGAACCAGCAAATGTGGAGGCAGCAGCGGACTTTGCCACAGGTCGCGCGCTGTTGCTTGGGCAAAGAGATAGGCAGTGTAAATGGCGGTCAATATACTCAGTGGTAAGCCGATAATTGCCAGTGAGGTCTGCCACCTGCCTTCGAGAGAGATACAGCTTGCAAGAAAATGTAGACCCAATACAAGCGTATAGCCAGCGATGATAAACGCGCCGCGCACAAGCCAACTCCGCCACTGTGGACGTGTAAAGATATAATAGAAGCGCGCCGGGTGTTCGAGGTCAGCAATCAGGATCACACCGGTCAACGCAAGAAATACACCGGCAGTGATAGGCGCAACCCATCGCCACAGCGGGCTTGCTACCTCCAGAACTCTTAAGAGCAGCAAGATGAGGGGAACAAGGTAGGCTCCAGCAGCAATGCCTTTGGTCCATGTGTACAGGCTCAACCGCCAGTCCCACGGAGCACGGTGTGGGACATCGTACGCCAGAACTGCGGCTGCAGAACTGTTTGGGCGTTCCGGATGTCCGGAGGTGACTTGGTGTGAGACGTCACCCTGTTCCCCCCAGAGAAACAACCCACCTGTCGGACGACTGGCTGCGAGTGGGTCCAGCGTGGCCTGGTGGGCTCCACGATAAAAGAGTTTCGGATGGGTTTCTTTCTCCGGGCGACGCACAGAGACCGGCGTGCGCCCAATAATATGTGAAACTTTTGAGGTTGGGTCGTGTAAGTCGCCGATGAGAATCGCTTCGGTCGGGCACACGATCACGCACGCTGGTTCAAGTCCGATATCGATGCGGTGGGCACAAAAGTTACATTTCTCGGCACTGTGATCTTCCGGATTGATAAAGATCGCATCGTAGGGGCAGGCGGCGATACATGCTTTACAACCGATGCAGATGGATTTGTCGAAATCGACAATCCCATCAGGGCGCGTATGCATCGCAGTTGTAGGGCAAGCAGCTGTACAGGGAGCGTCTTCACACTGGTTACAGCGCGTGACCTGAAATGCCCGCCGGACGTGGGGGAAGGTGCCGACATCGACATATTTGACGTAGGTGCGGTTTACCGATAGCGGCACCTGGTTTTCCGATTTGCACGCAGTACTGCAGGCATGACAGCCGATACACTTCGTATGGTCGATGACTTTTGCCCACTTCATTATATTCACTCGTCTCTCGTTCCTTGCTCCTCGCTTTTATCGTTCAACCGGCAACTTTTGGTCATCCCAGTCGATCATTCCCCCCTTTAGGTTGCCGACGTGATCGAAGCCGAGTCCGGTGAGAATCGCTGCCGCAGTGGTGCTCCGTACCCCGGCACGGCAAATCACAATGATGTCTTTGTGTTTGTCCGCTTCCAGTTCGCTAGCGCGGACAGGTAATTCTTTGAGCGGAATCAGCACACTACCGGGAATATGCCCCAATTCGCCGCTAAACTCTTCTGGTTCGCGCACATCAAGCAGGATCGGGCGATGGGCGGTCATGAGTTGGAGCTGTAGTTCCTTGGCACTGATCTGCCGAACCTGATTCAGTTCGGCGAGGGTGGGAAACTTGATCGACTCATCTTCAATCGCTGACTGATTCGGTTGCAAGGATTCTTGAATGCCTTGAGGAAGAGGCAACCCCAGATTGTTCATGAGGTCGATGTAGGCTTGGCGAGTGCGGCCAGAGACACGGGGATTCGTGCGTTTTTCTTCACCGACGGTCGAATGGGTATGGCCGCGATAGTCATGAGCGGGAAAGAGCAGAGTTTGGTCAGGCAGCGAAAAAATCTTGTTGGTGATGGCGTCGTACTGTTCGCCAGCGTCACCACCGGCAAAGTCGCAACGGCCGGTGCCATGAATAAGAATCGTGTCACCTGTAAACACTCGGTCGGTGGTGTAGAGTGCGATGCTATCAGGCGTATGGCCAGGGGTATGAAAGACGGACAAGCGGACATCGCCTACGGAGACCACCTGCCCGTCTTCTACATGCAGGTCAACATGCGGTGCTGGCGCACGACGATGCATGATGACGGGAGCGCCGGTTAAGTCATGCAACTCCCAACTGGCAGTGCGGTGGTCCGCATGTGTGTGTGTATCGATGACGGCGTCAAGCTTGCACCCGTAGTAGGCAAGAACCGCGAGATAGCGCTCGACTTTCTCTCGCACTGGGTCGATCAAAGCGGCCTTGTGGGTGCGTTCGCAGGCGACGAGGTAGGTTTTGCATTTTCCGCGATTGAGTTCACGAAACAGCATGAGTTCTCTCCTTTTCCGATGAGACTAGCCAGTCGAGTCATTCTGAGTAACGCGAAGCATCTCTCCGATCGCCTGATTTACGCATCCTGCGGACCCTGGAACGCCGGGGTGGTCGGAGTTGCCAGTCGAGGAGAAGACTCCTTGCGAGGTTCAGCCTGCGGACGGGTCCAGAGTTTATC
>Ga0187892_10005754_pt1 | contig 19141 bp, 14 predicted proteins | sample MA1701073metaG_FD_139345 | JGI IMG/M metagenome (GOLD analysis project Ga0187892, IMG submission 139345) | Bio-ooze microbial communities from a basaltic lava cave in the Kipuka Kanohina Cave System on the Island of Hawaii, USA - MA170107-3 metaG ...
ATCGACTTCGGCAAGCCGATCCGAGAAATCCTGGCATGAGATCACCACAAAGACACGAAGCGCACAAAGCCCACGAAGGGTTTCGCTTTGTGCTTTTTCGTGGCCTTTGTGCCTTTGTGGTGAACGCTTGAAGATCGCAAAAATCGAAAGCTTGGTCTGCCATGCGCGGATGCGCAACTGGGTCTTCGTCAAGGTCGTCACCGACCAGCCGGGGCTCTACGGGTGGGGCGAGGCGACGCTCGAATGGCACACCCGCGCGGTGCTCGGCGCGATCGATGACGTGGCGCCGCTGGTCGTCGGCCAGGACCCGACGCGGGTAGAGCACCTCTGGCAGATCATGCACCGCCAGCACTTCTGGCACGCCAGCGGCATCGTCCGCGCGACCGCCCTGAGCGGCATCGACCTCGCGCTCTGGGACATCGTGGGCAAAGTTCACGGCGTCCCGTGCCACAAACTCTGGGGCGGACCCGTGCGGGACTACGTCCGCCTTTACTGCCACCTGGGCGGCGGAAAAATGGAGGATTTCTACGAGACGAAGCCCGCCGACGCCGGGCGTTTCGGCGAGCTGGCCGCGCGCGCCGTGGAGGAAGGATTCAGCGCCTTCAAGTGCATGGCCGTGCCGGAGACGATGCCGATCGAGGGCCTCCGGCCGGTCCGCTACGCCGAGGCCTGCGTGAAGGCGATGCGCGACGCCGTCGGCGACTCGGCGGACATCATGGTCGACTGTCACGCGCGGCCGTCCCCGGCGATGGGGATGCGGTTCGCGCGCGCGCTGGAGCCGTTCGGCCTCTACTTCCTCGAGGAAGTCTGCTGGCCGGAACAGCTTGACGGCATGGCGGAGATCCGCCGCGCCGTGGGCACGCCGATCGCGACCGGCGAGCGGCTCGTCGGCGTCCACGCCTTCCGCGACCTGCTCGAGAAACGCGCCGCGAGCGTCCTCCAGCCGGACATCACCCACTGCGGCGGCCTCAGCGAGGCGCGCCGCATCGCCGCGCTCGCCGAGGCCTACCGCGTCGCCCTCGCCCCGCACAATCCTCAAGGGCCGGTGAGTACGGCCGCCTCGCTGGAGCTGGGCTTCGCGACGCCCTCCTACGTGATCTGCGAGTCCGTGCACGGCGACGTCCCCTGGCGCGAGGCCGTCGTGCGGGAAGGTTTCAGCGTCGACCGGAAGACCCGCACCGTGCGTCCGGGAGCCAAGCCCGGCTTGGGCATCGAGATCGACGAAGTTGAAGTTCGCAAGCACCCCTTCCAACCCGAACTCCTTCAAAGGACCTTCTATGCTGATGGCAGCGTCGGCGACTGGTAACGGGCGCTACGCCGCGTCCGAAGCGCTCAACCGCCGCAGCGAGGCGGTGATCGCGGGCGGCGTCGTGTCGCTCAACCGCAAGGTCGAGCCGCGGATCGCCTTCGTGCGCGCGCAGGGGAGCCGACTCTGGGACGCCGACGGGCACGAGTACCTCGACTACCACGCCGCGTTCGCGCCCCACCTTCTCGGTCACAACGACCCCGAAGTGAACGAGGCCGTGATCCGCGCGATGCGGGAGGGGTGGTCGCTCATGGGCAGCGGCACCACCCCCTGGGAGCTTCGCCTGAGCGAGCTCCTCCGCGAAACCGTGCCGTCGCTCGAACGCATCCAGATCACCAATACCGGCAGCGAAGCGACGGCCCACGCCATCCGGCTGAGCCGTGCCTGGACGGGCCGCGAGGACATCGTCCTGACCCTGGGCGGCTACAACGGCTGGCACAACGACGTCGCGCGGACGGTCATGCCTTCCATCCGGGACGTGGGGCCGCGGGTGTCGCCGGGCGAGTATCCCTTTCTGCCGCTCTCGGCCGGGATCCCGGAGGGCGTTCGCCGCCGCGTCCACGTCGTCAACTTCAACGACCTCGAGTCCGTGGAGCACGTCTTCCGGCGCGTCCCGGTCGCCTGCCTCCTCACCGAGCCGGTCCTCCAGAACATCGGCGTCGTCCCGCCGCACCCCGGCTACCTCGCGGGGCTCCGCGAGATCTGCGACCGCTACGGCGTCGTCCTTGTTTTCGACGAGGTGAAGACGGGGTTCCGCACCGCGCTGGGCGGGTACCAGTCGATCGCGGGAGTCCGTCCGGACCTCTCCGTGTTCGGGAAGGCGGTCGCCAACGGGTACCCCCTGGGCGTGATCGGCGGCCGGACGGCCCTCATGGATCTCTTCGACTCGCCCGACCCGGCGCGCCGCGTGCTCGTGGCCGGCACGTACAACGCGCACCCCATGAGCGCCGCGGCCGCGATCGCGACGCTCGAACGGCTGACCCGAGACGGGGGAGAAGTCTATCGCCTGCTCGAAGCTCGGTCGGACCGCCTCCAGACGGGTCTCGAAACGCTCTACCGCGAGCGAGGTTTCCCCGCGGTCGTGAGCCGCATCGGGTCGGCGTTCTGCACGTACTTCTGCGACCGCGTGCCGGCGGATTGGCACGACCTGGCGGCGCGGCACGACTTCGATCGGGACCGCCGGTACCGCTTGGAGCTGATCGCCCGCGGGGTGTACCATTTCCCGCTGCCGACCAAACAGGGGTCCGTCAGCGCCGCGCACACGGACGCCGACATCGACCGGACGCTCGAAGCGACGAGGGAAGCCCTGAAACAGATCTAAGTACGACCCATTGAGTTCATAAAGATGAGTCTCACCACAAAGACACCAAGACCACAAAGAAAAGGCGTCCCAATGGCCTTTCGATGGGAATGCTTTGTGGTCTTTGTGTCTTTGTGGTGCACCAGGTCTTTACGAATTCGTTAGGACCAACTTAGCCTGGGGGATCTCATGCGAACGACGAACTCGACGGGTCATCTTGTCGTTTTGTTGCTTTTGGCGGGATGCGCGGGGCCGTCGCGCGCGTCCCTTTCGGCAGGGGACGGGCTGCGGCCGCCGCCTTTCAGCCTCCCGGAGTTCGCCGGCCGGATCGGCGTCGCGCGCGAGGACATCACGCCCCCTGTCGGGATCTACGCCCGCAATTGGGGGGCGGCCAAGCACGACGTGGCGGAGGGCATCCACAAGCCTTTGACGCTGACGGTGCTGACGCTCCAGGAAGATGAGCGCGGTGCTCCCCTGATCCTGGCCGCGGCGGACCTGGGCTGGTGGCGCACGCGGTCGGACGAGGAGTACGTGCGAGGCCCGCTCCTCGAGGAGCTCAAGCTCGATCCCGCCCGCGTCATGATCAATCTCTCGCACACGCACGCCGGTCCGTCCCTATGCCGCGAGGACCGCGACCGGCCCGGCGGCCACCTGATCGAGCCGTACCTGGCCAAGGTGAGGGACGCGCTCCTCAAGACCGCGCGGGCGGCGCTGGCCGGCGCCGTGACCGCCACGCTGACCTGGGGCCGCGGCCGCTGCGACCTCGCCGTCAACCGCGACCTCAAGGACCCAGACCGCGACCGCTGGGTGACCGGCTTCAACCCCGGGGCGGAGGCGGACGACACCGTGATCGTGGGTCGCGTGACGGACGCCGAGAGCCGCGTCCGTGCGGTACTGGTCAACTACGCCTGCCACCCGACGACGATGGCCTGGGAGAACCGGCTCATTTCGCCCGACTATCCCGGCGCCATGCGCGAGACCGTCGAATCGCGCGTGCCGGGCGCGCTCTGCCTGTACCTTCACGGCTGCTCGGGCGAAGTGTCCGCCCGCGAGACCTACACGAACGCCGAGAATTGCGACCGGCAGGGTCGTCAGCTCGGGTACGCGGCCCTTTCGACCCTCGAGGGAATGCTTCCGCCGCGCACCCGGCTCGAGTACGCGGGCGTCGTGGAGTCCGGCGCCCCGCTGGCCACGTGGAAGCGTGTGGCCGCGACGCCGGCGTCGAAGCTCCGGGCGATCCGGACGGAGGTCGAGCTTCAGCTCCAGTCGCTCCCGTCGGTCTCGCAGATCGAAGCCGACCTTGCGAAGTGCGAGGACCGGGTCATGGCCGAACGCCTCCGCCGCAAGCGGCGCGTCCGCCAGATCGTGGGCGACGGCGATACGACCCGCGCGCCGCTATGGCTCTGGCGCGTCGGCGACGGGTACCTGGTCGGTCAGCCGAACGAGGCGTACAGCCACCTGCAGACCGAGCTTCGCCGCACGACGCCCGGCGGGGCCGTCGTGGCGATGAACCTGGTCAACGGGAGCATCGGGTACCTGCCCCCGGTGGGCCATTACGGCCGAGACCTCTACCAGGTCTGGCAGAGCCCGTTCGACAAGGGAAGCCTCGAGCGAGTGATCGCCGCGGCGCGCCGCGGGATCGCGGACCTCGACCGATGAAGCCGACGTCGGTTCGGTGGCAAATCTGTTCTTCTACTGGGTGCAGTATTACTTCGACGGCGTGCTCAAGACGGGCACCGGAAAGAGCCGGCTCTTCTCCGTGATCCTCATGCTGTCCATGGCGGCGGGCGGGTGGATCTGCGACCGCGCGCAGGCGCGCCTGGGCCGGCGGCGGGGGCGGGCGCTGGTCGCGGCGGCGGGACTCGCCGGGAGCGCGGTCTTCGTGGTCCTGGGCCTGTTGCGCCGTGACCCGGCGTGGGTCGTGACGTGGTTCTCGCTCGCCATGGCTTCCATCGGGGCTTGCGAAGGGCCCTTCTGGACGACGGCGGCCGAGCTCGGCGGGGCCCGCGGCGGCACGGCGGCGGCCATCATGAATACGGGCGGGAACGCCGGAGGCGTCCTCTCCCCGGTGGTGACGCCCCTTCTGAGCAAATACCTGGGCTGGACCGGCGGGATCGCGCTGGCCGCGGTCTTTTCACTCCTGGGGGCGGTCCTGTGGATCTGGATCCGGCCTCCCGAACGGACCCCCCCGCCCTCGGCCTGACGCCGCGATACGAAAGCTCCCGGGACGCTTCGTATCGCGAGGCCTATGGTCCGCGGCGGAGGTGCTAGAATAATGTGAACGCCGTACGGCGGCGGCCGGGAGTCCATGGGACAGGAAATCGTCTACTGTTTCAAGTGCGCCACCCGGCTCGTCTCTTCCGACTTCGAGAAGGGCCGCGCCGTCCGGAAGGGCAACCGCGTCAGCTGCTCCACCTGCCTTCCCGACCTGCCGGAGGCCCTGCCGGCGGAAGACCGCGGGAACGTGCCGGCCGGGGGCGCGGCTTCTGTCTCTTCCCGTGGACTGAGACCCCCTTCCACCACCCGAGTGCGGGCGATGCACGGTCCCACGGCCGCGGAGAGCCACATGGGACCCCTCTTCCTGCTGGCTGCCGCGGTCGTCATCGTGATGATCGCGCTCATCGCGCTGATGGCCGGAGGCGGCCGTACAACTGAAGCGCCGCGGACTTCCCAGCCGCCCCCCGAGAAGGCCCCGGCGCCCCCCCCGCCCTCGCCTCCGCCGGCGCAGCGCGCTCTCGAAGCCCCGTCTCCGAGCCCGCGAGACTTCGCCAAGGAAGTCGCCGCGCTGGACGACCAGGCCCGACCGCTCCGTTCCGCGGAGTCGTTCAAGTCCGCCGCGGACCTCTACGAGGCGGCTCGGGGACGCCGCGACCTCCCCGAGTGGAAGTCGCTGCTGGAGGCCAGGGCCGAAGGGGTGCGCAAGGAGGCCGCCCGGCTGCTGGATTCCCTGAAAGGCCAGGCCGCCGCCGCACGGACCGCCGGACGCGAGGACCAGGTGAAAGCCCTGCGCGACCGCGTCACCGGGTGGGGGCTGCCGGACCTCGCCGACGCGCTGGAGGCTCACCTTGCGAACGTGCCCGAGCCCAAGCGGCCGTCGCCGGCGCTGCCGGCCTACCGGGCCCTCTGGTCCAAGGCCGCGGCGCGGGCCGCGTCGCGCGACTTCGACGCGGCCTCCGAGGACCTCGGACGCGCCGCCAAGGAGGCTGCCGACGAGGACGTTCGCCGCGAGGCATCCGCCGACGCGGAACTCTTCCGCAGGATGGCCGCGGCCGTCGCCGACGCGCAGGGAGCTCTGGCGGTCGCCGCGTCCGGACGGGCGATGACGCTGACGATCCGTGCCGCGGACGGCACCGCCGCATCCGTTTCCGGCCCGGTCGTCCGCGCGGACCGGAACCGCCTCGAGCTGGCGGGGGCCGAGGGCAAGCCGGTCTTCGTCGAGATGGTCGATGTCGCGGCCCGAACGCTCTCCGAGCACTCTCCGTCGGGGCGCGACGTCCTCGTGCTCCTGGCGGCCCTGGAGGGCGACGCGACGGCGACCTTGCCGGAGAAGTACGTCGAGTACGCCAAGGGGGCCCGCGAGAACCTTCCACGCCGACCGCCGCGCGAAGACGAAGCGCGCCGCCTGTTCTACGCGGCCGAAGTCGAGTTTCGCTCCACGGAGACGCTGGCGTCCGCCGTGGAGAAATACCGCAGTCTGCTGCGCGACTTCGAGGACACGCGCGTGGTCGCCGGCGACGCCGCCCTTGTCAAGCGGCGCAGCGAAGCGGGCCGGGAATACACGTTCGCAGCGGACACGCTGAAGGGCGCCGGGACCTTCCGCCTCTCCCCGCTCCCCAAGGTCGAACTCGCCTGGACGTCGGTGGGCGCGAGCGACGCCGCGTCGTCGGTCGGAAACTACGTGGAGATCCAGTTTGCGGCGCTGGCGGACACGCCGTACCGTGCCTGGGCGTACGCGGGAGCGTGCTGTCTGGAGACGTTCGCGTTCTATCTGCAGGCGACCGACCTCACGGTGACCAACCCGCGGAAGACCTCCGAGAAGCTTCCGGCCGGCCCCGGCGAGGCGCACGCCATGACCGTAAAGCCTTCCTTCCCGGGTCTGAGGGCCCTGCACGCGTCGCACGGCGGCCCCCGCGAGCCGCGGCGCTGGGAGTGGGTGGCGCTGCCCCTCCCCAAATTCGCTTCCTCAGGGCTCAAGAAGGTCCGCTTCCTGACCGACTCGGCGGGCTTCTCGGTGGCGGTCGTCACGGTGAGCGCGCTCCGAACGGCGCCGCCCGGCGAGGCGGAGCTCAAGGCCGAAGCGGACCGCCTCCGCGGCTCGGCCGCCGCCGCCGTCGCGGAGGGGCTCGTCGGGTGGTGGAGGTTCGACGAAGGCTCCGGCACGACGGTGGTCGACGCGACCGGGACCCAGGCCGCCGGCAAGATTGTCGGGAGCCCGGTCTGGGAGAAAGGCAGGTTTGGAGGCGGCCTCCTCTTTAACGGGAAGGATACCGAGGTTTCCGTCCCGAGCGCTCCGGCGCTCAAGATCACCGGGGATCTGACGATCGCCTTCTGGATCAGGAAGACCGGCGAGCCGGAGGGGTGGACGCGGTATGTCGGGAAAGGAAGCGAGGCGCGGCGCAACTACGGGGTCTGGGATGGGGCAGGGACCGACACTCGAATCCTCTTCCAGCAGTGGAACGACAGCAAGGAGAAGGTGGTTGATTTCTACAGCAAGACGGGGCTCGAGGTGGGTCCCTGGTATCACCTGGCATGCGTCGTCCGGGGAAACGACGCGGAGATCTACATCAACGGAGTCCTGGACAGCACCGGACGCCGCTCGGGGTCGCCCGCCACGAGCGACGACCCGTTGACCATCGGCCACGGCCTGGGCAGCGATCACACGTACGCTTCCGCTCTCCTGGACGAGGTCCGCATCTACAACCGCGGGCTTCGCGAGGTGGAAATTCGCGCCTTGATGAAAGGGGCCGCGGAGCCGGCCGGCCGACCGTCGGCCGACCTCCGTCCCTGGCGCCCGCTTTTCGACGGCAAGACCCTGGATTTTCTCAACAGCCAGGACAAGAACGACTGGAGGGTGGAGAACGGGGCGGTGACGCACGTGGCCGGCCGTACCGGGGCCGCGCAAAGCGTGGAAGTGTTCGGCGACGCCGAGTTCCGCGTCCGCTTCGAAGCCAAGGACTGCAACCTGTTCCGGTTCACGGTGCGGCAAGGCGCCGAGGGGAGCATTTCGATGACGCTGGACGGGGCGGCCGTCGCCGCGCTGGGCGGCGGGGTGCACGAGATCCTTCTTGCGTGTCGCGGCGAGTCGGTCACCGCCACGATCGACGGCCGGCCGGCGACGCTCGAAACCATCGGCAAGCCGCTGCCGCGGGGACACCTTCAGTTCAACGCCCCCGACGGGACGGTGCGAATCCTTTCGATCGACACCCGCGAGGTCCGGTAGTCGCTCCATCACAGGAGCTCCCCCGGACCACTCTATTCCTATGTCCGGAAAGGAGTACTTAGATGGCGATTAGATGCGAAGCGTGCGGAAACGACTACGACAAGTCGTTCCAAGTGGTCCTGTCGGGGGTCGCCCATACGTTCGACAGCTTCGAATGCGCGATCCACGTGCTGGCGCCGAAGTGCGGGCACTGCGGCCTCAAGATCGTGGGGCACGGCGTGGAGTCCGGCGGTACGATCTTCTGCTGCGCCAACTGCGCGAAGTCCCAAGGAGTACAAGGCGTGCGGGACCGCGTGGCCTAACAAAACAAACCGTTTGTTTTGTTAGGTTTCCTAGGCCGCGAGGCGGCGTTTGGACAGGCGCAGCTCCGGCTGGCGGGGTTCCGGCTCCGTCGGGATCGGCTTCGGATCAGCCGGCGGCGGCTCCTCGGGGCTCGGGTTCACCGGCTCTGGGTGAAGCGGTCCCGGGTCCGAGGGGGTGGGGCGTCCGGGCCGAGGTCCGGGCGGGGGCCAGTGCGCCGACGTCTTGAAAGCCATAGGGAGTGCTCCTGTCGGTTTCTGTTCGATCATCCCCATGGATCCCCGAACGGACCTCGCGTTATGGCCTTCGCGCCGGCGGCCAACGACGTTACGATAGTGACCGCGATCTGGCCGCTTTGCGCGCCGACCGGGAGCGCTCCTCCGCGGAGCGCGACCGGGCCGCCTGGCGCCCCTGGCGGGACATCGCCGCCGTCGAAACGGTCCCTCGCGGCAGGCCTTCGACCGCTTTGATCCCCGCGCGGGCGCGCGAAGCGCGAGACCGCGTGCTTTTTCTCCTGGCCATAGCTTGTCCTTTCACCGTTGGAGCGGCTAGTCCTTGCTTTTCTTGGCCGGCACCTTGACTCCGGCGCGGCGGGCCTTGGACAGACCGATGGCGATCGCCTGCTTCGGACCCGTGGCGCCGTGCTTCCCACGGCGGACATGATGGATCTCTTCGCGGACGTACTCGCCCGCGCGGCTGCTCGACGACCTTCTCTTGGAGGGCATGGGGTTCTCCTCAACAAAAGGTGACGCGAACCTTGCCGGCTTGAGACAAGAATGGGGCTCTATCCTGCCGATCCGTGGCCCGGCGCTTTTGTGACGGGCGAGGGTGGGCTCGGGAAAAGAATCGGACCGCTCAGGGACGCGCGGGCAGCCCCAGGAGCTGGGCGAGCCGCTCGAGGAGGACCTCTTCCTTGATCGGCTTGAGGAGCACGTACCGGGCGCCGCACTGAAGCGCGCTGTCGAACGCGGCTTGACTCGTATTCTCCGACATCACGATGAACGGCCTTTTCGTTTCCGCCCGTATCCGTTCACAGACCGTCAGCGCTTCGCCGCCCTCGAACGAGATGTCGAGGATGATGGCGTCGACGCAGGCGGCGACGACCGACGCTTCGGACGGTCCCCAGGCGCTTCCTTGAACGACGGAATAGCCCTCGTTCCGCAGGCTGAGCGCGAGCGCTTCCCGGAAGGAGACCAGCTCGCTGATGACCAGGACGGTGCGGCCTTTCGTCGCAGGGTTGAGGCCGCGCGCCGCCGTGACCCTTTCCCTCGGGCGAAGCGACGTTTCCGACTCCTTGCTCTCTCCGAGGATGACCACCCCCCGCTCGGCCAGCTCGTACAGCGTCCGGAGCACGGCGAACTTGGGATAGAGCGAATTCTGGATGATCTGGTCGACGGATCGCTTGCCGTCGACGAGCGTGAGGATCTCGACCGCCGCGTTTCGGTCGATCCCCGGGTCGTCGAGAGCAACCGCCGCGTCCGTCTTCTTGGGGACCAGATCGTCGACCGGAATGAGCGTGCGGATCCTGGCCATTTCGTCCGAGCGGCGGGCCGCTTCGATCATGATGGACATGACGTTGGTGTCGAGGAGCACCGGTGCCAGCGGGCCCGCTCCCTCGGGGACGGCGTCGCTTGTGCCCTCCATGAAATAGAATTTCCCCTCGGTCCAGGAGAAGATCTCATAGATCTCCTCGGCGGCTTGGTCGCGAAGGGCCTGTTCCAAGGCTTCTTTGGAAAGGACCCCGCGCTCCGCGGCCAGGTCGCCCAGGCGCGTAGTCTTGCCGCGCTGCTCCGCGAGCAGGTCTTTGAGCTGGTCGGCCGTGATCCCGCCGCTTCGCACGAGGATCTGGCCCAGCGGGTTGGTCCGGCGGACGCCGCTTACCAGGCGGATCCCGCCGGAGCAAAACTGGATCGTCTTCTTCTGGTCTCCGTTGGACAGGGTCAGGAATCCCCGGGGCCGGTTCGTCGAGAGCAGTTGAAGAAGGTCGGCCAGGCTGACGAGGCCTAAATCACCGCCGAACGATCTCATGCTCGGGGGCCAAGCCCCACTTGGGGACTCATTGAAAGCTATTATGACCCTAAACCGGGCGCGCCGCGACCATAACGGCGGGCGCCGGTCCGGGCTCAACAGGGTAGCGAGGGCTGGACCCAACTTTCGGCCCGATGCCGAGGGCTGAGGGAAACCTCAACTCTCCGGACTCGGGCTGGGACTGGGTTCTGGCTCTCGCGGTATTCTCATGCCCGAAACGCCGAACCCCGGAATCCCGCTGGAAGACCCGCGGCACATCGGCCCGAGTCTGGCGCCGCCCAAGCCGGCCAGGACTCCCGTCCGGAAGCCCCGAGCTCGCCGCGAAACAAAACAGCGACGCTGATTTGCTACACCGAACGGGCGACGGCTTCAAGAAAGCTCGCGATCTCCAGCGGTTTGGACATGCATACGACCCCGCCCAGCGCGGCCGCCCGTTGAAGCATCTCTTCGGACAGGTTGCCGGAGATCAAGAACGCCGGGGTCGAATCTCCGCGGGCGCGGGCGGCTTCGACCACCTCCAGGCCGGACTGGTAGGGCATTTCGACGTCTAGAATCGCCAGCGCGAACCCGCCGCGCGCCAGCGCCTGGGCGGCGGCGCGGCCGTCCTCGCAGGTCTGGACGGAGTAGCCCCCCTGCTCCAAGGCTTGCCGGAGCAGCTTCCGGATCGCCGCGTCGTCGTCGCCCACGAGCACGCGATGTGCGGACTTTGACCCGACCATTTCCTTTCCCTGCACGGGTGAGCGGGCGCTTGCCGCAAAAGACGTGCCCTCTCCCCGGTCGCAATCGCTATTCTACGCGAGCGCCCCTGCGAATTTCCTTTTTTCATCCGACGGCGACCGAGGCCGGAGCTCCCTTCCCCTCCGGGTTCCGTAATTCTTGACCGGGAAGCAGGGTCGGGGGACAGTAGGGGCGAACCGCGAGGAGGCCGCACCATGACGAGCCGATGCATTGCCCTGACCGCCGCGCTCCTTCTCACCGAATCCGACCCCGCCACCGGTCTGGGAGGGCAGGACCGGGACCTGCCAGCGTTCCTCGGGCCGCTTCGCCCCGTGAAAGCCCCTGAAGACAATCCGACGACGACCGCCAAAGTGGAACTCGGGCGGATGCTCTTCTGGGACCCGCGGCTTTCCGGGAACGGCGCGATTTCCTGCGCGTCCTGTCACAACCCGGCGCTCGGCTGGGCGGACGGTCTGCCCAAAAGTGCCGGTTTCAATCACCAGGTGCTGGGACGGTCCGCCCCCACGGTCCTCAACGCGGCGTACTACCAATCCCAATTTTGGGACGGCCGCGCCCCGACGCTCGAAGAGCAGGCCAAAGGGCCCATCCAGAGTCCAAAGGAGATGAACGCGAACCCGGAGAAGGTCGTGGCGATCGTGAACGGAATCGCGGGGTACCGGAAGCGCTTTCAGGAGGTCTTCGGCAGTCCCGCCACCTTCGACACGATCGCCAAGGCGATCGCCGCGTTCGAGCGAACAGTCGTCGATCTCGACTCGCCGTTCGACCGCTATGCCCGCGGCGACGATGCCGCGATCGGCGAAGCGGCGCGCCGCGGGCTGGAGGTCTTTACGGGAAAGGCGCGCTGCGCGACCTGCCATTCGGGGCCGAACCTCTCCGACAGCCGGTTCCACAACATCGGCTTGAGCGACGGCGACCCGGGGCGCATGAAGGTGAGCGGGAAAGAGGAGGATCTGGGAGCCTTCCGCACCCCCACGCTCCGGAACATCGCCCTGACCGCTCCTTACATGCACGACGGGTCGATGCGAACGCTCCGGGAAACGATCGATCACTACGAGCGCGTGCCCGGCGACAAGCCGCGGCCGAAGGCGCTGTCGGTCTTCATGCAGCCCATCAAGCTCACGGACGCGGAGAAGGCGGACGTCGAGGCCTTCCTGCGGACGCTCACGGGAGACAAGCGGCCCGCCGGGATCGACGTGGTGCCCGAACTGCCGCAGTAGCGGAATTCCTGTAACCGTTGCCGGCAAGCCCGGTTAGGGTGAGGGGATTGGGTGTAGCTCCAATTCGTGCATAGGCACGCGAGCGTTTGGAACGAAAGGGGATCGGGAGATGGCTGGAGATTGGGAGATCAAGACCATCTCCCCATCTCCAGACATCTCCCTATCTCCTTTCACTTCGGCTCAATTGAACCCACGATTCGGCGCTACACCCGAGGGGGTTCCCCTGCCATGATATACTTGCGCGGAACGGCATGACTTTACCTCCTGGGTCCGGAAGCGAGCCCGGACTCCCGCGGCGGCCGGGGGAGACGGCGGCGCCCAGCGACCCCAACGTTCCTCTTTCCCCGAGGCCCCTCACCCCCTGGGATGAAACCGTCAAGTACAGCCCGTCACCGCCCCCGCGTTCCCCCTCCGAGCCGGCCGTCCCGGAGGAGGCCGCGCAGGCGCCCCCCGCGGCGCGGATCGGAAAGTTCATCCGTACGCGAAAACTGGGTGCCGGCGGCATGGGCGAAGTCTGGAAGGCCTACGACACCGCGCTCGCCCGCTGGGTGGCGCTCAAGTTCTTGAAGGGCGGGGACGAGGAGGAAATCGCCCGGTTCCGCCGCGAGGCCCAGACGGCCGGCCGCCTCCACCATCCCAACATCGCCGCGATCTACGAGGTCAGCGAGGACCAGGGCCGGCACTACATCGCGATGCAGTACGTCGAAGGCCAAACCTTGCGGACGTTTCAGGTCGACGACCGGTGCGTTTTCGTGAAGCTCCTGGCCGACGTCGCGCGCGCCGTCCACTACGCCCACGAGCAGGGCGTGGTCCACCGGGACCTCAAGCCCGAGAACCTGATGGTCGCTACGCGCGCGGGAGTGCACCACGTCTACGTGATGGACTTCGGCCTGGCCCGCGTGACGGAAGGGGCGTCGAACCTCACGGTCTCCGGGTTCGTCGTCGGGACGCCCGCCTACATGCCCCCCGAGCAGGCGAAGGGCGAACGGGTGGATGCGCGGGCGGACGTCTATTCGCTGGGCGCGACCCTGTACGAGCTCATCACCCGCGTGCGGGCCTTCGACGGGCCCAACGTCTACGAGCTGCTCAAGCGCGTGCAGGAAACCGATCCGCGGCCGCCGCGGAAGATCGACCCGAAAATCCACGCGGATCTCGAAACGATCGTCCTCAAATGCCTGGCGAAGGAGCCGGGGACGCGCTACGCATCCGCGCTGGAGCTGGCCGAGGATCTGTCGGCCTTCGGCGCGGGCGAAGCCATCCGGGCGAGGCCCGAGGGGATTTCTCGTAAACTGGCGCGCCGCGTGCGTCGAAACCCGGTCGTGACGCTGGCCGTCGCGGCCGTCCTAGTCGCGGGCGCGATCGTGTGGACGCTGGCCTCGGGCGCTTCCCGGGACCGCCGCGTGACCGACCTCGTCCAGCGGATCGATGCGAAGCTTCGGGCGGCGGAATGGAACGAGGCGCAGGTCCGTGACGTGGAAGCCGTGGTCCGGGACCTGGAGGCGATTGCGCCGGCCGACGCGGGCGCGGCGCGGGACCGGCTCAAGGGGGTGCTGGCCGCTGCGGTCCGGGAATCGGTGGGCTCCGGGGAGCTGGCGCGGGCGCGGGCGATGCTCGACCTCCTGGAGCCGAGGGACGCGGCCGGCGCCGCCCGGCTCCGCGAGGACCTGCGCAGGCGCGAGTCGATCTGGTCGACGGTTTTCAAGCTGGAGCCGCCGTTCGCGGGGCTGGACGCGGCCTTCGACAAGGGCCGGGTCCGGGTCGAAGGGGACGTGCTCCGGCGGGAAGGCGAGACGGCAGAGGCCGTACCGCTGAGGAAGCCTTGCCAGGGGGACGTCGAGATCAAGGCCGAGTTCGACGTTTCCTGGCGCGCGGGGTCGACGGCGGGCCTGGTTTTGAACGCGGCGAAGGACGGCGGCGGCTATCACTTCGTCCTGCTGGGTCCGGGAGGGCCGACGCCGACCTTCGAGGCGGTGCACGGGGCGAAGGGCGCGCTGCGCCTTCAGATCCGCCGCCGCGACACGGTGCTGAAGGAACAGGGCGTCGCGGCCTCGAAGGTATTCGGGGACCGGCCGCGCGAGGCGACCCTGCGGCTCGTGGCCCGGCGGGAGCAAGACCGCCTGATCTTCCACGTGAACGACCTGCCGGCCCTGGAACACCGCGACCCGTTCGCGGTGGGCGCGGCGGGCCGGGGCGGGTACGCGGTGCACTGGCCGGCAGGAGCGGGGATCCGGCGGCTGCAGGCGAACCGGCGCGACCTTCCGGAGATTCCCGGTCCGCTCCAGCTCGGGGACGAGCTCTTCGTCCAGGGAGCGCACGAGCAGGCGCTGGAACGCTACCGCGAGGCCGCGCTGGGCGCGCGCTCCGCGGAAGTGCGGCGGGAGGCCCGGTACAAGGAGGCGCTATGCCACCTGGCGTGCAACCGGGAAGACGCGGCGGTGCCGATCTTTGAGGAGGTCGGGGCGCAATTCCTGGGGATCGAGCGGGGCGGGGAAACGACGTGGACGTTCCTGGCGGACTGCCAGGTCATGCTCCACCACTTCCGGCGCAAAGACGGTCTCGACCGCGCGAGGGCAATCCTCGAGAAACTGGCCGAGTACAAGTACGGCTTCGCGCAGATCGCGATTCTCATTCCTCAGGACGTCCAGCGGTCGCTTCTGGACGCCAGCGTGGCGGGAGGCATCGCGGGGAACCTCCACCTCCGTCCCGAGGATCTCGTGGCGCGTCTCGAGTTCGGGGTCATGGCCTCGGGGATTCTCGAGGGGCCGGCGTGGCAGAGGGGTTACAAGCGCCACGCCCTGTTGCGCGCGTACTGGTCGGCCGGCCGGGAAACCGACGCGATCCAGGTGGCCGAGAAGGTCATGGGAACCTACGAGCCTGCGCAGATCGGGGACTTCCTCGAGGACTACTGCTGGATCCATCGCCTTCGGGGCGACTTCAAGACGGCCCTGGAGGCGATCAACCGCGGGGTGGCCGCCGATCCGGGGCACCTCGTGGAACGGGCTCGGATTCACGCGGCGATGGGCGACTGGGACCAGGCGCAGTGCGACCTGGACGAGTTCTTTTCCAGGCCTTCGAAGTACTTCCACCACTCCGCGGCTTCCCTGCTCCAGGGGTTCTTCCTGGAGCGCCGGGGCGAGCCGAGGGAGAAGGTCGAAGCCGTCTGGCGGAAGGGGCTGGCGAAGAACTGGCGTCCGTCAGTCCCGGTGCCTCCGAACGAGGAGGACTACGAGCCGGGCGGGCACCTGGGCGGCACGCCGCTCCTGCACCACTGGATCATGGCGTCCCTTACCCAGGACATGACGGACGCCGAGGGGACGCAGCTCCTCGCGTGGCTCGTCAAGTTCGCGGAGAAGGACAGCCCCGTCTTCAACCGCCTGATGCGGCCGTCCATCCTGCGGGCGGCGTTCGCCACGCCGCGCGGTCGCGAGGTCGCGCGCCGGCTGGCGCTGCGCACCGTTCCCTGGGCCGACTTCGCCCGGCATCCGATCTATCTGGGCTGGGTGTCGTTCGCGCACGAAATCTGTTTCGCTGCCGGGCCGCTGTCGGCCGACCAGGACGAGGTCCTGTGGCAGCTCGCCCAGGAGGTCCACACGGCGTACGTCTCTGGCCGGCTTACCGAGAAGTACATGCTTCCGTTCGGGATGATCGTGCAGGGGATTCCGAACACGTCCGGCATGGGGTGGAAGGAGATGTCGTCGTTGCTGGAATCGGCGCCGCGGCTTCGGGGTCCGATCGCGTACGTCTTCGGAATGCGGTACGTCAAGAAAGGGGATCTCGCGAACGCGGCCGTCTTCTTCGAAACCGCCGTGAAGGATGCCGACCGCGATCCGGCGGACCCGCGTCTCAAGAAGCTCGCCCACGCCGAGCTCGACCGGCTCAAGCCCCGCTGAGACTTTCGCTGGACCCCGGGCCCGGACGCTATTACTGTTGGGGACTGAGGAGGCGAACATGCCGACGAATCCGTCGACCGCCGGGATGAAGGAATGTCCTTCCTGCGGCAGTCAGATTGCCGGGGAAGCGGCGCGGTGCGAGTTCTGCAAGTCCTCCCTGGGTCAGTGTCAAGGGTGCCATCGGTGGATCGTCGAAGGCACGAGATGCTTCGACTGCGGAAAGACGACTCGGGTCCGCGTGAAAACCGCGACCAAGGCGGCGACGGCCGCCCCCGCGGCCTATACCTTCGAGGGGAACGCCCTCGGGATCCTGGCCCCGCTGGCGGCGAGGTTCTTCCTGACGGCGGGCGGCTTGGCCGCCACGGCGCTGACGCTCGCCGCCGCCGGGGTCGGACCCGTCCGGTCGTTCGCGGAAGCGTACGTCACGCTTCCGCGCGTCGAGTGGCCCTACTTGGCGGCCGCTTCGGCGGTCCTCTTCCTGCTGGCGGGAGTGGCGGATGGTCTGCTCCGGCGGGCGCGGGCGAAAGGCACGGCCGTCGGAGGGCACCGGTTGGAGATCGAGTCGGGGGTGGGGAGTTGGATTGCCACGGGGATCATCGCGATCCTGGTCCTGCCGCTCACCGCCGGGCTGGGCTTGCCGTGGATCTACTCGCGCACGGTTCGGGCGTTCTACCGCCGCTGCCTGCGGTCGAAGAAGAACTTCGACTTTCGGGGCACCGGGGAGGAAGTCCTGGGTCGGTTCCTTCTCACCGTGCTCCTGCTCCCGCTGGCCGTCGCGACGGGCGGATTCCTGTTCGCCCTCATCTCGTGGACGTGGCTCAAATGGGAGCAGTCCAACCTGATCGTCCCGGACCGGAACGGACAGATGCAGCGCGCCCGTTTCGTGGGCACGTTCGGCGGGTATTTCGGCCGGTTCGCCCTGGGGTGGGCCCTCACGCTCCTGACGGGGGGCCTCTACCGTCCCTGGGCCAAGGCGTCGGAGTGGCGCTGGGCCGCCTCCCAGACCCACGTCCCCGCCTAACTAAACTAACAAAACAAACGGTTTGTTTTGTTAGTTCGGCGCTACTTGGAGGCGAGGCGGCGGGCGATGAACTGGCGGAGGAGGGGGATCTTCGTCTTGGCCAGCAGGTCGGCCGCCTCCTCGGGCTTGGCGCCCACGAGCGGCTCGATGCCGTACCAGATCATGAGCGGCAGGTAGGCGTCCTCGGCATCCTCGGCCCGGCCGATCAGCCCTTCGGCCACCGCCCGGCGCTCCGCGGGCGGCAGGCGTTGAAGGCCCGACGCGAACGCCAGCCGCACGACCGGCGACGTCTCCTCTCGCGCCCGAGCCGCCCACGGAAGCTGCGGCCCGTCCGGCCGTTCCAGCGCGAGCTGAACCGCCCACGCGCGCACGTGCTCCTGACCGCTGTCCCAACACCGGTCCAGGTCGGCGCGCGTCAGCCCCGACGTCGCGTGGAGCGTCCACAGCGCGCGAAGTTTGCGCGTCGCGTCGCCGTTCTCGACCAGGATCGCCCGGAGGGCCGGGGCGACGTCGGCCCGGATCGTGCCCGCGGCGGCCCGCTCCTGCAGCAATCGCCGGGCATGACGCACGAACCAGTCGTTCTTGTGGAGGTGGAGCTTCACGAGTTCCAGATCGTCGAGCTTCGCCAGGTCGACGCGGACGGGCTTGACGTCGCCGTAGGTGATCTTGTGGATTCGACCGTTCGCTGCGTCGGCCTTGTCGTAGTCGTGACATTCCCCCGTGTCGCTCCAGTCGGTGACGTAGACGCCCCCGTCCGGGCCGTACTGGAGGTCGAGCCCCCGGAACCACGAGTCGTTCGCCAGCAGGAAGTCCTTCTCGTGGCGCGCGACGTAGCTCGACCCCTTCCGCTCGAGAACGTCGTTCTGGATGCGGTTCCCGTGAAGATTGGCCGTGAAGACCCGCGTGCGGTACCGGTCGGGCCAGTTGTCGCCGAGGTACACCATCGCGCCCACGTGGGCGTGGCCGCCGCCGAACTCGGAGTGCTTTTCCTGGCCGCGCGCATCCTGCCACTTCCCGCCCGCCCAGTGGAGGTGGTCGGCAATCGAGGGGATGAGCCCGTAGAGGTTCGGGGCCGTCACGTCCTGCCCGAACATCCGCTCGAAATGCGCCCCCGGCACGACGTGCCAGACGTGTTTGATGACGCAGTTCGTGATGAACATCTGGCCCCAATCGTCCCAGTCGATGCCCCAGGGGTTCGTCGTGCCGTGAGCCACGGCCTCGAAGGCGCGCCGGACCGGGTGGAAGCGCCACACGCCGCAATTGAACGAGACCCGCTCGGCGTCGGGGGCGCCGGGCTTTCCGACCTTCGAGTTGGAGAGGATGCCGTTACACCCGTAAAGCCATCCGTCCGGACCCCAGACCGGTTTCGTGAAAACGTTATGCTTGGCCTTGAGGTCCCAGCCGTCCAGCATCACCTCGGGCGCCGCGTCGGGCCGGTCGTCGCCGTCCCGGTCCGGCAGGAACAGGAAGTACGGGGTCGCGCACAGCCACACTCCGCCGAACCCGAGCGCGAGCCCGGAGACGTTGGCCAGCTTCTCCGCGAATACCTTGCGGGAATCGAACCGCCCGTCGCCGTCGGAGTCCTCGAAGATGAGGATCCGGTCCTTTCCCGGCTCGCCCGGCTTCGACCAGTTGGGGTAACAGAAGGATTCGACGACCCAGAGGCGGCCGCGGTCGTCGATCGTGAAGGCCATGGGCTGGACGACGTCAGGCTCGCCCGCGAAGAGCGTCGCGCGGAACCCGTCGGGGAGTGTCATGCGGCGCGGCGCCTCCTCGGGCGGGACGGGAGCGCCTTGCCCCTGAACGAGGGCCGCGAGGATGAAGGTCAGCATGGGCATTTTCTTTAGGGCGATGATAGCTCCAACGAGCCTCCCCGCTTCTCGAAATACTCGCGCAGCTCG
>Ga0187892_10005756_pt1 | contig 19138 bp, 24 predicted proteins | sample MA1701073metaG_FD_139345 | JGI IMG/M metagenome (GOLD analysis project Ga0187892, IMG submission 139345) | Bio-ooze microbial communities from a basaltic lava cave in the Kipuka Kanohina Cave System on the Island of Hawaii, USA - MA170107-3 metaG ...
AGGCATCCCACGCGGATGAAGAGACAGTCCAGACCGCAAACTCGAAAGAGGCAGCGAAAGTTGTAGCGGTACGCATAACCGATTGGTCGCAGGTTCAAATCCTGCCTCCCCCACCATGAATTCTATAAGTCCACCACCTTGGTGGGCTTTTTGAATTCGCGCGAGTAGGATTTGAACCGATAGGCATGGATGTCCGGTGGACATTCATGTTTTCCTTGCTTGGCCGCCTTGGCCAATGCTGGCATTTTGGCCAGGCGCAGAACACGCAAATCCTGCCTCCCCCACCATTAGAGTAGAGGTACAAAGACAAAGCCTGGATGTTTAACGATATCCAGGTCGTCTTTGCTTTTCTTAGTAATCTCCAGAATGTCGTTATGAACTGGGATGACCAGCTTGCCGCCGGTTTTCAGCTGACCTACCAGTTCATGCGGCAGTTCATCGGCTGTGGCACTAACTAAAATTCGATTAAATGGAGCTTCCTCAGGTAGGCCTAGTTCTTCTCCTGATTGGTGAAAACGCGCATTTTTAACTCCGTAACGCTCGGCGTTATCACGTCCAAAATCCACCAGGTCCGGCACTCGTTCAACCGCGTAAATTCGACCCCTCGGGCCAACCAGATAGGATAGTAGAGCTGTCGTCCAACCAGAGCCTGATCCAATATCAAGAATCTTTTCGCCGGGCTGTGGGTCTAACCACTCAAGCATCATCCGGACGGTTGTGGGCTGGCTGATAGTTTGGCCGTGCCCGATAGGCATAGCGTGGTCGATATTGGCCGCGTGCTTTATCTCTTTTGGCATAAAGTGGGCACGAGTAACAGCCTCAAAAGCCTTGTCTAGTTTTTCGTCAGCCATGTCTTTTTATTTTACGCTCGAGTGAGCAGAGTTAGGGCTTCGTAGGCGCTTTGGGTCTTCATAAGCTCGGCTCTAAGCTCAGCTGCACCGGGGAAATCGCTGATATACACCTTGCAGAATTTCTTCAGCGTGTCATACCGATATTCGCCTTTTTGCCAAGTTTTAGAAAACAGCTCTATGTGCTTTTCATAAAGTCGCAACCTCTGCGCTTTGGTAAAACTCCCCCACGGGCTCTGCTGGGCAAAAACAAATGGATCCAAAAATACGCCTCGGCCGATCATTATGCCGTCCAGTTTATACTTTTTGGCTAGTTCTAGTCCTTGCTTGTGGTTCATGACATCACCGTTGCCGGTGATGAGCGTAGCGGGGCAGAGAACATCGCGAAGCTCTCGGGCTTGGCCTATTAAATCCCAGTCCGCTGGAACCTTGGAAAGTTGCTTGGCTGTTCGGCCGTGAATACTTAACAAGTCAAGTTTTTTTGAAAGCAAAAATTCAATCCATTCCAAGTCAATGTTGTTAAAACCAACACGGGTCTTTACAGAGACAGGGAAGTCCCTCGGCGCACGCACCGCCTTGGCCTGCTGACCGGCGGAGCCGGCCACTCCGCCAATGCTTGGTGACGCATCACTACGTTGAGGCTTTGAGGTACTCACTCGATGTACTTCCCTGTACACCTCCTTCCGTTCCGCGTCCTCGCCTTGTGCTGCACCACCCTGCGTGGACCGAGGCGACCCAGATTCGGCGGCTTCAATGGCAGCATCAATTATTTCGCCGGCTAGCTCCCTGTTGTTGATCAGCGCTGCGCAGGCGCCGTTTTTGATGACTGTTTTGACTGGGCAGCCCATATTTAAATCCACCCCGTCAAACCCCATCCGCTTGCCACGGAGCGCCCTGGCCTGCTGACCGGCGGAGCCGGCCACTCCGCCAGCGCTAGCGACTCCCTGCGGTGTCAAAGACTCTGATGCTCGCTCACTGTATTCCTTATACAGCTCCCTCCGCTTCTCGTCTTTTCCTTGTAGTGCATTCGCTTCCGCAACAAGCGTACCGTCAATAAGTTCTTTGACGGTTTTATAAAAGTTTTCGGGATTAAGGCCCCACAGCTGTGCAATGATAGGTCGCTCTTTCTCCGTAAACTGGAGTTTTTTAAGCAGCTTTTCCCTGCCCGGGCTCTGCAACCCGTCAACGTTTACAAATTCCGTGAAATATAAGTCCGGCGGCGCTAAATCCGCTACGATTTGCCGAAAGACGCTGTCAGTTACATCGTCCATCGGCGCCAATATAAATATCGGCTTTGGCAGCCTATCCAAAAATGCCATTAACCTATTTTACAGATTTTTAGGGCTGAGGGTGCTTGCCGGGTTCGTGATCCTCTCGGTCAATACGTCTTTGAAGATTATCTAGTATTTCCCTTCCCGCCTTAGCGTTGGCTTGTCGTTCGTCCTCTGACATCCCTAGGATTGCAGACTCATCAACCCTGACCTCAGAAGCTTCAGCACGTGCAGCTTCCGGAACAGGCTCATCTGCAATAATTTTGCCTTGCGGGCCTAGCCTGCGCCTATCTACCTTTATCTTCTTTGGTTTTTCCGGGGTATTTACCCCCGGGGGTGGGCCAGGATCGGTAAAATCGGGCCCTAGGACTATTCTTTTGGCTTCGATTGTCCCAAAGCCTTTGTCTTCCAGCCGTTCGATTCTAGCATCTTGATTTTCAGTCGGAACACCACGAATTTGTTCTGGAGGTTTGAAGGCTGAACCTTTCCTTTGAGGCGGTACAGTGGCTCCAGGAGTAAAGTGGTCCATATCCAAATCTGGTCTATCAGCGGGTTCAGGAGTTGCGGGCTCCGCGTCCATTTCGAACAGCCTGTCTTGATCTTGGGTCATATGTTTATTTTACTAGCTTTTTAAGGCTTCTTTGATGCGTTCTGCGGGTGCGAGTTTTGAATCAACTTCTTCCAGGGCTTTGGTGGCGTCTTTTACAGAGTAGCCTAATGCAACCAAGCCTTGCAGAGCCTCGTCATTTGGATTAGCTGCCGGCGTGGTCAAAAAACCAGTAGCTGATTCGCTAGCTGTCAGTCCTACTTTATCTTTCAGATCTACCACAACCCGCTCGGCAACACGTTTCCCCACTCCTCCGGCTTGCGAGATGAACTTGGTATCGCCCGATGCTATGGCTTGGCGGACATTGTCTACATTAGAAACACTCAAAATTGCCAGTGCCATCTTAGGGCCAACTCCCTTTACACTGATAAGCTGCTCAAAAAGCAGCATAGTTGGTATCTGGCGGAAACCGAATAAATCATGGGTGTTTTCGCGGATATGTTCATGGATATAAAGCTTGGCTGGATTTCCGGTAGTTAGTGCGCCAAAGTCTTCGAAGGTAACATTTAGCCCATAGCCTACCCCGGCGCATTCCAAAACCACCATGTCGCCGATTTTCTCAGTGACTAGTCCCTCCAATGTAGCTATCATCTACCCCATTATCCCACCCCACCACTATTTACAAGGAGCCTCCTTGTAAATAAGGAAGTTATTGCATAATATGTCGTCATGCCTAGTCCGAATCTCGAGAAGATATACATCGCTGACAGTTATTACCATGTTTATAACAGGGGCGTGAATAAGAGAAAGATATTCCTCGACGATAGTGATTATTCAGTCTTTCTCAATCTTCTAAAGAGATATCTGGGTGCAGAACCGGCTAAAGACAACAATGGCCGAGAATACGTTTGGCTCCATAACGAATTGGAACTACTGGCATTCTGTCTCATGCCAAATCATTTCCACTTGTTTATTTACCAAAAAAAACCAGAGGCAATGACGCGCCTACTAAGAGGTGTTGGAACTTCCTTTGCTGGATACTTTAACAAAAAGTATCATCGATCCGGTCCTCTGTTCCAGGATAGATTCAAGGCATCCATGATAACAAGCGATACATATTTGACCCACGCGTCTAGGTATATTCATCTAAACCCTGGTAAGGGATACAAAACATATGAATGGTCCAGTTTACCTTACTATCTCACCAACAAGTATGCAGCCTGGGTGCAACCACTGCGTATAATGGGTTTATTCGAACCCGGAGAATACGCTAAGTTTGTAGCTGATTATAAAGACCAAAAAGAGATACTTAGTGAGCTTAAAACCGAATTGGCGGATTAATTAACAAATACCTACTATTTACAAGTATTTACAAGGAGGCTCCTTGTAAATGGGGTTTCTACGGCTTTTGGGTCATGGCATGAGTGATAGCGCAGGCCAGTGCGTCCGCGCAGTCATCGGGCTTTGGCACAGTTTGGAGGTTAAGTAAAACCTTTACCATTTCCTGCATCTGTTTTTTGTCGGCCCGGCCGTAGCCAGTCAGGGACTGTTTAATCTGCAGTGGGGTGTATTCAGCAACTTCCAGCCCAGCAATTTTGCCAGTAAGCATAGCCACCCCGCGGGCGTGGCTTACACTCATGGCTGTAGTAACATTTTGGGCGAAAAATAGTTTTTCAATTGCCATTACAGTTGGCCTTGTTTTACTGATTACGCTAGCCAATTGGCGATAAATTTCGATTAAGCGCTCATCCAGTGGCTGATTGACTTTAGTTCTTATAATTCCGCCATCAACCAGCACGAATTTACCAGCCCTGCTGTCAATGACTCCGAAGCCCAAAATCCCGGTCCCCGGATCAATCCCGATGATTCGCATTAGACTGTTACGCCTTCGGTGATTTCGAAGTTGGTGTGGGTGTTTGTTACGTCGTCCAGGTCCTCAAGTGCGGTCATCAGATTGACAACTTTTCGGGCGGTTTCTGGGTCACTAACCTCGTTACTGGCGCTCGGCATGTATGTTAACTCGGCTTCCACTATCTCGGCACCGGCAGATTTTAAGCTATCCCGAACTTTTGCCAGTTCGTTCGGTGCTGTATATACGACTGTTTCACCAGTCTCTGCCTCTTCAAATACATCCTCTGCCCCGGCCTCAATAGCTTGGAGCTGGAGATCCTCGCCGGTCCCTTTAAGCCTGACCACGCCTTTTCTGCTAAATTGGAAGGTCACACTGCCTGGCTCGGCCATATTGCCGCCGTTTTTGGTAAACGCTGAACGGACTTCCGGATAAGTACGGTTCTTATTGTCAGTTGCTACTTCAACCAACACTGCTACCCCGCCCGGCCCGTAGCCTTCGTACATGACTTCTTCTAGTGCGGCAGCTGATTTATCAGCAGAACGCTGAATAGAGCGCTCGATGTTGCTATTTGGCATATTGGCGGCTTTGGCCTTATCTATTGCCATAGCTAACGCCGAATTCATACTAGGATCGGTGCCAGCGCGCGCCGCTATAGCAATCTGGTTCCCCAATTTGGTAAATATGGCGCCGCGTTTGGCGTCATTAACGCCTTTTTGGCGTTTGATTGTCGACCACTTCGAATGACCACTCATAGGGGTAATTCTAGCATATCTAAGGTGTTTTGCTTGCCCCGGTGCAAAACCAGAGCGGAGTAGTCGGTAGTCAGATTGCGGAGCGTCAGGTTTTGCTGTTGGGGGAGCGTTTGGCACGAGTTGCCAGAACTGCAACGGATCCACCCACAATGCCGTAAAGAATTATCATTTGCACTGTTGTAAGGCCGGTGAGTACCTGAGCGAATGGCAAATCACTCAGCAAATAGGCTACATCGAGCATGTAGGTCAGCACCAACTTGGCTGGAAATGCCAACCAGGCTGAAACTAACGGTGAAATCATGCCGGCTATGCCGGCAATCGCGCTAAATAGCATTGCGAATGGCACTAAAGGTACGACTAACAAGTTAGCGACGAGTGCCACGACCGACACCTTGCCGAATATGAACATTATTAGAGGCAGTGTCATAACGTAGGCAGCCAAAGTCTCAAATAGAATCAGTGTTAGGCCGCGCGGCTCGCGTTTTTTAAATAGCCATTTCAAAATCAAGGGAGCCATTATCAAAACCCCGAAAAAGGCCAAAAATGAGAGATACCAGCCGATATCGCCCCAAACGTAAAACGGATTGGCTAGTCCTGTCACTGCAGCCACTAGTGATAGAGCCAGCATGGCTCTAAGCTGGCGGCCATAGTACCAGGCCCACAAGCCAAGCCCGGCGATTAGCGCCGCCCGCACGATTGAAGCGCTAAAGCCAGTTATTAGCACAAAGGTACCAATTAGCGCCAGAGACAGCACCAGGCGCTGGAATTTGGAGCCGAATACTTTCTTCACCCGACTGATACCGCGGACTAAAATCGTCAGGTTATAGCCGGATACAGCAATAATGTGAGTCAGGCCTACCACGGAAAGCGCAGTTAGTGTGTACTCGGGCAGATTTGACCGTTGTCCGATGAGTAGGCCCAACCCGAAAGAGGCCTGTGGTTCGGGCAGTGCATTGTACATCCCCGCCGCAAATCTTCGGGTCAAGTCATTCAGCCAATTAGTGTCAGCGGCCACCTTGCCAAGCTGGGCATAAGAAATCCGGGCTTGGTTGGAGCCGCGCGAGGGATAAAGTTTACCGCTGGCTTCTATTTGGTCACCTCGATACACCATATTCACGCCGAACCCGCTGATTCTGAAACTGCCAGCTAAATCTTGCTGGTGCGGAGTAAGTAGTTTGACATCGCTAGCGTTAAACTCCAGCTGTGAACCACTGCCGTAGACGCTGTTTGTTTTAGCGGTTGCAACTATCGTCACTTTTTGTCCGCTTAAATTCTGAATGTCGTGCACATGGCTCATATAGGCGCTCCCGCGCCACAGTCCTATGCCAAGCCCAATGACTGCTACCACGGCCAAGCTGATCAACTTCTTACGTTTCAGCAAGAATAACGATGGCAATAACGCCAGGGACCAGTAGCCGGGATTGAAGTCAATTTTTCGGCTCAAGCCAAGGCCTGCCAAAACGGCAAGGCAGCCCACCGTTATCAGCGTGGTCCGCCGGATTTTCATAGCTTGCCATCATCATGGCATAAAGCGTTTGATTGATTAATTGCTAACGTTTGACTTTTAGAGGTAAAAACAGATAATCTAAGGTGTTACGCGGGCCCATAGCTCAGCCCGGTTAGAGCAGCGGCCTTTTAAGCCGCGTGTCGTGGGTTCAAATCCCACTGGGCCCTCCAAGTTATCCTGTTTTAGTGCTTTTTGGGTTTATGAAGGCCGGCTGACCAGACCAGAAATAGGCTAAGAATTGCTCCGATACCAATAATTACCGACTGAAGATTTTGCAGTTCATCCCAAAAGGCGGAGGTTGATAGGTCAAATTCAGATGAAGAAGCCAGGATTGGGGCGACTGACAAAGCTAGTAACCCTCCAGTGCATAGCGCAACTATCATTTGCAGCCAGAAAAACAGCTCTTTTTTCTTTGCTCCCCTGCTAAAAATGAGCGTAATGGTAAGTGGAGCAATCAGTAAGATCAGGCCAAGCGTACTTTGGGTAACTGACAAATTTATTTCGCTAAGCAACTGCTTCAGGTCACCGATAACTGAAGTGCTCAATACAAAGCCGAGACAAAGAGTTAAGAAGCCAAGTGCTGCGTTGCTGCGCAGCAAAAAAGTAATGGCTGCTGGGCCTAAAATCAATGATGCCAGCACGACATCTGTCATGCCGTCATTCTAACATAAGCGCAAGGGCTCACATTTGGATGGAGTGCAAGGAAGTAGCGAAGAGTGAATGAGGCGTATTCTAATACGTTGAACGAGCGATAGAGTGTTACTGACGTGGCAATACGCCAAAAGCACGCCGGTATGCCCGGCTATGCCGGGCAACAGGGCGGCGGTGTGAGTCTTTGTGAGTTAGAAACTGACTGGGGTGCCTAGCTGTAGGCCCAGCTCGTTAGCAATACCGGCCTCTACCTCCAGAACATAAAGAGCTGGCTTGTCCTTTTCGTTAACAGCATTTTCAGGGTAAGTCTCTGGCTTAAAATCCTTTTCTATCGCAGCAATTTTTTTATCGGGGCTAATCCAGATAACATCGATAGCAAACTTCATATCTTTCATCCAAAAGCCGTATTGTCCGGGTTTATCAAAAGTAAATAGCATAGCTTGATTATCACCTATACAGTCGCGGCCGCTAAGGCCTTTCTGGTGCTCTTGGGCCGAGCGGGCAAGCTCTGCCTCAAAAGTTTTACCACTTATTGTTACCTGTTCATCGTTACGATAGTCCTTGGTGCAATCGCTATTCCCGGAGGCAACAAAAAAGAAAACTAATGCCCCGACTAATACCAACACAGGAACAGCTACCCGTAGATACTTACGGATTCTCACCTATGCCCCCACCCGGTCCTTTTTGCGCCGGGCCTTGGCATTGACCTCAAGATATTCGATGATTTTTTCTGCTACGTTGCGGCCAGTTACATGTTCAATGCCAAAACCGGGGCTGGGGTTGACCTCTAAGACAAGCGGGCCGCGGTTGCTGCGCATCAAATCTACACCAGCAATTGACAGACCTACGGCCTTAGCTGCTTTGATAGCCGTTTTTCTTTCCTCGTCGGTCAGCTTCACGGTTGAACCTTCGCCACCCTGATGCAAGTTAGAACGAAAATCGTCATCAAGGCCTTGGCGCTTCATACTTGCGACGACCTTACCGCCTACCACAAAAGCCCGGATGTCTTGGCCGGCCGATTCTTCAATGTATTCCTGAAGCAGGATGTTAGTGCCTTCCTCATCCATGAGGTAAAAGCCTTGAAGAGCCGACTTGGCAGCCTTCTTGGTTTCAGCCAGAACTACACCACGTCCGTGGGTTCCGCGAGCCAGCTTTATAACAACTGGTGTCCCGCCAACTTCCTCAATTAAGTCCTCGGCGTCAACTATTCCGCGCGAGAAAACAGTTTTCGGTATACCGATTCCAGCCCGGGCTAGTAGCTGCATGGTGCGCAGCTTGTCGCGTGAACGAACAATAGCTATGGAACTAGCGGTTGTATAGACACCCTGCATTTCAAATTGGCGCACTACCGCCGAACCGTAACGAGTATAGCTAGGAGCAATGCGCGGAATAATAGCATCAAAACCGTTAAGGTCTTCACCCTGGTAACTAACAACCGGCCGATTTTGGGCTATTTTGGCGTAGCACTTTATGTAATTGATTACATGAACATCGTGGCCGCGGCTGGCGGCGACTTGTTTCAGTCTCTTAGTTGAATAGTTGCCGGGGCCTTTTGATAGGATAGCTATCTTCATCAGACTATCCTCTCCTGCTGTTTTTTAATAAAGTCCGAAAATGCTCTAACTTTTTCATCCACCAATGCCCCTGTAGCCATTTGGGGGCCTTTGTTTACTTCCAAACAATACCAGTTCCCGTCAGAAATGTCCTGCACCATATCAACACCGGCAATATCCAACCCCATGACTAAGGCGGCGTCGACTGCCATTCCCTGGACCTTTCCTGGCACTTCGCCTTTTTCTGCAAGTCTGGCGCGCGCACCAGACGAAGTATTGTTTACATGTCCACTAGATGCCTTTCGGTTGATTATGAGTGGAACTTGTCTCTCGAGAACCAAGAGCCGATAATCCCCGTCGTTAGGTATATATTGCTGTGCAATCAATTCTATGCTTTTAGTTTTGGCGCTGCTCAGCGCACGCCTGAAGTCACGTTCGTTTTTTATGAGATAGTTGTCCCGACCCTTTTTTCCATTGACATCCTTCAGGATAAATGGCGAGCCTAGGTATGATTTGTGCTCGATGTATTTGCTTTCAAGAACAGATGGGCTGAAGAATAGCGTTCTTGGCACACTGATATTTTTATTAGCCATAAGAATATATTGAAGAAGTTTATTATCGCTAAAATTCTGCCCAACTGCTCGATTTAAAAATCGGGTTTTCTTGCCGATGAGGTAGCTTGCTACACAGCTGGCCACATCCCTTTCTTTAACTGCCGTCTTAAAGTAAACAAGATCAAATTTGCTCAGACTCTTTTTTTGTTTAATGAGCTCAGCTTCACACTTCCCGTCGATCATAAACTTGATATTGCTATATGTTGATATAGTGAAATTTATATCCTTACCAGTTATTTTTTTCACCTTGCGAAGAAATATTTCGGTATCTTTGGTTCTCGCGTATTTTGTATTTAACACCAAGACCTCGTACTTCCTTTTCGGAACATTGGCTACGTCTACCAGAAATCTGCCCCTTAGTGTGCGGCGACCAATCAATACTGGGAAATTGTTCCTGGAGCGATCTGCGAGGGTGAACTTGACTTTAAGATTGGATTTTCCAATGCGCACTGCAAGTCTTACCCCGTATCTATATTGCGTAATACCAAATGAATTTTTAACGGATATAACTTCATAGTCCCGCGTTGATACCTTTTGACTAGTATAGAATTTGGATGACGGGCCAAAAAGGGTAAATGACAGTACGCCATTGGTTTCATGGATGCTAGTTGCCCAAATCGAAGAAGAATCGGCACCCGTATCCACCTTTGCAGGAACTCGATTGATGCCGTACTTCGGTAAGTCAAGTAGGATAGTTGGCCCGATGGTTGTGGGCTTTGGTTTCTTAGCACTCATAAACGCATATTATATCAGTTTTTGCAGTTTTTGTCACTACCTCCAGGGTATGCTGGCTACGAGTCTGTCGAGCTTAAGGGTGCCACCCTTCTCGGGGTGGAATTGGGTAGCCCAAACGGGCTTCTTTTTGTGTTTAATAACTTCTATCCCAGTGGGCGATTTTGCCAAAACTTTGAAGCCTCTTGGGGCTCTTCGTACCCGCCATTTATGAGCTTCATGCTGGTTAATCTTCTTATGCGAGAAGAGCGGGCGGCCCCTGCGAGTAACAATTAGGTCATACTTGCCTTCAATCACTTCTGGCATTTCTTCTACTTTTGAGCCGTAAGCACGGCAAATTATTTCAAAGCCCATACAGATTCCCAAAATTGGCCCATCGTACTCCCTCACAAAGTCCATTTCGTCCTGGTACCAGAGGTGTCCGGGACCAAAAATGTCGTAAATTTCCTTGCCCTCGCCGCCCCCGCCGGATAAAATCACTAGATCTTTACCGTCCGTGTGGAAATCAAGGCCCGGGCGGTATTTTTGGATCTCAACATCATGCCCGGCCAGCGATTCAGCCAGCGCTTTTTTGTGTTCGGTATGGTTATCGACGAGCAGAATTTTCATTTTTGTTTTTGTCATTTTTTGTTTTTTACCCATTTGCGTTATTAACCCTTATAAACACAAACCAAATGATTGCTGCCACAATGATGACTAGAGCGATAAGCATCGGAATAAAACCAGCTTGGTTTCTTGCCCGCCTGAAATTTCTCAATTGTACAAATTGGGAAAGGTAGTCTGAGACAGAAGGAAATTTTGGCGGGTGAATTTTGGTTTTTATGAGCACAAAACCATTATGCTACTGGTTTATATTTTTTGGCAAGTCCTTAGCTGAACAAACTCTTTTTACCCTTGGTATCCTTGAGGTCTTTTAATGCCTTTAGCTGTTCTTTGCTGAGTTTTGTCGGTGTATCCACTAAAACCGTTACGATGTGTGCCCCCCGGCTGTTGCCCTTCATGTGGTGTACGCCGTGCCCGGATAATTTAAAATCCGTGCCGCTTTGTGTGCCGGCTGGCACTTTCATTTTCACTGGGCCGTCGACGGTGTCTACTTCGATTTCGGTGCCTAGCGCAGCATCTACCATGTCGACTCGCTCGCTGGACAGAATCAAATCGCCGTCGCGTGTGAACTTCTTATGCGGCCTAACTCGTATGTTGATATATAAGTCTCCCTTGGGGCCATTGGCCATGGCTTCGCCGTGTTCATGAAGCCGGATAGTTGCTCCGTCATCGATGCCGGCTGGAATTTTAAGGTTTACAATCTGATTTTTGCGCTGAGTTCCCTTGCCGTGGCAGACGCTGCACTCTTTTTCAGGAATTCGTCCGCGCCCGTGGCATTTTGGGCACAGGCTAGCCTGGGCGATATTGCCGAAGATAGTTCGGGTAACCCTTTTGATTTGGCCGCTGCCGTCGCATTCGTCGCATTTTTTCAACTCATAGCCCGGTTCGACAGTTGTGCCCTTGCAATGGATGCAGTTATCTTCGATGTTCAGATTCAGCTCCACTTCGGTGCCAAAAACTGCCTGCTCGAAGGTAATTTCGATATCGGTTTGAACGTCCCGGCCGCGATTAGCGCGGCCGCCAGCACCCCTGCCCACATCACCGCCGAAGAAACTGCCCAAAATGTCACCAAGCCCCAAGTCGCCAAAATCAAAATGGAACTCCTGGCCTGAGCCACCAAAGCCAGCAAAAGGGTCACCGCCGGCGGCGCTGGAGCCAATGCCAGCATGGCCGAACTGGTCGTAGCGTTTACGCTTTGAGTCGTCTTTTAAAACCTCGTAAGCTTCGTTGACTTCCTTGAAATCAGTTTCGTTGCCGCCGCGGTCGGGGTGGTGTTTGACAGCCAGCCGGCGAAAGGCTTTTTTTATTTCGTCGGCACTTGCGTTCTTGCCAACTCCCAAAATTTCATAGTAATCTCTCTTAGCCATGGCAACCTCGTAGTAACCTGCCTCGCACCAAAACCTGAGGGGAGTACTCTGCAATCAGATTGTGGAGCATCAAGTTTTTGGTGCCGGGGTTACGCTTCGCCATCTTCTTTAGGCCTCCTCATGAATGCATACGCCTCTTCCGCAAGTGTGTAAAACGACTCATCAGGGAGCCGCCACTCTTGAAGGACCTCCTTGTAGATGTTGTTAACTACATCTTCACCACCGTCGCGAACTTCTCCTTCACTAATTTTGTCAGAAATACCGTTATACAAAAGCTCAGTAGCCCCTTGAGCCCTTAAACTACGAGCCGCAAAGAATAATCTGTCTTCTTCGGGTAGCTTGGACATATCAACGTCTATGGGGTCTCGATCGTACAAGGAGTCAATTTCAGTCACTCTTGTCCTAGACCTTACCAATTGCTTCAATTAAAAGATTTTCGACGTCAATTCTGAGAGGGACGACAGGATAGCGCAGTTCCATGCTCTCTGTGTTCCAAGTTACAAAGCCAATCTCAGGCATTTCTTCTCTGCGATAATCACTTAATAGCTCAACGCGGTTAAGTATGTTGTCGGGTCTGAAAATATTCTGCTGAGTCTGGCTCACTAATAGCGACCTATGCTCATCCAACCAGAGCTGTCTAGTTCGTGTTTTTTTGAGTGTCCTTGGGTCGGATTCCCACTCGACATCACTAAGAACACCATCAGCTAATGCTTCCAGCCATGCCTCATCGTTCATTTCTTTGGTAAAAGTATCGATCTCAGACATTTTTGAGCTCGCTTTTTAGCCACTTTTCGGCACTGTTAGAAATCTTCGAAATAGGCGTAGCCTCCAGTACGAAGGTGTCGTGGCTATGAAGTTTGGCGACTTCCTTTTCAACTTCCTTAAACAAATCTTCGCGGCTTTCCATCTGCAGAAGCACCTCATCAGAATGGTCAATCTTACCCTTCCACCAAAAATCCGAACTTACCGGAACCTGCCGCACACAAGCCACCAAATGCTTTACAAGGAGCCTCCTTGTAATTGTGGCGGCCTCTTCTTTACTGCCAGCGGTCAGCCAGATCTGACAGAACCTACTTTGCATTTTTAATCCAATCCTTGTAGAAATCTGTTATCTCTAAAGATTCGATCTCTTCCATTGAGAAAGCCTTGAACTCGGCTGCTCCTGCTTCACCGGTATGCTCTACTTCGCCAAGTCTTTCGACGAACTCGCACTTATAGGCGATTACAAAGACGCCTTCTTTTTCATCCTCTGAGACAGGAATGTTGTAAAGTGTTGCACCAACTAATTCACCGGTTTCAACTTTTACCCCAAGCTCTTCTTCCGCTTCGCGGACCGCAGTTTGTTCGGGCTGTTCACCTTCTTCAAGCTTACCTCCGGGCAGCTCCCATTCATTCCTCTCATTTTTCCGTAGCCAAACTTTACCGTTCTCAAATACTACGCACTTTACCGATACAGGAACAAGGACGGCTTTCATCAGCTTTATTCTTTCTTGTCGCTTGCCCCGTCAGAATTCTTTGAATTCGTATCGGGGTCGACGACTTCGCCTTCAATAGGCTCGTCCTTATCAGACTTCTTCGATTTATCGTTAGGCTTAACCTCGTCAGCCTTTTGATCGCCGGCTGGTTTTTCTTCTTCTTTAGCAGATTCGTACATCTTGGCACCGATTGGCATCACGGCATCGCTCAAATCCTTGGCAGCTTTTTCCAGCTCGTCCATGTCGGTCGACTCCAGATGGGTTTTAGCCTCATCAATAGCTTCGTTAAGCTTCTTCATATCATCGTCGGCTAGCTTATTCTTGTATTCGGTCTTCATTTTCTCTGCCTGGTAGACCGCGTTTTCCAGATTGTTCTTGGCTTCTACTGATGCCCTCTTTTTCTTGTCTTCCTCGGCATGAGCCTCGGCATCCTTAGCTGCCTTCTCAACTTCTTCTTTATCGAGGTTGCCGCTGCCTTGGATAGTAATACTCTGCTCTTTGCCGGTTCCTTTGTCCTTAGCGTTCACGTTCAAGATGCCGTTGGCATCGATGTTGAAGGTGACTTCAATCTGCGGCACACCGCGGGGTGCTGGTGGAATGCCATCTAGCACGAATTTGCCTAGGCTCTTGTTATCCGCCGACATTTCACGCTCACCCTGCAGGACATGGATTTCCACGCTGCCCTGATTGTCAGCAGCGGTAGAAAAAGTCTCATTCTTGCTGGTAGGGATAGTGGTGTTGCGCTCGATAAGTTTGGTGGTTACTCCGCCAAGCGTTTCGATACCAAGCGAAAGCGGGGTTACATCCAAAAGCAATACGTCTTTAACGTCACCCTGCAGAACTCCACCTTGGATAGCCGCACCTACGGCTACGACTTCGTCGGGATTTACACCTTGCAGCGGGTCTTTGCCGAAAATGCTTTTAACTTTTTCATAGACAGCGGGCATACGGGTCATACCGCCGACCAAAACAACTTCGTTGATATCGGCTGGTGTCAGCCCAGCGTCTTTCAGAGCTTTCTGGGCCGGCTCTTCGGTCTTATCAATCAGTTCCTGGACCAGCTCGATGAGCTTGGCGCGGGTCAGCTTGTACTCAAAGTGCTTAGGGCCTTCTGAATCAGCCGTTAAGAAAGGCAGGTTGATATCGGCGACTTCGGTCGTAGACAATTCTTTCTTGGCTTTTTCGGCTTCTTCTTTAAGCCGCTGCATGGCCGCTTTATCATCTTTCACGTCTATTCCGGATTCTTTTTTGAACTGCTCGACGAAGTGGTTGACGATACGCATGTCAAAGTCTTCGCCGCCAAGGTGCGTGTCGCCGTTGGTGGAAAGAACCTCAAACACACTGTCGCCCAATTGTAGGATGGAAACATCGAAGGTACCGCCGCCGAGGTCGAAGACGGCGATTTTCTCTTCTTTTTTCTTATCAAGGCCGTAGGCCAAAGCAGCTGCCGTCGGCTCGTTAATAATCCGCTTAACTTCCAAGCCGGCTATCTTGCCGGCATCTTTGGTGGCTTGGCGCTGGCTATCATCGAAATAGGCTGGAACGGTAATCACGGCTTCGGTAACCGGCTCACCCAAGAAGGCTTCAGCGTCGGCTTTTAGCTTAGATAAAATCATGCCGCTGACTTCCTCGGGGCTGTACTCTTTATCAGCCATTTCTACTTTTACGCCAGTGCCGGATTTGACGATTTTATAAGGCATCAGCTCGATATCGCGCTGGACTTCCTTATCTGTAAATTTGCGGCCAATCAGCCGCTTCACACCAAAAATTGTATTGGTCGGGTTGGTCACACGTTGTCGGTAAGCGACCTGCCCCACCAGCCGCTCGCCATTTTTGTTGATGGCCACCACGCTTGGTGTGGTGCGGTTGCCTTCTGAATTAGCTATAATTTCCGGCTTGCCGCTCTGCATGGCGGCCATCGCCGAGTTAGTTGTTCCTAAATCAATCCCGATAATTTTTCCCATTTATTTGCTCCTTCCCTCGCGTTCAGCGGCTCGCCTTATGGTCTCTTCTTGATCAGGGGTCAAGCGAAATCTATCGTCCTCCCGCTCTAACGCTTGTTTAATTATTCTAGCCTCATCTTCCATTGTGTAAGGCTCCACAGTGACTCCGCCATCGTCGCCCATGATTAATCCAGCTTCGCTAGCCTTTTCAATGGCAGTGTCTACCAAATGGCTAATATCACTCCCCATTACTTCTCCTTCTGGCTTAAGTCCGTTTCTGTCCAGTAGGCTTTTTGGTGCTCCATCCGTTAAGACTTGGCCGATCAAATCCTCAAGTCTGTCCGAGTTGTGAGACCAGTCCATCAATTTGTTTTCCATCAAGCCACTGTAAGTTTCAGCAACGGTGCTCCATAGGGTGCCCAGTCTAACAACTTCTTTTTGTTGCTTGTAGTCTTCGGGTTTTTCAACTCCAAATATTTCAATAATTTTTGCATCTACTACTTTCTTTTTTATTTCCTCGATAGGTGTTAATTCCACAGCTTCGGCTTTTGGAGTCAATTCCATAACTATCCCCTTTTTACTCTTACCATGGCGTGGCGAATGATTTCATCGCCCAGTTTGTAGCCGGGTTGAAGTTCCTCGCAAACAACTTCAACCGAGCCTCCGGCGTCCTCCACACTGATTGCTTCGTGCAGCCTGGGGTCGAAAACTTCTCCAACGGTTTTAATCCGCTCAACCCCAAGCTTCTTGAAGCTATCTTCAAATTGTTTGATAACACTTTGCACTCCCTTAACGTAGTCGTGGCCCTTCAAATCTTTCGGGGTGTGCATTAACGAGCGTTCCAGATTATCGATGGCCGGCAGCAGCTCACGGACAATCATAGATTTATAGAAGTCAGCCATCTGTTGGCGCTCGTCTTCAGCCCGGCGCCGCACATTGGTAGCATCAGCCCGCTCGCGCTGCAGTGCCTCGGTCAGCTCTACTACCTGTTTCTGAAGTTGGCCTAGTGAAGGCTTCCGCGCCAGCTTACTCATATAGCACCTCCTCGAGTGTCTTGCCAGCCCGCCCAACAAGGCTCATCACATCGCGATAACTTTGGCGGGTTGGACCCAAGACACCAATGTAGCTTTGATCTGAGAACGGACTGCGGAAGCGGCTGATTATTAGGCTGCAGCCGGAATTACGGCCGATTGGGTTTTCCTGGCCGATGTACACGCTAAGTGGCTCGTTCGGCGCGGCTTCATAAAGCCATGGTTGGAGATTATCAAGGAGTTTAGCGACCTCTCGTACTTGGCCGGGATGCATAAATTCCGGCTGGCCGAATAGATTGGTCAGCCCGCTCATATAAAGCTGGTTGCCGATCGTGGCAATTCCCAGGTTATGGGTGAGTTCTACCAAGGTATCTACGGCATTTCGGATAGCATGTTCAGGGACACTTCCGGCAGTCACCCGGGCGGTCAGAGCGCGTTCTCCGCCAGCTGGCGGACCGACCTTGCTAGGGGACTTGCTGCCTACCTCCAGATTATTTACATAGTGGCGGTAGCCTTTATCCGTTGGGATACGCCCAGCACTGGTGTGGGGCTGGCTGATGTAGCCTAAGCGCTCAAGTTCGGCCATTTCTGAGCGGATAGTTGCACTAGATACGTTAAAGGCTTTGGCGAGCAGGCTGGAGCCTACCGGGCTGGCCACTTCGGCGTATTGTTCTACGATGGCTTGAAGAATTTTTTCTTGACGTTGAGTCACTATTATTAGCACTCCTAAGTACTGAGTGCTAGTTTACAGGTGTTAGCAGTACCGTGTCAAGAGTGCCAGCGACTAGTAGTGTCTAATATGATCAGAGAGTTGTTGGGCCAGTTCTCGATTGCGGTGCTGTTCTTGCGGATTATTAATATTGGCAATGATGGCTTGGGCTGTGGTGTTTATATCCCTATTAACCACCAAGTTAAAGTATCGGCTGGCGGTGGCCTTTTCTATTTCCATACGAGCACTTTGGAGCCGGCGAGACCTCTCCACGTGGCTCATGGCACCGCGCTTATCTAACCTCTCCATCCAAACCTCGTAATTTGGCGGTAGCAGGAATACCGCATGCAAATCCGGGACATGCTTGGCTATATCTTCTGCTCCTTGCACGTCAATTATCAGAAGCGGTCTGCGCCCAGAGCTGGCTACTGCCTGATAGGACTCGATGCTTGCTCCATAAACGGCGTGGTTATGGATGACTTTAGCTTCAATCATCTGATTAGCATTGAGGAGAGCCAGCATCTGCTCTTCTGTCACGAACCAATAATCTTTGCCGTTTTCTTCCCCAGTTCGGGGTGCGCGGGTAGTGTGGGTTATGACATGAGAAAATTCACTGTTTTGGTGTAGGTAGTCGGCGATCGAGCCCTTGCCCGAGGCAGTAGCCCCGGCGATTAACACAGGTTCATGCTGGGCCAGCAGGGCTGCAGCAGCAGGAGGGATAGTGTAAGCACGCACTGCTTCTGAGAGCTGGGGTGAGATGATGCCTGCCATATTAAAGTCAGTTTATAACACTTTAGCTTAGTTGCTCTAGGATTGCTTCAGCAGCAGATTTGGCTTTCTCCTCTCGGTCTTTATCAGTCCTTCCTTCCAAAAGGTTTTTTGTCTGGCTTATAGCCAGGGTCGGCTCATCGTTAAGTATGAAATGCATCTGCTTGTCCTGAATGGCGAATGACAGTGACCTTCTGGCTTCGGCCAGTCTTTTTTGCAAATCTTCATCGTTAAAATTACGCACGCTGATGCGGCGCATCCACTCACTGTAATCGGGCGGCACAATGAAAGCTCCTATTAATCTCTTAAAGCCTAGGTTTCTGAAAACGGGGATGACATCCGTCATGACAGCCATGGTAGCAGGTCCACTCTCAGGGTATGAGCTATCCTTGGTTGCATACAGATCACCGCCGGGTCCAATGACTATCTGCACGAAGCGACCGTCTACTATATCGTCCGCAACCGCTGAGTAATCATCCCTAAAGTGATAATCAACACCATCAACCTCTCCTCTCCTACGGACGCGTGTGGTGTCTGAAGGCACATATGGCAATTCCAACCCTCGCATAACAGTTGTTTTGCCGACACTGGACGGCCCCACCGTCATTAGCAAACTGACTTTACCAATGTGTGAGTGCACATCTTCAGCCGGTTCATAGTTTTTTGCTAATTCCGGCAGGATTTTCAGAAACTCCTTGTGGCTCATGATTATTCCCTTTTTAGCATGACAGCGAAGGCTTCAGCTGGGATATCAACCTTGCCGAACCGCTTCATCCGCTCTTTGCCCTTTTTCTGCTTTTCCAGCTGCTTCTTTTTTCTTGTAACATCGCCGCCGTAAAGCCCAGCAGTAACATCTTTTCTGAAGGCACTAATGTCTTCACGGGCAATGAACTTGCCGCCGATACCAGCTTGCAA
>Ga0187892_10005757_pt1 | contig 19137 bp, 18 predicted proteins | sample MA1701073metaG_FD_139345 | JGI IMG/M metagenome (GOLD analysis project Ga0187892, IMG submission 139345) | Bio-ooze microbial communities from a basaltic lava cave in the Kipuka Kanohina Cave System on the Island of Hawaii, USA - MA170107-3 metaG ...
CCGCAGTGCGTACGCTCGACGGAACCGACCTTGACCACGCCGTCGCTCGTGGTGCGGCATATTATGGTTTAGCGCGGCGCGGCAAAGGAGTCCGTATTCGTGGCGGGGCTGCGCGGTCGTATTATATTGGGATTGAAACTTCGATGCCCGCTGTGCCGGGAATGCCCGCACCGCTCAAAGCGTTGTGCGTGGCGCCATTCGGGATGGAAGAGGGCACGGAGACAGACATTCCTGGTCAGGAATTTGGCCTCGTAGTGGGAGAACCTGCCCAGTTCCGCTTTCTTGGTTCGACAACGCGACGGCAAGACCAGCTTGGGACCTTTATTGAAGAGCCTGGTGAGGACATTGAAGAACTCACTCCACTGGAAACGTCCCTATCGTGGATTGGCCAGGAGGGAGTGATGATTCCTGCCCGCTTGCGGGTGCACCTGACCGAGGTGGGGACGTTGGAGTTGTGGGCGGTCTCACGTGACGAAACCCACCGCTGGAAACTCGAATTCAACGTGCGTACTGCTGGTGAAGAATAGCGTTTCTCTGGGAGTGCAACCGTCCCGATACTACTGGTGAATGTGTTTCTTCCGACTCCAGCTTTACAAAATCCCCCCGCGCTGCGCGCGGCCCCCTTTACGAAAGGGGGCGGTTAGATTCCCTTCTTTGTCAAAGGAGAGATAGGGAGGATTTCGCCAACAAGAATCGTCTCGGCTGCTTTGTCCGCGGCGGGACGCCCGTGATCTCAGGTTTCTTCCTGCGATGCTTCTCTATTGGTATAAGTAGTAGCGCATGGAACACGCTGCTGCTCAATCTGGCACTCTCCCTCGCTATGTGGTTGGTATCGACCTTGGGACGACGAACTGCGCAGTTGCCTATGTCGATACCGAGAAGTCACTGACCGTCCACCATTTCCCCCTTCCTCAGTTGGTCAAAGAAGCTACTGTTGCTACCCTGCCGACGTTGCCCTCGTTTCTCTATCTGCCTGGAGCCCACGACCTGCCTACGGGGAGTTTGGCACTGCCGTGGGACCGAGAGCGAGAGTACGTGGTCGGGCGATTGGCGCAGGTGCAGGGGGCACGAGTCCCAGCCCGGATGATTGTGTCGGCCAAGTCATGGCTGTGTCACCCTGAAGTTGATCGGACTGCCGCTATTTTACCGTGGGGAGCCCCACCTGAAGTGCAGAAACTCTCGCCGATTGAGGCGTCTGCGCGCTACCTCTTGCATATTCGTGAAGCCTGGAATCAACGGATGGGTAGACAAAACCCGCTGGAAATCCAGCAGGTTATTTTGACCGTGCCAGCGTCGTTTGACGAAGTGGCGCGGGAACTAACGGTTCAGGCAGCAGAGCAGGCAGGGCTCGCACGAGTAACGCTGCTCGAAGAGCCACAAGCGGCATTTTACGCTTGGCTGGTGGCGCATACGGACTCTTGGCAGACCCAACTGAAAGCGGGTGATGTGATTCTGGTCTGTGACATCGGCGGTGGCACGACCGATTTGAGTTTAGTGGCCGTCACCCAGGGAAAGTCGCAACTGCAGCTTGAGCGGGTTGCGGTTGGTGACCATCTGCTGCTTGGTGGCGACAACATGGATATCGCCCTGGCGCGACAGGTGGAAGGGCGGCTCACAAAAGGCGGGCGACTCGATGCGCAGCGGTGGCACGCGCTGACTCAACAGTGCCGTATGGCCAAAGAGGATTTGTTCGCCGATCCGAACTGGCAAAGTGTGACCCTGACACTCGCTGGGCGCGGGAGTGCGGTTGTAGGAGGCACACTTAGTGATACCCTCACGCGCGATGAACTTGAAAAAATTATCCTTGACGGTTTCTTTCCTGTTATTGATTCTGGCGTCAGGCCGCGCCGCACTGCCCGGGTAGGATTGCAAGAGTTTGGCTTGCCGTACGCGACCGAGCCGGAGATTCCTCGTCACCTCTCCCTCTTCTTGCGTCAGCATGCCGACACGGCAAACAGTTCGCTCAGGCGACCAGACGCGGTTCTCTTTAACGGTGGGGCACTGACGCCGCTAGCTATTCGGGAACGGATCGTTGACATTCTGTCGGGTTGGTTTTCTGGAACGCAGAGTGAATTGTGGCGACCAACAGTGCTCACGGCGACCAGTCTCGACCTCGCGGTGGCATATGGGGCTGCGTACTACGGCCTGGTGCGCCGTGGGCAAGGAGTGCGGATTGGTGGCGGCAGTGCCCGCGCATATTACCTCGGTGTTGGTGCGCAAGATAAAGAGCGTGCTGCTGCTGATGGAACAGTAAATGCGCTGTGCTTGGTCCGTCACGGGATGGAAGAAGGAGAAGAGGTCCATTTACAAGAGCCAGAGTTTGAGGTGCTGGCCAATCAGCCAGTGAGTTTTCCGCTGTATGCGTCGAGCTTGCGGATGGCCGATCAGCCTGGAGCGCTGCTCTCCCTCCCGACTGAGCAAATAACGACTTTGCCTGCAATTCGTACAGTGCTACGGTTTGGCAAAAAGACCGGAGTGACAAAAATTCCCGTTCAGGTGCTGGCGAAGTTTACCGAAGTGGGGACGTTGGAACTGTGGTGCGAAGCCAAACAAACCAATCACCGGTGGCGGCTGCAATTCCAACTGCGTGGCGAAGGTACAGCTGCGCCTTTGCCCCCGCCGGGAACGGTGAGTGAAGAGCATGTGATAGATGAGACCTTGCTTACAGAGGCACTCCAACTGGTGCGAGGAGTTTTTCTCCTTTCCTCGTCTGAAGGAGGGCAAGGCTCTCCACAGACATTAACACGTCAACTGGAGCAAACCCTTGGTACGAATAAAGACAACTGGCCGCTCAGTGCGATTCGTCGCTTATGGGACATGTTGTGGGAAGGTGAGAAAGGACGGGGGCGAAGCCCCGAACACGAGGCTCGCTGGCTCAATTTAAGCGGATTCTGTTTACGACCGGGATTTGGGCATTCTACGGATGAATGGCGCTTGCAGCAGCTCTGGAAAGTCTATCCGCGGGGGCCGATACACGGAAATGCCGTTCAGTGTCGTGCGGAATGGTGGAATTTATGGAAGCGTGTGGCTGGTGGACTCAGCCGCCAGCAGCAGACCGTGCTGTACAATGACATCGCCCCCTGGCTCCTGCCGAAGTTGAAAAACAAAATCAAGACCGGGCGCTCGAAAGTCGGCCCGCAAGAACTCCGCGAGATGTGGCAGATTATGGGGAGTTGTGAACGTTTAGGAGCGGAGGTCAAAGCTGACCTCGGTGAAGAACTACTACGCGAAGTAGAGAAAGGGAAGGCGTCCGACCAAGAAGTGTGGGCGTTTGCTCGCTTAGGAGCACGAGCCCTCATCTACGGTCCAGCCAATTGTGTCGTACGGCGCGAGGTGACTACACGGTGGGTTGAACAACTCTTGCGAACCGAATGGCGCAAACCCGACATGATCGGATTTGCACTTGTGCAAATTGCCCGATACACGGGTGACCGCACCCGTGATCTTGATGACGACCTCCGCCGTCGGCTTGCTGAACGGTTAGCCGTGCTTTCTTCTGGCCAACGCTGGGCCAAACAGGTGCTCGAAGTCGTGCCGCTGGAAGCACGAGAACAAGCGCGGATTCTCGATGAGTCACTCCCTGTTGGACTTCGGATACGAACCGAGGCCGAATGAAAAGTTAAAAGTCAAAGGTCAAAAAGCAAAAGTCAAAAGTAAAAAACTAAAGGATCGCTCTCTTCTCTCATGATATCGGAAAGTATACGAATCTCATAGGGTTCAATTTCGCTAGTGAGGTCAGCCATGAGTATGGCTACGCCCGACATGAAGGTGATTACGGTGACCCCGCAGTTTGCCGTCCCGACCGCTCAGGAGGCCGTCGCGCAAGTCAATCGCTGGTTGCATCGTGAAATTGGGACCGCAGTCCATGCGGCAGCCGCAACCTTTGATCCTGCTACGTTCTATTGGCATGTCCCCATTGAACTCGCCTACGGTGCGACTGGCCCACTTGGTGTCGTTGGTGATGTTTATATTCACGCAGCAACGGGCGACTTCGCCGGGCGGCCCAATGCGGAGGCCTTTCGTCAGCGTGCAGAAGCCCTGGCTACCGCACATGGGATCGAGTGATGCTGGTGTGGCATGCCCAGGAACTTCCGTCTTCGTGTGTTGCAGCATGTGTGCGGATGGTCCTGGAGAGGCTCGGAGTACTGATTGCTGAGGCCCAGGTCCGCCGTCTCATCGGGCACACACGTTTGGGCGTGTCGCTCGCGGTAACACAAAGAAAGCTGAGTGATGCAGGAGCGACGGTGCACCGTCTCAATATACCGGGGGGATTTGGCCTGATCGCCCAACGCTTGGCGTAACTCCCAGATGCAGACCGTCAGTGCCGCCTCACTGACTACGGTATCGGGCCACACGACCCGAAATAGCTCCTCTTTGCTCACCACCTGCCCGGCACGCTCTACCAAACAACACAGCACGGCAAACGCCTTGAGCGTCAGCTTCTGTATCTGCCCCTCACGCCAGAGAGAGCCGCTGGACGCCTCAAGCCGAAAGGGACCAAATGTGAAATCGTTTTCGTCTGCCATGGAGTCTCTTAGAACAATCTTAGAACAATCTTAGAACTTTCTTAGGACTTCGCTTCATTTCTCGTGTTACGGTTTTGCCACACTGCCCGTGTGAGAGCAAGACGTTACACGTGTCCCTATTGGAGGCGGAATGCCTTCTCTCCGGCACGGCTATTGTTCAGTGCAAATGAACAATTTGTTCACTCCATTGTTACGCCTAGTGAAAGAAGGGAGGGGAAAATATGAAAGCTGCATGGCTCAACAACGCCTTTGTGTCGACAATACTATTCGGAAAGTAACCTGCACCCGTGCGGACGGCCTGCGGGCCGTCCGCGCAAAGGGAGGAGCTCTCTTCTTAGACAAATCTCAGAACTTTCTCAGGACTGCCCTGCCGTCTTGGCGTATACCCCTCACCGCAAACGCAGCCAGGAGAAAGGAGGTGGTGTCATTTGAATGTCGAAAAGCCTTGAGACAAGGACAGATGAATCTAGGGGAAGAAGGGGAATCTCGCCTCACGTATCGCTATCGGGATCAGAAACCGCAAATGCAATAAGGAGGACAACATGCTTGGTATATGCTGGAATACTTGGGACAAACTGCGCGCTATTGCCGTGGCGGTCCTTGTGACTTCCACCGTGATAAGCTGGTCAACCACCGCTCGTGCCGACGCCGTAACGGATTGGAATGCCACTGCTGTGCAGACATTGGTGGCAGCGACTCCGCCTCGGCCTGGCCCGGTCATTTTCCTCGATTTAGCCATCGTTCAGGCCGCCGTGCATAACGCCGTCCAAGCCTTCGACGGACGCTTTGAACCCTATCATGTAGAAATCCTGGGCGCCTCGGGCTCGCCGATAGCCGCCGTCGCCAAAGCTGCCCATGACGTCCTTGTCAACATCGTCCCGAGCCAGGCCGCCGCACTCGACACGACTTATCAGGACTACTTGGCCGCCCGCGGCTTGTCGGCGGATGACCCCGGAGTGGAAGTGGGAGAGACCGCCGCCGGCCTCCTGAAGCTCCGGGCCGACGACGGACGTAACCCGAATCCCCGCCCGCCCGACTTCGTCGGCGGTAATGCTCCCGGCCAATGGCGTCCGACGCCTTCCTACATCGTGACGACTCCTGGGATGCCGCCCGGGCCACCTCCGTCCTTCGCGCCGATGTTAACTCCCTGGCTCGGTGCTGTCCCTCCCTTTACCCTAAAGAGCGGGGACCAATTCCGCGCCAAGGCGCCACCGCCGTTGGGCAGTAAACGGTATGCCAAGGACTATAATGAAGTGAAGGCGGTGGGCACGCGCTTCAACAGCACTCGCACCCCAGAGCAAACCCACCTCGCCTATTTCTATGCTGGCAATAACTTCATCCTCTGGAACCGCGTGCTACGGGATATCGGGGCAGCGCGCACGACGAATATGGGGGACAATGCCCGGCTGTTAGCGCTGGGCACGCTGGCGATTGCTGATGCGTTCATCGTCGCGTGGAACAATAAGCTTCACTACGTCGCGTGGCGACCGATCACAGCCATCCAGGAGGGTGATAACGATGGCAACTCGCGCACGGCGGGCGACCCGACCTGGGAGCCGCTGCTCAATACGCCCAACTATCCCGAATACACCGGGGGCGCCAATAACGCGGTGGGAGCCTTGACCCGCACGCTGGAGCTCTTCTTCGGGACGGACCACGTCACCTTCACGGTCTACAGCCAGCACCTGTTGGCGGACCCGAATACGCTGACGTATCACCATTTCTCGGATTTGTCGTGGGACACGGTCGATGTCCGCATCTACCACGGCATCCATTTCCGCTTCAGTGATGAAGAGACGCGGAAGCAAGGCCGGCACGTGGCCCAATGGGCCTTCGGCCACTTCCTGCGACCAGTTAACAAATAGTGACGATGTCTTGAGAAAGAAGAAAAGTCAAAAGGCAAAGGGCAAAAATCAAAAGTGATAGTCCAAAGTCTCAGGTCCAAGGTCCAAAGTCCTTACCGGGTGCTGGGTGTTAGGGACTGGGGACTGAAAACTGAGAACTGACAACTAACAACTGGTTTTCAGCTTTTGCCTTTTGCTTTCCTGCGAAGCAGGTTATCCCATCGTCGTTACTCGTTCGATGGAGATTTTATAGATCACCCGCTCTTCGCCGGGTTGCCGGAACGGATACTTGTCCTGGTCAAGATACTTCTTTGCTAACGAGTCGATATGCGCGTCAGCCCCGGTTTCCGTCACGTCAACGACTTTTCCCCGAATTTGCATATAACGGTATGAATTGTCGGGATCGAGAATGGACAGCGCGACCTGCGGACGGGTGCGCATGTTTTTGTCTTTCCAGCGTCCCTTGGCAGAATTGATACGAATATGTGTCCCGTCGTGATCAAACCAGACGGGTGTGACTTGCGGGCTACCATCTTTCATGATGGTTCCGAGATGGGCGAAGGCTTTCTTCTCCAATAGGTCTTTGTATTGATCAGGAATTGCCGCCATAGTGACTCCTCCTCTGGGGATAATTTGCTGGGGATTGTAGTGAGCCTGTTCAGGTGAGTCGAGGGAGTTTACACATCTTTGCCAACTGCATCACGGAGATGACGCAACCCATCTCTTGTGAGCAATCGAGATAGGCCGTACACGATGCGACGTGGGAGGAGTGGGCCTTCGTAAATCAAGCCGGTATACACCTGAATGAGCGATGCCCCGGCGCGAATACGGGCGTAAGCGTCCTCAGCGGAAAAAATGCCTCCGACCCCGATCAGTGGCAGCTTGCCTTCGACCGCCCGGAAGAGAACCCGCATTACTTCAGTTGCACGTGTGGTCAGTGGTTTGCCACTGAGGCCGCCTTCTTCGTGAATTGTGGAGCGTAACGCTGGCCGAGTAGTAGTAGTGTTGGTGGCAATGAGACCAGAAACACCAACCGCAAGGGCGACTCGTGCAACTTCGACGATCTCTCCGTCAGTGAGGTCAGGTGCAATTTTCACTAGCAGAGGTTTTGGCGGACGATGGGCTTGAGTGGCGAGCTGATGGTTCTTCTTTTGCAGTGCTTCGAGCAACCGTCCAAGACGTTCTGACTCCTGGAGTTTACGCAGGTCCGGCGTGTTCGGTGAACTCACATTGACAACGAGATAGTCGGCAAAGGGAAATAATCGCTCCAGGCTTTCCAGGTAGTCATTGACAGCTTCTTCTAGCGGGGTGATTTTCGACTTGCCAATATTAAACCCTAGCGGAATCGGATGAGCGCGACGTAATGGCAACAGATGCAGGAGTCGTTGGGCAACGGCAACAGCTCCATCGTTATTGAAGCCCAGTCGGTTAATAAGCGCTGCATCTTGCTCCAGACGAAAAATGCGCGGCTTCGGATTTCCCGGCTGGGCTTTTGCGGTGATTGTGCCAAGCTCGGCGAACCCAAATCCGAGTGCAGGCCAGGCGAGCGGGACAGCCGCATTCTTGTCGTATCCAGCAGCGAGCCCGACGGGGTTCGGAAAATGTACCCCCCAGAGGGGCTGACTCAACCGTGCATCGCTCGGAGGCGGCAATGCCGGTGTTGTTGCCTGTAACACTTTGAGCGCGTCAATGGCCAGGTGATGGGCGCGTTCGGAATCTACAGTGAAGAGAAAAGGGCGGAGGAGGGGATAGAGCATGTGGTTTGAAAAGAGGAGCAGAGAGAGGGTGAGCGATAACCCACCCTGTGAAGCTGCGGAACAATTAGCCAATCCCGTACAACACGGCACAATTGTCGGCGACGATCTTCTGCACTTCGTTCTCTGGTACGCCTGCGAAGTCGCGAGCAATCACCTCTTTTGAGCGCGGCCAGGTAGAATCAGAATGGGGGAAGTCGGATGCCCACATGAGATTGTCCACGCCAACGTACTCACGGGTCATAACGCCGATACGATCATCTTGGAACGTGGCATGGACCTGCCGTTTGAAATAGAAACTGGGAGGCTCTGGAATCACGGTCATCTTCTCCAGATATTGATACTTCTCATAGGCATGGTCCAGGCGCTGGAGGTAGTGCCCAATCCAGCCAATATCGTTTTCTGCTGACACAATTTGTAAACGTGGGAAACGCTCCAACACGCCGCCAAAGATCAGATCACTCAGCGAACGTTCGATCGCATGTGGCAGTGAGGGATAACTCTTCATCACACTCGGACCGATACCACTGCCTTTGCGTCCCGTAAGAATATGAAGTGAGAGCGGTATGGCATGGGTTTGCGCGGCAGCCCACAGCGGGTCCCACACCGGGTTGTCGTATGTCCGATCTTCTGGCGGAATGCCCCATATCAAGCCACCCTTGAGTCCGAGCTTGGCGCAGCGCTCGACTTCTTTCACGGCTTCCTGCACGTCATCCATTGGGATCAGTGCGATGCCCGCAAAACGACGGTGATCGTGACTACAGAACTCTGCGAGCCAATCGTTATACGCACGGAAGCTTGCTGCACGCAGGTCACCGTCCTCGATGCCATAGAGAAACATTCCTAGGCTGGTGTACAACACTTCGCCCTGGACACCATCGATTTCCTGGTCTTTCACGCGTTGCACCGGGTCCCACGAGCCAGGACGCACACCAGGATACCCTTTCACCATTTCCGTCGAGTACTCCTTGGGATCAACCCCTGCGACGGCAAAGCCAGAGACCGAAAACGGTTGCAACCCTTCACAGACGAAAAAGTCACCTTTGATACCATTGGCCTCTTTAATAATATGCGGCGCACGATCACGATACCGAGTGTCAATGCGTGCCGTCCACACATCGGCTGGTTCGACAACGTGCGAGTCGGCGGAAAGGACACGTTTCATAGATTCTCCCTCCTTGTCCTGTGGTCCTGGCGCGACTCTACCGCTGGGGGGAGGGAGGGTCAAGGTTGATTTATAAGCATTCAGCTGTCAGGTCTTCAGCTCTTGAAGATAGAGAGGAGAGACAGAGACAGAGAGGAAGGCGGCGACTCTCTTTATCATCTATCTCTGTCTCTATCTCTGTCTTTTGAGGCTGACTGCTGATAGCTAAACGCTACCCTTCTTCCTCCCTGAGCATCTCTAATGTACAGAATGCTGCTGCCTGATCCGCGCTCTTTTTGTTTTGGCCTTCACCACGACCGTACATTTTTCCAGCGATCGTGACTTGGCTAATGAAGAGTTTTTGATGTTCAGGACCTCGTGCTTCGATGACCGTGTAGACTGGCGTTTCTTTGAAGATCTTTTGTGTGACCTCTTGGAGGCGGGTTTTACTGTCGAAGAGAATCCCGGCTGACTTTTCTTCGAGATCAGTAGCAAAATGGTGTGTGACGAGTCTATGAACCGGAACAAAACCGCCATCAAGATAGACCGCACCAAGGACAGCTTCATAGGTGGAAGCCAGAATCGAGGGTTTCTCGCGCCCGCCACTACGCTCTTCACCACTCCCAAGACGCAGCCACCGGCCTATAGCGAGATGTGCCGCCTTCATTGCCAGGGTGCGGGCATTGACCAGGGAGGCGCGAATTTTTGAGAGGTCTCCTTCGCTAGCTTCGGGAAAACGGTGCATCAACAAGTCGCTCATCGCGAGCCCGAGCACCGCATCTCCAAGAAATTCGAGCCGCTCGTTGTGCGTCTCGCCGGAACGCAACGGAGCAGAGCGGTGCGTAAGTGCCAGGCGCAACAATTCCTTGCGGTGGAATTCATAGGGCAGGGTCGCTTCAAGTTCAGTGAAATCAACCATGACAGTTGGCGGCTAAATCAGACCACAAAAGATCGAGACACGAGGGTTGTCACCCTGAGTGAAACGAAGGGTCTCTCTGAGAGATTCTTCGCTGCGCTCAGAATGACAGGAGTGAGTGGTCGCATCGCAAAGTGTACCAATGACCTGTATTTTGATTTAGATAACCAGGGGTGGGGAACTGAAAACTGGCAACTGAGAACTGAGAACTATTTCTCCCCACGCACTTTCTCCGCTCGTGCGCGTAAGACTAACAGAAACCTCGCGATTCATGTAGGCATCTTCACCATCAGCAAATACGCGCACGTAGTTGCGTCCGTAGCCTTTGAGGAGGCCACTGTTTTTATCACGCGTATGCTCGAACAAGACCGGAAGCGTTTGTCCGATAAAGCTTCGGGCAAACGCGGCTTTCTTCTGTTCCCCCAGCTTGCGGACTTCACGTGCGCGAGTGTCGATGACTGGTTGCGGTACTTTATCAGAAAATTTGGCAGCGGTGGTCCCGCTGCGGACAGAGTACGGGAAGACATGAAAATAGGTCAGAGGGCTTTCTTTGAGAAAGGCGAACGTCCGGGCAAAGGCTTCTTCACTCTCTCCAGGAAATCCGACAATAAGATCCGTGCCTAACGCAGCCTGTGGCAACGCCTCGCGCAATTTGCCCAGCACATCACGAGCAAGCGTTATGTCGTAACGTCGGCGCATACGCGAGAGGGTCGTGTCGTCAGCTGCTTGCAACGGCACATGGAGATGTGGGCAGAGCGTCTCTGCTTGGGCCAAAAGGCGAATCAAGTCGTCACTGATTTCATGCGGATCAAGCGAACTCACCCGTATCCGTGGGACAGGTTTTCGTTCTTCAATCGCTTCCAGCAGCCAAGTGAGTGAAACGGGCGAGTCGAGGTCTTCACCGTAGCCACCAAGGTGAATACCCGTCAACACCACTTCCTGGAATCCCTGAGTGGCAAGCCGATCGAGTTGTTCTAACACCACACGGGGCGGCACGCTGCGACTCTTGCCGCGTGACATCGGCACAATGCAAAAGGTGCAGAAGAGGTCACAGCCTTCTTGAATTTTGAGGAACGCTCGCGTTTGACCACTGAAAGTGAGGGCTCCGAGCGTGTCCACCCGTGGAGTCTCGCCATTTTTCCGCAGGTTGCTAACGGAGATGCGCTCGACGGTGACTTCGTTCTTGACTGCACGCAGAATGTCATCGAGACGATTCAAACCAATCACATAATCGACCTCCGACACTTTGGCGACAGCTTTCGGATTCACCTGCGCATAACAACCAGTCATGATGACCCGCGCGGTTGGGTTCTGCCGTTTCGCCCGGCGAGCAAGTTGACGACTTTCGGCGTCGGCTTGATTGGTGACGGTACAACTGTTGACGATGTAGACATCGGCTGCGTCTGTAAACGGCACACACTCGTGGCCTTCAGCCTTCAACCGATCCTCAATCGTTGCGGTATCGTACTGGTTGACCTTACAGCCCAGAGTGGTCAGAGCGATGCGTAACGGAAGCACGGTTTGGGCGTTAATCGTTGTCATGATTTCTCAATAGGTTACAATGCCTTTTCAATCCATCCACCGCCAAGCACTCGCTCTCCATCATAGAACACCGCAGCCTGACCAGGAGTGACGGCGGGATACGATTCCTGAAACCACACCTCAGCTCGCCCACCTGCTTGCACAACAATGCGAGAGGGAATAGCCGGATGACGATAACGAATCTTGACTGTTGCATTCACTTCTTGTGCTGGCATCTCTTCCACCCAACTCACAGTATTCGCGGTGAGTCCACGAGTCATCAGTTGTGATTTCGCGCCAACTGTCACACGTCCGCGTTCGGCGTCGATGGTCGTGACATATTGTGGTTCAGCCAGACCTCCGAGGCCGAGACCGCGGCGCTGGCCGACGGTAAAGCGGTGGACACCATCGTGAGACCCAAGCACCTGCCCATCCTGATCGACAATCTCTCCAGCAGCGACCTGCACGCGCTGGGCTGCGGTCAACCGCTGTTCAATAAAACGGGCATAGTTTCCATCTGGGACAAAACAGATGTCCTGGCTTTCCGGCTTTTCCGCCACTCTGAGTCCTAATGCTCGTGCCTTTTCACGCACTTCATCCTTGGTCAAATGCCCAACCGGAAAGAGCGTGCGAGCGAGCTGCGCCTGACTCAAGGTAAACAGAAAATAGGACTGATCCTTGCGCTGATCGACCGCACGCAGAAGCCGGTAACGGTCGTCAGTCTCGTCATAGGAGACACGCGCATAATGACCGGTAGCAACAGAGTGAGCATCCAGTTCACGTGCACGCTGCCAGAGGAGATCAAATTTGAGATCCCGATTGCAAAGCAAGCAGGGGTTCGGCGTACGTCCACGCAGGTACTCAGTGGTGAACACATCAATCACTTTGTTGCGAAAGGCGTCTTTCAGATTTAAGACATAGTACGGAATGTCGAGTTGTTCAGCGACACGACGTGCGTCCTGAAAGTCGTCGATCGAACAACAGCCGCCATCGTGTCCCTCGGCGTTGCCTGCGAGGAGCATCGAAATCGCAATCACCTCGTAGCCTGCTTCGACCAGCAAAGCTGCTGCGACCGCGCTATCCACGCCACCGCTTAGGGCCGCGAGTACCCGCCGCGGGGAGTTCGGAGTTCGGAGTTCGGAGTTCGGAGTTACTGTAGTCTTCATTCTTCACTTCTTCATTTTTATTTCTTCATTCTTCACTTTTCACTCTTCATCGTCGCCTTCCGTACTCGTTCGACCACTTGTGGCAGGACTTCCACTACTCGGTCAATTTCCTGTTCGGTGGTTTCTTTCCCGACACTGAAACGGAGCGCACTCTTAGCTTCTTCCGTGTTGCGTCCTAACGCCAAAAGCACATGAGACGGTTCCAGTGATCCGGCAGCGCAAGCTGAACCAGTCGAGACGGCAATCCCGGCAAGGTCGAGTCCCATCATCAGTCCTTCCCCGGTCGCGTCACTAAACCCGATATTCAGCGTATTGGGCAGGCGCTGCTGGGGTGGACTGTTCAGCACGGTCCCTGGCACGTTCTGCACAATGCCTTCATAGAGCATGCTCGTCAAACTGCAACAGTGAGCAGCGTGGGCTTCGAGTTCCTGCGCTGCAAGTGTCGCTGCGACACCGAAACCCACCACCGCCGCAACATTCTCAGTCCCTGCGCGTTTCTCGCGTTCTTGTGATCCGCCATGTAGAAGCGGGGCTAGTGCTGTTCCTTTACGAACGTACAGCGCCCCCACTCCTTTGGGGCCGGAGATTTTATGAGCTGAGAGAGAAAGCAGGTCAACTCCTAAACTGTTGACATCAAGCGGCAGTTTGCCAGCGGCTTGGACAGCATCGACATGGAAGCAAATCTCTCGCTCTCGGACAATACGGCTCAAGGCAGCAATGGGCTGAATGGTGCCGATCTCGTGGTTCGCAAGGCTGATGCTGACGAGGACGGTTTCAGGGCGCAGTGCTGCCATAAGATCGTCGGCACTGACACGTCCTTCGTGACTGACTGGCAGCGTGGTTACTGTCGCTCCCTCTTTGGCGAGGGCCTCAAGCGGTTCGAGAATGGATGAGTGCTCAATTGCCGTTGTGATGACATGGTTGCCTTTACGTCGTGTGGCGTTCAGCACGCCGGCGAGTGCGAGATTGTTACTTTCTGTTCCCCCGCTGGTGAACAACACTTCCGCCGGACGACAGTGAAGAAACGCGGCAATTTGCTCACGTGCCTCTTCCACGCCGTGCTTTGCCTGCCGGCCAGCCCAGTGCACACTCGACGGGTTGCCGAAGTGCAGCTGGAAATAGGGCAAGATCGCCTCCAGCACCTCCGCACGTAACGGAGTTGTGGCGTTATAGTCAAGATTGATGCTCTGCATGAAAAAGTGTTAAGGAAACGTTCGTTTCTGAGGGGGAGGCGAACAAGGCAATCGAGCAATGGTTACTTCAAGCAAACGTCCAGGATTGATAATGCGTCCTCAAGCAGTTCACTCGGGGCTTTCTGAATGCCTGCTGGAACCGCTCTGAATTTTCGCAATCATTCCTCTGACCTTTACCGAAGTATATCCGATGTGTATCCTTCAGTGGAATTTCTGTCAAATAGAGCAGGAAAGCTGCGCACTACGTTTCCCACCCGTACTCGCCCTTCAGCTTCACAAAGCGGCACTCGCAAAAGTACTCTTCTCGCAGTCCATTTGGTTCTTTCCACACACGCACCAACGTTTGCAGGTCTTCCTCCCCCATCGGCACAACGAGTCGTCCTCCCAAGCGCAGTTGAGAGAGGAGCGGACGCGGCAGGCAAGGAGCCGCCGCACCGATGATAATGGCGTCGAACGGTGCTGCGCTCGGCCAGCCGAGGGTTCCATCCCCGACATGGACGTTCACATTGTGATATCCCAGAGCAAAGAGTGTTGTCCGGGCGCGTGCCGCCAAACGGGCCGAGACTTCAACCGAGCATACCTGTGCCCCTTGTTCGGCGAGGACCGCAGCTAAATATCCTGAACCGGTGCCAACTTCCAAAATATGTTCTCCCTCGGCAAGTTTCAGCGCTTCGGCCATGACGGCGATCATATACGGCTGTGAGATCGTCTGTCCTTCTCCGATCGGTAAGGGATGATCCTCATAGGCACGATCACGGAGCGCTTCATCGACAAACAGATGGCGTGGCACGTGCTTCATCGCTGCCAAGACGAGTGGGTCATTGATTCCACGATTAGCGATTTGTTCGTCCACCATCCGTCGTCGGGCGGAGGTATAGTCTAGTGCCATGGCAGTTGCAGGTCGCGCAGCTCGTGTAGCGCGCGGTAATTCGTCAGATCAACGTGGAGTGGGGTCACGGAAATATAGCCTTCGTGCACAGCCACACAGTCTGTGCCTTCGGCTGGATCGAAACCAAGAGCATCACCACCAATCCAGTAATACTTTCGCCCACGGGGATCGACACGTTCTTCAAGCGTTTCTGCGTAATGTCGCTTTCCTTGCCGGGTCAGTTGATACCCGCGCAGTTGGTCCTTTGGCACATTAGGGACATTGACGTTGAGCAAGGTGTCTGAGGGCATGCCTTGCGTAATGACTTCAGAAGCAAGGATGGCGGCAAACTCGGCTGCTGGACCAAACAGATAGGGTGGCCGTGAAGCCACTAGAGAGACGGCGATCGACGGAATCCCTAAGAGCGATCCTTCAATGGCGGCAGAGACCGTTCCTGAATAGGTGACGTCATCCCCCAGGTTTGCGCCTTTGTTGATTCCTGAGACCACAAGCTGCGGGCGAACTGGGAGAAAACCTTTCACGGCGAGATTGACACAATCGGTTGGCGTTCCGCTCACCGCAAAGCGCCGTGGCGCAACCTCTTCGATACGGAGAGGACGGTGGAGGGTCAGCGCGTGGCTGACTGCACTCTGTTCATGGTCTGGGGCGACGGTATAAATATCGCCGACGGCTGCGAGTGCTTCCTCCAGCATGCGTAACCCTTCGGAATGAATACCGTCATCGTTCGAGATGAGGATAACCATAACGGCATTTGAGCAGAAAGTAGGCAAAGAAGAAAGGCGACCGCTGAAAACGATCGCCTTTCTTCTCCTACTGGTCGGGGTGAGCCGATTTGAACGGCCGACCACTCGCACCCCAAGCGAGTACGCTACCAGGCTGCGCTACACCCCGACATGCGGTAGACTTACTTCTCTCTCTCATATCGTCTCTAAAGGAAGGGGGTCAAGAGCCTAAAACGGCGATTAGCCATTAGCTCTTAGCCATTAGTCAAAATGGCCCTCTTTTCATGCTAAAAGCTAAGAGCTTAGCTCACAGCTTCTGGAGTGCTTATGCCAACCTACCAAGGTGGATGTCATTGTGGAAACGTACGATTTGCAGTCACGGCTGATCTTGAGCAGGAGCGGGTGGTCGATTGCAATTGTTCGATCTGCACGAAGAAAGGGTTTCTCCATCTCATTGTCGATCCCACCCAGTTTCGTCTATTGACTCCTGACCCACAAGTCGTGCTCTACCAGTTCAATACCAAGGCGGCCAAGCATTATTTTTGCTCGGTGTGTGGGATTCACTCGTATTACATTCCCCGCTCGCATCCGAACAAGATTGATGTCAACATCCGCTGTCTTGAAGGGGTAGACCTGCAACAGCTCACGGTCCAGCCTTTCAACGGACGGGAATGGGAAAAAAGCCGACATACGTTGGATGAGTAGGAGTAAGCGTTCAACCATCTGCCATACGCTAACCCATATCCAGCGTGACAAACCGATACCCGAGTGACTTTCCATGCATTACCAGAATGGGGCGCACCGCAGGATCGAGGAGACGCGGGAAGTCTTCTGGTGGAGCTTGGATGCAAACCATTTTGTCTTTGGTTTCAACACGGACGCGATAGGCTGGGAGCCCCAATGACTGAAAAATCGCTACCCACGCTTCCGAAGGGTCTGTTTCTGTAACAGTAAGAACGTCCACATCAGGCTTCATGGCCCCTGACTGTAGCGGAAAAGTCTGGCAAGCTGAATCCCAGAGAGGAAGCGAAAAATTATGGACAGGCGATTCTCGCATGGCGTCATTTTTGATCTCGACGGGGTGTTGATTGACTCGGAAGGGCTCTATTACCGAGCCTATAGTGAGGTGTTGAAACCTTACGGCGTGACGGTCTCACGTGACGAATACGAAGAGCATTGGATTGCACAAGGGACCGGCCCTGAGTATATCGTTGCTAAACATAACCTTCCCATTGCGCCAGACGAACTCCGTCAATTGCGCTCTCCGATTTACCTGCACCTCCTGGAAACCGAAGTGACCTTGATGCCGTATGTCGAAGCGGCGCTTGCACGACTGGCTCCGCAGTTTGCGCTGACTGTGGCTACCAACACCAATCGTGAACATCTCGACTTTGTACTTCACCGTATGGGCATTGATCGATTCTTTCCAGTGACCGTCGCACGACAAGACTATCGTGGGGCCAAACCCGAACCAGACGCCTTTCTCACCGCAGCGGAAAAACTTGGTCTTCTACCAGAGCGCTGTGTGGTAGTTGAGGATACTTACAAAGGCGTCATGGCGGCAGTCAATGCCGGAATCCGTTGCATCGCTGTGCCAAATGAATACACGCTTCATAATGATTTCAGTCAGGCGAGTCTTGTCCTTTCTAGTCTGAAGGAATTGACACCAGATGTTGTGTGTTCGCTCTTAGAGTAGGGGCGAAGCATTTGCGAGGATGCTACCCGACCTGTGTGTATACAGTTGGCAAATGCTTCGCCCCTACTACTTTGCCCTTTGACTTTTGCCTTGCCTCTTGTATTCTCTAGCCGTCCGCGATAGCTGGCAATACTAGAGGAGGAGACCCGTATGACGGCACAGTTTGCTGATCGTTTCGTTCAGGCCAATGGACTCAAGTTTCACTATCTCGACTGGGGAAATCCGGAGAAACCACCGCTTATATTGCTACACGGCGTTGGGCAGACCTGCCATACCTGGGACTTGTTTGCTGCGGCCATGGCGCCGCACTTTCATATCATGGCCTTTGACCAACGGGGACATGGTGACACCGACTGGGCAGCCGACAAAGACTACTCTCGGAAGACGATGGTGAAAGATGTTGATGCATTTACTGATGCCCTCGGCCTCACCCGTTTCTTTCTCACCGGAATGTCGATGGGTGGCGCGAATTCGTTGTCATTCACCGCGAACCATGCTCATAAAGTGGAAGCGCTCGTTGTCGTCGATGTTGGCCCCCGTGTAGAGAAAGAAGGGGTAAAACACATCCGTGACTTTATGAGTAACTACCGAGAGTTTAAAGATCTCGACGAGGCTGCGGCGGTGATTCATCGTTTCAATCCACGTCGATCACTAGAAGTGATCCGTAACTATACGTGTGTCTATAACCTGAAACAGTTGCCGAGCGGCAAGTGGTCGTGGAAGTACGACACCTATTTTAGTGAAGGGCACCGCCCGATCGACATGAAGCAGATGCACGACGAACTAGCGGCGGAGGTGAAGACAATTCAATGTCCAACCCTACTGGTAAAAGGTGGCGAGAGCGATGTGTTCTCTCTTGATGGGGCGCGAGAGTTTCAGCAATTGATTCCTGGTTCGGAGTTCTCACTGGTGCCGAAAGCTGGACACTCAGTGATGGGCGATAATCCTCCAGGGTTTGAAGCGGCAGTCCGTGAGTTTTATCGAAAGAAGGGCTATTTGGCAGCTTAAGAAGCGGTCAGCCGTCAGCTATCAGCCTTTAGGGAACCGTTTTTGTTTGTTATGCCGACGTCATTTCTTAAGCTGAACGCTGACTGCTGAAAGCTGAGAGCGGAGATGAATACGAGGAGACAATCATGGAACTGGGGTTAAAAGGCAAAGTTGTCATCGTCGGCGGTGCGAGCAAAGGCATCGGTAAAGCCACGGCCTTGGAATTTGCCCGTGAAGGAGCAAAGGTCGTTATCAGTGCACGCGACCCAGCCCAGCTTCAGGCTACAGCCGAGGAAATCCGTAAAGAAACGGGCGCTGAGGTTTTGGCCGTGCCGGGAGACTTATCGAAAGCTGAGGCGACGGACCAGTTTATCGACGAGACGATCAAAAAATTCGGCACTATTCATGTGGTAGTCGCCAATACCGGCGGGCCACCGCTCGGCGGATTCGGCAATATGTCTGATGCGGACTGGGAAAACGCTTTCTCTTTGAACTTTCTCAGCACTGTACGTCTCTTTCGCAAAGCTATTCCCTATATGCAGCAACAAAAGTGGGGGCGGCTTCTCAGTGTCATGTCGATGTCGGTGAAGGAACCAATCGACGGGCTGATTCTCTCTAACGGAGTCCGGCCTGCTGTTGTGGGAATGGCAAAAACCCTGTCGCGGGAGGTTGGCAAACATAACATTACCGTGAATACAATCTTGCCGGGCCGCATTCTGACTGACCGTCTCAGAAGTGGCATCGCTGTGCGTGCCCAGCGTACCGGCAAGACCGTTGAC
>Ga0187892_10005758_pt1 | contig 19137 bp, 25 predicted proteins | sample MA1701073metaG_FD_139345 | JGI IMG/M metagenome (GOLD analysis project Ga0187892, IMG submission 139345) | Bio-ooze microbial communities from a basaltic lava cave in the Kipuka Kanohina Cave System on the Island of Hawaii, USA - MA170107-3 metaG ...
GAGATCCGCCACGATAAATTCCGCGAGCCTCAATGGAAGCAGCGCGATGCCAAGAGCCGCAAGGAGCAGCCAGCCTCTTAGTTGGGGGGATTGCGGAGGCTGCGGGGCAGCTTGCCGCCTGTTACGCATAGGCATCGCTGAGACGAGGCCTCAAAGTCGCCAGCGTACCCTGATGAGCACGCGTAACAGGCTCTCAGGGCTATATGCGAAGAATAGGTTCACGCGGAATGCGCAGAACCTTCCCTTCCTGCGCTTTGTGCATGAAGAAATTCCAACAGGCGTTTGTTCTCATGAGCCGCGCGAAGAAACTTGAATGAGATTCCCCTGTCGCTCACCGAACGGACGATCCCAGCCACTTCAACGGGAAGCTGCCGCTCAGCCAGAACGATCTGCAGGTAGAAGATATCGCCGGGTTTCACCAGCGTCTTGCTCTTGATGACACAGCCGCCCATCGAAATGTCCAGCACAGTGCCCTCCCCGCGGACTCGCCCCCCTGAGAAAGACAAAAAGAGTCGGACTGGGATTCGCTTGTGTTCTCGTCGATCGACGAGGTCCGTCGGATACCGTCGGCCCAACCGAAATGCCAAAAACCGGAGACTGCAACCCTGGCACCGAAAGGGGGAGACGAAGAGGAGGCTGGCAAGGCGCTCCACGGGAGAGAAGCAGGAGGTTCTGAGCACTGATTCGTTTTTGCACTGAGGACACTGGAGCGGCGCTGCCATCACTCAGCCTCGCGTGACGATCACTATGATACCAACGTGTGCTTTCTTACCAGTCTATCAGACCGTCGCACTTTTGTTTGTCTTTCCCGTATAAAACGCTAACAGGAACCGACGCAGGATCGCCTGCTCCAGGCGCGACGTACGCTGCCCCGGCGCGGGAACGCGCAAGAGGAGATTGATGCGGCTCGGCTCCGGCAACTGAATCGTCACCCGTGGCTCGACCGATGGGGCGTCCAACCAGCTCTCTCCTTCCACCCGTTTCATGTGCCGACGCGCCTCTTCCAGGAAGGGGCTACATTCGGCCCTGGCGGCTTCCAGCAAGACCTGCTCGGCCTTCTGCCAGTCGTCGTCGGCCGCCAGCGGGATCGTCATGACGTGCACGATGTAGGCCTTCATATAGGTCTCGTTGATCAGGGGATGACTCAGCAGGAGACTGTTGGGAAAGACCACGGCTCGTCCGGTGTATTGCTGAGACATCTGGCCCGGGCCGATCTCCAGCAACGTCGTCGCCAACCAGTTCTGATCCAGCACGTTGCCGCGCAGGCCATGAATCTCGATCCGATCCCCCAGTGAGTAGACGTTGGCTCCCATGCGAAGAACCGCGCCGCTCAGACAGAGGATCAACTCCTTGGTGGCCAGCACGAAAGCCACGGCGACGGCGACAAGCGAGACGGCAAACGCGTTGAGTTCGTGCGCCCAGATAAAGGTTAGCCCGATGACGAAGGTCACCACCATCGTGTTGCGGACGTTGATCGCCCAGCGTCGTCTGGCCTCGACGGTCAGGCCTTGGTTTCTCGAGATGGCGCGAACGAGGAGAGATCGCACGATCAGGACCACCGCAAGGAGCACGAGCGACTTCAACCCGTCCAGGATCAGGGTACTGTCTGACGCGGTAAGCCAGTCCATCATCGTGGCAACTCCCCTTTCATTCCTTCGTGCACCAGTTCAGACCGGGAACCGGGGGTTCTTCACCCCGGATGCCTCCCTATCGCGCTAGCGCCTTTCGAATCAGCGACCCGAGCCGGTCGAGGACAACGTCCGGGATCTCGTGCGCTCCCCGGAATCCCACCCATTCCACGGCAAGTCCGGCCTGAGCGAGCAGGTCACGCAACTGCTCCGCCAGGAAGAGCGGCAGCAGTGGATCTTGGCTTCCATGGCTCTGCAGCACCAAGAGCCCCCGCCGCTTCGGCATGAGCGGGACCCATTCCTCTTTGGCGATCAAGGTCCCTGATAGTATAGCAAGCCCCGCGAATGGCCGGTCCGTGCGAAGGACCAGATCGCAGGCGAGCATCGCGCCCTGCGAGAACCCTCCGAGCACGAGCTGCTTCGGATCAGCTCCCAGACGTCGTTGAGTCTCGTCCAACAGCGCCATCATCCGTTCTCTTGCCTCAGCCAGCCCGTTCGGAACTTCTCGGGACAGGTCACGGGCGCGACCGGCGGCGATGTCACGGTTGCGGCGTTCCAAGTCCAACATCCACCAAGCGCGTGATTCGCCGAACCCCAAGTGCAACGACAGCGGGCCTTCGGGAAAGAGAAATCGCGTCCCTCGCGGCACGTTGAGCGCCGGCCAGAGGGAGACAAGATCGTCCCCGGGGGCGCCGAATCCATGAAGGAGTACCACGACCGGGCCATCGCCCCCTCCGCTGCCGTCCGAGCCTCCGGTCAGGCGGACCTGCAGTCCGCCAAGCCGCTCTAGTCGCATGGAGCAACAGGGCTCCCCTGGCACAAGCGGTCAATCTCCACCCGTGTGGGGAGTGATTCTTGAGCCCCGCGCTTCGTCGTCGCAAGGGCGCCAGCGGCACTGGCGAAGACAATGGCATCCTCCAGCGACCGGCCTTCCGCCAGGGAGCAAGCCAGGGCTCCGTTGAACGCATCCCCCGCCGCGGTCGAATCAATCGTCTGGACCGGATAGGCTGGAAACAGGCGAGAGGCGGTTGCGTTCCGCAGGAGGGCCCCGCGCTCCCCCAAGGTCACGATGACGCTGCGGGCTCCCTGCTCAACCAGCACACGGGCTGCTTCGTCGGGATCGGTCATTCTGCTGAGAGTGTGCGCTTCTCCCTCGTTGGGTGTCAGGACGTCAACGAGGTTGAGGAGTGCCGACGGCAGTGGCACCGCCGGCGCGGGGTTCAGGATCGTGAGCAGGCCCTGAGCCTTGGCGATTGAAAAGGCTTCCTGCATGACAGCGAGCGGGACTTCGAGCTGAGCCAGCAGCACGGTTCCCTGCGCGATGAGAGGCGAGATCCGTCGAACGTCCTCGAGGCTCAGCATCTGGTTGCTACCCGGCGCCACGGCAATGAGGTTCCGGCCTTCTGCATCCACCAGAATGAGCGCGACCCCCGTGGCTTTTGTCGGATGCCGCAGCAGCCCTTCGCGGGGAAGGCCGAGCGAGGTGAGGTGCTGTTCAATGCGACGGCCGTAGTCATCGGTCCCCAGCATGGTCAGCAGCATGACCTCGGCTCCGGCGCGGCTCGCCGCCACTGCCTGATTAGCCCCCTTGCCGCCAAAAGACTGATAGAACTCTCGCCCCAGGATCGTCTCGCCGACGGTTGGCAAGCGATCCACCGCCACCGTGAAGTCCAGATTCGTGGAACCGAGGACGACCACGTTCGGCATGCGCTACCGTCTCTCGGAGCTTATAATCAGCACGCCTATTGCTCCGACTCGTTCTTTTCTCTCCATCGCCTCAGCGAACTATATAGCGCATAGCCCTGCGCAAGCAGGCCTGTGACGATCAACCCTAGCGCGGTCCGCAACCAGATGGAGTCCGGATGCTCCAGGCCATGCATGCCCGCCACGAATCCTAACGCGATCGACACGATCCCCACGGATCGAGCAACGAAGGCGCGGTGACGAGCGGTCACCCGCTCCTCTCTCGCTCTGTGGTCCTCGCTGCGCATGTTCACTCAGGCGCTGTTCCTGTCATACGGAGGAGGAATTATGGGCTAGGGCGTGAGAAATGACCAGCGGGAAAAGGTTGCGGCCTGGCCCCGATTCTTGTTCGTCGCATCAACCACATTCCACACAATGGCGTCTTCCACCAGGAAGCGTCGCCCCGTGTTGGAGATGCGCACACCTCGGTAGTCATCAATGAAACCCTTCGCGGCTGCTCGCGCGAGCATCCGTCCGCGGTCAGCCTGGTTCAGCGGTTCCGCGGTCACTCGTGAAGGCGTTTGGGTGAATTGCTTCCAGGTCATCTCCCAGAGTTCCAACGCGATCCGATTCCCATAGTTGAGCACCGGGTCCTCTTCGGTTCCGTGGGAGACCACCACGAAGGGGGCGGCAAAGAGCGCCTGGGCCTGGTCCTCCGCGTTCCCCGTCCGTTCTACCAACTCACGGCCGGTCCAATGGCGAAAACTGTCGAGGAGCAGTTGGCTCAACTGCACGATCGCCGGCTCTCGCCACAACGCAGGGGGAAAACGAGGAGAAGGGCTGACCAACTCTCAGCTCGGGGTTTTCGATGGGCTGAGAATCATGTCGACATCCTGCAGCCCGATTCTGGCTCGGTCGGTATAGGTCTGGTAGGCTGCACCATTGTAGGTCGCGAGAACCCGCTGATAGGTGCCACGGGCTTGCTGGTACTGCTTCTTCAACACAAAATACTTCGCCAAGGCCAACCAGTTCTCCGCCGCCGTCTCGTTCGCGGCTTTCACTTGCATCCAATCTCGATCCACCTGATTTGTTCCCGGTTGATGGGCACGCCGGCGGATGCCCGCTTCCATGTCGCGGGCCATGGCTTCGATCTGCTCATTCTCGAGTACCGCAGCGGTCACGCGGTCCGCTTCTAAGTGCTCGTAAAAGGCACGGACATGAGTTTTCATCGTACCGGCTCGCTGCTGATAGACATCCTGGGCGCAGCCCCACAGCAGGAGAGCGAGCAGGAGCGAGAGGGTGGCCGCGGGAGAGAGGCGCATGGGGACAACCGTGTCAATATTCTAACACGTCGCTGCGCCCGCGTTGCAGGTTATTTTTGCCCCTACTTCCTCATCTGGCGAGCATAGAGCGGCTGGCCATTCTTGCCGACAAGCGTCATGACGATGTCGCCCTTCTTGAGAAAGGCTTTTTGCTGATCATCCGCCCGATCCCGTGTCATAGACACACAATGCCAGGTTTCCGACGCGCCGGCAGAGTCCTTCGCTTTGATGGTGACCATCCCGTTCTGATTGAAGGAGTAGGTCACGGCGGCGGGCATCGCTTGAAACACCTTCTTCGGGTCCCCTTCAAACGCCTTGGCGGAATGGGCGGACTTCATGCTTCCGTCGGCAGAAAATTGAAACAGTTGATGGGGCAGTAGATAGGGCGCATTGGGATCCTTAAACTGGAATTCCGAGGTCCACTTCACGACCCGCCACGTCCCAACCAGATCGTTGGGCTTGCAGAAACGGGAAGAGGGTTTGTCGGCAGCAGCGTACCCGCTCTCCGGCAAAGCAAACGCTAGCAACAGCACTGCGGCGCTGAGTTGTTTCAACATAGGGTATCTCCTTCTCATGCTCATGTCACGTCATGCTGTGTTCCCGTCCGAATGCTCGATCACAAAGGTAGCAGATAAACCGGCGTTGCCAAGGAGCTGTTAGGCAGGCGGGGTTGCAAAAGGAGACAAGTCTAAGCGATCATTAGGCTTTCTAGGAGTCGCACCGTGGCAGCGAAAACGATGTTCGACAAGATCTGGGAATCGCACGTCGTGCGGGAGGAGGCAGACGGTACCACCCTCCTCTACATTGATCGGCACCTCGTGCACGAAGTGACCTCCCCGCAGGCCTTCGAGGGGCTGAAGCTGGCCGGGCGGCGGCCCCGGCGGCCCGGCGCCGCTCTGGCGGTGCCGGACCACAATGTGCCCACCACTGACCGGCGGTTCGGCATCGCTGATCCCGTCAGCGCAACACAGGTCAAAACGCTGGAGCAGAACTGCAAGGACTTCGGGATTACCTTCTTCGGCATGAATGACGTCCGGCAGGGCATCGTGCACGTGATCGGACCCGAACAAGGGCTCACTCTCCCCGGCATGACCATTGTCTGCGGCGACTCACACACCTCAACCCATGGAGCCTTCGGCGCGCTCGCCTTCGGGATCGGCACCAGCGAGGTAGAGCACGTCTTGGCCACTCAGTGTCTGCTCCAGAAGCGGCCCAAGACGATGGAGGTGCGGGTGGAGGGCGCACTGTCCCGGCACTGCTCAGCCAAGGACATCATCCTGGCCATCATCGGCAAGATCGGCACAGCGGGCGGCACAGGGCACGTGATCGAATATACCGGCGGCGCCATCCGCGCCCTGACGATGGAAGGCCGGATGACGCTCTGCAATATGTCCATCGAGGGCGGGGCGCGCGCCGGCATGGTGGCTCCAGACACGCACACCTTCCTGTACATCAAGGACCGACCGCTTGCCCCGAAAGGAGAGCTGTTCGAGCGCGCAGTGAGGGCTTGGAAGCAGTTACCCACCGACCCAGGGGCGAAGTTCGATCAGGTCGTCGAGTTGCGCGCGGATGAGGTCGCCCCGCAAGTGACCTGGGGCACGAGCCCGGGCATGGTGACCGGCGTGAACGGCAAGGTACCCGACCCCCGCGAGATGCCGGATGAAAAATCCCGCAAGGCAGCGGAACATGCCTTGGAATACATGGCCCTCACCCCCGGCACGCCCATGACGAAGATCAAGCTCGATCGGGTCTTCATCGGCTCTTGCACCAATTCCAGGATCGAAGATCTGCGCCTCGCGGCCCAGTACGCAAAAGGGAAAAAGGTGGCGCCAAGCGTCCAGGCGATGGTCGTCCCCGGGTCCGGGCTGGTCAAACAGCAGGCGGAGCAGGAAGGGCTGGATCAGATTTTCAAAGAGGCGGGTTTCGAGTGGCGTGAGGCTGGTTGCAGCATGTGCCTGGCCATGAATGCCGATGTGCTCCAGCCGGGCGAGCGCTGTGCCTCCACCAGCAACCGGAACTTCGAAGGCAGACAGGGCAAAGGCGGGCGCACCCACCTGGTCTCCCCCCCCATGGCGGTCGCAGCCGCCGTGGAGGGACATTTCGTCGATATCAGGTATTGGTCGTAATCTTTGGCAACTCAACACTCCTAACTATTAAAAGCATGCAGCCGTTCACCACACTCATCGGTCTTGTGGCCCCGTTGGATCGGGTCAACGTGGATACCGATCAGATCATTCCGAAGCAGTTCTTGAAAACCATCGAGCGGACCGGGCTCAGGGAGGGACTGTTTCTAGACTGGCGCAAGAAGCAGGACGGCACACCGGATCCGGAACTTTTCTTGAACCAACCCCGTTACAATGGGGCGACGATCATGCTGACCCGCGACAACTTCGGCTGCGGCTCGTCCCGCGAGCATGCGCCTTGGGCGTTATTGGATCAGGGCTTCCGCTGCCTCATCGCACCCAGCTTCGCGGATATTTTTTATAACAACTGCTTCCTGAACGGGATCCTGCCGGTGGTCTTGAAAGCCGAAGAGGTCCAGACGCTCTTCATGACCGTACGCGCCAAGGAGGGTTACCGGCTCACCGTGGATCTCGCCGCACAGACCGTCACCACCCCCGAAAGGACGATTTACCACTTCGACGTGGACCCCTTCCGCAAAGACTGCCTCCTCAAAGGCCTCGACTCGATCGGGCTCAGTCTTCACCACGAACCGGCCATCACGGCCTATGAGCGCAGACGCAAGACCGAAGCCCCGTGGCTCTTTCCGGACCTGTGACGGCTGGCTCATTCGCGCGACGCCATGACACTGTCACCGACAACCATCTCTCTGACCAACGCGATGCGAACCTGGTGGTCTAGAATCAAGGCGATTCTAGTCGGCTTGTTCGTCGCCTCGCTCTTCCTTGTCTCGTTCTACCTGCTCATTGTCTTCAACTGGAGCTATTCGGACGGCGACCGCACCGGTTATCTCCAGAAGTTTTCACGAAAGGGATGGCTCTGCAAAACATATGAAGGCGAGCTAGCCATGACGACCGTCCCTGGAGTCGCACCAGTTATCTGGAACTTCACTGTGTGGAACGATGGGGTTGCAACCAAGGTCAATGAGTTGCTGGGAAAGAGGGTCGTCCTGCACTATCGAGAGTACCGTGGCATTCCCGGCAACTGCTTTGGCGAAACCGACTATTTCGTGGAAAGCGTGGAGGTCGCTGCCGAATGAACCTTTTGATGAAAATGCTGCTCGCGCTGGTCGTCGTGCTGCTGCTTCTGGTTGGAGCGCTCCACCTGTGGCTTGGTTCCTTGATCAAGCGTGGTGTGGAACAGGTCGGGCCGAGGATCACCCAGACCAGCGTGACCTTGCGCGATGCCGATATTTCTCTGTTGTCCGGTCGTGCCGAGCTGGAAGATCTGACCGTCGGCAATCCCAAAGGGTTCCAGACGCCCAGCGCATTCAAACTGCACAACGCCACTGTGCGTCTGGACTGGAAGTCGGTGCTATCGGACACGGTCGTCATCGAGGAAATCCTCATTGACGGCCCGGAAATCACCTTCGAAGGAACCCCTGTCGGCAGCAACCTGGGAACCATCAGAGACAACGCGAAGGCCTTCGCTCCCGCTGAGTCATCAGAGAAAGCCACCGCACCGAAACGTGACGTGCAGCAGGGCTCCGGGAAAAAGGTCATGATTAAGCAGTTCACTATGACGAACGCGCGGGCGAATATGTGGGTGCGAGCAGGAGGAGTTGAGACCAAGGCGCAGGGCGTCACCCTGCCGGACATCAGGCTCAAGAATATCGGCAATGCGTCGGGCGGCATGTCGGTCCAGGAAGTGATCGCGACCGTGTTGACCTCCATCGCCAACTCGGCCACTCGCATGGTGACGAACCTGGACAAACCGCTGGAGAAGGGGGCTCAGATGCTCGGCGAGTCGTCAAAGCAGATCGGCCAGTCGACGGAGAAGGCCACGTCGAAAGCCTTAGAAGACGTCAAAGGACTCTTCAACAAATAAGTGGACCGGCTGCTCCTGGCGCAAGCGAGAGCTATTGATTCCAATATCTCAAGGAACTATCATACGCCTCGACTTTACACCCCTCCTCATCAAGAGGTGAGTTATGCGCCACCGCCTACTCCTGCCTGCCCTTTTGGGGCTGTTGACCGGCTGCGCCGGCAACATCGTGGACACGGACCTCCTGGTCAGCAATACCTTCTTCCTGCCGCCGACCTCGGCCAACACCGTGTTCATTCAAAACCGCAACGCTTCCGATAACCAACAGGTGACGCTGTCGGATTTGGCGAACCGATTGGCCGCGAAAGGCTATCGCGTGGTGACTGACCACGAGACCGCGCAGTTCCTCGTCTTCACGAACATCGTGTACTGCAACCAGACGAAACCGGACCTGCCAGTGGAAGTGATCGTCTCCGGCGGCTATGGCTCCAGCATCGGGAGCACGATCATGTCTGGGCTCAGCAACGTGGCCGGCATGGCGAGCATGTTCGGCGGGCCGATGGGGATGGCGGCCGGCAGTGCCGCGTCCAGCGTCTTCGGATCGCTTGGCGGGATGTTCGGCGGGGCGAGCGGCCCTTCTGTGCAATATAAACAGCCGGAGGGCATCGTCTACGCCTGCGTGGCGGACTTACAAATCACGGATCGGAGCAAGGCCGGCAGCGACCAGGCTCCTGGGACACCGATGCCCGGCGGTCCCCCGCCTCCCGGAGTCTATCAGACGCGGGTCGGCGCGAGCGTGCATCAGAAGAAGTTCAATGCGGAAGAAGCAACGCCGCTCGTGCAGCACCGACTCAGCGCAGCCGTGGCAGGGTACTTGTAATTGGAGGTTCCCATGCGACGTGCGATCATCCTTTTTCTGATGCTCGGGTTCGCGACCGGGTGCACGAATGTCGTCCGCTCCGGCTTGCTGAACAGCAACTCGGTCATGCTGCCGCCGAGCACGGAACGCACGATTTTCGTGCAGACCGGCAACATCTCCGAGAATCAGCAGGTCTCATTGGGCAGCTTGGGCTCCCGACTGAGCGGCAAAGGGTACCAGGTCGTGAAAGATCCGGCTGCGGCTTACTATTGGCTACAAGCACGCGTCGTGTACTGCCACAAAGCAAAGGACGGGGTCACGGCGGAGAGCGTGGCCCAGACTGGCTTTGGCTCCGGCATCGGGAGCGGCGGGAGTGCGATGGCAAGCGCCAATCCCTTCATGGGCGGGGGTGGCCAGCAAATGCCCGACATGGGCTCGATGATGTCCATGGCCATGGCCAGCATGGGTGGTATGGGCGGGATGGGCGCCCCACCTCCCGAGGGCCTCCTCTATCTCTGTGTCGCGGACGTCCAGATTACCGAGCGAGGGAGAGACCCGGCGAAGACGGTGAAGTCTTCTGCTGCCGGGCAGGGCGGACCAGCTTCGACGTACCGGATGCGAACCGTGGCGCACGTCTTACAGAAAGATCTGAACATCGAGGAAGCCACCCCTATCATTCAGGAGAAATTGAACACCGGCATCGCCGGGATGTTCTGACCACGGTCCCTTCAGCCAGCTCTGTCTCTGGAACGCGACGGCCTTCCGCGAACAGAATCGCCTCACCACCCGACTGGCGAACGGTGAGAACAAGATCAGAACGGTTGGTGCTCCAGTCCCTACGCCGCCGCTGCAGCTCGCCATCACCATTCCGATGAACTGCCGCTAGGGCTTCTTCTTCGGCAGCGGCGCCAACTCATCGGGCGGCGTTGACTTATAGAGAGGGCCCATCTCTTCGCCGTGCTTCAGTTCCACCCCTTCACCCGGCAGCGCTTCCTTCGGCGGCTTCGGCATTGTCGGTGCGGGGGTGTATCCTGGGGCATTGGGCTTGGGCGGCGGAGTCGGTTGATCGGACGGATCGCCTTCGCCCGTCACCACCTTGATCTCGATGAGCGTTTTCGCCGGGGGGACCGGAAACTCGAACGTGCGTTTCTCGCCATCCTTCGCCGCCATTACCAGATTGTCCAAGGGCGACTTCATCGCATCGCTGCGGGTCCCGGGGCCGGTGGACCATTGATGCGGCATGTCGCCGTTCGGCGTCTTGCACATGGTCTTGATGCTTTTGGGACCGGCCTGGAAGCGCAGTTTGAACATCAACTGCTGGGAGGCCTCGTCTAGTTTGCCATTGGCCTCCCAGAGTTCCGTCCAGGTGTTGCGCTGCTTACAGGTCATAGTCCCGCCGGCAACCACGGTTTTTGCGCTCTGGCTCTCTTCTCGCGGGACGACGGCTTGGCCAGAGACACGCCCATCCGGCTCGATGGCGAGATCGAGGAAGAACCGGACATCGCTGAGCACCATATCTTCCAGCCTGGCGCCACCGAACATCAACTCAAACCGTTGATGAATCGCGAGGCGGATCGCCGTGGCCAGCCGCCATTCCACATCTTCGGGTGGGGATTGCCCGCGCTTGATCACGCCGGTGCGCGAGGTAGCTTTCACGATGTCGAAGCCGGGTGGATCATTCGGCGGCCAGGGTTTCGTGGGCACAGTATAGGTGACTTGCACCGACTTGTCCGGTGTAAACGCCGCGCTCGTCGGTGACACTTTCCCGTCGCCCTTCACTGCTTCCAGTTGCTCGATCTTGCCCCAGGTCGGCTGAGTGCTCTTCTTCGTCAGCAACTCGATCTTCACATCCACTCTCTCACTCGGCTTCTTCCGCACGGTCTTGGTCTTCGGCGTGAACTTCGCCGTGAGGCAGTGGCTGTTATCTTTCTGATCATCGAGATTCCATTTCTTTTCTGCGTCTCGAAGCTCCGACGCTATTCTGGCAATATTCATTCTTGTTTCTTCGTTGTTTATTGACGATGCAAGACCAGAACAGTCGAGCGCATCTCCTGCTTCATTGATGCATCCCTTCAATCGTATGACCACCGAGCTCAAGTTCGGATTGAACTCCCCGTCACCCCAAAACCGAAATCTGTAGGTTCGTATGACAAACTTTTCGTCAAAGGTTTGTCTTTGGTGATTAACCTCAAACTCAAAGGTCGCCTTTTCCTTAAGTCGCGCATCGTCAGCGACGTGTGCCGTAGCCCTGTACGTTATGTCCAAATATTCATTACCAGACAAGTCCCTGGTGCCATCCTTGAAACTTTTCTCCTCGTGGTTCGAGAAATCCACCGTTGCCGATACCGGGCCATCCGCTTTTGGACAACGATCAACCTTGATAAGCATTCGCTTTTTCACTGCCACAGAGACGGACGTGTCTCCCTTAGCGACTTTCCCTTTCAATTCATGTTCAATCCCGACTCCAACAGAAGTTTCGTCGTTGATCCATCCTCTCCCTCTCCCGGTCATATCGAGATTCCCGTGACGCTCCGAAGCGGGCCCTGTGTCGTGCCAACCCACAAGGAACGATTGCTCATTTTGCGGCCTGAGTGGTGCCGACGGTAATCCGACGATAGAGAAAGGTCTGATGAGTCCGGTTCGATGCGCGTGAGGATGAAGTGCCGGACCTAGATCCAACGGTTTCTGCGAAACGTACGACCCCCGTTGTTCACCATCAAGACCTGACCCTTTCTGATGTGTCGGTGGTTGTCGTTGCTGGAGCTGTTGTTTGAGTCGAGCCATCTCACGATCGACAAACTGATGAACTTTTTCCCGATCAGGATTGGTGATGGATTGGAACTTTGCCTTCAGGGACTCTGGCAATCCCTTTCCATCGAGAGCTTGGTCAACGAGGTCGTGAAAATCTTTCTCCCAATCCTTATCTTGCGCCCGCTGTGCGGCGGCGCCGATTTCTTGTAGGCCCGCCTCGATAAACTTTCTCTCTTCAGCGGTTGGCTGCCGTAAAGGCACCTGTTCAGAAGGACCGGCTTTTATGGATCCTTTTGGCTGCTGCGGTACGGCGAGGTCGTCGGGACCGCTCGCGAATAGTAGTGCGACGGTGAGAAGGGGAATGAGCGGGAATAGTGATCGACGTTTCGTCACGAAGCGCACCAGCCTAGCCACTTGTGACCTACTTCGCCGGTGCTGATTGCTGCTGCTGGAGCTTCTCAATCTTCTTGAGGAACTCTTGTTCCTCTTGTGGCGTCATCTCGCCGGGCTGGCGCGGTGCGGAACTGGCTGGTGCCATGCTGGGCATCATCCCGGGCATCGCACCTGGCTGGCCCATCGGCATCTGTCCCTGCGGCATCATCCCACCGCCCATGCCCCCCGTCATGCCGCCTCCACCCTGCATCATCTGCTGCATGAACATCTGTTGCTGCTGCGGGGTCATGCCGGTTTCGGTCTGGGTCTTGCGTTGCAAGTCCTGGTAACACTGCATCGGATCGCCGCCCTCTTTACAGGACGCCGGCTCGCCCATGTCACCCGCGACGCTTCCACCCATGCCGCCGGCACAGCCTGTCACGAACAGTCCGGTCAGCAGCATCTGTATGGTCCAGATTCGCATGGAGACCTCCTTCCGTAAGTGGGTCGCGCGATCATACGCGCAGAGCCACCCGACCAGCAAGTCCGATTGAAGCCTCGACGACTATGCTCGTCCATAGCTGGAATCCCAATCGTGAGCAGTTACGTCAAGGCCTTTGAGAGGGTGGCGTCGAAGAAGGCGGGATACGCTCTCACCGCATCATTCCCGGCGGAGGCTCCGTGACCGGGATTCTGTGAGTTCCAGCCCGCCACGTGGCTTTCATCAGCTTTTCATCCGCCAGCATCTGCTCTCGAATCTGGTGGACGGCTTCGGTGAAGGCCAGGTTGAGGCGGTGGCCCTCCGCGTTCCACACCTCCGGATCATAGATGGAGATCTTCTGCGTGAACTGACTCTGCCCGCGATATTGTCCGAGGGGCGTCCCGTCAGGATAGGCGAGGGCAAGTTCCAACTCGACGTCTACGGCATGGCTTTCGACTGGAGCGGCGAAGAGCATGACCAGCAGATTCACCAGGGGGATTGCCAGCCAACGTGGCGACCGGACCCGCTCCTGGAACCGATGGATTTCGCCCTGGAGCATCAAATCTGGGTATGAGGTATTACGGCCGATGGCATCAAAGACCCCGTTGGTGCGAAAGTCCTTGAGGATGGCTTTCGTGACCAGCTCGGCGAGCGGCTCATCCAGATAGGCAGGATCGGTGATTGCGCCATCCCCGCCGGACCGAGCCTGCGGCGAGTTTTGGCTCCCAGCCGTGGAGGCATCAACGAGGGTCTGGAGTTGGACTCGCGCGGGGATGGTCTGCGGGCTCTCTTCCGGGATAACCCTGGGAACATAGTGGCTACAGGCCTGGAGCTGGAGCAGCAAGAGGCTCAGGGGCATCGCTCTCATCGTCCATTGCCATGAGAACATATGGCCCCGCTGTCTCACGCCATCATTATTCGCGCTCTTCTGATTCGAGGTCTTTGACAATTCGGTGAAGCGTCTCTTCCTCTTTGGGCAGCAGGCGAACAAATTCGAGTCCGAACTCTCGTCCACGTGCCCACTTCACGGCTGCCTGCTCAACCCTCATGGGCCAATCAAGGTCGGGTACATAGAGGCGCAGCTCGAGCGTGGTGTCGGCTGGGACACTGAGATCACTTTCAATCCGACAACCTCCCTGTGAGAGTTCGATGGCTTTTCCCTCCCCTTCTATTTGGTGTCCTGAGAACGTGCTTCGAAATTGCACGCGAAAGCGCGGGTGCTTGCGTAATTCCTTGCGTAAGTCCATCAGCTACTCCTCCTGCCTTTTCGGCGTCTCCCCCAACACCCTCCCGATCGCCCGCAGCACCCCATAAGGCAGAAAGTACGCGGGGACACAGACAAAAAATAAGAAGAGGAAAAAACCGATATTGTTGAGGGTGACCTTCTCCTTAAAAAAGACATAGACCGCGAATATACCCCAGGCCACGGCGCAAAGGCTTCCCACCAAGACACCCAGCCGTCTGAAGCCACCGTTACTCTTTTGCTCAGGCTTGTCGGTCACACCGAGACCGACAAGGTCCTCTTCCATATCAATCAACGCCCCGATTCCTGCCCGGGCCGGCCCCAAGATGCAGGAAGGCTAGGCTGTCTGAAGGCGCGTGTCAAGAAGGAGCTTCGGTTTCATGGCGGATGTTCCTTATAATGGCGACAGAGTGAACTGGCGCCAGCCGATCGGTTCGTTCACGAATGAGGAGGAGTATTATGATGAAGCACGTCATCCCTGCGTGTCTCTTCGTCATCGCGCTCGGGCTGTCGGGGTGCACAGGGGACAGCGCGAAGGACATGTTTGAAACCGCCCAATTCGAGGAACGGCAGAACAATCAGGTACACGCCAAGGAGCTCTACGAAGCGATCATCAAAGACTACCCAAACAGCGACTATGCCAAGAAGGCAAGCGAGCGGCTCGACCAGCTCAGCCAAAGCAAATGATCGCCGCTCAGGAAGACGTGCCGGTAAAGGGTTTCGCGCTGTGATGTCGCGTCGCCACGTAGCTCACGCCACGCGCCTCCTGCTCTTAATGGCGTCTCTGCTCGCAGGATTGCCTGCCGTTGCCGACACCCCTAAATCCCAGTTGGGAAAGATCGAGTTTCCGACGTCCGGCTCGGAGCATGCCCAACGCCATTTCCTTCGTGGCGTCCTCGCGCTGCACTCATTCTGGTATGAGGAAGCCTTGACGGCGTTTCAGGAATCGACAAAGACCGATCCGGACTTTATGATGGGATACTGGGGCGAGGCGATGGCGCACAATCATCCGATCTGGGAGGAACAAGACACACAGGCGGCCAGAAAGGCACTCGAACACATCCGGGAGAACGCGAAGATCACCCCCCGAGAGCGAGCGTACCTGAAGGCGGTGAAACTCCTCTATGGAGAAGGCGACAAGTCGGCCCGCGATCAGGCCTACGCCGAAGCCATGGAGCAACTCTATCGAGACTATCCGGAGGATTTAGAGGCGGCCTCCTTCTACGCGCTCTCGTTGATGGGTACCGTCCGCCCGTCGGATCGAAACGTTCGACGCCAGATTCAGGCCGGCGCGATCGCGTTGGAAGTGTCCCGAAAGAACCCCGATCATCCCGGCGCCGCGCATTATACGATTCATGCGTTCGACGACCCGGACCATGCGATTCTGGCGCTGCCAGCCGCGCGGCGCTACGCGGAGATCGCCCCCGAAGCCCATCATGCCCGGCACATGCCGGCGCACATCTTTCTCCAACTCGGGATGTGGCCGGAAGCTGCGGCCTCGAATGAATCGGGGTGGGCGACCTCGGTCGAATGGGCCAAGCGCCAGGGGCTGCCCATCAATCTCAGGGATTACCACAGCCTGCATTGGCTTCTCTACTCGTACCTTCAGCAGGGTCGCTACAAAAAGGCCGAGGAGGTGCTCGCCCTGAAGCAACAGGATATGAGGGAGGCAGGTGAGGACCGGAAGGCTACGGAATCCGGCTATGAACGACCGGTGAGCCTGCTGTACGACGAGATGGCCGGAGCCTTTGTGGTCGAAACGCAACGGTGGGACTCGGCGGCGACGCTCTGGGATGTGCCTGAATTAAAGCTTCATGATCGCTCCAAGGCCCTTCCCATTTTTATCCGTGGCCTGGCCGCAGCCATGGCAGGGCGGCCGGAGGCCGACGAGCACCTCGCTGCGTTGCGAGCACTCGACCAGAAGCAGTCCGCCAAGCCGCACGCTCGCCGCACGCACCGAGGGACGACCGAGGAGATCATGGAGTTGGAATTGAACGCGGCCACCTTGGCGTCGAAAGGAACCTACGCGAAAGCCATTGCCCTGATGAAGAAAGCCACGGCGCTGGAAGAGGCGTTGCCTCCACCGTCAGGGCCTCCTAATACGGTCAAGCCAGCTCATGAACTGTTCGGCGAAATGCTGCTGCGGGCGGGACGCCCGAAAGAGGCGGCGCAACAATTCTCGAACGCGCTCGCCCGGCATCCGAACCGGGCCAGGTCACTACTGGGCGCCGCCCGGGCCGCCGCGAAGACCGGCGACAGTCGAGGCGCCATCACCGCCTATTCAAAGTTGCTGCAAGTCAGGGCGCAGGCCGATGCCGAGTTACCGGAACTGCGAGAGGCGCGCGAGTACGTGCAGCAGGCAGGCGCGCGCTAACCCCTCACCACCATCGGGATCACGACTTTCCTGATCAGAACGCCGATCTCACCGTCGGTGGCTGCCCCTTACCTGACCGAAAGGCATGGTAATACCGAAGAACTTTCTCCACGTAGTAGCGTGTCTCTTGAATAGGAGGAATCTGTTGATACTGTTTCACCCGATACTCCCCGGCATTATAGGCGGCCAACGCCAGCGGGAGATTTCCATTGAACCGGTTTAGCAGGTGCCGTAAATGTTTGGCACCGCCGGCGATATTATCAACCGGGTTGAAGGGGTCGCGAACCCGCAACGCCGCCGCCGTGCGTGGCATCAGTTGCATCAGGCCGAGTGCCCCCCTCCGGGACACCGCGGTTGCAACAAAATCCGACTCCGTCTTGATGACCGCACGCAGCAGGGCCGGATGGAGCCGATATCGCTTGGCATACCAGGCGATGGCCTGTTCCAGCTCTTTCTTAGAGATCCTTGAGCTGAGATACGTAGAATCATAGGGGACGCTCTGATACCGTTGATCCGTGGGAACGTTCGTCACGCTCAGCGTGCCGTCCTTCTCGACATACTGGTACAACTCGCTCGTCGCCGTGGGCGGCATAAACACCATCATGCCAACGACCAGGGCGGCGCAGAGGCCTTGCTCCACAGACCCGCATAGTCTCTTGCTTTCCCTGTATGGAGTCGTCGTGTTCTTCATATATCCTCCCATACATGAGTGAGCACCGGGTAGACATAGGAATCCACGCTCCGACACTGGTAGTAGAGATCAGGTTCCGTGCCACGAGACACGAATGAACAGACTTGGAAAAACAAGAGGTTAGGTGGTAGGGTTGCCCCTACTTTTGAAGGGAGGATTTTCGAGACAAGTCCATTTTTTGGCTCCCGAGGGAGCAAATCTCGGCATGCCGGTGTAAGTACGTATGACAGGCCCTGAGCAACTTAAAAACTGACGGAGGCCTGCGGCGGGTCAGTGTACTGGTCGGTTTGAGGATCGGAGCCCTTCTTGGGCTTCTGCGGAGGCGCTGCTGCTGCGGGACTCGGTCGTTTCGGCGGAGCCGATCGGTAGTGAGCGCCTGGGGGCTTCGCCTTAGTGAACCGATCTGGCTGAAGATCGGAGCCTTTCTTGGGCGGAGGCTCAGCGAGCAGTGGACTCGGCCGTTTCGGCAAGACCAGTCGGTACTGGCCGCTCGGGGGCTTCACCTTGTGCGGCTGCTCCTTGGCTTTGAAGTCGCGGTAGTAGCGAAGGACCTTATGGATGTAGGCGCGGGTCTCCCGGATGCGTGGCACCTTCTGGCCTTTCACCCGCTGCGCGCCGGCGTTATAGGCGGCGAGAGCTAAGGGGAGGTTCCCGTCATACCGGTTCACCAGGCGTCGGAGCTGTTTGGCGCCTGCACGGATGTTTTGTATCGGATCGAAAGGATCGGCCACGCGGTGGTGCGCTGCTGTGTGCGGCATGAGTTGCATGAGGCCGACTGCTCCCTTGCGTGAGACCGCTCCAGGATCAAAATCTGACTCAGCTTTGACCACGGCGCGCAGCAAGGCCGGATCAAGCCGATACTGCCTCGCATACCAGTGGATAGTACGTAGGAGTTCTCTCTTTGAGTACCGAGGACTGCGGCCCTCGAAGTCTGGCTGTATCGGCGCGGGGACGGCGAACACCAGCGCACAGACCATGAGGGTGGCTCCAACGCCGTGCAGGATTCGCTTGCAGAGCTGTTCGCTCTTTGTGTTGTGAGTCTCCATTTTCTGTCTGCTCGACGTTCCATCCCTTGAGACCCTGGCCTAATGGGTAAACCCTCAAGATCCGTGCCGAGGCAACTCTGAACTAACTCATGGACAATAATGAGAAAACGGGCGGCGGGACAAAACGCGCTCCGTGGCAAGTGTGCACAGACTGTCTATGTGTGCGATTTTTGCACCGGGGTCTTCATGCTAACGGCCCTGGGTTACTTAGGCAACTTCGTGGTCATGGTCCTGTGCGGAATCCTCGCATCCAGGAAAATGCCGCCGGTCGCTTTAAAGCCGCATTTTTCATAAAAGCCGATCGCCTGGGTTTGCGCCGCCAAATGTACCTGGGAGAGCCCTCGGGCGGCAGCTTCGCTCAGTAACGCCTCAAGCAGCGCGCGGCCCACGCCGCGTCCCCGCCAGGGCTTGAGTACCGCCATCCGACCGATCTTCCCGTCTTCCTCCATACGAGCCGTGGCGATGGGTTGCCCCTGGTCATACCAGGCCAGCATGTGCAGGCAGGCTGGGTCCAAGCCATCCAGATCCAGTTCCTCCGGTACATCTTGCTCTTCAACAAAGACGGTTCTTCGGATGGAGCAAATGTCCCGCTGGGCCTCGGCCCATTCCACGACCCTGACACGGGCAGCGACAGAACTCATGGCTTTCGGTGAAGTCCGCACCAGATCAAGGCTTTTCGCGCATTCTTTTCCACGAGGTATACTAGTTTACATCTCTTGGTCTGGCATATTGGACAAGGATA
>Ga0187892_10005759_pt1 | contig 19126 bp, 20 predicted proteins | sample MA1701073metaG_FD_139345 | JGI IMG/M metagenome (GOLD analysis project Ga0187892, IMG submission 139345) | Bio-ooze microbial communities from a basaltic lava cave in the Kipuka Kanohina Cave System on the Island of Hawaii, USA - MA170107-3 metaG ...
CTGTGGCACGAGCGGGACATCAGCCACTCGTCGGTGGAGCGGGTGATCCTGCCCGACTCGACGATCCTCGTGGACTACATGCTCCACCAGATGACGCGCATCGTCGAGGGCCTCCAGGTCTACCCCGCCCGCATGCGGGAGAACCTGGACCGGAGCCTCGGCCTCATGCACTCCCAGCGCGTCCTGCTCCGCCTCACCGAGCGGGGGCTCGGGCGCCAGCACGCCTACGAGGTCGTGCAGAAGAGCGCCATGCGCGCCTGGCGGGAGGGCGTGGCCTTCCACGACCTCCTGGCCGCCGATCCCGAGGTGACCGCGGCCCTGTCGCCCGCCGAGCTGGCGGAGTGCTTCGACCCCGCGTGGTACGTCCGGAACGTGGACGCCATCTTCCGTCGCGCCGGCCTCGACTGAGGGCCGGGCGCCGCCCAGGAGCCGCCATGGACAAGCGCGAGAAGCTCTACGAGGGCAAGGCCAAGATCGTCTACGCCACCGACGATCCCGGGCTGGTGATCCAGTACTTCAAGGACGACGCCACCGCGTTCAACGCCCAGAAGCGCGGCACCATCGTGGGCAAGGGAGTCGTCAACAACCTCATGTCGGCCGCGATGTTCCAGCTCCTCGGCCGGCGGCGGGTCCCGACCCACCTCGTGCGCCCCCTGTCCGACCGCGAGATGCTGTGCCGCCGGCTCGACATCATCAAGATCGAGACGGTGGTCCGCAACGTGGTGGCGGGCAGCCTGGCCCAGCGGACGGGCCTGCCCGAGGGCACCTCGGCCGGCCGCCGCGCGGTGCTCGAGCTCTACTACAAGTCCGACCCCCTCGGCGACCCCATGATCAACGACGACCACGTGCGGATGATGGGGCTGGCGACCCCCCGGGAGCTGGCCTGGGTCAAGCGGACGGCCCTCAAGGTCAACGCGGTGCTGGCCCCGCATCTGTCCCGGCACGGGCTGCTCCTCGTGGACTTCAAGCTCGAGTTCGGCCGCCACCGGGGCCGGCTCTGGCTGGGCGACGAGGTGAGCCCCGACACCTGCCGCCTCTGGGACGCCCGCACCCGGGAGCGGCTGGACAAGGACCGCTTCCGGCGCGACCTGGGCGGCGTCGAGGAGGCCTACCAGGAGGTGTTCCGCCGCGTGGTGCCCAAGGCGCTCCAGGCGCTGGCGGGGCCGGCCCAGGCGTGAAGGCGCGCGTGCTCGTGCGGCTCAAGCCGTCCATCCTGGACGCCCAGGGCGCGTCGGTGCGCCGCGCGCTCCTCGGGCTCGGGTTCGGGGAGGTCAACGACGTCCGCGTGGGCAAGCTGCTCGACCTGACGCTCGACGGCCTCGACCCCGGCGCCGTCCCCGGGCGCATCCAGGAGATGTGCGCGCGGCTGCTCGTGAACCCCGTCATCGAGGACTTCACGGTGGAGATGGAGCCGTGAGGCAGGCCCGCGCGGCCCGGCCACGCGCCGCCGACGGCGAGCCCTTGCCAGCACCCGCCCGCGCGGGGTAGAGTGAATCAGCGGTCCCGAAAGGAGACGCCCAGAGGCCTATGAACTTCGGTGTGGTGGTCTTCCCCGGCACGTGGAGCGATTGCGACTTCCACTATGTGATCGGCGAAGTGCTGCACCAGCCCGTGCGCTACGTCTGGCATCGGGACGCCAACCTCGCCGACCTCGACTGCCTGATCCTGCCCGGCGGCTTCTCGTACGGCGACTACCTGCGGGCGGGCGCCATCGCGGGACGGTCGCCCGTCGTGGAGGCGCTGCCGGAGTTCCTGGCGCGGGGCGGGCTCATCCTGGGCTCCTGCAACGGGTTCCAGATCCTGTGCGAGGCCAAGCTGCTGCCCGGGGCCCTGGTGCGGAACGAGTGCCTGCAGTACCGCTGTCAGTCCACCCACCTGCTCGTGGAGAACACGGACACCCCGTTCACGCGCGCCATGCGGCCGGCCCAGGTGCTCAAGATGCCCATCTCCCACGGCGAGGGGCGGTACGTGGTGGACCAGGCGACGCTGGCGGACCTGCGCCGGAACCACCAGGTCGTGTTCCGCTACTGCCTGCCGGACGGTCGGCTGACCCGCGAGGCCAACCCGAACGGCTCGCTCGACAACATCGCCGGCGTGATCAACGAGGAGGGCACCGTGCTCGGCCTCATGCCCCACCCGGAGCGGGCGGCGGAGTCCGCGCTGGGCGGCACCGACGGCACCCTGATCTTCACCTCGCTCCTCGGCAGCCTCGTCGAGGACGGATCCTTCCTCAAGGGCTAGCGCGGGGGACCGGTCCCGGGTGGGCGGGGTGACCTCGGCCGAGCCTAAGGTCACGGTGGAGCTGGCCCTGACCCACGGCCTCACGGCCGACGAGTACGATCGGATCATCCACCGCCTGGGCCGGGAGCCGAGCCTCACCGAGCTCGGCCTCTTCGCCTCCCTCTGGTCCGAGCACTGCGCCTACAAGCACTCGCGGGTGTTCCTGCGCGCCCTGCCGACGCGGGGGCCACACGTGCTGCAGGGGCCGGGCGAGAACGCGGGCGTGGTCGACCTGGGCGACGGGCTCGCGCTGGCCTTCAAGATCGAGAGCCACAACCACCCGTCGTTCATCGAGCCCTTCCAGGGCGCGGCCACGGGGGTGGGCGGCATCCTGCGCGACGTGTTCACGATGGGCGCCCGGCCGGTGGCCGTGCTCGACTCGCTGCGCTTCGGGCCCCCCACCGACGCCCGCACGCGCCGCCTCATCGAAGGCGTGGTGTCGGGCATCGCCTGGTACGGCAACTGCTTCGGGGTGCCGAACCTCGGGGGCGAGGTGGGCTTCGCCCCGGAGTACGCGGGCAACCCCCTGGTCAACGCCATGGCGGTGGGGCTGGTGGACGCGCGGCGGGTCTTCCGGGCGCGCGCCGACGGGGTCGGCAACCCGGTCTTCTACGTCGGCGCCAAGACGGGCCGGGACGGCATCCACGGCGCGACCATGGCCTCGGCGACCTTCGACGAGGGGGCCGAGGAGCGGCGGCCGACCGTCCAGGTCGGCGACCCGTTCACCGAGAAGCTCCTGCTGGAGGCGTGCCTCGAGGCCATGGCCACCGGCGCGGTGGTCGGCATCCAGGACATGGGCGCGGCCGGGCTGGCCTGCGCGTGCTCGGAGATGCCGGCGCGGGCCGGCACCGGCATGGAGGTGGAGCTCGACCGCGTGCCCCAGCGCGAGACGGGCATGACGCCCTACGAGATCATGCTCTCGGAGTCCCAGGAGCGGATGCTGCTCGTGGTGGCCCGCGGCCGGGAGGACGAGGTGCGCCGGATCTTCGGCCGCTGGGAGCTGGACGCGGTGGAGATCGGGCGGGTGACCGACGACGGCGTCCTGCGGGTCCGCCACCACGGGCACCTGGTGGCCGAGGTGCCCGTGCGGGCGCTGGCCGAGGAGGCGCCCGTCTACGAGAAGCCGACCACGCCCCCGGCCGGGCTCGCCGAGCTCCTGGCCTTCGAGCCCCTGTCGCTGCCCGCCCCCGATGACGCGGGCGCGGCCCTGCTCGCCGTCCTCGCCTCGCCCGGGGTGGCCTCCAAGGAGTGGGTGTACCGGCAGTACGACCAGCAGGTCGGGACCAACAGCCTGGTCCTGCCCGGCTCGGACGCGGGCGTGATCCGGATCAAGGGCACGCGGAAGGCGGTGGCCCTCACCACGGACTGCAACGCGCGGTTCGTGTCCCTCGATCCCCGGACGGGCACGGCCATGGCCGTGGCCGAGGCCGCCCGCAACCTCTCCGCCAGCGGCGCGCGGCCCCTGGCCCTGACCGACTGCCTCAACTTCGGCTCGCCCGAGCGGCCAGAGATCCTCTGGCAGTTCCGGGAGGCCGTCGAGGGCATGGCCGAGGCCTGCCGCGCCCTCGGCGTCCCGGTGGTGGGCGGCAACGTCTCCTTCTACAATGAGACCCTCGGCCAGGCGATCCTGCCCACGCCGGTGGTCGGCATGGTGGGGCTCATCGACGACGCCGGGCGGCGGGCGACCCAGTGGTTCGCCGAGCCGGGGGACCGGGTGGCCCTGCTCGGCCCCGACGCGGTGAGCCTCGGGGGCTCGGAGTACCTCGCGGCGATCCACGGCCGGGTGGCCGGGCGCCTCGCCCCCCTCGACCTCGGGCTGGAGCGGACCGTGCAGGAGGCCTGCCGGGCCGCCATCGGGGCCGGGCTCGTCCGCTCCGCTCACGATTGCGCCGAGGGCGGGCTCGGGGTGGCGGTGGCCGAGGCCTGCGTCAGCGGGCCGGGGCCGGTGGGGGCCGAGCTGGACCTGCCGGCCGACGGCCGGCCGGCTGTCCTGGTCCTGTTCGGCGAGGGGCCGTCCCGCCTGGTCGTCTCGGTGAAGCCGGAGGCCGAGCGGCACTGGACGGAGCTCATGGGCGAGTTCGGGGTGCCCTGGCGGTGGATCGGCCGGGTGGGCGGCGACCGGCTCGTGGCGCGCATCGGTGGGGTGCCCGTGATCGACCTCGACCTGGCGACGTGCGGCCGGGCGTGGAGGGAGGGGTTCGCGCGACATGTCAGCTGACGACCTGACGCCGCTCGACGACGACCGCTTCCACGACGAGTGCGGCCTCTTCGGGGTCTGGAACCACTCGGAGGCGGCCAACGTGGCCTACCTCGGCCTCTACGCGCTCCAGCACCGGGGGCAGGAGTCCGCCGGCATCGCCGCCACCGACGGCCACGGCTTCCACGTGGAGCGGGCCATGGGCTGGGTCGCCGACGTGTTCAGCCGGGAGCGGCTCAAGCGGCTCCAGGGGCACCGGGCCATCGGGCACGTCCGCTACTCGACGGCCGGCAGCTCCAACCTGCGCAACGCCCAGCCCATCACGGCCACCACCGCCCACGGACCGGTGGCCATCGCCCACAACGGCAACCTGGTCAACGCGGAGGCGCTCCGGCGGGAGCTCGAGCGCGACGGGGCGGTGTTCCAGTCCTCCTCCGACACCGAGGTGATCCTGCACCTCCTGGCCCGGGCCGAGGGGGGCACGCTGGAGGACCAGCTGGCCCGCGCGCTCGGGCGCGTCCGCGGGGCCTACACGCTCTTGCTCCTGACGCCCACCTGCCTGATCGGCGTGCGCGACCCCGCGGGGTTCCGGCCCCTGTCGCTCGGCCGGCTGGGGGACACCTGGCTCCTGGCCTCGGAGACCTGCGCGCTCGACCTGATGGAGGCCCAGCTCGTGCGCGACGTCGAGCCGGGCGAGGTGCTGGTGATCGACGACGCCGGGCTCAGATCCTACAAGCCGTTCCGGCCCCGCGAGCCCTTGGCGTGCGTGTTCGAGTACGTCTACTTCGCCCGTCCGGACTCGGTGCTGTGGGGGCGCAACGTGCACGGCGTCCGCAAGGCCATGGGTCGCCAGCTGGCTCGCGAGCACCCGGTGGAGGCCGACATCGTCATCCCCGTGCCCGACTCGGGGGTCGGGGCCGCGCTCGGCTTCTCGGAGGAGTCCGGGATCCCCTTCGACTCCGGGCTCGTGCGCAACCACTACGTGGGCCGCACGTTCATCGAGCCCGCCCAGGGCATCCGGCACTTCGGGGTCAAGGTGAAGCTGAACCCGAACCGCGAGATCCTCGAGGGGCGCCGGGTGGTGGTGGTGGACGACTCCATCGTCCGCGGGACGACGAGCCGCAAGATCGTGCGCATGATCCGCTCCGCCGGCGCGCGGGAGGTCCATATGCGGATCTCCTCGCCGCCCATCCAGTGGCCCTGCTACTACGGCATCGACACGCCGACCAGGAAGGAGCTCATCGGGGCGAGCCACTCCGTGGACGAGATCCGGATGTACGTCGGCGCGGACTCCCTCGGCTACCTGTCGCTGGACGGGATGCTCAAGGCGACGGGCGCCGAGCCGGACCGCTTCTGTCACGCGTGCTTCACCGGCCAGTACAAGGTGGGCTTCGACGGCGACGACTCGCTGCAGCTCCGGCTGTTCGACTCCTAACCCCCACGGGCGCCCCGGCGGGCCGCCGAGGCCGCCGGGCGCCGCGCAGGACGCATGGAGCCGCTGACCTACCGCGCCGCGGGCGTCGACGTCGAGGCCGGCGAGGAGGCCGTCCGCCGCATCGCCCCGCTGGCCGCGGCGACCCGCCGGGGCGAGGTGCTGGGCGGCCTGGGCGCCTTCGCGGGCTTCTGCCGCGTGCCCGCCGGCTACGAGCGCCCCGTCCTCGTGTCCTCCACCGACGGCGTCGGCACCAAGCTCAAGATCGCCTTCCTCGCCGACCGCCACGACACGGTGGGCGTCGACCTCGTGGCCATGGGCGTGAACGACGTGCTCGTGCACGGGGCGGAGCCCGTGTTCTTCCTCGACTACCTCGCCGTGCACCGCGTGGACCCCGGCCAGGTGGAGCGGATCGTGTCGGGCGTGGCCCGCGGCTGCACGGCGGCCGGCTGCGCGCTCGTGGGCGGCGAGACGGCGGAGCTGGGCGAGCTCTACGCCCCCGGCGAGTACGACCTGGCCGGCTTCGTGGTGGGCGTCGCCGAGGAGCGGCGTCTCGTGACCGGGCGCGAGGTGGCGCCGGGGGACCGGGTGCTCGGGCTCGCGTCCTCGGGGCTGCACAGCAACGGCTACACCCTGGCCCGGCGGGCCATCCTGGAGCGGCTGGGCCTGGGCGTGCGGGACGTCCTCCCGCGGGTGGGCCGGAGCGTGGCCGACGAGCTCCTGGAGCCCACGCGGATCTACGTCCGGCCCGTGCTGGAGCTGCTGCGCCAGGCCCCGGTCCACGCCATGGCCCACGTCACCGGCGGGGGGCTGACCGGCAACCTGCCGCGCGTCCTCCCCGAGGGCCGGCGGGCCGTCCTCCACGCGGGGGCCTGGCCGGTGCCGCCGGTGTTCGGGGTCATCCAGGACGCGGCCGGCGTCGGCGACGACGAGATGCGGCGCACGTTCAACCTCGGGCTCGGGTTCCTGCTGGTGGTGCCGGCGGGGGCGGCGGCCGACGCCCGGCGGATCCTGACGGCGGCCGGCGAGCGCGTGTTCGAGGTCGGGGAGATCCGCGCCGGGCCGCGGGGGGTGGAGTATGCCTGAGCGCGCGGCGCTCCGGGTGGGGGTCCTGGCCTCGGGCCGTGGCTCGAACCTGGAGGCCCTGCTGCGGGCCGGCGAGGCGGGCCGGATGCCGGCCCGGGTCGTCGTGCTGGTGTCCGACCGTCCCGGCGTCCGCGCCATCGAGGTGGCGCGCGCCCACGGCGTCCCGGCGCGGGTGCTGGAGCCCCGCGACTACCCGAGCCGGGAGGCGCACGACAAGGCCCTGGTCGCGGCCCTGGACGAGGAGCGCGTGGACCTGGTGTGCCAGGCCGGCTACATGCGGATCCTGGGCCCGGCGTACGTGGAGCGCTTCCGCGGGCGCGCGCTCAACGTCCACCCTTCGCTGCTGCCGGCCTTCCCGGGGCTCCACCCGCATCGCCAGGCCCTCGCCCACGGGGTCAAGATCTCGGGGGCCACCGTCCACTTCGCCGACGAGGGGGTGGACACCGGGCCCATCGTGCTCCAGGCGGCGGTGCCGGTGCGGGAGGGGGACACGGAGGAGACGCTGGCCGCCCGCGTCCTGGTCGAGGAGCACCGGATCTATCCCGAGGCCGTGCGCCTGTTCGCCGAGGGGCGGCTCCGCATCGAGGGCCGGCAGGTGATCATCGGGGAGGGGACATGAACCGCGTCCGCCGCGCGCTCCTGAGCGTGCACGACAAGACCGGCGTGGTGGAGTTCGCGCGGGCCCTGGTGGGGCTCGGGGCGGAGATCCTGTCCACCGGCGGCACCGCCCGGACCCTGCGCGAGGCGGGCCTGTCCGTGACGGACGTGGCCGAGGTCACGGGGTTCCCCGAGATGCTGGACGGGCGGGTGAAGACGCTCCACCCGCGCCTGCACGGGGGCATCCTCGCCCGGCGCGACGTGCCCGAGCACCTCGCCGCGCTCGACCGGCACGGCATCCTCCCCATCGACCTCGTGGCCGTGACGCTCTATCCCTTCGAGGCGACGGTGGCGCGGGCGGGCGTGAGCCTCGCCGAGGCCATCGAGCAGATCGACATCGGCGGCCCGAGCCTGATCCGCGGGGCGGCGAAGAACGCGGCCCACGTGGCCATCGTCACCGACCCCGACCAGTACGAAGCGGTGCTCGACGAGCTGCGCCGGGGAGACGGGGCGCTGTCCGCCGAGACGCGCCATCGGCTGGCCTTCGAGGCCTTCCGCCGGACGGCCCAGTACGACGCGGCCATCGCGGCCTACCTGCGCGAGCCGGGGGCGACCGGCCGGCGGGCGGCCGAGGCTCCCGAGGCCGGCGCCTTCCCGGTCCGGCTCGCCGTGGAGGCGCGGCTCAGCCGGCCGTTGCGCTACGGGGAGAACCCGCACCAGGGGGCGGCCTTCTACCGCGGCGCCGGGGACCGCCACGGCCTGGGGGTGGCCCGCCAGCTCCACGGCCCCGAGCCGGGCTACAACAACCTGCTGGACTGGTCGGCGGCGCTCGGCCTGCTGCTCGAGTTCGACGATCCGGCCGCCGCCGTCGTCAAGCACACGAACCCGTGCGGCGTGGCCCTCGGCGCGGGGCCCGGCGAGGCCATGCGCCGCGCCAAGGCCGCCGATCCGGTGTCGATCTACGGCGGCATCGTGGGGCTGAACCGCCGCGTGGACATGGAGGTCGTCAAGGAGCTGGCCGGGGTGCTGCTGGAGGTGCTGTTCGCGCCCGACTACGAGCCGGCGGCCCTGGACGAGCTGATGCGGACCAAGAAGAAGTGCCGGATCTTCCAGCTCCCGTGCGCGCGCCGCGAGTACCCGGCCGGCCTCCTGGAGCTGCGGAGCGTCCTCGGGGGGCTCCTGGTCCAGGAGGCGGACCAGGCCGACCTCGACCCCGCCGCGCTCCGGGTCGTGTCCCGGCGCGCCCCGACCGCCGAGGAGCGGCGGGCGCTCGGCTTCGCCTGGCGGGTGGCCAAGCACGTCAAGTCCAACGCCATCGTGCTGGCCACGGCCGAGCAGGTGGTGGGCGTGGGGGCGGGGCAGATGAACCGGGTGGACTCGGCCCGCCTCGCCTTCATGCGCGCGCGCGAGGTGGGCCTCGATCCGCGGGGGACCGTGTGCGCGTCGGACGCGTTCTTCCCGTTCCGCGACGGGCTCGACGTGGTCGCCCGCGCCGGCGCCACCGCCGTCATCCATCCCGGCGGCTCGGTGCGGGACGAGGAGGTGGTGGCGGCGGCCGACGAGCAGGGGCTGGCCATGGTGGTGACCGGGATCCGGCACTTCAGACACTAGGCGTGGCGACGTCGGAGCGGATCTTCACCTGGCGGGAGCTGATTCGCCTGCTGCGCCTCACGCCCGTGCGGCAGCGGCAGCTCAAGCGGCTCGGCCTCCTGCAGGAGGTGACGGGGTACCGGTTCCGCGAGCTGGTGGCCGTCCGCGTGGCCGCCGGCCTCCTGGAGCGCGGCGTGACCGTGCGCCAGGTCCGGGAGGCGCTGGCGGGCGCCCGGCGGCTGGCGCCATCCGCGGAGACGCCGCTGGCCGAGGTGCGCCTGGTCGTGCACGACCAGCGCATCGTGGTGGAGCAGGACCGGACGAAGATCGACCCGCGTACGGGCCAGGCCCTCCTGGACTTCGCCTTGGCGGACCTCGAGCGGGAGACGCGGGAGTCCTTGAAGACGGGGGCCGTGCGGCCGCTCTTGCCGCCGGCGGAGGCGGCCGAGGTGTGGTTCGCCCGCGCCTCCACGTGGGACGACGAGCCCGAGCGCTGGGAGTCGGCGGTGGAGGCCTACGAGCGCGTGCTGACCATCGACCCGGGGTACGCGGCGGCCTGGAACAACCTCGGCCTCCTGCACCACCGCATGGGCCGCTACGAGCAGGCGCGGGGGTGCTACCGCGCGGCCATCCGGGCCGACGACGCGTGCTGTCAGGCGGCGTTCAACCTCGGCTCGCTCCACGAGGACCTCGGGGACCTGCCGACGGCCATCACCTGGTACCGCCGCGCGCTGGAGATGGAGCCCGACTACGCCGACGCCCACTTCAACCTGGCCGGCACGCTGGCCAAGAGCGGCAATGCCGACGGCGCCGCCCGCCACTGGCGCCGCTACCTGGAGCTGGACCGGCAGAGCCCCTGGGCCCACATCGCGCGGTCGCACCTGGACGAGCTCGTGCGGGGTCCGGAGGGCGAGGAATGAAGGTCCTGCTGGTGGGCGGGGGCGGACGGGAGCACGCGCTCGGCTGGAAGCTCGCCCAGAGCCCCCGGCTCACCGCCCTCGTGGCGGCGCCGGGCAACCCGGGGATCGCGCGGCACGGGCGCTGCGTGCCCGTCAAGGACACGGCCATCGACGACCTGGTGGCGCTGGCGCGCGCCGAGGACGTGAACCTCACGGTGGTGGGCCCCGAGGTGCCGCTGGCCCTCGGCTTGGCCGACCGGCTGCGGGCGGAGGGCCGGGCCGTCTTCGGCCCGAGCCAGGCCGCGGCGCGCATCGAGTCCAGCAAGGCCTTCGCCAAGGGCCTGATGGCGCGCCACCGAATCCCGACCGCCCGCTTCGGCATCTTCACGGACGAGGCCGCGGCCGGCCGGCACTGCCGCGAGCTGGGGGCGCCCCTGGTCGTGAAGGCGGACGGGCTCGCGGCGGGCAAGGGCGCCATCGTGTGCCGGACGCTCGAGGAGGCCGACCGGGCGCTGGCCCTCTGTCTCGCCGAGGGCGGGTTCGGCGAGGCCGGGCGCACGGTGGTGGTGGAGGAGTTCCTGGAGGGGGAGGAGGCTTCCTTCTTCGCTCTCTGCGCGGGCGCGGCGGCCGCCCCGCTGGCCTCGGCCCAGGACCACAAGGCGGTGTTCGACGACGACCGCGGCCCGAACACGGGCGGCATGGGCGCCTACTCGCCGGCGCCGGTGATGGACGAGGACGCCGAGGCGCGGGTCATGGCCGAGATCGTCCACCCGATCCTCCTCGCCCTCCGCGAGGTCGGGGCGCCGTACCACGGCGCCCTGTTCGTGAACCTCATGATGACCAAGGACGGGCCCAAGGTCGTGGAGTTCAACTCCCGCTTCGGCGACCCCGAGTGCCAGACCCTCCTGCCGCGGCTCGCCGACGACCTCCTGCCGGTGCTGGACGCCGTCGCCCGGGGCGGGCAGCCGCCGGACCGCCTCGCCTGGCGGCCCGACACCTCGGTGTGCGTCGTGATGGCCTCGGGGGGGTATCCTGGAAGCTACGTCACCGGTCGGCCGATCACCGGGGTCGAGGAGGCCGGCGCGCTGGACGGGGTCACGGTCTTCCACGGCGGCACCGCCCGCGGCGCCGCCGGGCTCGTGACGGCGGGGGGCCGGGTCCTGGGGGTGCAGGCCCTCGGACCCGACGTCCAGACGGCCGTCGCGCGGGCCTATGCCGGCGTCCGGCGCATCGGGTTCGAGGGCGCCCACGCCCGGAGCGACATCGGCCGGAGGGCCCTCGGACGGCGGTGACGGTCACGCTGACGATCGATGGCGGGACGCCCGACGCCCGGGCGCTGAGCCGGGCGGGGGCGGTGGTGAGGCAGGGGGGACTGGTCGCATTTCCGACGGAGAGCTTCTACGGGCTCGGTGCCGACGCGCTCGACCCCGCCGCGGTCGAGCGGGTGTTCACGGTCAAGGGCCGGCCGGCCACGAGCCCGCTCCTCGTCCTCGTGGACGGGGTCGCGATGGCGCAGGACCTCGCCGCCGAGGTGCCGGCCGGCGCGCGGGCGCTCATGGCGCGCCACTGGCCGGGGCCGCTCACCCTGGTCCTGCGCGCCGCCCCCCACGTGCCCCCCGTCCTCACCGCGGGCACGGGCACCATCGGGGTGCGCATGCCGGGCCACCCGGTCGCGCTCGGGCTGGTGGCGGCGACCGGCACCGCGGTGACGGCCCCGAGCGCCAACCCGAGCGGCCTGGCCCCGCCCACCACCGCCGACCAGGTGCGCGCCTACTTCGCCGAGCGGCTGGATCTGATCCTGGACGGCGGCCCGACCGCGGGCGGCGCCGGCTCCACCGTGGCCGACTGCACGGCGTGGCCGCCCCGCGTGCTGCGCCAGGGGTCGGTCCGGCTGTGAGGCTGACCGGCGTGATCCAGGCCGGCGGCCGGAGCACCCGGATGCACGGCGAGCCCAAGGCGCTGCTCGAGGTGGGCGGGCGGCGCATCATCGAGCGGGTGCTCGACGTGGTGCGCGGAGCCGTCGACGACGTGCTGCTGGTGACGAACACCCCGGACCTCTACGCCTGGCTCGGGCTGCCGATGGTGGCCGACCGCTACGCCGAGGGCGGCTCCCTCGGCGGGATCTACACGGGCCTCTCGGCCGCCTCCGGGGACGGCGTGTTCACGGTGGCCTGCGACATGCCGTTCCTCGACCCGGCGGTGGCGCGGCTGGTCGTCGTTCGCGCGCCCGAGGCCGACGTGGTGATCCCGACGGTCGGGGGCCAGTACGAGACCCTGCACGCCTGCTATGCCCGGGCGTGTCTTCTGCCCATGGAGCGCCGGCTCGCCCAGGGCCAGCTCAAGATCACCGGCTTCTTCCCCGAGGTCCGGGTGCTGGAGATCCCCGAGGAGGCGGTGGCCCGCCTCGCCGACCCGGCGCGCGTGTTCATGAACGTCAACACCCCCGACGAGCTCCGGCGCGCCCGAGCGCACGCCGCGGAGGGGCGGGAGGGGTAGCGGCGTGGACACCCAGGCCGCCGGCCTCGGCTTCGGCTCGATCCAGGAGGTCAACGCGCTCGGGCGGGAGGCGGCCCACGCCGTGTACGCGCGCCTGGTGCCCGCGGAGCTCGCGGCCCGGCTCGGCGTCGGCCCGCTCGGCTTCGGGTCCGACGGGCGGCGGCTCTTGTCCATCACCGCCCCCGCGGACCAGCCCTGGGTCCGCGTCGAAGTGCGCTCCCGCGCCGAGGACCGGGACCCCACCCTCCTCATCGACGTGGAGATGTGGGCCGCCGCCGTGCCGGAGCTGGCCTTCGTGCAGATCACCGACCCCGGCGCGCCCCGCTACGGCATCGACCGCGCCGAGAACGGCGACGACACGCTCTTCGGCACCACCGCCCGCAACCTCGAGGAGGAGCGGCGCGCCATGAAGGACGGGCTCGCCCCGGGCCAGGTGCGGCCCGGGCTCCGGCTGCTCTCCCGCGTGGTCGAGGCCATGGAGGACTTCTGCCGGCTGATCGGCAAGGACGTCTTCCTGATCGAGCCGCTCTTCTACCACTCGGCCATCCTCTACGAGCGGCGGGGCTGCGGCTACCTCATGGGGCGCGAGACCATGGACGAGATCCACGCGGGGTTCGGGGAGGCGGGCCGGCTGCGGGCCGCCCTGGACGGCAGCAGCCCGTTCCGCCAGCCGGGCGCCGAGCGCACCGTCCGGGGGCGGAGCTGGGCGCTCCACGACGGGGTCGCCCGCTTCGGCGGCGTCAAGATGTACAAGCTGGTCGGCCGGGCGGCGGGCGTGAGCACCTTCCCCGACGCGGTGTACTAGGCCGCCGCCCGTCCCTCAGCCGCCCCGGAACGCCTCGTGGAAGCGGACCGTCCCCGCCGCGGTCCGGAGGTGTCCGGGCTCGAGCTCCAGCACCATGAAGGTCTCCGGCGGCGTGTCGAACTCCGACGCGAGGCCGAAGCGCGCCCCGGGGACGAACCCGAACCGCGGGTAGTAGCCGGGGTGGCCGACCAGGACGACGGCGCCTCGGCCCAGGGTGCGGCACGCGTCCAGTCCGGCCCGGACGAGGGCGGAGCCGACGCCCTTGCCCTGCTCGCGCGGCGCGACCGCCATGGGCCCGAGGGCCATCAGGCCGAGCCCGGGGTGGCCGGGCAGCGTGGCCGGCGAGAACATGACGTGGCCCACGAGGGCCCGGCCCTCGTCGGCCACCAGCGACAGCACCGGGTCGGCCTCCGCGCGTAGCCGGTCGACGACCGTCGCCTCCAGCGGGCCGCCGAACGCGGCCTCGGTGAGCGCGCGGATGGCCGCGTGGTCGTCGGGGCGCTCCCTCCGGATCCTCACGGTGGCGGCCCGGCGCCGGACGGGCCCGCCTCAGCGGGTCGCCGGCCAGGCCGCCCGGTCGATGGCGTACCACACCACGGGGACGTCCGGGCTCATCCAGTAGCGCGTGCCGCAATAGGTGAGGCCGGCCTTCTCCATGACCCGGCGGGCGGCGGTGTGAGTGGCCGCGGTCACGCTGATGATGCGCGACAGGCCGTGCCCCTCGAACCCGAAGCGGAGCGCCGCCCGCGCGCCCTCGGTGGCCAGGCCCCGCCCCCACCAGGCCCGGTGCAGCTCGAACCCCACCTCGATCCGGTCGGTCTCCGGCCAGGTCTCCAGCTCGTCGAGCCCGATCCGACCGATCCAGCGGCCGCTGACCCTGTCGATGGCCGCCCAGGGACCGAAGCCGTTCCGGCGCCACTGGGCGAGGCTGTGCGCCCCGAGGCGGGCGACGCGCTCCGGCGGGAAGTGCCGTCCGCCCTGGACGGCCGGGTCGGCGAGGAGGCGCTGGAGCTCGACCGCGTCGTCCTCGCTCCACGGGCGCAGGAGCAGGCGGTCCGTCTCGACGACGGTCGCGCTCCCGGCGCCGCCGGAACGGTCGGGGAGTCTCTGGGCCCGGTCCATGGGTCGTCTCTCGCTGGCGACCAGCATAGGACGTGAGCCGAGGGGCGGCAACCGGCCGCCCGGGCCGCGCCCGCCCTTCGTGAACCCCGAGGCGAGGGCTATACTGCCCACGAGATGGCCAGGCGCAAGCGGAAGCGGAAGCCCGTCCACGCCCGGGTGCGCAAGCCGATGCCGCGGAAGCCCCCGAAGGTCGAGGTGCCGAAGACCGTCTATCGCCGGCGGGCCAAGCATCCCGGGCGGGCCGAGGAGCAGCCGTGACGCACCCCTTCCGCCCGTGCCTCGTCCTCCACTGCCACGAGGTGAGCCTGAAGCGGGGGAACCGGCCGCTGTTCCTCCGCATCCTGCGCGAGAACCTGGCACGCACGCTGGCCGACCTCGGGCCAGCCCGCGTCGAGCAGCTGCCCGGGCGCATCGTGATCGAGCCCGACCCCGGCGCCGACGTGACGGCCGTCACCGACCGGCTGACGCGCGTGCCGGGCGTCGCCAACCTCGCCACGGGCCTCCGCACCGGGGCGGCCATCGAGCTCCTCAAGCGCGCCGTCGAGCGCGTGATCGAGGGCCGCGCCTTCGGCTCCTTCCGGATCAGCGCCCGCCGGGCCTTCAAGACCTTCCCGCTGACCTCCGTCGAGCTGAACCGCGCCCTCGGGGCCCACGTCCAGGCCCTCCGCCCCGGGGTCCGCGTCGACCTGGAGGGCGCCGAGGTCAACGTGCACGTGGAGGTGCTGCCGGCCGAGGCCTTCGTGTACTGCGACCGGCGGCCGGGCGCGGGCGGGCTGCCCGTGGGGGCGAGCGGCACGGTGGTGGCGCTGCTCTCGGGCGGCATCGACTCGCCGGTGGCGGCCTGGCGGCTCATCCGGCGCGGGTGCCGGACGGTGTTCGTCCACTTCCACAGCGTGCCGTACCTGCCCGACGCCTCCATCGGCAAGGCGCGCGAGCTGGCGCGGCGGCTCACCGAGTGGCAGTACGCCTCGCGGCTCTACCTGGTGCCGTTCGGCGAGATCCAGCGGGAGGTGGTGCTCGCCGTCCCGCCCCCGGCGCGGGTGGTCGTGTACCGGCGCCTCATGGTCCGCATCGCCGAGCGGCTCGGGCGCCGGGCCGGCGCCCTCGCCGTGGTCACCGGCGACAGCCTGGGCCAGGTCGCCTCGCAGACTCTCGAGAACCTGGCCCGCGTCAGCGAGGCGGCGACCCTGCCCATGCTGCGCCCGCTGGTGGGGATGGACAAGCTGGAGATCACCGCCGCCGCCCGGGCGCTCGGGACGCTGGAGATCTCGGTGGAGCCCGACGCCGACTGCTGCACGCTCTTCGTCCCCAAGCACCCCGGCACCGCGCTCCGCCGGGAGGAGGTGGAGGGCGCGGAGCGGCGGCTCGACGTCGACCGCCTCGTCCAGATGGGCGTCGAGGGGGCTCGGGAGGAGGTCTTCGAGTTCCCGCCCGGCGCCGGGCCGTTCCCCGCGAGGCCGTCGCGCCGGTCCCTCCGTCAGGAGCCGGTTCGCGAGTGAGGCCCGCCACCCCGGCCGGCCGGCACGCGTGACACCGGGCGCGCTCGGGTCGCGGACGGGGCTCGACGTCCGCGCGGTGGCGGCGTGGACGCTCTACGACTTCGCCAACTCCTCGTTCGCCGCGGTCATCGTCGCCACGGTCTACGCCGCCTACTACGCCCTCGGCGTGGTGGGCAACCGCGACGGGGCGGGGGACCTCTGGTGGGGCCGGGTGGTGTCCACGTCCATGGCCATCGTGGCGCTCTCCTCGCCGTTCCTCGGCGGCGTCGCCGACCGCGCCCGGGTCCGCCGGCCGCTGTTCATCGGCTTCACCGCCGCGTCGGTCGGGGCCACCGCCCTCATGGCCACGGTGGAGCCGGGCATGGTCCTCTGGGGCTTCGCGCTCGCCGTCCTCGGCATCGTCGGCTTCGAGGGCGCGCTGATCTACTACAACGCCTACCTCCCCGACATCGCGCCCCCCGGCTACGAGGGCCGCGTGTCGGGATGGGGGTTCGCGGTGGGCTACGCCGGCTCCATCGTGGCGCTGCTGGCCGCGCTGCCCTTCGTCCGCGCCAAGGCCTACGGGGCCGCCTTCCTGGCGACGGCGGCCCTGTTCGGGCTGTTCGCGGTGCCCGCCTTCCTGCTCCTGCCCGAGCCGGTCCGCCGCGCCCTGCCCATCTGGCGGGCGGCCCGGGAGGGCTTCGGGGAGGTGACGTCGACGGCCCGCAAGATCCTGGCCCTGCCGGACCTCCGGCGCTTCCTCGGCGCCTACTTCATGTACGAGGACGGCGTCAACACGGTGATCGCCTTCTCGGCCATCTTCGCGGCCCAGACCCTCGGCTTCCCCATGGACCGGCTCATCGTGCTGTACATCGTGGTCCAGTGCTCGGCGCTTCTCGGGGCCCTCCTGTGGGCCCGGCCCACGGACCGCCTGGGCCCCCGCCGGGTCGTGATGATCGCGCTCGGCCAGTGGACGGCGGTGGTGGTGGCCGCCTACTTCGTGCAGACCCAGGGCCAGTTCTGGGTGCTGGCCGTCGTGGCCGGGACCGGGCTCGGCTCGGTGCAGGCGGCCAGCCGCGCCTTCCTCGCCACCCTGATCCCGAAGGGCATGGAGGCCGAGATGTTCGGCTTCTACTCCCTCTGCGGCAAGAGCGCCGCCATCGTGGGGCCGCTCGTCTTCGGCGGCATCTCCCACGCCCTCGGGGGCAACCAGCGAGCGGGCATCCTGGCCATCGGGACGTTCTTCCTGGTCGGGCTCCTCCTCCTGCGCCGCACGCGGGCGGGCGGTCCCACCGGGGCCTGACCGCCCCCGCTCGCGCCGGCCGCCCCGGCCGCGGGCCGCGATCCACCACGGGTGGGGGTTCCTTGACACCACGCCCCGATGGAGCGTAAGGTTGCGCCGTGATTGCTGCTGTCGCCCTGGGGGCGGACCACGCCGGGTTCCAGCTCAAGGAGGCGCTGAAGGGCTGGCTCATCGGCCAGGGATGCCAGGTGCTGGACGTGGGGACCCACTCGGCCGAGGCGGTGGACTACCCCGACTACGCCGTCCAGGTGGGCCAGGCCGTGGCCGACGGGAAGGTCCAGCGGGGCGTGCTCGTCTGCGGGACGGGGATCGGGATGGCCATCGCGGCCAACAAGGTGGACGGGGTGCGGGCCGCCCTGTGCGCCGACCTCTACACGGCCCGCATGAGCCGCGAGCACAACGACGCCAACGTCCTCTGCCTCGGCGGCCGGCTGATCGGCGCCGACATGGCCGCCGACGTCCTGCGCGCGTGGCTCGAGGCGGAGTTCGCCGGCGGCCGGCACGCGCGCCGGGTCGACAAGATCGCGGCGATGGAGCAGGGGTCCGCCCGGCCCGGTCGCGAGGGGAGCGATCATGCCTAGGCTCGAGCAGGTAGACCCCGAGATCGCCAAGGCCATCCGGGCCGAGACCGAGCGTCAGGCCCGCAACCTCGAGCTGATCGCGTCGGAGAACTTCGTCTCCGAGGCCGTGCTCGAGGCCACCGGGTCGGTGCTCACCAACAAGTACGCCGAGGGGTACCCGGGCCGTCGCTACTACGGCGGGTGCGAGGTGGTGGACCAGGTGGAGGAGCTGGCCATCGCGCGGGCCCGCGACCTGTTCGGGGTCGAGCACGTCAACGTGCAGCCCCACTCGGGCTCCCAGGCCAACATGGCCGTGTACTTCACGCTGCTGAAGCCCGGCGATCCGGTCCTGGCCCCGAACCTGGCCCACGGCGGCCACCTGACCGCGGGCAGCCCCATGAACTTCTCGGGCAAGCTCTACACGATCATCCCCTACGGCGTGCGGCGGGACACCGAGCGGATCGACCTGGACCAGGTCCGCGACCTCGCCCGCCAGCACCAGCCCCGGCTCATCATCGCGGGCGGCTCCGCGTTCCCCCGCGCCATCGACTTCGCGCCGTTCCGCCAGATCGCCGACGAGGTGGGGGCCCGGCTCATGGCCGACATCGCCCACCCCGCCGGCCTGGTCGCGGCGGGGCTGCATCCCTCGCCGGTGCCCCACGCCGACTTCGTCACGACCACGACCCACAAGACCCTGCGCGGGCCCCGGGGCGGCATGGTGATGTGCCGGGCCGAGCACGCCCGGGACCTGGACCGGGTGGTGCTGCCCGGCATCCAGGGGGGGCCGCTGGTCCACGTCATCGCCGCCAAGGCGGTGGCGTTCCGCGAGGCCCAGACGCCGGAGTGGCGGGCCTACCAGGCCCAGATCGTGGACAACGCCCGCGCCCTGGCCGAGGCGCTCCTGGCGCGCGGGTTCCGGCTGGTCTCGGGGGGCACCGACACCCACCTGATCCTGGTGGACCTGGGCTCGCGCGGCATCACGGGCAAGGACGCCCAGGAGGCGCTGGACCGGGCGTGGATCACCACCAACAAGAACGGGATCCCCTTCGACCCCACGGGCCCCACGGTGACCAGCGGGATCCGTCTCGGGACGCCCGCCGTGACCACCCGGGGCATGAAGGAGGCCGAGATGCAGACGGTGGCCGCCCTCATCGACCGCGTCCTCTCCCGTCCGGCCGACGCGGCGGTGGCGGCGGCCGTGCGCGTGGAGGTCCAGGCGCTCACCGAGGCCTTCCCCCTCTACCGGGAGAGGTTGTCGTGAAGTGCCCGTTCTGCGGCCAC
>Ga0187892_10005760_pt1 | contig 19124 bp, 21 predicted proteins | sample MA1701073metaG_FD_139345 | JGI IMG/M metagenome (GOLD analysis project Ga0187892, IMG submission 139345) | Bio-ooze microbial communities from a basaltic lava cave in the Kipuka Kanohina Cave System on the Island of Hawaii, USA - MA170107-3 metaG ...
CTGGCGCGCTTGCGCATCGGTGATCGTAACGGTGGGCGCGATTCGCATGTCTGTAACCCCCTTATGCTACAGACAGCACGATCGCGTTTATGTTCCATCATTTACGACGCACTACACTAGAGCGATCTTCCGGGAGAACCCGCTTCACTTGCCCTTGGATTCTGTATCCCCGGGCAACGATCGCTCCGCTCACGCGCCCCCCTTGCGTTTTACGAAAGCATAGGGCTCCCCGTGCCAACCAGCAATCGTTACCTCACCCCCGCCCGCTTAGTGGCGAGGCGCTATAGCGGCCGAACGTTACAGCCGTGCAAAGTCACCAGCGGCCGCGTAGCTGGGAAACCCGGTAACACGCTCACTCGATTGAGACCTCACCACAGCGCGAGCGCGCCGCATTCCCGGCCGGCGAGTGCGGCGTTCCCGCCGCCCGCGCCGGGCCCGCTCGTCGGCTCCCCGAGGGAGGTGTGCTAGGCTCGACCTCGTTCCGGGATGGAGATTCACATGGGTACACCGCAACGTCGTACCCTGACCGAGCGGGAATACCTCGACCGCGAGGCGCAAGCCGCCGAGCGCCACGAGTACGTGGACGGCATCGCCTACGCCATGGCCGGCGCCGGCGAGCGGCAGAACCGGATCGCGGGGAACGTGTTCGTGGCCCTACGCCTGGCCGCCCGCGGCACACCCTGCGGCGTGTACGTGTCGGACATGAAGCTCCGCGTGGCGCATGCCGCCGCCTACTACTATCCCGACGTGATGATGAGCTGCGAGCCGGCGTCGCCGGAGACGGCGGTCAAGGAAGCGCCCTGCTTCATCGCGGAGGTGTTCTCGCCCTCGACCGCCGCCACCGACACGCGCGAGAAGCTGCACGCCTATCGCGGGATCGAGACGCTGCGCTATTACGTCGTTGTCGATTCGGACCGCGTATCGGTCGCCTACCACGTGCGCGGCGAGGACGGCGGCTGGCTCGCAGCGAGCCTCGACCTTGGGGAGCGCCTCGAGGTCGTCTGCGGTCCGGTGCGGGCGTCGCTCGCGCTCGCCTCGATCTACGAGGACACCGGGCTGGCGCTGCAGTGAGCCGAGCGCTGCGGGCACCGATGAGCGTCGGCCGCAACGATCCCTGCCCCTGCGGCAGCGGCAGGAAGTACAAGCACTGCTTGCCTGCGCCGCGACGAGGCGATCGCGCCAGCACCTCCGTCAAGCAAGCCCTTCGAACAGCTGCACGCTGACGGGGTCCCCCGCCTTCACGTCCCCGCGCTCGTGCTCGAGCACGATGAAGCAGTTCGCCTCCGACATCGAGCGGAGCACGCCGGAGCCCTGGCTGCCGGTGATGCGCGCGGTCCACTCGCCGTTCGCGCCTCGCTCGAGGATGCCGCGCTGGAACTCGGTGCGGCCGGGCTTCTTCCGCAGCGCGGTCGCGCTCGGCACGCGGAGCACGGGTGGCGCGCAGTCGCCGCTGCGGCCGGCGAGCGCGAGCAGCGCCTCGCGCACGAACCCGTAGAAGGTCACCATCACCGCCACCGGGTTCCCCGGCAGGCCGAAGAACCACGCACCGCCGATCCGGCCGAAGGCCATCGGCCGGCCGGGCCGCATCGCGATCTTCCAGAACAGCACCTCGCCGAGCCGGCCGAGGAGCTCGCGTGTGAAGTCGGCCTCGCCGACCGAGACGCCGCCCGAGCTGACGATCGCGTCGGCGCCCGCCGCGGCCTCGTGGAAGGCGCGCTCGAGCGCGGCCGGGTCGTCGCGTACGACGCCCAGGTCGACGAGCTCGACGCCGAGCCGCGCGAGCATTCCGTACAGCGTGTAGCGATTGGAGTCGTACACCTCGCCTTCCTTCAGCGCCGTGCCGACCGAGGCCAGCTCGTCGCCGGTCGAGAAGAAGGCGACGCGGACCTTCCGCCGCACCGCGACCTCGGCGAGCCCGAGCGAGGCGATGAGGCCGAGCTCGGCCGGCCGGACGGCGTGGCCGGCGCGCAGCACGACCCGGCCGAGGGCGAGGTCCTCGCCGGCAAGGCGCCGGTTCTGGCCCTGCTTCTGCCCGAGCGGCACGACGATGCGGCCGCCCTCGGCGCGGACGACTTCCTGGATCACCACCGTGTCGGTGCCGGCGGGCATCACCGCGCCGGTCATCACCCGCACGCACTCGCCGGGCGCGACCGCGCCGTCGAACTTCCGGCCGGCGTACGCGACGCCGGCCTCGCGCAGCCGCGTCTCGCCGTCGGGGCGCAGGTCGGCGGCGCGCACCGCCCAGCCGTCCATCGCCGAGTTGTCGTGCGCGGGGACGTCTACCGTCGACACGATGTCCTCGCCGAGCACGCGGCCGAGGCTCGCGCGCGCCGCGACGCGCTCGTTCGCGCTCACCGGCACGATCACCGAGCGGATCGCCGCGCGCGCGGTCTCGACCGGCAGCGCGTCGGGATCGTAGCCGTCGAGGCAGCTCACCGCCTGCTGGAGCGCTTTCACGATCTCCGCTCGTGCAGCGCGAGCTCGTCGCGCGTGTTGATGTTGGAGAAGGCTTCGGCCTGGTCGTCGAACGCGACCTCGACGACGTTCAGAGTGGCATACCACGCGTCGATCTTGCGCCCGCCCGACTCGAGGAACCGCGCGAGGTGCGCGCCGAGCGACTCGCGCACGAGCGCGAACACCGGGTGCGGCTGGTCGCCGGTCTTCGCCACCGCGAGGTCCGCGTGCGCGGCGACGAGCGCCGCGTGCAGGCGCGCGACGAGGTCGCGCGGCAGGAACGGCGAGTCGCAGGGCACGGTGACGAGGAAAGGGTGGACGTTCGCCGCGAGCCCGGCGTGCAGGCCGGCGAGCGGGCCGGCGAAGCCGCCGATCTCGTCCGGCACGACGCGGTGGCCGAAGCGGGCGTACTCGGCGAGATGCTGGTTCGCGTTCACGACGATCTCGGCGACCTGCGGCCGCAGGCGCTCGAGCACCCACTCGACCATCGGTCTTCCGCGCAGGGGTTCGAGCCCCTTGTCGACGCCGCCCATCCGCCGTCCCTGGCCGCCGGCGAGGACGAGGCCGGTCACGCGGGGCGGGTCGCGCAGGTCCACCGGACCCTCAGGCCATCATCGTCGGCATCGTGGTCTTCACGAACCGATGCTTGCCGGTGAAGAGGAGGAAGTGGCGGTTCACCGCGCGCCCGAGCATCGTGAGGCCGACCTGCTCCGCGATCCGCCAGCCCATCTGCGTCAGGCCCGAGCGCGAGACGAGGAACGGGATGCGCATCTGCGCGCACTTGATCACCATCTCGGAGGTGAGCCGCCCGGTGGTGTAGAAGATCTTGTCGGAGCCGTCGATGTCGTCGAGCCACATCCGCCCGGCGATCGCGTCGACCGCGTTGTGGCGGCCGACGTCCTCGACGAACGTCAGGATCGCGGACGTGCCGTCGCCGTTCGTCGCCAGCGCGCAGCCGTGCACGGCGCCGGCGGCCTTGTAGATCGTCTCGTGCCGGCGGACGGCGTCGAGGAGCGCGTAGAGCGTGTCCTCGGTCAGGCGCACGTCGTCGCGCAGCTCGATCGACTCGATCTCCTCCATCAGGTCGCCGAACACGGTGCCCTGGCCGCAGCCGGTCGTCACCGTGCGCTTCTTCATCCGTTCGGCGAGGCCCTTGATGCCCTTGCGGGTCTTGACCACGACCGCGTCGGTGTCCCAGTCGACCTGCACGGCGGCGATCTCGTCGATCGAGTGCGCGAGCCGCTGGTTGCGGAGATAGCCGATCGCGAGCGCCTCGGGGGCCTGGCCGAGGGTCATGAGCGTGACGACCTCGCGCTTGTCGACATAAAGGGTAAGAGGGTGCTCGCCGGCGATCGGGGTGGCGAGCGCTTCGCCGCGCTCGTTCAGCGCCTCGACCTCGAACGTGAGCGGGCGCGAGGCGCGGGTGATCTCCGGCTTGCGCAGGCGCTTCATCCGCCGATGTACGACATCTCGATCTTGCGCGCCTTCGCCGTCGCGGCGGTGCGAAGCTCGGAGTAGCGGTCTTCGCGCGCGCGCCAGATGCGCCCGATCGCCTCGTGGAGGTCGCGGTCCGATGCGCCGCCGCGGACGAGCGCGCGCAGGTCGTAGCCGGAGGACGCGAAGAGGCAGGTGTAGAGCATGCCGTCGGTCGCGAGCCGGGCGCGCGTACAGCTCCGGCAGAACGCCCGGGTCACCGAGGAGATCACGCCGATCTCGCCCGCGCCGTCCCGATAGCGCCACCGCTCGGCGACCTCGCCGTAGTAGCTGGCGTCGACCGGCTCGAGCGGCAGCTCGCGGCCGATCCGGCTCACCACCTCGGCCGAGGGCACCACCTCGTCCATCCGCCAGCCGTTCGAGCTGCCGACGTCCATGAACTCGATGAAGCGCACGATGTGCCCGGTGCCCTTGAAGCGGCGCGCCATCGCGACCACCGTATGGTCGTTGACGCCGCGCTGCACCACCATATTGATCTTGATCGGCGCGAGCCCGGCCGCCGCCGCCGCCTCGATCCCCTCGAGCACGCGCGCGACCGGGAAATCGACGTCGTTCATCGCCCGGAAGACCTCGTCGTCGAGCGAGTCGAGGCTCACCGTCACGCGCTGCAGGCCGGCGTCGCGCAGGCTTCGCGCCTTGCGCGCGAGGAGCGAGCCGTTGGTCGTCAGCGTGAGGTCGAGGCCGCCGAGGCCCGCGAGCATCTCGATCAGCCGCTCGAGGTTCCGTCGCAGCAGCGGCTCGCCGCCGGTCAGCCGGATCTTCTCGACGCCGTGCTCCCGGAAGATGCGCGCGAGCCGCGCGATCTCCTCGAAGCTCAGCACCTCGCTCCGCGGCAGGAACTCGTGATCGGGACCGAACACGTCCTTCGGCATGCAGTAGGTGCAGCGGAAGTTGCAGCGGTCGGTCACCGAGATCCGCAGGTCGTGCAGCGGCCGCTCGAGCGAGTCCACGACCCGGCCGGCCGGCGCGTCCCATCTCCCCTTGTCCGGGAGGGGCATTGCGCGGCGAGCGTCGACGAGGGGAATGACCCGGTCGGTCATGGCTATGCGCGCGAACCCTGGTTCATAATCGGCGGCATGAAGTGGATTCCAGAGACACGGATTCCGGAGACACGGATTCTAGAGACACGGATTCTAGAGACATTCGCATGCCCGCTCCATCCCTGCCGGTCGCGGTGATCATGGAGCGGCGCGCGGTCGCGAGCCGCTGGCAGTCCGAACGGTGGGCGCCGGTGGACGTCGTCCCCGACGAGGGCGGGCCGCGCGCGCCGCGTCTCCTCGAGGAAGACAGCGCGCATGCGCGTTGGTTGCATCCCGGCTTCGCGCTCGAGCTGCATCGCGACGAGGCCGACGGCTACTACCTGAACATGACGACCGAGACGCCGTACGTGTTCGTTAACTGGCGCATGGTGGACGACCTCGCGGTGCCGAAGATCGTCACCGTCAGCTACCACGAGGCGGGCCGGATGATGGACGGCGGCGAGCTGGTCGATGGGGTGCCGCTGCCCCCGGCGCTCCTCCCCTGGGTCGACGAGTTCGTCCGCGCGCACTATAGACCCGAGCAGAAGAAGGGCAAGATCAAGCCGCCGTCGTTCAAGGGCGCGAAGCGGGGCTGACATGGCGCGCGACGGCGACGACTCCTTCTTCGCGCGCTGGTCCCGGCGCAAGCACGCGGTGCAGCGCGGCGAGGCGCCGGCGGAGCCGCCGCGCAGCGAGGCGCAGCCGCCCGCGCCGATGCCGGCGCCGGAACCGGCCGCCCCGCCCCCGCCCGAGCTGCCGCCGGTGGAATCGCTGCAGGGGCTCGAATCCGACTACCGGGACTTCCTCCGCCCGGACGTGGACCCGGCGACCAAGAGCGCGGCACTGAAAAAGCTCTTCGGCGATCCGCATTTCAACCGGATGGACATGCTCGACACCTACGTCGACGACTACACGAAGGAAGATCCCATCCCGCCCCTCGTGCTGCGCGCATTGAACCAGGCGCGCACGCTCGGGCTGTTCGACGACGGGGAGAAGGACGCGAAGGGGCACGAGGCCGGGGGGCACGAGGCCGGGGGGCACGAGGCCGGGGGGCAGGAGGCCGGGAGGCAGGAGGCCGGGAGGCAGGAGGCCGGGAGGCAGGAGGCCGGGGGGCAGGAGGCCGGGGGGCAGGAGGCCGGGGGGCGGGAGGCAGCGACGCCGCCGGCGGACGCAGCACCGGTCCCTGCCGCCGCGATCGAGCCGCCGCAGCCGGCGACCGACGCGGTGCCCGCCAAGATGCCCGCCAAGATGCCCGCCAAACCCGAGACCGCGTGATGGCACTCGACGGCAAAACCCTCAAGGTCTGCAACTGCAACCGCACGATGGCGCTCGACGCCAGGGCGCTCGCGGCGGCGCTGCAGTCGGGCGCGCCGCTCACGATCCACACCGAGCTCTGCCGGCGCGAGGTGGGCGAATTCAGCGCCGCGGTCGCCGCGGGCGGCGAGTGCGTCGTCGCCTGTACCCAGGAGGCGCCGCTCTTCGCCGAGCTGAACGAGAGCGCGGGCGCGAAGTCCGAGCTCAAGTTCGTCAATATCCGCGAGACCGCCGGCTGGTCGGCGGAAGGGGGCGCGGCCACGCCGAAGATCGCAGCGCTCCTCGCGCTCGCCGAGCTGCCCGAGCCGGAGCCGGTGCCGAGCGTGTCGTACAAGTCGGGCGGCCACGTGCTCGTCATCGGGCCGGCCGAGGCCGCGGTACAGTGGGCCGAGCGCCTCGCGGGCGAGCTCGAGGTCAGCGTCCTGATCACCACCGCGCGCGGCGGCGATCTCCCGTTCGAGCGGCGCTTTCCGGTCTGGTCGGGCAAGGTCGCGGCGATCCGCGGCTGGCTCGGCGCGTTCGAAGTCGAGTGGGAGCAGTCGAACCCGATCGACCTCGACGTCTGCACCCGCTGCAACGCGTGCATCCACGCCTGTCCGGAGAGCGCGATCGACTTCACCTACCAGATCGATCTCGACCGGTGCAAGGCGCACCGCGAGTGCGTGAAGGCCTGCGGGCCGGTGCACGCCATCGACTTCGAGCGTGCCGACCGCGCGCGCCGGGAGCGCTTCGACCTGGTGCTCGATCTCTCGGCGGAGCCCGCGCTGAAGACGCCGCGCAAGCCCCAGGGCTATTTCGCGCCGGGCCGCGATCCGCTCGACCAGGCGCTCGCCGCGGCCGCGCTCGCCGGGCTCGTCGGCGAGTTCGAGAAGCCGAAGTTCTTCGTCTACGACGAGCGGATCTGCGCCCACGGCCGCTCGGGGAAGACGGGCTGCACGAAATGCATCGACGTCTGCTCGACCGGGGCGATCTCCTCGACCGGCGACAAGGTGAAGGTCGAGGCGCACCTCTGCGCGGGCTGCGGCGGCTGCGCGACCGTATGCCCGTCGGGCGCGATGACCTACGCGAGCCCGCGGCTCGCCGAGCTGGGCGCGCGGCTCAAGCGCCTCCTCGCCGTGTACGCGCGAGCGGGCGGGCGGGACGCCGCGATCCTCCTTCACGACGCGACCGCCGGCCGCGAGCTCGTGGGGCGACTCGCGCGGCGGGGCAGGGGCCTCCCGGCGCGGGTGATCCCGCTCGAGGTGCTCCATGTCGCAGCGGTCGGCATCGACGCGATGCTCGGCGCAATCGCCTACGGCGCGAGCCAGGTGCTCGTCGTGGCGGGGGAGACCGACTTCGCGGAGTACGGCGCGGCGATCGAGCGCGAAATGGCGACCGCCCAGGCGATCCTGACCGGCCTCGGCTACCGGGGCGTTCACCTGCGCGTCGTCCGCGCGACCGAGGCGGTCGAGCTCGAGCGCGCAGTGTGGGGGCTCGAGCCCGCCGCGACGGTCCCCGCCGCGGCGACGTTCAACCTCGCGAACGCGAAGCGCGGCACGCTCGATTTCGTCTTCGACCACCTCGTGCGCCACGCCCCGTCGCCGCGGGAGGAGGTCCCGCTCGCCGCCGGCGTGCCGTTCGGGCGGGTCGAGGTCAATACGGCGACCTGTACGCTCTGCATGGCCTGCGTCGGGGCCTGCCCCGAGTCGGCGCTCGTCGACGGCCGGGATGCGCCGATGCTCAAGCTGATCGAGCGCAACTGCGTGCAGTGCGGGCTGTGCGTCGCCACCTGTCCCGAGGACGCCCTGCGGCTCGTTCCGCGGCTGCTCCTGACCCCGCAGGCGCGGGCCGAGGTCGTCCTCAACCGCGCCGAACCCTTCGACTGCGTGCGCTGCGGCAAGCCGTTCGGCACGAAGCAGATGATCGACAGCATGGTGGGGCGGCTCGCGGCCCACTCGATGTTCGCGGGCGCGAGCGGGACGCGGCGGCTGATGATGTGCGCCGATTGCCGGGTGATCGACATGATGGAGAACCAGAGCGAGGCGTCGATCCTCGGTCCCAAGCCATGACGGACCTCGCGCCGGAGGACGCGGCGCGAGCGGACCTCTACGCGCTGCTCGCCCGGCTCTGGTACGCCGGGCCCGATGCCGCGCTCCTCGCCGCGATCGCCGGGGCGGGCGGGCTCGCAACCGAAGGCGGGCAGGCCGCCCTGGCGGAGGCCTGGCGCGCGCTCCAGTCGGTGGCCGCCGGGACCGATGCCGCTGCGGCGCAGACCGAGTACGACGCGCTCTTCGTCGGCACCGGCAAGGCTCCGGTGCCGCCCTATGCGTCCCACTACCTCGTCGAGACCGGCACGGAACGAGTGCTTGTTGCGCTGCGAGAAGAACTCGCCGGGCTGGGACTGTCGCGGAACGAGGCGTCCCACGAGCCCGAGGATCACTTCGCCGCGCTGTGCGAAGCAATGCGCCACCTCGTGGCGGCCGGGTCATCGGATGCTGCGCTGCAGCGGCAGAAGAACTTCTTCACTTGCTATCTGCACCGAGCTTACAATCCGCTTACCGAACGGGTGATGGCTTCCACCGAAGCAAGCTTTTACCGAACTGTCGCGCGCGTCACGAAAGCGTTCTGCGACACGGAGGCCGCGTCTCTGGACATGCTCTAACACCTTCCAGGAGGAGCGCACCATCATGGAGAACTCCAGCAAGAAGAAGGGCCGCAGAACCTTTCTGATCGCGGTCGGCGCCGGCAGCGGCGCGGCGATCGCCGCGGTCGCCGCCAAGACGGTGCCGCAACCGGCAGCGTCCACCGCGGCGAAGCCGGAGGAGGGCTCGGGCTACCAGCTCTCCGAGCACGTCCGCAAGTACTACCGCAGCACCCTGGTCTAGAGCGAAGGAGCGCGCCATGCTGCTGACGAGAAAATCCTCCGGCTCCGCGGTCCCGCAATCGCGTCTCGCGCGCAGCCTCTCCGGCGCGCTCGCGCGTACGGTCGACCGCCGCGCATTCCTGAAGCGATCGGGCGTCGCGGTCGGCGCCGGCGCGTTCGCGAGCCAGCTCCCGTTCCACATGATCGGGAAGGCCGAGGCGCAGGAGAAGAAGGCCGCCGCCGCCAAGGTCGAGGTGAAGCGCACCGTCTGTACGCACTGCTCGGTCGGCTGTGCGATCGACGCCGTCGTGCAGAACGGCGTCTGGGTGCGCCAGGAGCCGGTGTTCGATTCGCCGCTCAACCTCGGCGCGCACTGCGCGAAGGGCGCCTCGGTGCGCGAGCACGGCATCACCGAGGACTCGCATCGCCTCAAGTACCCGATGAAGCTCGTGAACGGCAAGTACCAGCGCATCAGCTGGGACGTGGCGCTCGACGAGATCACGAAGAAGATGATGAAGATCCGCGAGGAGTCGGGCCCGGACGCCGCGTACTTCGTCGGCTCCTCCAAGCACAACAACGAGCAGTCGTTCCTGCTGCGCAAGTTCGTGTCGATGTGGGGCACGAACAACTGCGACCACCAGGCCCGCATCTGCCACTCGACCACCGTCGCCGGCGTCGCCAACACCTGGGGCTACGGCGCGATGACCAACTCGTACAACGACGAGCAGAACTCGAAGTGCATCCTCTTCTTCGGGTCGAACGCCGCCGAGGCGCACCCGGTGTCGATGCTCTTCACGCTCCACGCCAAGGAGAACGGCGCGAAGGTGATCGTCGTCGACCCGCGCTTCACGCGCACCGCGGCGAAGGCCGACGAGTTCTACCGCATCCGCTCGGGCACCGACGTCGCGTTCCTGTGGGGGATGCTGTACCACATCTTCCAGAACGGCTGGGAGGACAAGGCGTACATCAAGGCCCGCGTCTACGGGATGGACAAGGTCAGGGAAGAAGTCATGAAGTGGACGCCGGACGTAGTGCAGAACGTCACCGGCATGCCCGAGGCGCACGTCAAGGCGGTCGCCGAAGCGATGGCGAAGAACAAGCCGAGCACGATCATCTGGGCGATGGGCCAGACCCAGCACAACAACGGCAACGCGGTCGTGCGGGCGAGCTGCATCCTGCAGCTCGCGCTCGGCAACGTGGGCGTGGCGGGCGGCGGCACCAACATCTACCGCGGCCACGACAACGTGCAGGGCGCGACCGACGTCGGGCCGAATCCCGACTCGCTGCCGGGCTACTACGGCATCGTCACCGGCTCGTGGCGGCACTGGTCGCGGGTCTGGAACGTCGACTACGAGTGGCTGAAGGGCAAGTTCGCGAGCCAGGCGATGATGGAGAAGCCGGGCATCACCGTCAGCCGCTGGATCGACGGCGTGCTCGAGAAGAACGACCTGATCGACCAGGACCCGAATCTCCGCGCGATGTTCTACTGGGGCCACGCCCCGAACTCGCAGACCCGCGGGCCGGAGATGAAGATGGCGATGGACAAGCTCGACCTCCTCGTCGTCATCGACCCGTATCCGTCGGCGACCGCCGCGATGGCGGCGATGCCGAAGGCGGCGGACGCGAAGTACGAGATCAATCCGAACCGCGACGTGTACCTGCTGCCGGCGGCGACGCAGTTCGAGACCGAGGGCTCCTGTACCGCGTCGAACCGCTCGCTCCAGTGGCGCGAGCGGGTGATCGATCCGCTGTTCGAGTCGCGCTCGGATCACGCGATCATGTACGCGTTCGCGCAGAAGTGGGGCTTCGCCGACCAGCTCCTCGGCAAGCGCGACGGCAAGCAGAACATCCGCCTGCAGAAGGTCAAGAACTACGAGGAGCCCAACGTCGAGGACATCCTCGCGAACGAGATCAATCGCGGCACGTGGACGATCGGCTACACCGGCCAGTCGCCCGAGCGGCTCCAGGCGCACATGCGCAACATGCACGTCTTCGACGTGAAGACCCTGCGCGCCAAGGGCGGCAAGGACGCGAAGACCGGGTACGACCTGACCGGCGACTACTTCGGCCTGCCGTGGCCGTGCTACGGCGACGTGAAGCTGAAGCATCCGGGGACGCCGAACCTCTACGACACGTCGAAGCCGATGATGGACGGCGGCGGCAACTTCCGCGCGAACTTCGGTGTCGAGCGCGATGGCGTGAGCCTGCTCGCGGAGGACGGCTCGGCCTCGAAGGGCGCCGACCTGCAGTTCGGCTATCCCGAGCTCGACCACGTGCTGCTGAAGAAGCTCGGCTGGTGGGACGAGCTGACCGACGACGAGAGGAAGGAGGCCGAGGGCAAGAACTGGAAGACCGACCTCTCCGGCGGCCAGATCCGCGTGTTCATGAAGAATCACGGCTGCCACCCCTTTGGCAACGCGAAGGCGCGCGCGGTCGTCTGGAACTTCCCCGACGGCGTGCCGCTGCACCGCGAACCGCTGTACTCGCCGCGGCCCGACCTCGTGGCGAAGTATCCGACCCACGACGACGTCAAGGTGCTCTGGCGGCTGCCGACACTCTTCAAGTCGGTGCAGGACCGCAACGTCAAGGAGGGCGTGGCCGAGAAGTTCCCGCTGATCCTCACCAGCGGCCGCCTGGTCGAGTACGAAGGCGGCGGCGACGAGACGCGGTCCAACCCGTGGCTCGCCGAGCTGATGCAGGACAACTTCGTGGAGATCAACCCGAAGGCGGCGGCCGACCGCGGCATCCGGCCGAACGAGTACGTCTGGGTGAAGAGCCCGACCGGCGCCAGGATCAAGGTGAAGGCGCTCGTCACCGAACGGGTCGGGCCCGACACCGTGTTCGTGCCGTTCCACTTCGCCGGCTGGTGGCAGGGCACGGACATGCTGCCCTGGTACCCCGACAAGGCGGCGCCGATCGTGCGCGGCGAGGCGGTCAACACCGCCACGACCTACGGCTACGACCGGGTCACCATGATGCAGGAAACCAAAACGACGCTGTGCCAGGTCGAGCGGGCCTAGGAGGAGCACACCATGGCGAGAATGAAATTCCTGTGCGACGCCGAGCGCTGCATCGAGTGCAACGGCTGCGTGACCGCGTGCAAGAACGAGAACAACGTCCCGTGGGGCGTGAATCGGCGCCGGGTCGTCACCATCAACGACGGCCAGCCGGGCGAGAAGTCGATCTCGGTCGCCTGCATGCACTGCTCGGACGCGCCGTGCATGGCGGTGTGCCCGGTCGACTGCTTCTACCGGACGAGCGAGGGTGTGGTCCTGCACGACAAGGACCTGTGCATCGGCTGCGGCTACTGTTTCTACGCCTGTCCGTTCGGCGCGCCGCAGTTCCCGCAGGCCGGGGCGTTCGGCCTGCGCGGCAAGATGGACAAGTGCACCTTCTGCGCCGGCGGCCCGGAGAAAGACCTCTCGGCCGAGGAGAGCCGCAAGTACGGCTCGAACCGGCTCGCCGAGGGCAAGCTCCCGGCCTGTGCCGAGATGTGCTCGACCAAGGCGCTCCTCGCCGGTGACGGCGACGTGGTGGCCGACATCTATCGCCAGCGGGTGCTGAAGCGCGGCAAGGGCTCGGAAGTCTGGGGCTGGGGCACGGCCTACGGCGCGCCCGGGCGCGAGAAGCCGGCGCCGGCGCAGCCGCAGCCGAAGAGCTGAGCCATGCGCGCGAAGGTGGTGGCGTTCGCGGCGATCGCCGCGCTGGGTCTCGCCGGGTGCGGCGAGCGGCCCCAGGAGATGGTGCAGAAGACCGGCAAGTATCAGGGCAAGCCGGACACCGTGCCCTGGGACAGCCCCCAGTTCGGCGGCAAGCAGGCCGAGTGGGAGCGCGCGATCCAGACGCGCACGCAGAACCAGAACGAGTACACCCGCATCCAGTAGAGGATGAACGCCATGTCCCGCAGCCCTGCAGGAACGAGAGGGCGATGCCCCCTCGGGCTCCCCCGGGCCGGGGAAAAGAGCGCCGCCGCAGGCGGCGCTCTTTTCTCTGGTTGCCGGCAGCTCGCAGGCGGTTTCGTTCTGGCCGCCGCGCTCGCCCTGCCGCTGGCGAGCGCCGCGCAAAGCCAGGACAGCGCCGCCAGGCAGGACCCCGCGAAGCAGCAGGCCGAACGCCAGCTCACGCAGCCGGGAAACAACGCGCCGGTATGGGGCGCCGTGCGCTCGGGCGACCCGGGGTACACCTCGATCAAGGGCCAGGAGACGAACATCCTGATCCAGCCGGCGATGAAGCTCCCCGGGCAGCCGGCGCTGACCGGCGGCGAGGCCTGGCGGCTCTTCCGGAACGGCGTGATCACGCCGATCGGCGGCTGGCTGCTCGCCGCGATCGTCGTGCTGATCGGTGCGTTCTACGCGTGGAAGGGGCCGGTGAAGCTGCACGAGCAGCCGACCGGTCGGCTGCTCGAGCGGTTTACCCCGCTGCAGCGGTACGCACACTGGGTGATGGGGATCAGCTTCGTGATCCTCGCGGTCACCGGGATCGTCATCCTCCTCGGCCGGCACGTGCTGCTGCCGGTGATCGGGGCCACGCTGTTCGCCTGGCTCACGAACCTGTCGAAGAACGTCCACAACTTCGTCGGCCCGGTGTTCGTGCTGAGCCTCCTGTTCTTCATCGTGCTCTACGTGAAGGACAATCTGCCGCGTGGCTACGACTTCAAGTGGTTCGCGAGCTTCGGCGGGATGTTCGGCGGCAGGCACGTGGCCTCGGGCCGCTTCAACGCCGGTGAGAAGGCGTGGTTCTGGGTCGGCGTGGTGGTGCTGTCGCTGATCGTGAGCGTCTCCGGCCTCGTCCTGAACTTCCCGAACTTCGAGCAGACCCGGTCGGTCATGATCGTCGCCAACATCGTCCATGCGACTTCGGCCGTGCTGGTGATGGCGCTCGCGCTCGGCCACATCTACATGGGCACGATCGGCGTCGAGGGCGCGTACGGCTCGATGCGCAACGGCTACGTCGACGAGACGTGGGCAAAGGAGCACCACGGACTCTGGTACGAGGAGGTCAAGTCGGGCAAGGTCAAGGCGGGCAAGGCCACGGGCAGCCCGCAGTCCGCGCAGGTCCAGCATTGAGGAGGAAGGGAAGATGAGAGCCGCGATCGTCGCCGCAATCTGTCTCGCGCTCGCCGGCGGGCCGCTGTGGGCCAAGCTGCCGGCGCCGCCGCCGCCGACCGAGGAGCAGAAGGCGGCTGCCGCGGCGAAGGCCGCGAAAGCGGCGGAGGCGTCCAAGAAAGAGGCCGAGCTCCTGACGAAATATCAGGATCTCACCGCCGAGAAGTACAAGAAGGAACAGGCGCAGCGCGCTGCGGTCGCGTCCGCGACCGCGAAATCCGCGGCGGCGCCGGCACCGAAGGCGGCGGCAAAGAAGTAGCGCGGAGGTAAGGTAGTCGCTCGGCGCCCCTGCACCGGGGCGTTTTTTTCGGGAGGGTCGACGTGAATCGGATTTGCTCGGTGGGCGCCGTCGCGGGCATCGCACTGGCCGCCGCCGTTTCGGCGCAGGTGCCGCGCACGCCGTCGCCGCCGGGTGCCAAGGTCTACCTCATCGAGCCGCGCGACGGGGCGACGATCAAGGGCCCGGTCAAGGTGGTGATGGGACTCTCCGGCATGGGCGTCGCGCCCGCCGGTGCCGACTTTCCCGAGACCGGCCACCACCACATCCTGGTCGACGTCGACAGGCTGCCGGCGCTCGACGCACCGATCCCGCTGGACGACAAGCACCGGCACTTCGGCAAGGGACAGACCGAGGCGGTGCTCGAGCTCGCGCCCCGGCAAGCACACGATCCAGCTCCTCCTCGGCGACCGCAATCACATCCCGCACGATCCGCCGATCCTCAGCCAGCGGATCACGATCACGGTCGCCAGGTAGCCGCCGCGGACGAGCGGCGGTGCGTCAGCCCTCGACCACGAGCATGTTGAAGTCGGCGGCGCCGGCCCGCTGTGCCCGCGCGGCGAGGTACTCCGGCGAGTCGTAAAACGCTTTCGCCCGGTCGTAGGTCTCGAATTCGACCACCACGACGCGTTTCCCGGCGAAGCTTCCCTCCAGTACTTCGTGCCTCCCGCCTCGCGCGAGGAAGCGGCCGCCGTGCTTCGCGACCGCCGGGCCGGCGAGCGCGCGGTAGCCTTCGTACGCGTCCGGTCTGGTCACGGTGATGATCGAAATCAGATAGGCGGGCATCGGGCGCTCTCCGGGAAAGGTCCAACCCCTATCCTCGCACGCCGCGGACGATCGGCGAGGTCAGGCGAGCGCGGCGCCGACCGGGACGACCTCGCCCGCACCCCGGATCGAATAGCCGGCGAGCCCGCGCGCGGCGCGACGCAGCGGTTCGCCGGCGAGCCCGCGGACGAATCCCGCCGCAGCCTCGCCCTCGAGCTTGCGCAGGCGCAGCGCGAGCCAGTACGTCTCGCGCCGCAGCGGGACGAAGTCGAGGCCGAAGCGATGCGCGGCGGCCCTGAGCCCGAGGCCCGAGTCGGCGCGGCCGGCCGCGACGGTCGCTGCCACGGCGAGGTGGGTGAACTCCTCGGTCTCGTATCCGCGGATCGACGCGGGCGCGACCCCGGCGTCCTCGAGCAACCGGTCGATCAGCAGCCGCGTTCCCGATCCGCGCTGGCGGTTGACGAAGAGGGCGCCCTTGGCCGCGACATCGGCGAGCGAGCGCAAGCGCCGCGGATTGCCCCGCTTCACCATCAGCCCCTGGTCGCGCTCGGCGAAACGGATCAGGACGTCCCGTCGCGGGTCGAGCAGCCGCCGCAGCGGCACGGCCGCATCGCCGGCCGGGGGCGTGCCGGCGTGGAAGCCCGCGAGATCGGCCTCGCCGCGGGCCAGCGCGCCGAGGCTTTCGAGGCTGCCGCGGAAGGCGACCTCGCCGACGAGACCCTGGGGCCGCGCCCAGTGGTCGCAGAGCGCGGCGAGGAGAAGGTCGTGGCTCGCGACCACCGCGAGCCCGCACTGGCGGTCGGCACGCGCCGCCCGCCGCGGGCCGAGGGCGATCTCCAGCGCGGACGTCTTCAACCGGTCCACAGCCCGGGCGTCGGCCGCGACCAGCTGCTCCCCGACCACCGTGAGGCGGGTACCGCGCCCGCGCTGCAACTCGACCACCGGGACGCCCAGGGCGCGCCCCGTGTCGCTCAGGAGACCCCACGCCGCGCGGTAAGAGAACCCGACCGCCTCCGCCGCGGCACGGAGGGTGGCCAGCTCCCGGATCGCCGCGAGCAGCGGGACGAGGCGCCGGTCGAACGGCGGCGCGGCGCGGCCGGCGGCGCGCCAGCTCACTTCCGGCTCGAGCCGCAAAGTTGCAGAAGATCGCATATTTAACTCACCTCGATCGTCCGGCTACCATCCCCGCATGTCCGCTCACTATGCAGCTGCCGCCATATATGCAGATACCGGCATATTAGCCCGCTCCGGCGCGGACCGGCGGTCGGCGGCCTGAACGCGCATGGAGACCATCCTGGATGCGCTCGGCGACGCCGGCCGGCTCGTCGCCGGGCTCGACCCCAAGCTCGTCGAGATCGTGGCCCTGAGCCTCCGCGTCAGCCTGAGCGCGGTCGTGCTCGCGACCGCGCTCGCGCTCCCGCTCGGCGCGGCGATCGCGGTCGCGAAGTTTCGCGGCCGCCAGGCGGTCATCGTCATCCTCAACGCCCTGATGGGCCTGCCGCCGGTCGTGGTCGGGCTGCTCGTCTACCTGCTCCTGTCGCGCGCCGGGCCGCTCGGCGCGATGGGGTTGCTCTTCACCCCGACGGCGATGGTGATCGCGCAGACGATCCTCATCCTGCCGATCATCGCGGCGCTCACCCGGCAGGCGGTCGACGACGCCTGGCGCGAGTACCAGGAGCAGCTGCGCTCGCTCGGCGCGGGCGAAGGCAGCGCCGCGCTGACGCTCGTCTGGGACATCCGCTTCTCGCTCCTCACCGCCGTGCTCGCCGGGTTCGGGCGCGCGGCGGCGGAAGTCGGCGCGGTGATGATCGTCGGCGGGAACATCGACGGCGTGACGCGGGTGATGACGACCGCGATCGCGCTCGAGACGAGCAAGGGCGATCTGCCGCTCGCGCTCGGCCTCGGCGTCATCCTCGTCACGCTCGTGCTCGCCCTCAACGCCGCGGCGTACACGCTGAAGGAAGCGGCGCAGCGGCGCTATGGGTGAGGAGCCGATGCGCGCGCCGACGTCCATCCTGCCGCTCCGGCTCGACGAAGTGTCGTTCGCCGCCGGCGGGCGCACGATCGTCGACCGGGTCTCGCTCGTCCTCGAGGCCGGCCCGCGCACGATCATCCTCGGGCCGAACGGCGCCGGGAAGAGCGTGCTGATGCGCCTCTGCCACGGGCTCCTTGCGCCGACCTCCGGCCGCATCGAATGGGCCGCGGCCGAGCGGCCGGGAGAGCGGCGCCGGCAGGCGATGGTGTTCCAGCGGCCGGTGATGCTCCGGCGCTCGGCGATCGCCAACGTCGAGTACGCGCTCGGTCTCGCCGGCGTCGCCGGCCGCGAGCGCGAGCGCCAGGCGGAGGCGGCGCTCGAGAGCGTCGGGCTCGCGCATCTCGCGGACCGCTCGGCGCGCGTGCTGTCCGGCGGCGAGCAGCAGCGGCTCGCGCTCGCGCGCGCGTGGGCGCTGCGCCCCGAGGTGCTGTTCCTGGACGAGCCCACCGCGAGCCTCGATCCGGGCGCGAGCGCCGAGGTCGAGCGGATCATCGAGGCGATCCGCGCCGCCGGCACGAAGATCGTGATGTGCACGCACAACCTGGGCCAGGCGCGCCGCCTCGGCGACGAGATCCTCTTCCTCCACCAGGGGCGCGTCGTCGAGCGTGCGCCGGCCGCCCGGTTCTTCACCCTGCCCGCCACGGCCGAAGCCGGGGCGTTCATCCAAGGAGAGTTGCCATGGACCTGAGACGCCGGATCGTGCTCGCCACGGCGCGCGCCGTCCTTTCCCTGCCGCTCGCCGTCCTTTCCCTGCCGCTCGCCGTCCTTTCCCTGCCGCTCGCGGGGCAGGAGAGGTTCATCACAGTCGCTTCGACGACCTCGACCGAGCAGTCGGGGCTCTTCGGCCACATCCTGCCGATCTTCGAGCAGCAGACCGGGATCAAGGTGCGCGTGGTCGCGCTCGGTACCGGCCAGGCGCTCGACATGGCCAGGCGCGGCGACGCCGATGTCGTTTTCGTGCACGATCCGGCGGCGGAGAAGAAGTTCGTCGACGAGGGGTTCGGCATCGCGCACCGGCAGGTGATGTACAACGATTTCGTCGTCGTCGGTCCGAAGACCGACCCGGCGAAAGTCGCCGGCGGCAAGGACGTGCTCGAGGCGCTGAAGAAGATCGAGGCGGCGAAGGCCCCGTTCGTTTCGCGCGGCGACAAGAGCGGCACGCACGCCGCCGAGCTGCGCTACTGGAAGTCCGCGGGCATCGACATCGATGCGAAGAAGGGCCCCTGGTACCGCGAGACGGGCTCGGGGATGGGACCGGCCCTCAATACGGCGTCGTCGATGAACGCCTACATCCTGACCGACCGCGGCACCTGGCTCTCGTTCAAGAACCGCGGCGACCTCGCGATCCTGGTCGAAGGCGACCAGAAGCTCTTCAACCAGTACGGGATCATGCTGGTGAACCCGACGAAGCACGCCCACGTGAAGCGGGACCTCGGGGAGGCATTCGTCCGCTGGATCGTCTCGCCCGCCGGCCAGGGCACGATCGCCGGCTACAAGGTGGGCGGGGAGCAGCTCTTCTTTCCCAACGCCGCCGGCGGCTGACGGGCGCCGGCGCCGGCCGCTGGACAATCGCGGTCGCGATCGCGTTCGCGAGCAGCGCGATCGCGTCGTTACCCTGGGCGAGCCGCTCGCCCATGATGCCGGAGCCGACGACCGCGGCGAGGAGCAGCGTCGCCGGATTGTGGTTCGATGACACGACAGTCGTGTTGCGCGTTGCTGGAAGCCTACCGCGCCCTGATAGAATTCGTCCTTTCCAATCAACAGGTTTCGACGGCGCCCGGCGAAGGTGCGGGCCCGCGTTCCGCACCCCGGGGCATGA
>Ga0187892_10005761_pt1 | contig 19123 bp, 20 predicted proteins | sample MA1701073metaG_FD_139345 | JGI IMG/M metagenome (GOLD analysis project Ga0187892, IMG submission 139345) | Bio-ooze microbial communities from a basaltic lava cave in the Kipuka Kanohina Cave System on the Island of Hawaii, USA - MA170107-3 metaG ...
CGCGCCGACCGGGCTGCCCCCGCTCCTCATCGTGCTGATCGCGGCCGGGTGCGCGATCCCGGTCTGCATGATCCTCGGCTACGCGATGGAACGGATCGCATACCGCCCGCTGCGCGGCGCCCCCCGCCTCGCGCCGCTGATCACCGCGATCGGCATCTCGATCATCCTCCAGCACGTCGCGATGATGATCTGGAGCCGCAACCCGCTCGCCTTCCCGCAGGTCATCAAGACCGTGTCCTACGACGTCGCCGGAGCGACGATCACCAACGTGCAGATCGGGATCCTCGTCATTTCGACGGCGATGATGGCCGCGCTCGCGTTCATGGTGTACCGCACGAAGCTCGGCGCGGCGATGCGCGCCACCGCGCAGAACGCGCCGGTCGCCGGGCTGATGGGCATCGACTCGAACCGCATCATCGCGGCGACGTTCGTGATCGGCGCGGCGATGGCGGCGGTGGCAGGGGTGATGGTCGCGAGCTACTACGGCATCGCGCACTACACGATGGGCGCGCCGCTCGGGCTCAAGGCCTTCTGCGCCGCGGTGCTCGGCGGCATCGGCAACCTCCCCGGCGCGATGCTCGGCGGGCTCCTCCTCGGCGTGGTCGAGGCGCTCGGCGCCGGCTACATCGGCGATCTCACCGGCAACGTCTTCGGCTCGAACTACCAGGACGTGTTCGCGTTCATCGTGCTGATCCTGGTGCTCGTGTTCCGCCCGCAGGGGCTGCTCGGCGAGCGGGTGGGCGACCGCGCATGATGGACGAAACGCTGGCGCGCTGGAAGAAGCATCCCGCGGCGCTGTTCGTCGGGATCACGCTCGTCACGATCGCGCTCGCCGTGCTGCCGTTCGTACTGACCGCGAACGTCGGCACCACCTGGGTCCGGATCACCAACTTCGCGATCCTCTACATCTTCCTCGCGCTCGGCCTCAACATCGTCGTCGGCTTCGCCGGCCTGCTCGACCTCGGCTACATCGCGTTCTACGCCGTCGGCGCCTATGTCTACGCCCTGCTCGCTTCGCCGCACTTCAACCTGCACTGGCCGTTCTGGGCGATCCTGCCGATCGGCGCCGCGGTCGCCGCGCTCTTCGGGGTGCTGCTCGGCGCGCCGACGCTCAAACTGCGCGGCGACTACCTCGCGATCGTCACGCTCGGCTTCGGCGAGATCATCCGCATCTTCCTCAACAATCTCGACCAGCCGTTCAACATCACCAACGGCCCGCGCGGCATCGCGCGCATCGACCCGGTGAAGATCGACGGGGTGAGCTTCGGCGTCACCGACACCGTGGCCGGGATCGCGTTCACCGGCCCGATCAAGTACTACTACCTGCTGCTCCTGATGGTGATCGTCGTGATCTTCATCAACGTGCGGCTCCAGAACTCGCGCATCGGCCGCGCGTGGGAGGCCGTCCGCGAGGACGAGGTCGCCGCGCGCGCGATGGGCATCAACACCACCAGCGTGAAGCTCCTCGCCTTCGCCATGGGCGCCTGCTTCGGCGGCGTCGCCGGCGGCATGTTCTCGGCGATCCAGCAGTTCATCAGCCCGGAGAGCTTCGTGCTCGTCGAGTCGGTGATGGTGCTCGCGATGGTCGTGCTCGGCGGCATGGGCAACATCTGGGGCGTGATCCTCGGCGCGCTGCTGCTCTCGTTCGTGCCGGAGGTCCTGCGCTTCACCGTCGAGCCGCTGCAGCGCCAGCTCTTCGGGCGCATGCTGGTCGAGCCCGAGGTGATCCGGATGCTGATCTTCGGCCTCGCGCTGGTGCTGATCATGATCCTCCGCCCGGGCGGGCTGTGGCCCTCGGCGGTGCGCCGGCGCGAGCTCGCGGCGCGCAACGACGGCACCGTCGCATGACGCTCGCCGCCGCCGACCGGATCTCGAAGCGCTTCGGCGGCATCCAGGCGCTCGCCGCGGTCAGCTTCGCGATCGAGCGCGGCGCGATCTACGGGCTGATCGGCCCGAACGGCGCGGGCAAGACCACGCTCTTCAACCTCTTCACCGGCATCTACGCGCCCGACGCCGGCGCGTTCACGTTCGACGGCCGGTCGCTCGCCGGGCTGAAACCGCACCAGGTCACCGCGCGCGGCATCGCCCGCACGTTCCAGAACATCCGCCTCTTCGCCAACCTGTCGGCGCTCGAGAACGTGATGATCGGCCGCCACGTGCGCACGCACACCGGCGTGGTCGGCGCGATCGTGCGCCACCGCGCCGCGGTGGCCGAAGAGCGCGCGATCGAGCGGCGCGCGGCCGAGCTCCTCGGCTACGTCGGCATCGCCGATCGCGCGAACGACCCCGCCGGCAGCCTCCCCTACGGCGACCAGCGGCGGCTCGAGATCGCGCGCGCGCTCGCGACCGAGCCGAAGCTGCTCGCGCTCGACGAGCCGGCGGCGGGCATGAACGCCTCCGAGACGCGCGCGCTCAAGGGCCTGCTCGAATCGATCCGCCGCGACGGGGTCACGATCCTCCTCATCGAGCACGACGTGCGGCTGGTGATGGGCGTCTGCGACCGCGTGCTCGTGCTCGACCACGGCGAGCGGATCGCCGAGGGCCTGCCCGCCGAGGTCCAGCGCGACCCGAAGGTGATCGAGGCCTACCTCGGCACCGCGCACGCCGCATGAACCTGCTGGAGGTCAAGGGGCTGGAAGTCCGCTACGGCGGCATCCGCGCGGTGAAGGGCATCGACCTCGCCGTCGGCGAAGGCGAGCTCGTGTGCCTGATCGGCGCCAACGGCGCCGGCAAATCCTCCACGCTCCGCGCGATCTCCGGAATGATCTCCTCGGCGCCGGGCGCAGTGCGGTACGCCGGCCGGGACCTCGCCGGCCAGCGCGCCCACCAGCGCGCGCGGGCGGGGCTGGTGCTGGTGCCGGAAGGACGCGGCGTGTTTCCGCAGCTCACCGTCGAGGAGAACCTCACGCTTGGCGCCTACGCCCGCGCGGACGCCGGCGTCGGCGCCGACCGCGAGCGGGTGTTCGGGCTCTTCCCGCGCCTGCGCGAGCGCCGCGCGCAGACCGGCGGCACGCTCTCGGGCGGCGAGCAGCAGATGCTCGCGATCGGCCGCGCGATCATGTCGCGGCCGAAGCTCCTGCTGCTCGACGAGCCGAGCATGGGGCTCGCACCGATCGTGGTGCAGCTCATCTTCGAGGTGATCCAGGAGATCAACGCCGGCGGCGTGACCTGCCTGCTGGTGGAGCAGAACGCGCGGGCGGCGCTGCGGCTCGCCGGCCGCGCCTACGTGATGGAGAGCGGCACGATCGCGCTCGCCGGGCCGGCCGCCCGGCTCGCGCACGATCCGAGGGTGATCGAGGCGTATCTCGGGGGTGAGGCGGACTGAATCGCGTCAGCGGCCGACGCGCTCGCGCAGCGCCGCGACGCGCTCGGCGTTGCGCCGGGAGGTCTCGCGGAACCCGGCCGAGATCAGCTCGTGCCGGCCGCAGTCTTCCCAGAAGCCGACCGCCGCCGACGCAGCCGCTCGCCACGCGTGCTCGAGTCCGGGCAAAGGCAGCATCGGGTCGAACGCCGGCGCCGGCAGCTCGTCACCGCGGCCGGGGGCGTAGCGCATCGGCAGCATGTCGTACGACGGCGTGAGGGCGAGCCTGCCGGCGACCGGATGAAACGCCAGGTTTCCGGCGTGCATGTCGCTGTTGGCGATGAGATTGCCGAAGCACCAGCGCTCGAGGATCCGATCGCGGGCGGCGTCGCCGACGAAGCCGTCGTCGGCGAGCGCCCGTGCGGCCCGGTCCCAGCGGGCGTCGCCCAGTCCGAGCAGCGCGGGATCGACGGCGGCGAGTGTGCACGCCGGCGCGCGGCCCCACGCGCCGGCGCGATCGAACCGCTCGACCTCGAGATACGTCCGGCCGTCGAACCGGTGGATGCGGCAGGGCGCGGCCCGATCGAGGTGCGCGGAAAGGGTCGCGGCGGCCACCGATTCGGCGACGAGCAGGTCGGACCACCGGCCTTCCGCGGCGAACTTGACGATCACCTCGCGCGGGCCGTCCGGCAGGCTGCGCGTGGCGGTGAACTTCGGGAACTCGCCGCCCGCGGAGGAAGTCGCCACGCCTTCTTCGAGCGCCTCCCGCGCGAGACGCGGGTAGGCCTGCGCAAGGTCCGCATCGGCGAGCCCGACCTTCGGTTGCGACATCCGGCGCAGCAGCCGCTCGTACGCAGGCTCGCCGAGCACGAGATCCCCCGGCAGGTCCTCGCCGGCGAGCACCAGCACGAGCACGATGTCGTCGTCGCTCCAGCGCGACGGATCGTCCGGCACGTTGAGCTCCGGCGCGCGCCGCTTCGCGAGCGCCCGGCCGAGAAATCCCTGCGGCCGGGCGTCGAAGAGAAAGTAGGGCAGACCTTCGAACCGGCCTTCCGCCATCTCGCCCGGGAGCGGCCAGAAATCGTCGGGGCGGCCGGCGAGCGCGAACCCCTCGGGCTCGAGCGCGCGCAGCACGCCGGCCCGTTCGCCGCGGCCGTCCGGGCGGATCCGGTAGAGCGGAAGCGCCGTCGGCAGCCCGCGCACCGATCGGGCGAGCGCGTAGCGGGCACGACGGGTGCGGCCGAACCGCACGAGGGAACTCTGCAGGCCGGCGAGCAGCCGGGACAGCGTCGGCTGGCTCACGCCCAGCGCAACGCGCAGGCCGGCAGCGGTCGTCACCCCCGAGCGTCGCAACGCCGCGCGGAGATCGTCCAGGCGATCCGGCATGAGAACGACCAACTCGTGAATAAATTCTGCGTGAGCAAATTCTGCGTGAATAAATTCTGAATAGAATATTACACAATTAATTCCTAATAGTCATAGGTATACGAGAGAATACGAGCTATGTATGAATGAATTTTCTTACGATATTCATTCGTTCAGGCTCGCCCCCAAACCGTCCGCGCCACGAACCACGCCGACAGCCCGCCGTAGACCGCGAGCCCGAGCGCGATCAGCGCGAACAGCCAGACGAGCGGCGCGCCGAGGCTCGCGGCGGTGATCCCGCCGGCCACCACGACGAAGAGGCGCGCGGTGCCCGCCAGCACCGGCAGCAGCACGCGGCCCGCGCCCTGCGACGCGAAGTAGAGCGCCATGCCGACGCCGAAGAGCGGGTAGAACGGCCCGGCGATGCGGAGATAGCTCGCGCCCGCGGCGCGCACCGCAGGGTCGTCAGAGAAGAGGCCGATCCAGGCGTCCGGGAAGATCGCGACCGTCAGCCCGATCGCGAGGCAGACCGCGGCGGCCATCGCCGCGCCGGTGAACGCGATGCGCTTCGCGTGCGTCGCGCGCCCGGCGCCGATGCTGGTCCCGATCAGCGCGACCATCGCCTGGCCGATGGCGAACACGAGCGGGACCTGCAGCAGCTCGAGCCGGACCCCGACGCCGTACCCGGCGAGCGCCGCGGCGCCGAAGCCGGCGACGAGGCCGGTCACGATCACCGCGGTGAGCACCGTCTGCACCGCGGACACCACCGACAGCGCGCCGACCCGCAGGATGTCGGCGAAGAGCGCCCGCTCGAAGCCGAGGTCGCCGCGAGTCGGCCGCAGGCTGCTCGAGGGCCGCAGGAGCCAGGCGAGCATGATCGCCGCGGCGAAGGTGAAGCCCGCCACGTAGGCGATCGCCGCGCCGGCGATGCCGAGGCGCGGGAACGGCCCGAGGCCGAGCACCAGCGCGCCGCTCAGCGGCACGTGCAGGGTCGCGGCGAGCGAGAGCGCAACCGCCGGCACGAGCATGTTGCCGGTGCCGCGCAGGACGCTCGCGAACGTGTTCGCGAGCCACACCGCGATCGCGCCGCCGAAGAGGATGTTGGAATAGGCGAGCGCGCCGGCGAGCGGCCCGCCCGTGCCGCCGAGGAGGCGATAGATCGCCGGTCCGCCGGCGAGCATCAGCGCGGTGAACGCGAGCCCGGACGCCGCGGCGATCACGACCGCGTGCACCGCGAGGCGGCGGGCAGCCGCCGGCCGCCCGGCGCCGAGCGCGCGGGCGATCGACGACGAGACACCGCCGCCCATGGCTCCGGCGGAAGCCATCTGCAGCAGCATCACCAGCGGGAAAACGAGGGCGAGGCCGGCGAGCGGGCCGGTGCCGAGCTGGCCGACGAAGATCGTGTCGCCCACGCTCACCGCGATCTGGAACGCCACGAGCACGACCCCGGGCAGGGCGAGCCGGGCGATCGTCGGGGCGATGGGCGCCGCGAGCAGCGTCTCGGTCGCGTGCGGGGCGGTCACCGCCCCGAAGGTAGCAGGTGCCGGCTCAGCCGACCCAGCGGAACAGGCCGAGCGCGATCAGCCCGGCGGCGTCGCGCGCGTCGACGACCGCGCTCGCGCCCGGCGCGGCGAACGCATAGACGCGCTTGGTCGCGGCGCCGATGTAGGTGACCCGGGCCGAGCCGAGGTACCGCAGCACGACCTGGCGCAGCGGCGGCGCGCGGCGCATGTCAGATTCCGGTGATGCCGTGCGGGCGATCGCCGCCCGCCTGCGTCCGCAGCAGCTCATGGTCCGGTTCTCCCAGGGCAGATGGTTCGCGCGACGGGACGATCCGGTCGGCGAGCGAGGCCGCGCCGGCGAGCCCGAGCCAGGCGGCGAGCCAGGTCGCCGCGGAATCGGCCACGACGAGCGCGAGGGGCGCGGCGGCCCAGAGGGCGACGCAGTGGAAGCAGTCCATCGCCCGCCCGACGAGCGTCCTGCCGGCGGCGAGCCGCAGCCGGAAGACGAGGTCGGCGGGCCCGTCCTCGCGGGCGACGAGGTGGGCGACCCGCCAGGTGGCGAGCGCGCAGACCGCGAACAGCGACCAGAACGAGAGCTCGTTCATAGGCTTTCCCCCCTGCGGCATCCCCTCATGACGCCGGCAGCGTAGCCCGCGCGCAGCGCCGCGGGAATCGCTCCGAGCGTCTAGTACGCCGGTAGGATGGCCGGGCGGCTCGCTACAATCGCCGCGAACCGCGCGAACGGAGCAAGCGATGAGCGTCGATCTCGCAGTGACGGTCGGAAGCCTGCGCCTGAAGAACCCGGTGATCTGCGCGGCGGGGGAGCACGTGCTGACCGCCGCCGGCATCCGCGCGGGCCTCGCGGCCGGCGCCGCGGTCGTGGTCGCGAAGTCGGTGAACGAGACCGAGGCCGCGCGCGAGCAGCTCGCCCGCACCGACTACGCGCTGCTCGCGCCGGACTGGCGGCGCGAGCCGTGGGCGGGCGCCGGCTGGCGCGACGCGAACCTGCTCTGCCGCTCCGGGCTGCAGCCGCTCGCCACCGGCGAGTGGATCACTAGCGTCGCGGCGCTCGACCGCGAGGCGCGCGCGCAGGACGCGTACGTCGCCGCGAGCATCATCCTCGCCGACCTCGGCGAGGCGGCGGCGATCGCGCGCGGGGTCGAGGCCGCCGGCATCCGCCTGCTCGAGTTCAACGTCGGCGCGCCCTACGGCGAGGAAGCCGCGGGCGGTGCGATCGTCACCGAACGCGCGGCCGAACGGGTGCGCGAGCAGGTGCGCGCGGTCTGCGGCGCCGTGCGCATCCCGGTATGGGTGAAGCTCACCGGGCAGAGCGAGAACGTCGCCGCCCTCGCGGCGGCCGCGCGAGAGGGCGGCGCGCAAGCGGTGGTGATGATCGGCCGCTCGCTCGGGCTCCTGCCCGACCTCGACAGTCACGCGCCGCTGCTCGGGACCAACCTCGGCTACGGCGGGCGCTGGGCGCTGCCGCTCGCGTGCTACTGGCTCGCGCGGAGCCGCCGCCAGCTCGGCGCGGGCTTTCCCCTGCTCGGGACGAACGGCGCGCGGAGTGGCCTCGACGTCGCGCGCATGATGCTCGCCGGCGCGACCGCAGCGGAGCTGTGCACGGCGGTGATGACCGGCGGGTTCGGCGTGCTGCGCGAGGCGATCGTCGAGCTCGAGCGCTATCTCGCCGCACGCGGCGCAACCGCGGCCTCGCTCGTCGGCGTCACCGCCGACCGCATCGGGACGTTCGGCGCGCAGCCGCTCCGGCCCGACCACTGGCGCGGGTTCGTCCCGCCGGAGACGCTCGCCGGCTAGCCCTTCTCCTGCAGCCCGAGCCGGTCGATGAGCGACTTGAAGTACTTGTCCTCGGTCTGCAGGACGCTGCGAAACTGCGCCGGGTCCATGAACATGATGCTGTTGTAGGTCTTGCGCATCAGCTCGACGAACTCCGGGGTCTGCGCCGCCTCGCGCAGGGCGGCGGTGAGCTTCGCCGCGACCGCCGGCGGCGTGCCTTTCGGCGCGAGCATCCCGAACTTCGTCACGTCGATCACGTCGATGCCCGACTCGCGCAGGGTCGGCATGTCCTTGAGGAAGTCGATCCGCTCCGGCCCGGTCGAGGCGAGCGGCACGAGCTTGCCCGCGGCGACCTGCGGCATGATCGCGCTCGGCAGGCCGATCACCATGTCGACGTTGCCGCCGAGGATCGAGGTCACCGCCGGCCCGATGCCCTGGTAGGGCACGTGGACGATCTTGATGCCGGCGGCGGCCGCGAGCGCTTCGCCCGTCATGTGCGTCGTGGTGCCCTGCCCGGCCGAGCCGTAGGTGGCCTTGTCGGGGTTCGCCTTCGCGTAGGCGACCATCTCCCTGATCGTCTTGAACGGCGCGCCGGGCCGCGCCGCGACCACGAACGGCGTGCCGGTCACGTTGCCGATCGCCACGAAGTCGTCGAGCGAGTAGTTCTGCTTGCGCATGTGAGTGACGACGGTGAGCGCGCCGTTGCCGGTGTAGAGCAGCGTGTAGCCGTCCGGCGCGGCGTCCTTGACGAACGCGGCGCCGATCGCGGCGCCGCCGCCGGCCTTGTTCTCGACGACGAGCGGCTGGCCGAGGATCTTCTGCAGAGTCGGCGCCATCGCCCGGATCTGCTGATCGGTCCCGCCGGGGGCGTACGGGACGATCACGCGGATCGGCTTCGCCGGCCAGTCCTGCGCGGACGCCGGCGACGCCAGCACGGCGACGGCGGCGAGCGCGACCAGGCTGCGGATGACGGGCATGGCTTCCTCCTCGTTCTAGGTTGCCCGGGCGTCGGCAACGAGCGACGCCGGGATCCGGTCCGGGCGCGCCCGGTGGGCGCGCCGCTTGAGCATGTTCCAGCGATCGAGCGTGTTCGCGTCGCTGTTCAGGAACCGTTTCGCCGCGGCGGCCCCCGCGGCGGGCAGCGCGCTCACCGGGCCGCCGCGCATCGCCTCGAGCTGGACGCGGGCGCAGGCCTCCATCACCACCGCGCCGATGACCGCCTGCCCGATCGAGCTGCCGACCGAGATCAGGCCGTGGTTCTTCAGGATCAGCGCGCGCCGGGCTCCCAGCGCGCGCGCGAGCGAATCGCCCTCGGCGGCGTCGAGCACGAGCCCGTCGTACTCGTCGAGGAACGCCCAATCCTCGTGCAGGATCGCGGCGAGCTGCGTCACGGGCTCGAAGCGCGCGCCGGCCGCGGTCAGCGCGACGAGGTGGTCGGCGTGCGTGTGCACCACGCAGCCCACGTCGGGGCGCGCGCGGTAGAGCGCGCTGTGGAACGTGAGGGTCGGGTTCACCTTGCCGCGGCCGGCGAGCCGTTCCAGGCCGAAGGTCACGTGCAGCAGGTCGTCCTGGCCGACCTCGTCGAAGGCGAGGCCGAAGCCGTGGCAGAGAAAGGTCTCGGTGCCGGGCACGCGCGCGGTCACGTGGCCGCCGAGGCCGCTGCCCTGGCCGTCGAGATCGAGCACGTGGAAGGCGCAGACGAGGTCGGCGGCGAACCGCGCCCGGGTGACGTCGGCGGCGTGATCGGTCATCGGCTCCCTCCGCGGTTCGCCGGGCTCACCCGCGGGCGAGATCCGCCTGGGTGGTGAACGAATCGGCGAAGAACTCGTCGATCGGCAGCGCGCGCTCGTGGGTGAAGTCGCGCCGCGCCGACTCGACCATGATCGGCACGCCGCAGGCGTAGACCTGGACGTCGGACAGGTCGGAGAAATCCTCCATCACCGCGCGGTGCACGAAGCCCGTCCGCCCCGACCACTCGTCCGCGGGCGTCGCCTCCGAGACGACCGGCACGTACTCGAACAGCGCCGGCCACTCTTCCGCCCACTTGCGCGCCAGCCCGTCGAGGTAGAGGTCCTGCGGCCGGCGCGCGCCCCAGTAGAGCGTCATCGGCCGTCCGACCTCGTGCTTGAGCGCCGACTCGATGATCGCCTTGATCGGCGCGAACCCGGTGCCGCTCGCGACGAACACGATCGGCTTCCCGCTTTCGTGCAGGAAGAACGACCCGAGCGGGCCCTCGAACCGCAGGATGTCGCGCTCCTTCATCGTCCCGAACACGTGGTCGGTGAACGAGCCGCCGGGCACGTGCCGCACGTGGAGCTGGAGGAACTCGTCGTCGTGCGGCGGGTTGGCCATCGAGAAGCTGCGCCGCGCGCCGTCCTTGAGGAGGAACTCGATGTACTGCCCGGCGAGGAACTGCAGCCGCTCGTTCGCCGGCAGCTTGAGGTGGAGGATCATGACGTCGTCGGTCACACGCTCGAGCCGGTGCACCCGGCACGGCAGCTTCTTTACGACGATGTCCTTGACCGCGCCGATCTCGCGGCTCTCGATCGTGACGTCGGAGAGCGGCTTCGCGACGCAGAAGAGCGCGTAGCCGGCCGCGCGCTCGTCGGCGGAGAGCGCGGTGTGCTGGTACTTGCCGTAGTCGATCTCGCCCGCGAGGAGCTTGCCCTTGCACGAGCCGCACGCGCCGTTGCGGCAGCCGTAGGGCAGGTGGAAGCCGGCGTTCAGCCCGGCGGCGAGGATGGTGTCGCCCTCGGGCACGGCGAAGACGCTGCCGCTCGGGCTGACGGTGACCTGCCGGGTCATGCGGAGGCGGGCGTTAGAATCGCACCCATGGAGCGGATGGAACGGTTGTTGATCGTCGGCCCGGGCGACGTCGCCCGGCGCGCCCTGCCCGGCCTCGCCGTGCGCTACGCCGTCACCGCGCTCGTCCGCGGCGATCGGGCGGGGCTCGGCGTCGCGACGATCGCCGGCGACCTCGATCGTCCCGGCTCGCTCGCGCCGCTCGCCGGGAGCGCCGATGCCGTCCTGCACACCGCGCCGCCCGCCGACACCGCCGATCGCGACGAGCGCACGCACCATCTGATCGCGGCGCTCTCGGGCGCGGCGATGGTACCACGCAGGGTGGTGTACCTCAGCACGAGCGGCGTCTACGGCGACTGCGGCGGCGCGTGGGTGGACGAAGCGCGCGCGGTCGCGCCGCAGAGCGACCGCGCCCGCCGGCGCGTCGATGCCGAGCGCGCGCTCGCCGACTGGGGGCGCGAGCGGGGCGTGAAGATCACGATTCTCCGCGTCCCCGGGATCTACGCCGCCGACCGGCTGCCGCTCGAGCGGCTGCGCAAGGGAACGCCGGTGCTGCGCGCGGAGGACGACGGCTACACCAACCACGTGCACGCCGACGATCTCGCGGCGATCTGCGTGCGCGCGCTCGCGCCCGACGCGCCGGCCGGCGTCTTCAACGCGTCCGACGACAGCGAGCTCAGGATGGGCGACTGGTTCGACCTCGTCGCCGACCGCCACGGCCTCCCGCGGCCGCCGCGCATCGCGCGCGCGGAGGCCGAGCGCCTGCTCCCGCCCGCGCTCCTCTCGTTCCTGCGCGAGTCGCGGCGGCTCGTGAACCGGCGGCTGAAGGACGGGCTCGGGATCGCGCTCCGCTATCCGACCGTGTTCGACGGCGTGCCGCGCGGCACGGTCGCGGCCGCGTGAAGGGGAGCCATGGCGAACGACACCCTGCTCGTGATCAGCAACCTCCCCGACCGCGCCTCCGCCGAGGCGCTGGCGAAGGCGCTCGTCGAGCGGCGCGCGGCGGCGTGCGTGAACGTGCTCGCGCCGTGCCGCTCGGTCTATCGCTGGCAGGGCGCGATCGAGACCGCGGAGGAGCACCCGGTCTTCGCCAAGACCACGCGCGACCGGTACGATCTCCTCGAGCGGGTGATCCGGGAGCTGCACCCCTACGAACTTCCGGAGATCATCGCGGTCCCACTCGCGGGCGGGCTGCCGGCGTACCTCGCGTGGGTCGAGGCGGAGACGCGGGCCCCGGCCTGAACCGATGCCGCGCATCCTCGCCCTCCTCCTCGCGCTCCTCGTTGCTCCGGTCTGGGCGGCGGGGGCCGACGACCTGCTCGAGCCCGAAAAGGCCTTCCGGCTCTCCGCGCGCGCGCTCGACCCGACCGCCATCGAGGTGCGGTTCGAAATCGCCGGCGGCTACTACATGTACCGCGACAAGTTCGCCTTCGCGCTCGTCGGCGGCGGCGACGCGAAGCTCGGCGAGGCGCAGTTCCCGGCCGGCCAGCGCAAGAAGGACGAATTCTTCGGCGAGGTCGAGACCTACCGCAAGCAGGTCGCGATCAGGCTGCCGGTTGCGGGCAATGCGGAAAGACTCCGGCTCGAGGTGACCTCGCAGGGCTGCGCCGACGTCGGCGTGTGCTACCCGCCGCAGGTGCAGAAGGTCGACGTCCGGCTCGCGAGCTTCTCGCCCGGCGGGAGCGGGCCGGTTGCCGTCGCGCCGCAAACCGCCGCGCCGCAGACCCCGACGCCGCAGTTCGGCGGCCGCGAAGTGCGCGAGCCCGCGCTCGTGAGCGACGAGTCGCGCTTCGAGCAGGCGCTCCGCTCGGGCGGCTTCCTGCTGATGCTAGCGATCTTCTTCGGCGCCGGGATCCTGCTCACCTTCACGCCGTGCGTGCTGCCGATGGTCCCGATCCTCTCCGGGATCATCGTCGGCGAGAAGCGCGCGGTCGCCCGGGCGCACGCGTTCGGGCTGTCCTTGACCTACGTGCTCGGGATGGCGGTGACCTACACCGCGATCGGGGTGATCGCCGCGCTGAGCGGCGCGTTCGTCGCCGCGGCGCTGCAGAACCCGTGGGTGCTCGCCGCGTTCGCCGCGATCTTCGTCGTGCTCGCGGCTTCGATGTTCGGTTTCTACGATCTGCAGCTCCCGTCGGCGCTCCAGTCGAAGGCGACCGAGGCGAGCGCGAAGCTGCGCGGCGGCGACCTCGGCGGCGTCGCCCTGATGGGGATGCTCTCGGCGGCGATCGTGAGCCCGTGCGTCGCCGCGCCGCTCGCCGGCGCGCTGCTCTACATCAGCCAGACGCGCGACGCCGTGCTCGGCGGCGCGGCGCTCTTCTCGCTCGCGCTCGGGATGGGCGTGCCGCTGATCGTGGTCGGCACGACCGGCGGCGCGCTGCTGCCGAAGTCCCCGCGCGCGCTGGCGGCGGTGAAGCGGTTCTTCGGCTGGGCGCTCCTCGGCGTCGCGATCTGGATCGTGTCGCCGGTGATTCCGGCCGCGGTGCAGTTGTTGGCGTGGGCGGCGCTGCTGATCGTCGGCGCGATGTACCTCCATGCGCTCGACCCGCTGCCGCCGGACGCATCGGGCTATGCGCGGCTCTGGAAGGGTGTCGGGGTAATCGCGCTCGTCGCCGGTGCGGCGCTCGTCATCGGCGCGCTGTCGGGCGCGCGCGACCCGCTCCAGCCGCTCGCCGGCCTGCGCCTCGCCGGGTCCCCGGGCGCACCGGCCGGCGAGGCGAGGTTCGAACGGGTCGCCACGGTGTCGCAGCTCGATCAGCGCCTGCAGACCGCGCGAGCGCCGGTGATGCTCGACTTCTACGCCGACTGGTGCGTGGCCTGCAAGGAGATGGAGCGCTACACCTTCACCGATCCGAAGGTGAAGGCGGAGCTCGCGCAGATGGTGCTGCTGCAGGTCGACGTCACGAAGAACACGCCCGAGGACCAGGCGCTGCTCAAGCGCTTCCGGCTCTTCGGCCCCCCGGGAATCATCTTTTTCGACGCTTCGGGCCGGGAGATCCCGGGGCTGCGGGTCATCGGCTTCCAGCCGGCCGACAAGTTCCTCCAGTCGCTCGCGTTCGCGCGCGATTTCTAGCGGCACCCCGGGCGGCGGCGCGCCCCCCGCCTTGACACCTCGACACCTCGACACCTCGACACCTCGACACCTTGACACTTGGCGGGCGCTTTGAAAGACTGACCGCCAGAACAAGAACGACTCGCCCGCACCAATCAAGGAGGGTTCCATGCTGCGCCCGTTCGCGCGTCCCGGCGTCTGCGCCGGCTTCCTGCTCGCCGCCTCGCTCGCGCTGCCGGCCGCGGCGCAGAAGGAGATCAAGATCGGCGTCATCTACGACCTCACCGGCCCGTTCGCGGGCGGCGGCTCGGAGGCGGCGTACCTCGGCAACAAGATCGCGATCGACATGATCAACGAGAAGGGCGGGGTCGACGGCTACCGCATCCGCCCGGTCTACGCCGACGCGCAGTCGAAGGCCGACGTCGCGATCAACGAGGCCGAGCGGCTGATCAACCAGGAGCGCGTCGATATGCTGATGGGCGTGTACTCGAGCGCCCACTGCGTGCCGATGGCGCAGAAGACCGACGCGGCGAAGAAGTTCTTCTGGATGAACGTGTGCGTCGCCTCGGCGGTGCTGAAGGACAAGAACCTCCAGTACGCGTTCCGGCCACAGGTGCACTCGGACCAGTTCGGAGAGGCCTCCTGCGCCTACCTGAACGAGAACGCCGAGCGCAGCCTCGGCATGAAGCCGGCGAACGTCAAGGTCGCGATCATCTACGAGGACGGCCCGTACGGCACCGGCGTCGCGGCCGGGAACGAATCGGCGTGCAAGAAGCACGGCATGCAGGTGGTGCTGAAGGAAGGCTACTCGGCCACCGCGCCCGACCTCTCGAGCCTGGTCACGAAGCTCCGCCGCGCGAAGCCCGACATCCTGCTCCACACCGGCTACAACCCCGACATCACCCTCTTCCTTCGCCAGTCGCGCGAGCAGGGGCTCCGGTTCAAGGGAATCATCGGACACGGCGCCGGCTACGGCCAGATCTCGAAGCTGATGGAGACGTTCGGCACCGACGTCAACTACTTCTTCAACGTCGACCCGGTCGCCGCGCAGCTCCTCGACCCGAAGACGCTGAAGCCGGGCCTCGGCGACCTGACGGGCGAGATGGTGAAGCGCTACCAGGCGGTGAAGGGACCGTCCGAGGTGCCGCCGCACACCAGCATGGGCTTCAACCAGGCGTGGATCTTCTTCACCGACGTGCTGCCGCGCGCGATCAAGAAGCACGGCGGCATCGACGCCGAGGCGCTGCGCAAGAGCGCGCTCGAGACCGACATCCCGATCGGCGGCACGATCCAGGGCTACGGCGTCAAGTTCTTTCCGCCCGGGAAGCCGATGGCGGGCCAGAACGAGCGCTCGTCGCCGGTGGTGATGCAGTACGTGAACGGCCGCACCTACATCGCGTGGCCCACGCCGATCCGGACCACCGACCCGATCTTCCCGTTCCCCAAGGGGCATCCGTTCGGGCAGGCCGGGGCAGGCAAGTAGGCGCGCGCGAGCGATGACCGCCGCCCGTTCGTCCTGACCCCACCGCGGTCGACGGACGAACGGGCGCGGATTTGCTCCAGGTCTCCCGACTCACCAAGCGCTTCGGCGGGTTCACCGCCGTCGCGAACGTCGGCTTTGCGGTCGAGGACGGCGAGATCCTCGGGCTGATCGGCCCGAACGGCTCGGGCAAGAGCACCACCTTCAACCTGATCGCCGGGAGCTACGCGCCGAGCGCCGGCTCGATCCGGTTCCGCGGCGAGGAGATCGCGGGCCTTCCGCCGGCGACGGTGTGCCACAAGGGCATCGGGCGAACGTTCCAGATTCCGCGCCCGTTCCGCCGGCTCACCATCCTCGAGAACGTGGCCGTCGCCGCGTTCTACGGGCAGGAGGGCCGGGTGACGCGGGCGCAGGCGTGGCGGCAGGCGGAAGACGCGCTCGCGCTCGTCGGCCTCGCGTACGCGCGCGGTGCGCGCGTCGACGGCCTCGGCGCGGCGGGGCTGAAGAAGCTCGAGCTCGCGCGCGCGCTCGCCACCCAGCCGAAGCTCCTGCTCGCCGACGAGAGCCTCGGCGGCCTCGACGAGCACGAGATGGACCAGGCCGCCGACATGCTCGCGCGCATCCGCAGGGAACGGAACGTCACGATCATCTGGGTCGAGCACATCATGGGCGTCCTGATGCGGGTCGTCGACCGCTGCATCGTGCTCGACCACGGCGAGAAGATCGCCGAGGGGCTGCCGCGCGAGGTCGCGCACGACCCGAAGGTGGTCGAGGTCTATCTCGGCACCGACGCGGCATCGCTGCAGGCGCAGGTGGCGGCGCAGGGCTAGGCGCGATGCTCGAGCTCCGCGGCGTCTCCGCCGGCTACGGCGCCTTCCAGGCGCTCTTCGACGTCTCGCTCAAGGTCGACGCCGGCGAGGCGGTCGCGGTCATCGGCCCGAACGGCGCCGGCAAGACCACGCTCCTCAGGGTGATCTCGAAGCTCGTCGGCAGCACGGCGGGCGAGATCCTGATGGAAGGCCGGCGACTGAACGACGTCGAGCCGCACCGCGTGATCGAGCTCGGCATCGCGCACGCGCCGGAGAACCGGCGGCTCTTCCCGCGCCTCACCGTCGAGGAGAACCTGCGCATGGGCGCCTTCGTCCCGGCGGCGCGGGCGCGGTTCGGCGAACGGCTGGAGAGCGTCTACGCGCTGTTTCCGCGGCTGAAGGAGCGGCGCAGCCAGCTCGCCGGGACGATGTCGGGCGGCGAGCAGCAGATGTGCGCGATCGCGCGCGGGCTGATGTCGCAGCCGAAGCTCCTCCTCCTCGACGAGCCGTCGGCGGGCCTCGCGCCGGTGATCGTCCAGCGCATCTTCGAGGTCGTGCACCGCATCCGGGACGAGGGCTACACCGTGCTGATCGTGGAGCAGAACGTGCAACAGGTGCTCAAGGTCGTCGACCGCGCCTATCTCCTCGAGGTCGGGCGGATCAAGGCGAGCGGCCGGGCGGCCGAGCTCGCGGCGAGCGCCGACATCCGGCGCGCCTACGTCGGGCTCTGACATGGAGATCTTCGACGTCTTCTTGCTCGAGGCGGTGCTGAACGGCCTCCTCTTCGGCGGCGTGCTCGCGCTCCTCGCGCTCGGCCTCAACCTCGTCTTCGGCGTGATCGACGTCGTGTGGATCTGCTATGCCGAGCTGATGATGATCGGCATGTACACGGTGTACTTCCTCTACACCGTCTACAAGCTGCCCCTGATCGTCGCGTTCGCGGCCGGGATCCTCGTCGTCTCGGTCTGCGGCGTGCTGCTGCACGTGCTGGTCATCCGCCCGGTGCTCAACACCGAGCCGATCAACCAGCTGCTCGTCACCGGCGGGGTGCTGTTCTTCCTCCAGGCGGCGGCGACGCTCGCGTTCGGCGTGCAGTTCCGCAACCTCGGCCTGAGCCTGCCCTCGCTCGAGCTGGGCGAGATCTTCCTGCCCTACTCGCGCATCTACGCGGCCCTCACCGCGCTCGTCGCGATGGTGGTGCTCTACCTCTTTCTCAAGAAGACCTATCTCGGCACCGCGATCCGCGCGATCAGCCAGGACCGCCAGATCATGCCGCTCATGGGCGTGAGCCCGGGGCGGATCTACGTCATCACTTCGGCGATCGGCGGCGGGCTCGCCGGGCTCGGGGCGTGCCTGCTCGTGCTGCAGTACGACGTCCACCCGGCGATCGGGCTCACGTTCGGCCCGATCACGTTCCTCATCTGCGTTCTCGGCGGGCTGGGGAACATGGTCGGCGGGTTCGTCGCGGCGTTCATCTTCGCCCAGTTCATCTCGGTGGGCGGATTCCTCCTCCACATCGAGTGGGGCTACGTCATGGCGTTCGTGTTCTTCATCGTCATGATGTTCATCCGGCCGCAGGGGCTGCTGGGCGGAAAGCAGTGATGCGGCGCGCCGCGCCCTGGATCGCGGTCGCGGCCCTCGCCGCGGTGCCGCTCCTCGGCATCGGCAAGTACCCGCTGCACCTCCTCATCATGATCCTGCTCTGGAGCTTCGTCTACACGAGCTGGTCGCTGATGGGGCGGTTCGGGCTGGTGTCGTTCGGGCACGGCGCGTTCATGGGCATCGGCGCCTACGTCGTGACGATGCTGTGGAACCACTACGGCCTGACGCCGTGGCTCGGCATCCCGCTCGGGATCGCGCTCGCGGTCGCGGTGGCGGTGCTGATCGGCTACCCGTGCTTCCGCTTCCGCATCACCGGGCACTATTTCGCGCTGGTGACGCTCGCGCTCACCGAGGTCGCGCGGCTGGTGATCGTCGCGCTCCGCGACCAGACCGGCGGCTCGCTCGGGGTGACGCCGAAGACCGCGCTCGCCGGCGGCGAGTCGTTCTCGCTCTACGCGCTCCAGTTCGCCGACAAGGCAGCGTTCTTCTACATTGCGCTCGTCTGCTGGCTCGGCGCGCTGTGGGTCTGGCGGCGCGTCGACCGCAGCATGGCGCGCTACGCGATGGAGGCGATCAGCCAGGAGGAGGACGCCGCGGCGTCGGTGGGCGTCAACGTCACGCGCACCAAGCTCGCGATCACCGTGCTCTCGGCGGCGATGACCGCCCTCGGCGGCGCGCTCTACGGGCAATACCAGCTGTACGTGAACCCCGACACGGTGTCGGGCATCGGCATCTCGCTGCAGATCGTGTTCGCGGTCATCGCCGGCGGGATGTACGTGCAGCTCGGGCCCACGGTCGGCGCGGTGTTCACCCTGCTCCTCGCGGAGGGCTTGCGCATCGCGGTCGGCCACGACGTGCACGGCCTCGACACCTTCATCTACGGCGCGCTGCTCGTGATCTTCATCATCTACATGCCGAACGGCATCCTCGGCAGGATCCTCGAGCGCTGGGGCCGGCGCGGCGCAGCGGCGCGCGCCGCCGCGCCCGCGGGCAGCCCCGGTTAGCCGGGCGGAGCCCGGCTAGAGGCCGGCCTCGAGTCCGCCGGCGGCGAGCTGCGCGACGGGTGCCGGGGGCGGCGGGACGTTCGCCGTCGCCTCGATGGCGGGCCGCTCGGCGGCAGCGCTCTCCGGCATGGCGGCGTTCACCGGCCCGCCGGTCAGGGCCGCGACGGCGAGGAACCATGCGCCGAGGAGCCCGATCGCCACCGCGTGCGACCACTTGCCGGCCTGGGTCCACTGCGCGTCGTCGGCGCTCAGCTTCCACGGGCCGATCGCGCTGCTCGCCCGGAGCTGGACTTGGATCGAAAGATCGCGTGCGGTCGGTCTGGTGCGTCGCATGGTCGTTCCTTTCGCTGGCTGCTTCAAACGTGAGTCCAGCGTAGGGGACGCGGGCGGGCGCGGGCGGCGAGTAATGCCG